>ERZ1292633.1233-Hain-H41-02um-R1-1233-length-27989-cov-8_pt1 | contig 27989 bp, 33 predicted proteins | sample MGYA00564406_ERZ1292633 | MGnify/ENA primary metagenome ERZ1292633 (study PRJEB36523, sample SAMEA6512639) | groundwater metagenome | collected 2019-01-08 | study: AquaDiva: Metagenomics assemblies of 32 groundwater samples | reverse complement strand
TTTCAACACCTTCCAATGAACAAATCGGTGCGTGCTTATTATCAAATAAATGAGCATCGAAGATGTACTGTAAACCAGACATTTTTTGAAAGATAAGGTGGACCAATACCGTTGAGTCATCCTCGCGACGGCGAGGATCCACTGCCTTCTTATAGAAAATAGTGCGTTTAATTTTGGACGGTAAAGACGCTTTTTGTTTAGCCATGAAGGCAAGCTGGCAGCCCATCTGAAGCGCGCCATCACATGCAAAAGGATCAAAGAACCAATCTGTTTTTGACCATTCCATCCCTTTGGCTGTTTTTAATATACCTATGGCTTCTTTATCGGGTGTATCTGTTTGGATCGAGACGATGCTTTGTAGCATCGAACCATGGAATAGAAATTCGTAATCCCCGTCCAAATGTGTCATCTCGGAAGTCTGCGCAAGCAGATTATCCGGGATGACACTATATTTTTCAAATGTGGCCTTGTAATGTACAACACTATCTTCGCCAATTAGCTGAATGGTTTTCTTGTCTTCATCAATCTCAACCATCATTTCAAACGTTTTAAAATCAGGCAAAATAATCCCTTTAACAAGCCTGACGTCTTCTAAAACACATGGGCCCACATGCTCTTGCAACACTGTATAGAACGTATCAACCGCGCTGACAAAAGGAAGCACAGGATAGTCTTCCGGACAATGATCTTGTACAAACGCGTAATCGTTTTGATCGAATGTAAAGGTTATTTGCATACTGTACCTTTCACAACCTCCATCGGATCATTGTAGCATATGCATTATTTGTAATGGCACGGTAGATTTTGCGACCTACTACAGGGATGGTACAATCATGTTGATAGCACCAGTACATTTTATGTATGACAAAGTATCTTGATTTCGAAAAGCAAATTGCCGATGTGGAAGGGGAACTGAAAGAACTAGAAATCTTGATCAGCCAGTCAACCAACAAAAAACGCTTATCAGAAAAAATGAAATTGCTGAAAGATCGGCGTGATAAGGTGCTGATGCGGGTGCATGAACACTTAACTCCGTGGCAGAGAGTACAGTTGGCGAAGCATCCGGATCGCCCACAATTTTTGGATTATCTAGCCGCATTATTTGTTGATTTTGTGCCCTTAGCGGGGGATCGTTTGTTTGGGGAAGAAGCTGCCATTATTGGTGGATTGGCACGTTTCCAAGGACGCCCTGTTATGGTGATCGGTCAGCATAAGGGTAAGGTTTTGGAAGAACGGTTGCACTATAAGTTCGGCATGCCTAATCCGGAAGGATACCGTAAGGCCCAGCGTTTGATGAATTTGGCAAGCTATTACCACTTGCCGATTTTGTCCTTTATTGATACACCTGGTGCTGGCGCTGGTGAAGAAGCTGAAGCGCGCGGGCAGGGGGAAGCCATCGCTAAAGGGATTCAAGCATGTTTGCGTGCTCAGACGCCTGTTATTGCCGTTGTAATTGGTGAAGGGTTTTCGGGCGGCGCTATTGCTGTGGGAACGGCCGATCGATTTTTGATGCTTGAAAATTCTATTTTCACTGTGATTTCGCCTTCAGCGTGCGCCTCAATCCTGTGGAAAGATACGCAGCATGCAGAAACAGCTGCGGCAGCCATGAAGGTCACAGCGCAAGATATTAAAGAACTTGGTATTGCAGATGAAATTATTGCCGAACCTCTAGGTGGTGCGCATCGTGATGCAGAGGCAACGTTTAAAAACGTAGCAGAGACGTTGAATCGACACTTGTCAGAGCTGCAGTTATTGGCTCCGGAGAAATTGGTGCAGACGCGTCGGCAAAAATATTTGGGAAAAACAGCCTCTTCAAGCTAGAATGACCTAGGCGATCAGAAGGATGTGATAAATGCAATATCGCTATAGCGGCGATCGGGTCATGAATCTGGCGGCGATTGATATCGGTACCAACTCCTGCCGTCTGCTTGTTTCCCGTGTTTTTATCAATCCTCAAAAACGTTCCTACCTGAAATTCAATACTTCCCCCATCACATGGAAATCGATCGATTCATTCTGTCGCATTGTCAAGTTGGGTGAAGGGCTGACAAAAACGGGTGTGTTAGATCAAGCTGCTATTCAAAGAACATTGGATGCCTTGCATATCTGTTATAAAAAGATTTGTTATTACCGGGTCAGCCATTTGCGTATTGTGGCAACGGAAGCATGCCGGCAAGCGCAAAACACAGGTGATTTGGTGCGCGCAGTGCGCAGTGCCTTTAATCTGTCTGTTGATATCATTACGGGTCCTGAAGAAGCGGAGCTGGCTCTTTTAGGTTGCTGCGAAATGCTGAATTGGCGCAAACCTTATATGCTGATTTTTGACATTGGGGGCGGCAGTACAGAAGTGATTTGGGCTCGTCTCAAGACAGATTGTCGCAATTCGTATCTGTTTCAACCATTTTACGAAATTTTAGACTCTATTTCTTTGCCGTATGGCGTGGTGACGGTCAATGATAATCTGATAGGGTATCTTTCTGCAGAAAAAATCTTCAGTCATGTTCATGAAAAAGTTTGTCAAGATTTGCAGGCATTTGCTGAAAAGAATCAAATCTATGATTTAAAAGATCAAGTTCAGATGATTGGATCTTCGGGGACTGTAACCACATTTGGTGCTTTGCATCTAGGGTTAGAATCGTACGACAGAAGACGCATTGATGGGTTGAAAGTGGCAACAGAAGACATGATAAATTTATGTAAAAATCTAGATGGTAATAAAATGAATATCGTTCCGCCTGAGTTTGCCCGTAGAGAAGATTTGATGAATGTCGGTGCTGCGATTCTGCTTGGGATTTTTGAAACGTTAAAAATTCCAGAATTAACGATTGCTGATCGAGGTATCAGGGAGGGTATTATAGTTGATCTGATTCGTAAGCATATTGTACCTCACGTGTCTGTTCAAAATAGGCGGGCGCATTCACAGGGCCAAGTATAGATGCGTATTACGCCTTCTTTGTTGGCGTACGATGACTGGGTTGATTTTAAATCACTTTTAAATTCTTTAGAATCACAGCCTATTGATGGGCTGCATATCGATGTCATGGACGGTCATTTCGTCCAAAATTTAGCCTTTGGTCCAGATTTGGTGCGTAGTATTTTCGCGCATACGAGGCATCCCTTGGATGTTCATTTGATGATTAATTGTTTGGATACAATGCTGCCACGATATATCGCCCTAAAGCCGCGTGCAATTTTCTTTCATCCAGAAGTGTGCACGGACATGATGTCTGTGATTGAAGCAATTCAGTCAGCGGGTGTTCAAGTTGGGTTTGCGATTCATCCCGATTATCCCATTGAGGAATCAAAACCGTTTTGGCACATGCTTGATCGTTTATTAATCATGACGGTTTATCCTGGGTTTTCTGGTCAAACGATGATCCCTGTGTACCTTGAGAAAATTAAATGGGCAAAAGAGCAAGGTTTCCAAGGACCATGCTTTGTTGATGGCGGCGTAAACTACGAAAAATTTCCATTGCTACACAGCTATGCGGTAGATGGTGCCGTGATGGGAAACAGTTATTTTGCAACGATGGAGATGCTGTAAAAATCGTTATATCATGGACAATGAAGGTCAATAATAATCGATCATATGTGCGGAATCATAGGTTTTAGTACGAAGGTACCCAAAGATCCAGTGGCCATTATCACACAGCATCTGGCGTATTTGGAATACCGTGGATATGACTCAACCGGAATGGCTTTTGTCGATACTGATGGGCAAATGCATGTGGCAAAAAAGGCCGGTAATATTACAGCGCTTAAAGCAGCAACATCGGACATCCATGCACAAGCACGCTTTGGTATAGGACACACCAGATGGGCAACCCACGGTCAACCTAATGATGTTAACGCACATCCGCATGTGGGTGACGAGGCCGTCATTATTCACAATGGAGTGATCGAGAATCATGAGCAGCTCAAAGCACAGCTAATTGCAGAGGGTTTTGCGTTTCAATCCGAAACAGACTCTGAATTGATTGCACATACTATTACCCAAGGTATTCGGAATGGTTTATCACGCGATCAGATCTTTAAAAATTTTCATAAAAATTTAAAGGGTATATTTTCGATTGTAGCTTTGTTTCATGATGGCGAAATTATAGCTACACGTTTTAAAACGCCTCTAGTTTTTTGTGTGGCCAAAGATGGTGTCTGGTTGGCTTCTGATGCTTTGGCGATTGCACAGCATGCGGCTGATGGAACCGTTTGCTTTATGAAAGATGAGGATATCGTCAGTTTCACCGTAGAGCATACGTATCGGATGATCAATGGTATATCCCAGTTCACACCTATCGAAAGACGCTACCAAGTACCGACAAAGGGGAATTTTGAGCACTTCATGCTGAAAGAAATTTATGAACAAGCTGATGTTGTGCAAAGCCTTCGAACCTTTTTAGAAAACTATGCTTTTCCTATCGATCGCCCAAAAAAATTATTAATATTGGGTTGTGGTACATCTTATTATGCGGGACTAATAGCATCTTATTGGCTACAAGAACATGCTTCTATTGAGGCAGATGTATGCATTGCGTCAGAGTTTAGATATCAACATTTTATGCGTGATTATGACATATGTGTGTGTATTTCTCAGTCTGGTGAAACAGCTGATGTGATTGCGGCCCTAGAGATTGTGCAAAAACGTGGTGTTAAAACGATAGGTATTTTAAATACGATCGAAAGTACATTAGGGCAAATGGTTGATGTCATTTTGCCTATTTGTGTGGGACCTGAAATTGGTGTTGCATCAACCAAAGCGCTGATAGGGCAATTGGTGTGTTTACTATTTATGACCTTGAATTGGGCAAAAGAAGGCGATCGTTTTTTTGTGGCCATGTCTGAATTGCCTCGTTTGATCAATTCAGTTTTAAATGTTGCGTCTACTATTCAAAAACTAGCAGAGCAATTCTATCAAGTAGAATCTGTCTTTTTCATCGGACGTCACCAAATGTATCCTGTATGTTTGGAGGGGGCGCTTAAACTGAAAGAATTATCTTACATTAACGCCAATGCTTATCCTGCAGGTGAATTAAAGCACGGTCCGATTGCGTTGATCGATAAGAAAACCTTGACCATTGTCTTGGTTGCCGATGATCATGTTAGAGAGAAGACTCTATCAAATGCGCAAGAGGTAATGGCACGTCAGGGGCAAATTTTATATGTGTCTGCAGATGAACATTTAAATCCACGGTTAGTGTTATCAGTTCCTCAAGATAAATTGTTGGCACCCTTTGTATCTATTGTCGCTTTGCAGTTGTTTGCTTACCATGTGGCGTTAGCCCGCGGTTGCTCAATTGATCAACCACGTAATTTGGCAAAATCAGTTACTGTTGAATAGGACTCTTTTATTGAACAAAAAAATCAGTGAAAAGCTGGTTTTTCAAGTGTAATGGGTATATAAAGTGATTAGAGGATATCGTATTGGCATGTGTGCTTCTATTTTATGCAAAATCTAATGGTGTCTGCGCGAAGGTAGAGCCCGTTGATATTGAACATGGTGATAGCTGGAATTTTTGGGCATATAGCATAAAAGTATGCAACAACAACGACCATACTGTACGTCTGATACAAAAAGAATATCTTCAATGTGATTTGTATGGGCGTATTCTTGAAAGCAAGAAATTTTCTTGTGGAACATCAATCGGTCAGCATGAGTGTCATGAATTTGTAGAAGCGCCTGTTTGCCAAGAAGATGCTGCGTTATCGATTTTCACATTGTATTGGAAAGATCAGGATGAACAGATTGTGAATCTTGATATCGTTATTCCGCGCTTCGGTTTTGAGGATGATGCTGTTTCTTCGCTTTTACATTAAATTTAAAGTTTCTTTTCACTTGCTATAGGCTCAAAAGTAGATTAAATTAATCACGGTTCTTAGAAAGTATCTTGAAAGGTTTATTTGATGAGTAGGTATGTTCAATCTTTGGTTTTGGCGGATCGTGTGTATCGATTGTTTATGGAAAGCGTAAAGTATGAGTTAAAGCGTTTGGATGTCAATGATATCAATAATGTGCAGGCTATTATTCTTTACAATATTGGTGAAGATCGTATGACCATTGGTGATTTGATCCAACGCAAATATTATTTAGGTTCAAATGTAACCTACAATTTACGTAAAATGGTGGATGCAGGTTATGTGGATCAGGTTCAATCCAACTTTGACAAACGCGCTTGCTATGTTTCTTTAACAGATAAGGGGCGCGAGCTTTATCAGAATCTAGATCGTGTTTTTCAGAAACATTTGGAAACAATTAAGAAGGATGGATTGGAAGATTTCAGTGGCATCTTGAAAGAGCTTGAAGTGAATCTTACTAATTATGTAATTAGTTAACATTCGAACATATCGGTATCGACAAACTACAACCACGGTACTAGTATGAATCATAGAAATGATTATTCTTGACGATGTACGTATTCTTTCAACGATGGCGATGGCGTATTTTTATTTAAACGAATAAATAGCCTATATAACCATTTGTTGAAGGAGAAATAAAATGCATCGTTTTCTTGTCGGCTTTTTTGTTGCCCTTGTTGCTTGTCAAAACTCTGAAAAAACAGTAGCCCTTGTGTTGCCTGTAGATGTTCCGGCTATTCTTGATATTCAAGATGGATTTGTGACAGCTTTGAAAAAATCCCATCCCGATTACAGAGTTATTATTAAAAAAGGTCTAGGCGATCCCAATGTGATGCAAAGCATTTTGAAATCTTTGCATACACAAAAGGTGCCATACGTTGCGACGATTGGAGTAACCCTGACAAAAGCGGCACAAAATCTTTGTAAAGGGCAAACAATTATTGGTTTGGCTGCCTATAAAGAGTTTGCTAACGACACAACATATATTGTTGAAGATGAAATTGGTCCGGAAACTTTGTACAGATCATTCGTAACGATTTTTTCTGATGTGCAGACGGTGACTTTAATTCATGCGCAGGATGACAAAATCATGAAGGAAGTGAGAGTATTAAAAGCTTTAATGAAACAAGGCAATAAAAAGCTACAGCTTTTGCCTGTTATTAGTACCAATGACTTACAAATGGTTTGTACCCATATCAAAGGGCAAGTTGTTTTGGTCTTGAAAGATCTCCTTGTTGTTTCTGGAATGGATGTGATTTTAAAGGCGGCTAAACAGCTTGATATCCCTGTAGTTGTTTCTGATGAGGGTTCTGTCAAAGCTGGTGCGACATACGCTTTTGGTGTATCAGAACTGGATATAGGGGCAGAGGGTGCAAGACTTCTTGCTGGTGAAATTGATGGCAAAAAAGGGCCGCACGTGACAACACTAGTTCCGATGTATCTTGTAAGCAAAAACACCCCTGTTACGTTTATGAAAATCATTCGCGAAAAAGCTGATGGTTACATTGTTAAAATGGTGGCGTAATTATGATTTTAGGTGCCAGTTTACAGCAAACATTGTTGTTTTTACCTTTAAGTTTGGGATTGTTGCTTAGTTATCGCATCACAAAGTTAACCGATTTAACGGTAGAGACTTCTTTTTTAACGGGTTCTGCTGTTTTTGTGCGATTGCTATCTTATATGCCGTTTGGGTGTGCACTTATCTTAGGTTTGTTATCTGGTTGTGTAACAGGTGGCTTTTCTAGTTTCATTCAAAGACGTGGTCGAATGAATTCCTTAATGGCCAGTATTATCACGGTATTTATTTTCTTTAGTGTGAATTTGCTTATTATGGATCGTCCGCATATTCCTTTGTCCATTGATGTGCCCGTATGGATAAATGTGCTTGTGATTTCGGTCGTTGTGATGGTACTTTATGTGTTGTTGTCGTCACGGATTGGTCTTAAATTAAAAGCTTTAGGGGATAATTCTACATTGTTCGATGATTTATTCCATACGCAAGAATTTTATCGCACATTGGGATTGTGTATCAGTAATGTGTTGGCAGTTACTGCTGGTTTGATGACCTCTATGCATCAGGGTTATGTCGATCTATATATGAATCAGGGGATTTCTTTACTGGGTATAGGTACCGTTTTGGTCAGCACGACAATGGTGGATCGATCCTCATCTGTCATCAGCCAAATTCTGGCATGTACCTTTTCAGTTTGGTTGTATTTTTTGATATCACACATATTTTTGATGTTTGATGTGAGCACAATTTATCTTCGTCTGATTATTGGTTTTATTTTGGTTCTTATGCTGCGGAGAGGAGAATGAATTGTTTAACAATAAAAGATTTTTCGTATGTGATAGATGATCGCATGATTTTGAAGCAGGTTACTCTGGATGTTCCAGAAGGCGCATGCATTGTGATTACGGGACACAATGGTTCTGGCAAATCGACATTGCTTAAATTAATCCATAAGGGGCACCCTGACATTATAAAAAATGGCCGTAGCGTCATGCTGCATCAAAATATCAATGACAATTTGTTTTGTGAACTGACCATTTTTGAAAATTTTAAGTTGCTTGGAATTGATGATAAAAGCGTCGTTGAAGAGTTGCTTGGCAGATTTAAAAGTTGTCCATCACGATACACCTGCGTAGCAAAATTATCAGGTGGTGAACGTCAACGTTTGGCCCTGTATATGCGTTTATTGATGCGTCCCGATTTATTGTTGCTCGATGAATTTAGCAGCGCTTTAGATACACAAACAAGTCGTGTTTTAATGCAGGAAATGTTAACTTTAACGCGTCAGCATAAAATTACAACCATTATTGTTACCCATGACTTTGATCTGATTCAGGGATTAGAGTGTACACATTTCGAGATGGATAGTGGTCATCTCTGTCAGGCATAATAAACTTTACTCGAAGTCACAAACTTCTAAATACAGATACTGTCCTAAAATTTCTTCCAGATCAAAAGTCTGATTGTTGTCCAGCACTTCAAAATCATCGGTAATATCGAATAAGGCTTCTTGTGTTTGAGAGGTGAGTAAGAATAATGTGATGGATTCTTCCGCAAGTACATTTTTACCGTGGAGAACAACCTCACCTTTGTAGGTTCCTTTTAAGATAAAATAATCTTTTTCAGGAGTAAGTTGAAAACTTCCGGATAAAGATAGGATTTTATCAAAGTCGAATCGTTGGGCTAATTCATGGCATATGTCAGAAGAGAGACTGTATTGAATGGATGCGGGTAAAGTAAGTGTACTTATGTTCACAAAATGGGGCATGAAGTTAACAATTTTAGACTATTGACTGATCATTACACGATCTTTGAGGGTGTGCAATTCACCGTTACTGACAATCACTTGTTAGTGTCGGCGGTGGAGGTGCTGGAGGTTGACATATTTTACCATTAGCAAAATCATCTAAACTTTTATAGATTGAGCCCATTGGTAGACGTGCTATAACGTGTAAAGGGATCAGGGCTAGATGGGCTAAACTTTTTAAAATGGCCAAAACAGGTGCTGGTAGATTAGACAAACAACCGGTTATAATCCCCTTATTTTTTTTGGCTGCGTTTATTAATTCTTCTCCATAAGCGATCGCTTCATTGCTGGAAACAGATACCTGAGTTTCTGTAATAACTTCGGTAACAGAATTTACAGAAACAGGCATCGGGGTTTCAGCGATTGCATTTTGACGCAATAATGTATCTTGCGTTGAATCTGTCATGACATTCTCATAATAATAGAATTTCTTTAATATAATTATAATATAATTACAATATAAAATCAAATAATATATTACATCAATTTCGAATTATTTAGTGGAGAAATCGGTAAACGAGGTGTAGTCAAATGTGAGTCATCTTTTTTCAATTTGAGATTCAAACGCAGAAACATACCAAAATCTTTTAAACGTTCACCCGTGGTATGACGATCAATCAATCGACGTATTATACCAACTTCCCAAGATACACATTCATTTTCAAACTGAAGTGCTCCGTAATAAGCCGTTGTTTTGTCAATATTCCCCATATAGCCACCATGCACGGTTAACGTATCAGAAAGTGCAAGGGATCCATTTACATGTATATGACTGGTTTCGTGTGGTACATGAATGAAGCCTAAATAACCATGGTTACGTTTATGGCCAAGACTCAAACCATTTTCCATATACTGACAATTACATTGTTTTTGAGACCAAGAAGATTGGGAATTAAACTGTAGAAAAGGTGTCAAATACGTCACATTGCGTCCAAAAAAACAGGTATCACTTTCTGTTTTATTTTGCTTAATATCAGCAAACCACTCTGTATAACTGCCCGGCGTTGCCAAAGACCCACCAATATTAAGTCTAGTTTTATAACATGTGGCATCATAAAAACTTTGGGTCATTAAGGTTTGATAGCTGTGCCAATCAACTATTCCCGTATCAACCGGTCGCGTCATCGTTAGTTGAATAATAGGTGTTAAAATCCATGGATATTTTTGATGCATCAAAGGGCATGAGACTTTCATAATTCCTTTAGGTACAAACTCTGTTTTATTGTTTTGACACAGTAATTTTTCTTGTACATGTGCCATGATTTGTACGCCATGCTTTAGGTATATATGTTTTTCAAGAGCTAAGCCGTGCGTGAAATTGTGTCCATCCCAAAAGTGATGGAAAGAACGTAAGGAAGCCCCAGCAACATCGATATCATGTTCCCATGTCCAATTTGGCATAAAATCTTTACGTTTTTCATCGTATTGAATCCAATAATTTTTGAATAAAACAAGACCATTATTATTCTCTTGATCATACCAATGCTTGGCAGAAATCTGGGAAGTTAATGGTTCATAGCGAAACAATCCTCTTCCATGTAACCACCAAAATTTATTCATATAGTCCAGGCTGGATACACGTTTTATATCAACCTCTACGCGTGTATTATCCAAATAATCACAGCGATTCATCCAGAAAAAATGACCTTCTCTACCTTTATGTGGAAAAACAGCTGTATCGATTGTTGAATATCCCGTTAAATTATTAGCTTGTAATAGTTTTTGAGCAACAATAGACAGGGCCCCCTTTTTTTTACTTGTTATAAAAGGTGTTAATTTCAAGTCGGTGTTGGCATCAAAAGGATAGTAGTACGGCAGCCCAAATGTAACGCCAAAATCATTTGTGACGCTTAATTGTGGAAACAAAAAACCTTTTTGGTACTGTACGCCAAAGTCGGGATGAGAAAAATAGGGTAGCCATAAGACGGGTAAGCGCCCCATACGCAATGTTGCTGATTTGTGATAAACTCTTTTTTTTTGAGAATCGTAGATAATTTTTTTTGACTTTATAGACCATGTTTTTGGCTTGCAAGTTTTTGAGGAGCAACCTTTACAGCTACTGAAGGTGGCTTTATCAAAGGTGAAAATGTTAGCATTTTTTCTGCCTTGTTGAGACGAAAAATAGTGAATGTTGTCTTTATCAACTGCTAATTTTCTGGCAGATATGTTTTGAAACATATCATCCATAACAAAATCATAGCCAGTTAATGTGTACGCTTTGCTTTTAACACAAGATTTTCCTGTAGCTTTGAATTGACGCGTGTCAAGATTGTAAGCAATTGTTTTTGCATCAATGGTTATTGTTTTAGCGAGAACGAACAGTAGCCACATACCAGCACCCTCCACACAGCGTATAAAGTCCGATTAATAAGCTGATCAGCATAGGGAGAAACGCTATTTTTTCAGCCATCACAAAGGACAGTGTCATTTCATGCGCAAAAAATAAAACAATTGTCGCCCCAAAAATAACCAAGAAAAAATAAATAGTTGATTGTATTAGCTGTGCTAAAAAAAATGCCAATAGAGCCAGTCCAAAAAAATAGAGAGGTAAAAACCATAAACGATGTTGAATTAAACGATAATCGATAGGAGAAAAACCCATCTTCTGCAACGTATTTATCTTGTTATTGATACTCAGGTAGGGAAAATAATCTTGTGTACTATTCATCAGCGTTTTTTCGGGGGCTGGCATCCATTTTTCAAATTGAAGCGTAGCAGGTATGGTAAAAAAGTGTACATTCTTCAATTTTTGTATTGTTTTATCATATCCCTCGGCTTTGATAAAACGTGTGATGCCACTTGAGGATTTATCCAAAAACCAGATGCCTGTTGGAACTAATAAAACAGATTGAATGGCAGTTGCCGGTTTTTGTGAACGATCTAAAGCCAAGCGTTGCAGAGGCGTGAAACAAAAATAGAACAGGAGAAAAAAATTGATCACCAATAAACTGGCCAACTTGATCCAAATACTTTGTCCAAACCCCAAATATTGTAGTGTCTGAAATTCATGTTTCTGTATAATCATGCGCACGGTATAGGCAAAAACGGCAAATAATAAGTACGGGAAAAATTGGTATATATGTCTGATACTCCGGTGCATTATCACGAAAGGATCTGCACTTGTTTTTGCCAGATATTTTTGTACAAAATCAAGACATTCAAATAGGCTTACTATACCAAAAACAATGCAGAAAAATAGGATAAAATAATACATATAAAATTTAATAAAGTATGTATATAAAATTTTTACCAATTATAAATTGTTTTGTCTCAATATATATATATTCAGATAGGAAAGATTAATAAAATCTTACTAGATTTGACTAAATTAAAAATATGTATGTTAAATGGTATATACTAATAAATATTAGTAATTTATGTATCCAGAAAAACAGTACGATCAAAAAGAACAGTGGATTCATGATACACAGTTAAAAATGAAGCGTTGCATTACGCATATTTCAACAAAAAATGCGATATCTTCTAACTTGTTAACTATCGATTTGGAACATGCGTCTTTATGCGGGGTGGATAAATTAAAAGGTCCTACCATCAATTTAGAATTTTATTCGGTAGCAGAATTAACAAATAAATTAAATGATATGTTGATGTGCCATGAACATTTGAAGGCGATAGGCCTTATTCCACATGATAGACAACCGATTCTTCGTCTTGATATTTGTTACGAGTAATCGCGTTCGAAAGAACAAGAGCATTGAAAGTTGATCAAAAGGTTACTAGTATGAAAAGCAGAAGGGTGATTCTGGGTTCACGTTGACTGCGCACCATTCTCAAGAACCGCAAGCGATTCCGAAGACCGTTGTGTCTTTGGGATGGGCGATGATGTGTAGCTCTGTGTCATACATCATGATCCTTGGTGTGTTCGGTTTGTATTTGAAATCGATTGGACATAGCCAAACGTCTATTGGTTTTTTAGAAGGTCTTTTTGAAGCGATCTCTTTCTTTGTTAAATTATTTTCTGGCGTAATCAGTGATATTTTCCGTACCAGAAAAGGTTTGATTATATTGGGCTATGCTTTTTTGGTGATTTCGCCACCTACCGTTGTTCTGTCAGCAAATGCATTATGGGCTTGCGTGGGAAGAGCATTAAACCGAGTTGGCAATGGCATTTATTCTGTACCACGGGATGCTTTGGTAGGAGATGTTGCTCCTAAGAACATGCGGGGACAATGTTTTGGCTTGAAAAGATCGATGGGGACAATCGGATGTATATTGGGCGGTATTATCGCCTTTATAGCTATGCATTATTTTCATTGTGGGTTCAAAGCTATTTTCGCATTGGCTGGTGTTTCCGTTCTGATCGGATTTTTGATTATTGTGTTTCATGTGAAGGATTCCTACGTAGATCCTACAGTGCTTATGCCGCGCCAAAAATTTAAATTATCAGATTTGCGCGAATTGGGGTGGGATTACGCCTTGATTATGTGCGTGGCGGCCGTTTTTTGGTTGTCTCGTATCGAAGAGGGTTTTATGCCTCTTTATGCGAACCTACATTTTGACTTATCTTTATCATATATCCCCTTGATTATGACCGTTTACAATATTACCTACACTCTATCGTCCTATCCTATCGGCATCTTGGCGGATCGTACCAATAGGATTGTATTTTTAGGTATTGGGATTGTTATTTTGATTTTGGCAGATCTTAGCTTCTTTGCGGCCACATCGATAACGGGGTTTTGGGTGGGCGTCATTTTGTGGGGCATACAAATGGGTATTGTTATGAACACTTTCACAACGATTATCGTCGATATTACGCCTAAAAAACTGCACGGTACGGCTTTTGGATGTTATTACATTATTTGTGCTGTTTGCGTCATTCTTTCGAATAGTTGCGCTGGATATATTTCGGAAACATGGGGCAACAGGTACGCGTATTTGTTGAGCGCGTTCATTGCCTCTTTATCTCTTATCATTTTGATGCTAGTAATGAAGTATCGAAAAATATCTGCTACACATTAAAAAATGAATGCATCAAATGAAAAAGGTCAGATTAATGGTATGGGTATTCCACCATTGATGCCAAAAGCCACAGCGTTGTGGTTGATTCGTAATACGCATCTAACTTTTAGTCAGATTGCCGCATTTTGTTCTTTGCATACGCTTGAGGTTCAAAATCTGGCGGATGCTGCCGATTCAAATTTGCGTCCTTTTGATCCTATTGCGTCAGAGCAAGTCACATTAGCTGAAATTAAACGCTGTGAGGTGGATCCGACTACTACGTTAAAAATCAATGTGTTACCTTTGGCGTCAGCCTATACAAAAAAGAAGTCAAAAATGCACTACGTTCCCTTGGCAAAAAGAGGGCTTCGACCTTCGGCAATTGCCTGGTTTATTACCAAATTTCCGAATGTTCCTGATAAGGTGATTATTAGCTTATTAAGTACTACGGCAAAGATGATTGAGTCTGTTCGTAATCCTGATTACCGTAAGGTCAAAGGCATCACGCCAGAACACCCTGTAACGAATGGGCTATGTACACAGGATGAACTGGATATGGCCCTGAAGGCGTATGTTCAGGATTAAAATCTGTTTCAAAAATCTTGTGTCGCCGTTTTGGAAACGTGGACCTGTCCACCCAAAATCCAGTTACTCTAGCCTTTTTAATTTTGCTGCAGCTTTTGCCAGTTCTTCCTTTAATACATTTAATTTTCCGTCTTGTGCGGCAATCTGTTTTTCTGTTTCTGCTATCCTCAGTTCTAGCATCTTAATTTCTTTTTGTAGTTGCTCTTTTTCTTTGGCTCTATTTTCTTTTGCCAAATGTTCTTGCTTTTCCCGATGTTCTTTATCAAGAGCGGCTAGTTTTTCTCTATGTTCTTCTTCCTGTTTTAATCGTTGCTGTTCAGCGTTTTTGGCAGTTTTTTCATGTTCTGCTTGAGTCCGTTTCACTAATTTTTCAGCTTTTGCAGCGGCTGATGGTCTTTTTGCTGCTTCTAAATCCATTGATAACATTGCTAGAAATAAACTCATGTTTTATTCTCCTATGTATACTGTTCAAAAATTACCGTGATACATATTGTCACGTATCTACAATATAGAAATGAGATATGAAAATTTAGTTAATAAATTTATCCAAGTTTTGCCAATTCATCTTTTAATTTATTGAGGCTACTTTTTAACACTGTCAATTTCGATTCTAAAGCGTTCTTTTGTTTCTGAGACGCTGTTATTTGTTTAGTTATTTTTTTTGTTTGTTCAGTGGTATCTTTTTCCTCTTTGATTTTTTTCTTTTTTTCAGCTGCTTTCTCCTCCTTTTTTATAGCTTCTTCTTCCTTTGTCTTGTGCTCTGCCTCTTTTTTCTCTTTTAATTCGACTGCTTGTTGTTGTTTTTCATTCTCAGTCGTCATTTGCTCTTCTGTATTTTTGTCCACCATGTTGTGTGTTTTTTTCTTAGAAGCATGTTCTTCTTTTAATTTTCTTTCATGTTCCGGTTCTTTTTCATTGAGGGTATTTTTTTCATCCAAAGCTTTTTTATGATTCTTCATAAGTTTACTTTGTTTTTCCATGCGCGCTTTTAATCGATCATGCTTTTTCCGGAGTTTTGTCTCAGCTTTCTTCTGTTCATCATCTTTGGCATATTTCCCTTCTAATTCAGTTTTTTCTTTTTCATGTTCTTCCTTTTGATTCTCTGTTTCTTTTGCATGCTTTTCTTTCAAAGATTTTAAGGTTTCTTCAGATTCTGACTCTTTTTCTTCTAGTTCCTTGTGATGTTTTGTTTTTGTTTTTTTCAATTTTTCAGTATGCTCTGTTTCCAATTGTTCTGTCTCATTTTTATGTGCTTCTTTTAATTCATCCGCTTTGTTAGTAGTCTGTGATAATTCCTCTTCATGCTGTTGTTGTAACGCAGTAAGTTTCTCTTTGTGTTGCGCGTCTGAATCAGCCAAATCCTGCTGATGTTTATCTTTTAAAGCTTGCTTGTCTGCATCGGCCTTGTCAGACGCATCCTGCAATTGTTGCGCATGCGTTTGCATCATTTGATTTTGTGCATCCATTTGTTGCTGCATAGCATCTTGTTGGGCCTGCGCTTGCTGTTGGAGTAGTTGCTGTTGTTGCGTGGCAGCATCTTGTTGTTGCTGTTGCAGCTGTTGTTGCAGGGCAGAAACCTGATCCGACTGATCAGATCCACCACCTGAACTCGAACCACCACCACTGCTTCCGCCATCACCTGTTTGCGCTGGGGTACTAGCTTGTTGCTGTTGTTGTATTGTTTGTACTTGTTGTTGCAGCGCAGCAATTTGTGCGGATTGATCCGGCGCCCCACCTGAGCTACCACTACTCGAAGTGCTTGCTGGTGTGTTTGTGTCAGGAGTTGATGAAGGTGGTGGTGCGGTATTCGCGGATGGTTGCGCAGCAGGTACCGATTGCGCTTGTTCAGACGTGTCTGGTGTAGCAGGACTAGATGGAGCAGAAGTCGAGGCGGTTGACGTTGTCGCATCAGGAGATGGTGGAGTCATCACCGCCGATGCGTCTTGCGGTGCCGGCTGCGTCTGAGTAGCATCAGTTGCGACTGGCTCTACCACTGGCGCCGATTGCGGCTGAGCTTGATCTGGCTGTTGTACAACGGGTGCTCCAGTATCTGCTGGTCCCGAAGTATCTGATGCTGCTGGCGGTGTCTGTCCTGCCGTCGCCGTTGCATCGATGGCAGCCGGTTGCGTTTGATCTGCTACCGTGGATACTGCTGGCTCTGTTGATACCGCAGTTGATGTCGGTGGCGATGTTATTTCAGGCTCAGTACTCGGTGGTGTGGGTGGTGCAGCCTGAGTCTGATCCGCTGGCCCCTGTACAGCCGGCGTCGACGGTTCAGGTGTAGTAATTGCAGGTTCTGCTTGTGTCACGGCCTGTGGTGGTTGCGTCGATGCTGGTTCTTGTTCTGCCGGTGCTGGTGGTGTCGCTGGTGCGGCGGGAACCTCTTGTGTAACAGGGGGCTGTGAAGCCACATCTGCTACTGGCTGTGCGTCTGCTGGTATACCTGTATCGGTAGTGTCTTCGTTCCCATCTGGTGTTTTTTCTGATGGTGGAGTTTCTGCCGTTTCTGGTTGGTCTGTCTTATCTTCTTGACCACCTGTTTGAGTGTTTGTCTGATCTTCAGGTACTGGCGGCGTTGGTGTTTCATCTTTTGGTTGATCACCCCCCATACCTGCAATATCCGTAAATGCTTTCAGAGGGTTATCTGCAGTAGTTTCTAATTTACTTGTTTCATCCGGTTTTGTTTCCTGATTTGCTTGCTGGTTTGTCGTAGCTTGTTCATCGGGAGCTGTTTTCTTTGGTTCTGGTTCTTCAGTCGTTGTATCTGTAGTTTTTGCAGGCTCTGTTCCGTCATCTGTCTGTTGGGCTGTTGGTGGTTGTTCAGGAGGACTAACATCAGCAGCTACCGTTGTATCTCCTTCTTGAGTAATCGGTGCTTCAGTAGACGGAGGTGGGATCTCTTCCGTTGATTGTGGTCCAGGTTGTTCGGAAGATACAGGCGCAACTTCTGACTTCTCTGTCCCCGTCTCTGCACCGGTTTGTTCATTTGTCTTTACTGGAACCACTTCCACAGGCACAACAGGTGATACCGGAGCTTCTTCTGGATAAAGCCCATGCACCCCAGACAAATCAATTTCTGTTTGACCATTTTGTTTTTTCTCTAAACGTTCTCTACGCTTTTCTGCTGCTAGTGGGTCTAGCTCTTGCAAGCGTGCTTCTTTTTGTTGTGCTATTTTTTGTAAAGCCCGATTCTCTTGCTCTAATTGATCTGCTTCTTTTTCTGCAGGATCTGCTGTTGTGGCAATTTTTTCCGTTAATTCTTCATCAGAAAGATTAGACAGAATAGACTGTTGCAATGTAGCTATACCCGTGTCAGCTTTTTGCTGCAAATCGGTAGGCAAATGTGGCTTCAATGTAGTTAACTGTTGAATTAATTTGTTTTTGGCGGCTGTTGAAACCCCCGGTTTTAGAGCATCATTGACTGCAGCTGTCAATTCATTGACAACAGGTTCTAGTCGATCTTTATTATTAGGCTCTTCCTGATCATGGATTTGCCGTTCTTCCAGTGGTTTTTGCGTCACCATCGTTGCCCACAAATTCATAAAAAATAGAGTAAAATACATTAAATGCGCATGCTATTTCCTTTTTCTCAATATAAAGATCTAAGATTAAGATCAAATTAATAAAAAAAATATTAGGCTAGATTTATGGATCACAATATACAGAAAAATGGACGTATCCTTTGTGATCACGGCTGCTTTGATGACTTATGATATTAAACATAAATATTGTCATGCTGTTGGAAATGTGATCGCAACGCAAGGGCAGTTGCGTTTTTCCTGTCAACAGATGCGGGCTTATTTTGTAGAAAAGAAGATCCTTAAATTAAAACGTATTGACGCACAAAAAAAGGTGCAAATGAATTATACCACTACCAAAAATTATATTACGATTACGGGACCAAGCGCCTATTTTGAAAATAAGTGGGTTGTTTTTACAGATAATCCGCATGTGGTGATAACGTCCAATGGTTAAATTAGAAGCGCAGCATATTAGTGTAACAATTGGAACACGTCATATTTTACAGGATGTGTCTTTGACTGTTTCTTCAGGGGAAATCGTTGGATTGCTTGGCCCAAATGGATGCGGAAAAACAACATTGTTTTCAACCATTATCGGTAGTCGCATCCCCACATCTGGCCGAATTATTTTATCACCAGATCAGAATCTAACAGCGCTTCCCATTTATCAGCGTGTTCATTTAGGTTTGGGATATTTACCGCAAGAAAGCTCTGTCTTTAGGGATCTTTCTGTGGAAGAAAATATTTTATTGCCTTTGGAGTTGTACATTAAAAATAGTACACAACGACAAGATCGTTTGTATCAGTTACTCAGTGAATTTCAGCTCGAAAAATTAAAGCAGCAAAAAGCAAAATATTTATCTGGTGGAGAAAGACGCCGGTTAGAAATTGCACGTGCTCTAACCACAAATCCAAAGTTTTTACTGCTAGATGAACCTTTGGCCGCTATTGATCCTTTGACCATTGACTATATCAAAAAAACATTAAACTATCTTAAATCTTTGAACATTGGTATTTTGATCACGGATCACAACGTCCCAGACATCCTAGATGTAATTGATCGTGGGTATTTATTATATCAAGGAAAAATTTTGTGTGAAGGTACGAAAGATAAACTGTTGCAGCATCCGAAAGCACAAAATGTGTATTTTGGTGTGGATTTATAGTTATGATCAGTTACTGGCAAATAGATTTTAAAAACCAAATCGTCTTTGTATGATAGCGTACCCGTTCAATCAACAAATCTTCCGTACCCACATCATCCGTATCATCAGTTTCATCAAGAGCGGTTTTAATTGTTTTCAGGAGCAGTTGATGATCGGCCAATAAATCCGTTAACATGCCCTTTGCAGGTAAAGTACAATCGGGATCTTTTAAACATGTTTTCGATTTTAAGAAATCAAATGTTGCTGGTACAGGCCGCCCTATAATCCGAATTTGTTCTGCAAGTTCATCCACGGCCAAGGCCAAAGCTTCATACATATCTTGTAATAGTAAGTGGTAATCTCTGAAATTGGGGCCTGTTATGTTCCAGTGGTAGTTTTGTGTTTTCAAATAAAGTGCATACGTATCGGCTAAAACATTTTCCATAGTGCCAGTTATCGTTGATGGCATCGTTAACTCAATTTGATATTCCTAGAATTAGTTTATACTAAAACTTCTAATTTTATAAAAAAGCAAAACAATTCCAATGACAATAACGACACTTTCAAACAAAATGGGAATGCGGACCTGATTATAAAAAAGGATATAGAAAATTCCTGTTAATAATCGATCGAAAGTAAGGCCTGTAATATATGGCAGCAAGATCTGTTCGGCGCTGTGATGGGGTAAGTTAAAAAAAGCATAGTATCGAAGTCGTAGCATCAGCCAATAACTTAACGCTGAAATAGCAATAGGAATATCCAGCAAAATTGCGCGCATCAGCATGAAAATCAAAAAGTACCATAAGGGATACGAAAAATAGCTCACGCACAAAAAATCAAGAGAGAAAGGGTAGACAAAGAAACTGAAAAAAACCAGATGTTTGTATCCCTGCATCACCTTTAGAAAGGAATTTCGTCATCAGTGATCGATCCACCTGATTGCCCTGCAACGGCTCGATGCCCACCATCAAAATCTGCAGTACTGCCCTCGCCTTTGGGAGTAAGAATAGTCAATTCTCCGCGAAAACGGCTCAGTACGATTTCAGTTGAATAACGTTCTTTACCCTCTTTGTCTGTCCACTGACGGGTTTGAAGCTGACCTTCTACGTACAACTTTGTGCCTTTATGTACGTATTTTTCGATAACTTCAACCAGATTTGGATTGAAAACAACAATACGGTGCCATTCCGTTTTGTCTTTACGTTCTCCTGTTAATTTATCTTTCCATCCCTCTGAAGTTGCCAAAGAGAAATTAGCAATTTTCGAACCATCTTGTGTGCTTCTGATTTCAGGTTCTCCACCAACATTCCCAACGACAATTGCTTTATTAACTGAACCGGCCATACAAACCATCTTCCAAACATCCTATGCTAAGCGTAGAACAAAAATGATTAAATAAAAAGAAAAAATTAATCGAAATTAGAGCCGTTGCGTAAATAACGGCTCGTATCCTCGACTTGATCGAGGATCCATGCAACATAAATGTTGCACTCGACGACATAGATCCCAGGTCTTCGCCCGGGAGTTCGGCGATGCTTACGCATCGCCTCCATTTATTTGTTGACGGATGTTTGTAATTCTTTACTGGAAGTAAAACGAACGATGGTGCGTGCAGGTATTTTTATTTTTTCGCCTGTTTTTGGATTGCGGCCATCACGTGCAGCGCGTTGGGACAACTTGAATCGTCCAAATCCAACGAATGTGACTTCTTCTTTTTTACCTAATGCTGCAGAAATTGAAGCCAAAACAGCTTCTACAGCTTTTGCGCTGTCTTTTTTCGTTAAACCAGACGCGTCAGCAACCGCGTCTACCAATTGGGCTTTATTCATTTAGATCACATGTTTAGTCGTCTCTAGCTTCAAAGTACACCAACCACTATGAAGACTCAATCAAAAAATGTCTGTTCTTGGCAATTTGTCGAATATCTGTAAGCAGTTTCGGGTTGTTTGCTCTGTTGTGTCAGCAAAAGACCATCCCCATATATCAGCAAGCACCTGACATGTTGCAACAATAAATGCCGGTTGATTAATTTTGTTTTTTTCAGTGCGCATGGCTTTAGGAACAAGGTATGGCGCATCCGTTTCAACAAGTACGCGATCTTTCGGTAATTTTCGGGCGATTGCGCGCAAATCATCAGCAGATGTATACGTCAAAATGCCAGAGAAAGAAATAAAAAATCCCATGTCTAAAGCTTTTTTAGCCATATCATAACTTCCCGTAAAACAATGTAGGACGCCCTGATGCTGCGATTTTTTTAAGAATTCTAAAGTATCTTGTTCGGCTTCTCTCGTATGGATGATCAGGGGTAACTGCAATGTATTAGCCGCTTCAATATGTGCTTCAAAACAGCTTTGTTGTACCAATGGATCAACTGTTTGATGTAAATAATCAAGTCCTGTTTCACCAAGTCCGATGATTTTGGGATGGTTGGTTGTGGCAATGATGGCATCATATAAAGCATTATCATGATAGGCATCACACGGGTGCACACCTGTTGTGCCATACACAAGGTCGTATGTATCCATTATTGTTTGGATTTCAGATGATTGAGATAACCGCGTACTAATAGTCACAAGATACCCCAAACCTGCTTCCATGGCATCTTTGATGATGTCATCCAGATCTTCCTTTAAGCCGGGAAAGTGTAGGTGGCAATGCGAATCGATCAACATAAAAAGAAGCTTAAGTTTTTGTTTATTGTACTTCATTAAAAATCGTTTCGAATAGAGTTCTTGATACATCTCAGGGCTAATAAAAACATTGGTTCTGAATCTGATCTTTGTATATAATGGGTTGGTAATACTGTTATTGCTTCTGGAGTGCATCTTTGGATTTGGCGATGTAATTGCTAAGATAGACCCACAGACATAATTGTGCGTGCACCATGGATATCAATATCACTATCTCCGACTTAATCAAAAACAACGCTGTTGTGATTTTCATGAAAGGCTCGGCCGATTTGCCCGCCTGTGGATTTTCGGCAACTGTGGTTAATATTTTCAAACGCCTTAATATCCCGTTTCATGGAGAAGATATTCTGCAAAATGAAGAAATGCGTGCGGCGATTAAGACGTATACCAACTGGCCCACTTTGCCTCAAATTTATGTGAAAGGTGAATTCATCGGAGGATGTGACATTATCAAAGACATGTTTTTATCAGGAGAATTAGAAGCTTTATTAAAAGATCGTGCAGTTTGTTAAACGATCAGATTTAAAGCGCCTCTATCGATGCAGCATCAAGTTCCCACACTTCTCCTGGCTGATGCTGATCCAATGAAAGAGGACCATAATGTGTACGGATTAAACGACTAACCTGTAAGCCAATTTTCTCCATGGCTTTGCGGATTTCGCGGTATTTACCTTCATAAATACGTAAGGCGATCCAATGGTTTCCGTGTGGTAAGTTTTGGATAGGCGATAAAATTTCAAATGGACGATAATGAATGCCCTCAATTGTGAAAGGTTTGGTTAATGCAAGAATCTGCTGAGCAGATACAGAACCATAGACACGCACACGATAAACACGTGCCAAATTGGAAGAAGGGTGCATCAAACGTCCCGCTAGATCCCCATTGTTCGTTAATAGGAGCAATCCTTCAGAATTAATATCTAAACGTCCTACCGAAACAATGTGTGCATTGTCTTTGATATGCCTCTTTAGATACGAAAAGACTGTGGGTCTACCTTGTGGATCGGTGTGTGTTGTCACAAGCCCCATGGGTTTATAAAAACACCATAGCCGTGTTTCTGTCCTTTGCTGGATAGATTGTCCATGAATGGCAATAAGGTCTGTTTCAGCCACTTGGGTCGCACAATTATCGACAAGAATACCGTTAATCGTTACAGCGCCTTGCTTAATCAAATCATCTGCGGCACGACGCGAACAATAACCAGCATGTGCAATGGCCTTATTTAGCCGCATTGAACTGTACGCATGTTTTCGATAAACTGCTTAACAGCTGTTTTTTGTGATGTTTTTTTTGCAAGCCGAGCCTGCAACCGCGTCACAATCAATTCCGAAAACTCTTCCTTTAATGTTTGCACAAATTGTCCATTGATTTGCTGAATATGTTCGTCCAATTCTTGCTCAAGTTGTTTACATAAATTTTCTTGGAAATCACGGTGTTCTTTAAACAGTGCAGCTATTTGGTGTTCACCATTTGTTCGAATAGTTTCTGCATCTTCCTCAATTTGACTGTTTTTTTTTGCTTCTTCGTACAAGGCCGTAACAGAAATATTATTCATATGCTCGGCTGTTTTTAGGGCGTCTTGAATTCCTTGCTGTTTCGCTTCCAATAACGTTGTGATTTGTTTGTTCATCTTCCAATACAAAACGACAAGAACAATGACAAATGAAACGCTATAAGCAACTAAGGTACTATCCATGCTTATAGTCCGCGAAATATTTGTCCATCAGCTCATGACAACATTCATCAATAAAAGCATCCAGATTTTCCAGAAGAAACGTTCTTTGATTTTTCATAGAATCATTAAGTTTTCGTATTTTTTCGTCGTACCCTGCATGTAATTCTTGAACAAACAGTTTCTGTTCTTCCAAAATTTTATGTTCTGCTTCCTTGATGTGTTTCTGTGTTTCCGCTTGTATTTTGTCCAATTGCTGCATGCGCACCATCTTAAGTTTTACAATTTCCTTCTGTAAACAGACTGTTGTTTTAATCTTGTCTTCTAGGTGGTCAATGCGTTGTTCTAAGATTTTTTTATACCGCGGTAAAATAAGTTGTGAAATTCCAAAAAAAGTTAGTCCAAAGCAAAAAACTAACCAGAAAATCTGTGATGAGTAAGTAGCAAGATCAAATTGGGGCATAGTGCACCTTCTTTAGGAAAACAGGATTAACATAGCAACCACAAACGATAGCAAAGCAATCGATTCTGTTAAGGCGAACCCAATAATGGCACGTCCCGTCAAATCATCTTTGGCTGAGGGATTTCGCGCAATGCCTTCCAATAATGTTGAAAAAATTCGTCCCAATGATAACCCAACGCCAATCATGGGTAAAAGAGCTAATGCGACCGCTAAAAATTTGTACTGCTCCATGATCCATAATAATCTGCTCATCTTCCTTTCTCATTCTAGGGAAATCATGGGCGCAACACAACAGATCAGAACGCAACAAAGCGGCCCCTTCCTTTTGTGCCTTTTTTATACTATAAATTATAAAGAGCCTGGGTAGCTCAGTCGGTAGAGCAAAGGACTGAAAATCCTTGTGTCGCCGGTTCGATTCCGGCCCCAGGCACCACTCTAAATATTTGGTGAACCTCATGAATTTATCCTCTGTTCCACACACTGTGGGTTATGAAATTAAAAAACTTCAAGAAAAATTAGAAGAAATCGATCAGGAAATTACCGCACATCAGTCTGATCAAGCAGAAATTGTAAATTTTTCATGGATGCAATTTCGAAAAACACGGGAAGAAATAGAAAGAGAATTAGAATATCTGAATCAATTATTTGCAATAGAATCTCCAGATCCCACAATAATCGCTTAGAAGTATAGTTGTTTGATTGATTTTTTGACATACTCGATTTGTCATCCTCGCGAACGCGGGGATTCATTTACTAGAGGCAACTTCATGGATTCTGGATCAAGTCGGGGATGACAGTCTGAACTTGTATCAATATCCAGTCAAACATTTATACCATCAGATACGAATATGACCAGAGCCTGTTATCAAATGCTTAGTTGTCGTAAGCGCTTCTAACGCCATAGGGCCGCGCGCGTGCAGCTTTTGTGTGCTGATCCCAATCTCGGCACCCAATCCGAATTGTGCACCATCGGTGAACGCTGTCGAAGCATTTACATAAATGGTTGAAGCATCAACGCCATTTTGAAATTTTGCAATACTATTTTGATTTGTGGAGACAATAGCTTCGCTGTGTTTCGATCCATATCGATTGATATAATCTATTGCATCATCAATGGTATCAACGCATTTTATGAGTAGCCTATGCGATAAAAATTCGTATCCATCCATGTCAGGTGTCGCGTGAAGCAAGCCCGCGTGCTGTTCACAACATCGATCGTCTCCATAAATAGTGACACCTTTTTCTTTTAATGGTGCGAGCAAGGCTGATAAGTCACTCAGACAATCTTTGTGAAAGAGCACGCAATCCAAAGCATTACAAACACTGACACGCCTGGTTTTTGCATTAAGAATTACAGCTTTCGCAATCTCAAGATCACAGGCCTCATCAATATACGCATGTACAACGCCGGCTCCTGTTTCAATGACGGGAACTGTCGCATTTTCCCGTACATATTCTATTAAACTGTGGCTACCACGCGGGATAATCACATCGATATAGGTGCGTGCTTTTAGAAGTTCTGTCATTTGATCACGATCAAGCGCCAAATAAGCTACCCAGTGAGGACTAAGTTGATTGGCAATTAAAACATCCTGAATAATTTTGACGAGGGCCTTATTGGAGTGATGAGCTTCTTTTCCCCCTTTTAAAACGCACACATTGCCAGCCTTAAAGCATAGGGAAAAAGCATCGATAGTAACGTTGGGTCTGGCTTCATAGATCATACATACGACGCCTAATGGCACCGTGATTTTGGTAAGATGTAACCCTGGTTGGATATCATATTCGTATATGATTTTATCCAACGGAGAGGATAATGCAGCCACAGTTTTCACATCAGCTCTTATCGCTTGAATCCCTTCTGCTGTTAGTTGCAAACGATCATACTTAGGATCTTTGGGATCCATCGTGATCAAATCTTTTTGATTCGCAGCTAAGATTTCTGTCATCCGCATGACTAAGGCTTCAGACAATTCGGACAATATCTGGTTTCTGGTTTTATCAGAAACAGATGCGCGCGATGTTTGAACAGCTTGCTTTAATGATAAAGTTAACAAAGTAAATACCCTCTCTGTCTTCCCAGGTGTTACAGACTCTTGCGCTTTGTCCGGGATGTTCAGCATTGCTTATGCAACCCTTATTAGTATGCAATAAACAGGTTGAAAATGGTATATAATGACAGGGTTATAGATATATCAAAAACGATAAAAACAGATGATCAAGATTGTATTTGTGGGGCGGGCCAATGTGGGAAAGTCGACCTTGTTTAATTGTTTTTCGCCCAAATATAAAGCCATCACTATGGATACGCCTGGGGTTACGCGCGATGTGAAATCGGCAGAAACCACATGGCACGGTTTTCAGTTAAACATCGTAGATACCCCTGGCTATCACAATGACGCCTTGATCAGTAAAGAACTTGCTGCCCATATGGATAAACAAATTCAACATGAAGTAGCTGATGCTGATAGGGTCTTTTTTGTGGTGGATGGTATTGACGGGTTGACCCCGCGTGATCGTGATATCGCTGGGTTGTTAAGACGTACCAGTCGTCCCATTACCGTGATCGTCAATAAATGTGATCGCAAGGATGCGCATATTGAACCATTTTTTGAGCTTGGGTTTGAATCAATTATTCCTCTTTCAGCCGCGCATCAAGAAGGGTTTACAGACATTATCGATCTTCTTGAAACACTAAAAAATGAGGAGTTTGAAGAAATAAACGCCGATCATTTTCCAACCATTACCATCATTGGCCGTCCCAACGCAGGCAAATCATCGCTCACCAATATCTATCTTAAAGAGGATCGGCAATTGGTGGGAGATATGCCAGGCTTAACGCGTGACAGCGTCAGTTATCCTGTAGATTATAAAGGGCACAAATTCACATTGATGGACACGGCAGGTTTACGTAAGAAAAACAAAATGTTGGACACATTAGAATCGCTAAGCGCTGATTCTTCCAGGCAAGCCTTACGCTTCACAAATGGTGTGATTTTCATGATGGATGCCACCGTCTTAAATCCCTATGATTTGGATAGTCAGGATTTGACCTTGATGAGCGAAATCATTGAAGAAGGCCGCTGCATCTGCGTGGCCATCAACAAATGCGATTTGGTTGAGAATCAAAAAATAGTTTTTGATGAAGTCGCTTTCCAAATACGTAAAAAGTTTTTTGACATTCCCGTTGTACCAATCTCTGTCAAAACAGGACAAAATTTAGATAAGCTGCTGACAACAATGCTTGGATGCATTGAACGCTTCAACAAACGAATTACAACCGGAGAACTGAATTCTTGGATGCATAAAGTGGTAGACAACCATACCATGCCAACAGAAAGTGGCCGATCTCTAAAAGTTAAATACATGACACAAGTTAGTGTGGGTCCTCCTAAATTTACTGTTTTTGTTAACCGAAAAATTCAACATATGCATAATTTTGAACGCTTCTTAATGCATCAATTACGGGAAGAATTTTCTTATCAGGGTGTTCCTATTCGGCTTTCTTGGCGGGTACAGAAAAGAAGCAGAGTGATGGAACATCATGACGCTAACTTAGCCAAACGGAACGATTAAACTAAGCCGCAAGGCTATCATCTCAAGGTAATACTGAGGACGATTGTTGACATAATCAGTTTTTTTCTGGATCCTGACGCATGTCAGGCTGACAACATCCCAGTATCATGCGTACTAACCTAAGTCGGCTATTCCTCAATTTAGGTGCTGTTTTAGAGTACTACGACTACCTGATTTTCATCTTTCTGGCCAAAATTCTCATTG
>ERZ1292633.1231-Hain-H41-02um-R1-1231-length-28005-cov-6_pt1 | contig 28005 bp, 30 predicted proteins | sample MGYA00564406_ERZ1292633 | MGnify/ENA primary metagenome ERZ1292633 (study PRJEB36523, sample SAMEA6512639) | groundwater metagenome | collected 2019-01-08 | study: AquaDiva: Metagenomics assemblies of 32 groundwater samples | reverse complement strand
CCGTTGAAGGTGTCGAGTCCCAAGAGGAAGCCAACGCCATCATCGCTCTGGGGTGCAAAAAATTACAGGGCTATCATTTCGGCCGCCCTATGCCAGCATCCGACGCGCGCGCTATCTTTGCCAAGACATTGGATCTGCGGGCACCAAAGGTCGCTTAACACGCCTCATCGCCACTCAAAAACGCTTCGTCGTGGCACGTTCCGGCCTTTTTTCACCTCACCGCCAATCCGGGGCCGCTCGCCGCCTCGGCGTTGTGCGCTGGGTCACATATGGGCATTCATGATCCCAGTCGGAACACGCCGACAGGGGTCGCAAACCAATGGTCAAACTTGCACGCATAGCGATGATTGCGCTTAGCCTGATGCTAGGCAGCATGGTTGCTGCCCCGGCTTTCAGCTCATCCTACCTGCAATGTGTCCCCTTTGCCCGCGCCGAATCGGGGGTCCAATTGTTTGGCAATGCCCGCGATTGGTGGGCACAGGCCGATGGCCGCTACGCACGTGGCCAGTCCCCGCGCGAGGGTGCTGTCATGGCATTCGCCCCAACCCGCGCCATGCCCATTGGCCATGTCGCCGTGGTAAGCCGCATTGTTTCCGATCGTGAAGTGTTGCTCAGCCATTCCAACTGGTCGCCGATCAACGGTCGGCGCGGTCAGATTGAACGCAATGTCCGCGCACTCGATGTTTCTGCCGCTGGCGACTGGTCGTCGGTTCGCGTCTGGTATGCACCGATGGGCGACCTTGGCCTGCGCGCCAACCCCATCAGTGGGTTCATCTACCCCGATGCGGTGCCCGGCACTGGCTCGCTCGCCTTTGCGCCCGATGCCGACGGCACGCTGGCGCGGATCGTCGCCAGCGTCGGCAATTAAGCGGCGGGTTCTTCGCCCGCTGCCGCCGCATCCTCAAACCATGCCTCAACGGGGCCGGACAGCTTGATCGTCATCGCCTGACCAAAACGATCAAGTGATTTGCCAGCGGCAACGCGGATCCACGCTTCGGAAATGCTATATTCCTCGACATCGTGGCGCTGAATGCCCTTGAAACGGATGGCAACGCCGCGCCGGAGCAGTTCCCCGCCGAAATGCGGGCTGCGCGGATTGATGGACAGGCGGTCGGGCGGGGTATCGGTCATAGCCGCGCCTTTAACCAGCTACCGCCATGCCGTCTAGCCCACACGCCCGCTCAATCACGCAAATATGTCGCTCGGCCCGCGCCCCATCGGATCGGGGCCATATTGGTTCGGCCCCTTGGTTCCTTCGATGCAGAAAAATGCAATCAACACATAGGCCCCAAAGGGCACGAAATTGAGCAACCACCACCAGCCCGATTTGTCCTGATCGTGCAAACGGCGGACCGTGACCGCCAGCATGGGGATGAATGTGCCCAGTATCCACAGCATCAATATCAATAATCCGACAAAGAATAACGGCCCAGGGGCGGGTTGCGCAGTAGCCGATTCTGCAGCGAACTTGCCATATTGATTATTTTGCGCCGCCATTTCAGCCCACGGCATACCAGAAAACATTATGGTCATAAATATGGCGATAACGATCAGGTTCAACAGCTGGAACATCCAAAACTCTTTGCGCTGTGAACGCCCCGAAAAATCGGCGTAGCGCCGCAATGGCATGAGCATCCAGTCCATTCGTCATCCCCCTCCTTGTGCGTCACACTATGGCAGCAAAGCTAGCGACTGGTTTCGCAATGGCAAGGGGGGTAATTATTTTGGTCATGGCCATGGCTATCGGCTTTCCTACAGGGTTTTGGACGTGGTATAAGCGGCACATGATCCTGCTTATTACCCCTGCCCTTATCGGTACCGACCTGTGCGCCCGCGCCTGCGCGACGATGTTCGCGGCTATATCGACTCGGCTCACCGCAATTTTCCCGGCGCTATGCGCGACCTTTGCGAGCCACTTATACCCTCTCCCCCTTGTGGGGAGAGGGATGGCAGACTTGCAAACTTGTTTGCTAGGCGCAGCTGGGTGAGGGGGATATTCTCTTCATTTTTCCCTGCGCCTCTGCGCGAACATTCTTTCTTCGTCATTGCGAGGACCCTGAACGTGTTTCAGGGAACGCGGCAATCCAGATCAGGGGCGCACGGCACTGGATTGCTTCGCTCCGCTCGCAATGACGGGCGAAAACTGGAGGTGTATATCGTTGATACCACACCTCTGTAACCCGCAGGCGGCCGTAGTTTCCCCCGCACGTCGCATCAACCATCTCGGATTTTCCTGCAAAGACGAGCAACAAAAAACCCGCTAGCGGGAGCTAAGGGAAGGGCAAGAGGAGCCGGTTTGTGCATGAAAACCAGACCCACGCCTTGCCCTCGGCATGCGCTTATACCGCGTCGATTTTCCGCTTATACCGCTTGCGATCATTGGGATCGAGGAAGATTTTGCGCAAACGGATGCTCTTTGGCGTTACTTCGACCATCTCGTCATCGTCGATATAGGCGATGGCTTGCTCCAGTGTCAGCCGCTTTGGCGGGGTCAGGCGGATCGCGTCATCCTTTCCGGTCGAACGGAAATTGGTGAGCTGTTTCGACTTCATCGGATTGACCTCAAGGTCATCGGGTTTGGCATTTTCGCCGATGATCATCCCCTCGTACAGCGGCTCACCGGGCGAGACCATCAATACGCCGCGCTCCTCCAATGGGCCGAGAGCATAGGCCACCGCCTCGCCCGTGCCGTTGGAAATGAGCACGCCGACCGGGCGTCCTTCGATATTGCCTTTATAGGCGTCATATTTTTCGAACAGACGGTTCATGATGCCGGTCCCGCGCGTATCCGACAGAAACTCGCCATGATAGCCGATCAGGCCGCGCGACGGCCCGCTGAACGTTATCCGAGTCTTGCCGCCGCCGCTGGGGCGCATGTCAGTCAGGTCGGCTTTGCGGGTCTGCATTTTCTCGATGACGGTGCCGGTGTATTCGTCATCAACGTCGATAACGACCTGCTCATAAGGCTCGGTGCGCTTGCCATGGTCGTCCTCGCGGAACAGCACGCGCGGGCGGCTGATCCCCAGCTCAAACCCTTCGCGGCGCATCGTTTCGATCAGCACACCCAGCTGCAATTCGCCGCGTCCAGCCACTTCATAGCTGTCCTTGTCAGCGCTTTCGGTAACGCGAACAGCGACGTTGGTTTCGGCTTCGCGCAGCAATCGGTCGCGAATCATCCGGCTGGTTACCTTGCCGCCCTCACGGCCAGCAAACGGGCTGTCATTGACGGAAAAGCGCATCGACAGCGTCGGTGGGTCGATGGGCTGTGCGTGGATGGCTTCGGTCACACCGGGTTCAGCGATGGTGTTGGCGACGGTCGCGGTGGTCATGCCCGCAAGACAGATGATGTCGCCCGCTTTGGCTTCTTCGACCGGAACGCGTTCCAGCCCCTGAAACGAGAACAGCTTTGATGCGCGCCCGCTTTCCAGCACCTTGCCGTCATCGCCCAGCGCGTGAATCGCCTGATTGACTTTGATCCGGCCCGATTCCACTTTGCCGGTTAGGATGCGGCCAAGGAAATTATCGCGGTCAAGCAAGGTCACGAGCATGGTGAATGGTGCATCAACCTCGACCTGTGGTGCCTTAACGTGGCGCACAATGGTTTCGAACAGCGGGGCCAGCGTCCCTTCGCGCGCGTCTATATCCTCGGATGCATAGCCGTTGCGGCCCGAGGCATAGAGGGTCGGGAAATCGAGCTGTTCGTCGCTCGCGCCCAAATTGAGGAACAGCTCGAAACATTCGTCCAGAACTTCGGCGGCGCGGGCATCGTGACGGTCAATCTTGTTGACCACAACGATGGGGCGCAAGCCCAGCGCCAGCGCCTTTCCAGTCACAAACTTGGTTTGCGGCATCGGCCCTTCGGCGGCATCGACGAGCAGGATAACCCCATCGACCATCGACAGGATGCGCTCAACCTCTCCGCCGAAATCGGCGTGGCCCGGCGTATCGACGATGTTGATCCGCGTGTCGCCATCCTTGCCGTGCCACTCAACGCTGGTGCATTTGGCAAGAATCGTGATTCCGCGCTCCTTTTCGAGGTCGTTCGAATCCATCGCGCGCTCCTCGACACGCTGATTCTCGCGGAACGTGCCCGACTGGCGGAATAATTGGTCAACAAGGGTGGTTTTACCATGATCGACGTGCGCGATGATAGCGATGTTACGCAGGGCCATTTTGGGTCTTTTCAACTGTGTGAGGTTAGGGGTTGCGCGCCCCCTAGCTTAGATGCTGCATTGCGGCAACGTTAAAGGCGCACCGCACTCAAAATGCTAACCCCCTTGGCAGCGGCCTTCAACTGTATTATATCAACAAGACAGTAGGGGCTTGCGCAACGACAGGCGTGGTTCCACATTGCATGACGTGCGCAACTATGACGGTGAAAAGACGATGACCACGACCAAGATCGAAACCGAAACCGCGATACCAACAATCACGCTGGAACCGCCCGCGCCTGTCGCCGCGATTGCGCCCGACATGGCGGCTGGCCTCGTCAGCATCTCCGATGAACAGCGCACCCAGCTCGACGACCGCGTCGACGGCTTTGTCAACGACCTCGTCACCACCGATGCCAACAGCCCCGAGTTCGGGCAAAAGGTCGATCAGATCACCAATATGGGGCGATCCGAGATTATGGCGGCGGCGAACCAGTCGAACCGTTTTCTTGATCGCCCGGCCAAGGCGCTGAACCGCGACACCACCGTCGGCGCGGATCTGGTCGCGCTGCGCCAGACGGTCGAGGATCTGGACCCCAGCCGTCAGGGGATGATGAGCCAGAAGAAATTGTTCGGCCTGATCCCCTATGGCGGCAATGTGCGGACCTATTTTGACAAATATGAAAGCGCGCAGGGGCATATTTCGAACATCCTGATGCGGCTGTCGAACGGCAAGACAGAGCTGCTCAAGGATAATGGCGACATCGACATTGAACGGCAAAATCTGTGGGCCGCGATGGGGCGGCTGGAGCAAATGGTCCATGTCGCCAAAAAGCTCGACGCAAAGCTGGAGGCGAAAGCGGAGGAGATTGACGCCACCGATCCCGCCAAGGCCAAGGCAATCCGTGAAAGCGCACTCTTTTATGTCCGCCAACGCAATCAGGATATCCTGACCCAGCTCGCGGTCAGCGTTCAGGGATACCTCGCGCTCGATCTGGTCAAGAAAAACAATGTCGAACTGGTCAAGGGTGTCGACCGCGCCAGCACCACCACCGTCGGCGCGCTGCGCACCGCCGTCACCGTGGCATCGGCGATGTCCAACCAGCGGCTCGTGCTCGAACAAATAACCGCGCTCAACACCACCACCGCCAAAATTATCGACGGCACCGGTGCGATGCTCAAGGAGAATACCGCGCGCATCCACGAACAGGCGGCGGCATCGACGATCCCGATGGAGACGCTGCAACGCGCGTTCCAGAACATCTATGACACGATGGACGCGGTTGACACGTTCAAGCTGAAGGCGCTCGACAGCATGAAGACGACGATCAACACGCTGACGGTCGAGGTCGAAAAATCACGCGGCTATATCGCGCGGGCCGAAGGGCAGGCGCAGGCGTCGGCGCAAGTGACGGGCAAGGACAGCCCGCTCGCCGCGCTGGAGGGATGATGCGGACAATGATTTTATGCCATACCGCTCGTCCTGAGGAGCCATTGAGCTTTTCGAAATGGCGTCTCGAAGGACAGCGGGTCAACCCAATGTTTCGAGACGGGCCAATGCCTCGAGACGGGGCTTCGATAAACTTTGCCCCTCCTCAGCACGAACGGAGTATAGCACCGAAGCCGAAATGTGAGCGAGCATTGCCATGGTGAGCGAGGTTGACCTGCAAATCGAACGCGCCAATGCGGCGCTGGAACGTGCGCGCAACCGCTCACAAGCGCCCAGCATCCGTCAGGGACGGGCGCAGATAGAGCGGGCCAAACGTTTCGCGCTGATGCTCGGCGGCGGCATGGCCGGACTGTTCGCGCTCGCCATACTGTGGAGCCTAGTGTTCGGCGCGGTCAGTGCCATCGGCATCATCATGCTGATGCTCGCGGCAATGGCGATATTCATCGCCGCCGGGATGTTCAGCCGTGCAGCGGACGTCCGCCTCGACAGTATCGCACAGGGGCCATTGCCCGCCATCGCCGACAATTCGGGCCGTTGGTTGGCGCAGCAACGGCTTGCCCTGCCCGCGCCCGCACAGACGCTGTCCGACCAGATCGGTGCACGCATCGCCAATCTACGTCCGCAACTCGACACGCTCGACGCCGCAGCGCCCGAGGCGCTGGAGCTACGCCGCCTGATGGGTGAAGAATTGCCCGACTTGGTCACCAAATATACCGCCGTACCCAAACATCTGCGCGCTGAGGAACGCAATGGCCGCGTGCCCGAAGCCGAATTGATCGCAGGGTTACGGCTGCTCGACACCGAAATTGAGGGGCTGTCGCGCACTTTGGGTGTGGCCGAAATGGACAAATTATCGAGCCAGAAGCGCTATCTGGAACTCCGCTATCAGGGCGATGAGCAGGGGTAGGCCATAGGCCGACATAGCGTGCTTCGCTAGCGCTCGTGGGTGACAGAGTGAGTGGCGGCGCAAGGTGCTTCGTCATTGCGAGGAGCGTAGCGAAGCAGTCCAGCGAAGGGAAAGTGCGTCCGATGCCCAAGACTGCTGAAATACTGCGCCGTGGCCCGTGGTTTGCCGATTTACCGATTCCAATTCAGCAGGCCATGCTGGCAGCAGGCACGCGTATCAAGCTAGAGCCCGGCCAGCCCAGTTTCCTTCAAGGTTCTGGCCCAAGCGGATTGCATGCCGTGCTATCCGGCCAACTGAAGGTCGCGCATGTAGATCGCCATGGCCACGATGTGCTGATGGCGCTGGTTCGCCCAAGCGAATGGGCCGGTTTTTTATGTTGCCTCGATGGGCGATCGCATTTTTATTCGGCAATCGCTGTCGAGCCGACGGTCATATTCAACCTCCATTTCGCAGCAGTGCGAGCAATTTTCGAATGCGACGTTGCAACCTACAAGCTGTTGCAACGGCCCGAACTGAATGCCGCACGGGCTCTGGCCCGTTTTGCTATCATCGAAGCAGGAAGGCCGCTAGCCCAGCGGATTGCTGCGCGGCTGCGTGATCTCGGGCGATGGGCCTATGGCCCGATGATCGGGCCGATCGCAGCATTGGATCATATCAGCCAAGAAGATCTGGCAATGTCGGCGCACGCGTCGCGACAATCGGTCAACATGATCCTGCGCGATTTCGAAGCGCAAGGGTGGATTGCCACCGGCTATGGCAAGATAAGTGTGACCAACTCTGACGCGCTGGAAGCCTTTGCTGATCAAGGCACTTAGGGTCAGGACCCATTAATCGCACGGCTGAGGGGTGACGAGCAAGCCATGCCGGGGGCATGGCGGCACAGGAGCCAAAATGGCAAACATTTCGGTCTGAGATGGAAGCCATTTTGCTGTCCCTATGGGATTTGACCGATTTCGCCCATTGCTGCGTCGAAAAGTCTAGAAATATTGACATATTCACTTCGCCTTTCCTCCTTGCACTGAATGAAATCGCTTCAAACCTCAGTTCGCGCTATTGATGAGTCCTGACCCTAGGGCTGGCGACTCTAAACCAAATGTCGCCCAGCCGACACTGTTGGCGCGTCAAACAGCTATGCAATGCCGATGGAATCAAATGGGTGGGGTTATTCACGCCATGGCGAAAATCGTAAAAACCATATTGGCCATCATTGCCGCGATGCTCGCAGTCCCGGTGACCGCGCAAAACCAGGGAACTTTGCTGTCAGCTGATCCGGTAATCGACACGCCGCCGGGCATGCAGGCATGGGCTATTCGCTATGTCACTACAGATGACAATGGGCATTTGATTGAGGCAAGTGGAATGGTTGCCGCGCCGCGTGAGGCGTTACCGTCGCGCCCGCGAGACGTGCTGGCTTGGACGCATGGCACATGGGGGGTTGCGAGGGATTGCGTACTGGATACCCCGCGCTTGCTGACGCTAACCCCGGGATTAGGCGACGCGATACGCAGGGGAATGGTGGTCGTCATGCCCAATTACCCTGGGCTAGGCACCCCGACGCCGCATCCTTATCTGGTCGGGCGCAGCGCGGCGCAGGCTACGTTGGATAGCGTCCGGGCGGTGCGCGCGATATCTGGCGCCGCCGCCGGCAACCGCTTTGCTGTTTGGGGCGAATCGCAGGGTGGACATGCGGCGCTGTGGACCGGGCAACTTGCCCGGCGCTACGCTCCCGACCTTGAGCTGGTCGGTGTTGCCGCCGCTGCGCCGCCGACCGACCTTGCCGCCAACTTGCGCGGGGGTAGCGACCCTTCGGTGCGTGCGGTGCTGACCGCCTTCACCGCCTACAGCTGGTCCCAGCACTTCGGTGTGCCACTGACCGGACTTGGCAGCCGATCGACACGCGGCGTCATTACCCGTTTGGCTCAGAATGTCTGCACGACCGATGGGGGCAAGCCACGGTTAGGGACGATGTTGGGGGTCCTAGTGTTGCGTCGCGACCTGAGGAATGTCGATCTAGGCACGATTCAGCCGTGGGCACAAATTGCCCGGCGTAACAGCCCTGCGGCGGCGGATTATGGAGTGCCATTCCTGATTTCCCAGAACCTGCGCGACGCAATAGTCAGCGCAGAGGTAACGCATTCCTATGCGCGGCGGCTATGCCGCAACCGCGCACGCCTACGCTATATCGAACTAAGCGGCGAAGGTCATGAAAGCAGCGGCTTTGATAGTGCAGCCGAGACTATCGGCTGGGTCGAGGCGCGTTTTCGCGGCGATGCTGCGCCAAACGACTGTCGGCACATTTGAATTTCACAACAGAATGAGGAGAAATACGATGAGAAAGCCCGCTATAGCGATCTGTGCTGCCGCATTGATGTCGATACCGGTCGGAGCGTCCACGCCCGGCGAGTGGGATGCATTGAATCAGCGTGCCAATCGGGCTTGCGTAGCAATGTCCGGCCTCGATCGCCCTGTCTTGCTCGCGCAACGCATTAGTTTTTCCGATGACATCGGTGTTGAAATTCGCATGATCCGTGGACGCGACAATCGCAGGCGTACCAAGCGTTTGTTGTGCGCCTACAATCGCTCCACGGGGCGCACCGAAGTGCAGGAAGCGGGCGACTGGTATGGGCCGACAACAACACCTTGAGCGTGCCTTAACGCCCCCTGAAATGCCCGTCGCCGCGTCGCCAAAGCCGAATTGATCGCAGGGTGACGGCTGCTCGACAGCGAGATTGAGGGGCTGTCGCGCACCCTTGGCGTCGCCGAAATGGACAAGCTGTCGAGCCAGAAACGCTATCTGGAGCTGCGCTATCAAGGCGATGAGCAGGGGTAAATAGTGACAGCTTCAGGCCCGTTCGTGCTGAGGAGGGGCTGAGGCTATCGAAGCCCCGTCTCGAAGCACAGAGTTCGCAATATCCTTCGAGACTCCATTTCGATACGCGCATTGTGCTACTCAATGGCTCCTCAGGACGAACGGATTTGTGCGTCTTAGGCTGGATCCCCCGCGAGGACTCGAACCTCGATTAACGGAGTCAGAGTCCGCTCTCTTACCATTAGAGGACAGGGGAATGTGCGGGCGCGATATGCCGCGCCCCGATATGAGTCAAGATGCTTGCGCAATGTCGCCTGCGCGTTAGCATGACGCAATAAGATAAGGTGGAGAGAACGAGCTATGCGTCATGTGGCTATCGTCGGGTCTGGTCCGGCCGGATATTATACCGCAGAGGCATTGCAGCGCCTGCTTGGCGACACTGTCCGTATCGACATCCTCGACCGCCTGCCCGTCCCGTTCGGCCTGATCCGCACCGGCGTTGCCCCCGATCATCAGTCGATCAAGGCGGTGTCGCGCCGCTATGAAGCCGTCAACCTGACCGAAAATGTCCGCTTTGTCGGCCATCTGTCGGTCGGCAAAGATGTGTCGATTGACGAATTGATGGGCCTGTATGACGCGGTGGTGCTGGCGACGGGCGCACCCAATGATCGCGCGTTGGACATCGCCGGAGCCGACCTGCCCGGTGTCATCGGCAGCGCTGCCTTTGTCGGCTGGTATAATGGCCACCCCGATTTTGCCGCGCTGAACCCGCCGCTCGATACCGCGCACGCGGTGGTCATCGGCAACGGCAATGTCGCACTCGACGTCGCGCGCATCCTTGCCAAAACGCCGCAGGAGTTTGACGGCAGCGACATCGTCCGCCACGCCCGCGATGCCTTGGCCGACAGCCACATCCGCACCATCACGCTGCTGGGGCGGCGCGGGCCGCACCAGATTGCGATGACGCCAAAGGAGCTGGGCGAATTGGGGCATTTGGAGCGCGCCGCGCCGCACGTTGACCCGCTCGACTTTCCCGATGCGGCGGAGGACGCGCTGCTGGAGCCGGGGATGCGCAAATCGGTCAGCCATTTGCGCGCCTTTGCCGCCAGCCCCGTCGCCAAGCCGGTGACGATCGAGTTTGATTTTTACGCACAGCCCGTGGCGATTGAGGGCGACGGACGGGCGATGCGTATCGTGGTGGAGCGCACCCGGCTCGACGCAGAATTGCGCTCGGTCGGCACGGGCGAACATTATACCATCCCCGCCGGGCTGGTCGTCGCGTGCATCGGTTACCAGACACCGCCGATCCCCGGTGTGCCCTATGAGCATGGTCGCGGGCGCTTTGCCAATCAGGACGGGATGATCCTGCCCGGCCTCTATTGCGTCGGTTGGGCACGGCGTGGCCCCAGCGGGACCATTGGCACCAACAAGCCCGACGGCGCGACCATAGCGGCGCGGATTATCGCGGATAGCGGCGGCGTCGATATGCGACCCAGCGGCAAGCTTGGGCGCGCGGGGCTTGATGCGCTCATCGCCGCGCGGCACCTCGACATCGTTACTTTTCGCGATTGGCAAAAAATTGACGAGGTGGAGGTGGCCAGCGCCCGCGAAGGGGCTCCGCGCGAAAAGTTGGTTGAAATCACGCACATGCTTGACGCGCGCGGCGGTGCAACGTAATTACTGTAAATAATATATGTCGCAAGCCGTAATAATGTTTCGCATTAACATATATGCTTGGAGCGGCTAGTGGTCGACCCGCACGATTTTTCACCCACGCCGCCCGAACGGCGCGACACGGGGCGTGCCCATGTCGCGATTGAGGCGGATTTACGCAAAGTCGGGCGAACTTCGTTCAAGGTGCTGGTGACCGACCTGTCGCGCACGGGGTGCCACGCCGATACGCTGTCCAAAACCTATGTCGATGACAGGGTGTGGATTACTCTACCCGGATTTGCACCGATCGAGGCGACCATCCGCCGATCAGACCATAGCGGTTTCGGGGCGGAATGGCATTCGCCAATGCACGAATCGGTGTTTGACCATATCAAGGTGCGTTTCCCGGATATGTTTCATTAGAATGTGATGACGTAGCGCACACGCGTCATTGCGAGGAGCGCAGCGACGCGGCAATCTAGGGCAGGCGCACACAACACTGGATTGCTTCGCTACGCTCGCAAGGACGCTATGGGTTAGGCGCCTATCCCTTTGCAGTGGCGGTGATAAGGCGCTAGGGGGCTGCCCATGCCCAATTTTTTCCTTGTTATGGCGGGTGGCGCCATCGGCGCTGCGCTGCGTTACGGCGCATCGCGCGCGCTGTCAGTCACTGGGCCCGCGCCAGCGCTCGCCGCGTGGCCATGGGCGACCTTCGGCGTCAACGTCATCGGCGCTCTGCTGATGGGCGCGCTGGCCGCCGCCTTAACCCGGCATGGCGCGGGCGAGCCGTGGCGATTGTTCGCGGGCGTCGGCGTGCTGGGCGGGTTCACGACATTTTCGGCGTTCAGCCTTGAGACTTTCGCGATGATTGATGGCGGGCGCTGGGCGCTGGCGGGTGGATATGCCGCCGCGTCGGTCATCGCATCTCTCGCGGCGCTCGGCTTAGGCATGGCAATGGTGCGCGCATTATGAGTGATACAGCCTCGCCCGCGTCCTATAGCCCCACACCCTATAGCGACGTCATTGTCGCCGATGATGATGATGGTATTCGCCTCGACCGCTGGTTCAAACGGCACAAGGCCGATGTGACGCACGCGCTGCTCGCGCGCTGGCTGCGCACGGGGCTGGTCCGGCTCGACGGGGCAAAATCCGACCCATCGGAACGCATTGCCGCTGGCCAAAGCTTACGCATCCCGCATGTCAGCGCCATGTCCCCCGCGCCGCGCCGCCGCAGCGCCAAGCCGCTGACCGAAGGCGAAATGGCCATGGCCAACGCCATGCTGATCCACCGCGATGCCGATGCACTGGTGCTCAACAAACCGCCGGGCCTTGCGACACAGGGCGGCACCGGCACCACCGCGCATGTCGATGGCCTGCTTGATGCGTTTTTTGACGAAGATAAGGGGCGGCCAAAACTGGTCCACCGCCTCGATAAGGATACGTCGGGCGTTTTGCTCGTCGCACGCTCGGCTGGCGCTGCGGCAAAGTTTTCGCGCAGTTTTGCCGGGCGCTCGGCGCGCAAAACCTATTGGGCAATTGTCACCGGGGTGCCCGCGATGAATGAGGGGCAGATCGACCTGCCGCTGTCGAAACAGCCGGGCAGCGGCGGCGAAAAAATGCATGTGGACGAGGAAAATGGCCTGCCCAGTTGCACCCGTTACCGCGTCATCGAACGCGCGGGCAACACCTGTGTCTTTGTCGAACTGCAACCGATGACCGGGCGCACCCACCAGTTGCGCGTGCACATGGCCGCCATCGGCCACCCGATTGTTGGCGACGGCAAATATGGCGGCAAGGCCGCGTTCCTGACGGGCAGCATCTCGCGCAAACTGCACCTGCATGCCCGCAACCTGCGCATCGACCAGCCGTCTGGCGGCAAGCTGGAGGTCAGCGCCGATCTGCCCGACCATTTTGCCGACAGCCTCGCCTCACTGGGGTTTAGCGAGAGCGCGGGCGATGACATGGCCGCGCGACCCGACAAGCGCCCGCCGCTAACACGTGAAGGCAAAAAATCACAGGCCAAGGCGCATTCCAAGGTCATCCGCAAAGAACGGCGCGGCGAGCGGCGCGGACGCGGCGAGGCGGCCAAGGCAGCGCCAAAGCGGACCAAGCGCTAATGCACCCAAATGGTCAATTCCATTGGGCCGATGATGACGCGATGCTGGCCGCCATAAACGGCATGCCATTTGGGCGTATCTTTGCGACGACACCAATGGGCCCGCGCGTCGCGCACGCCCCAGTCATTGTGACACCACAGCGCACACTTCGCTTTCACTTGGCGAATGGTAATGCGCTCACCGACTGCCTCGATGGCGCGGTGGCACTGATCCTTTTCGAAGGAGCCAACAGCTATATCAGCGCAAATTGGAATGGCCCGCCAAGCCATTCCGTACCGACGTGGAACTATGTCGCGATAGAATGTGAGGGCACGGTAAGGAAACTGGGTTCGGACGACCTTGTCGCGCTGCTCGATACGCTGGCACAGCAATTGGAGCCAACAGTTGATGAGGATTGGACGCGGGCCAAAATGGACCCAGCGCGTTTCGAAGCGATGTTGCACGCCATCACCTGTTTTGAGCTCGACATCACAGCCATTCGTGGCACGCGCAAACTCAGCCAAAATAAATCCCAAAAAGACCACATAATGATTACCTCCGCTCTGGACCAGATCGGACACAGCGCGATGGCGCAGCTCATGCGAGACGCCGTCTGATGCCACTTAAGCTCGCGTTGTTCGACTGTGACGGCACGCTCGCCGACAGCCAGTACGCAATTGTCGCGGGGATGCGTGATGCCTTTGCCGCCTGCTCGCTGCCCGCCCCTGACGCCGCAGCCATCTGCGGGGCCATCGGGCTCAGCTTGCCGCGTTTCATTGCGACGCTCACGCCAAGTGCCGATGAAGCACAGCGAAGCGCACTGGTCGATGCATATCGCGACGCCTATTTCACGCACCGCACCGCCGCTGGTGCAGCACCCGAACCGCTGTTCGGCGGCATCACCGCGTGCCTCGATGTGCTGACATCGCAGGGCTGGCAGCTTGGCGTCGCCACGGGGAAATCACAGCGCGGCCTGATCCGACTGCTCGACGCGCACGGCATATTGGACCGCTTTGTCACCCTGCAAACCGCAGACAATCACCCGTCAAAGCCCGACCCCGCTATGGCGTTGGCGGCGATGGCACAGGCGGTAGTGGACCCCGCACACACCGTCGTCATCGGCGACACCGGCTATGATATGATGATGGCGCGCGGCGCGGGTGCCCATGCGCTGGGCGTCGCATGGGGCTATCACCCGCCTGCCGAACTGTCCGCCGCAGGCGCGCATGCCATCGCTCAAGCGCCCGATGCCATCCCCGACGCCTTGGCCCGTCTCATAGCCTCATAGGAGCAACCGTATGCCCGACCAGCAGAGCCAGAATGATCCCGCACGCACGCGCTTTTTGGCGATCAGCTTGCTGCGATTGGTAGCCACATTGCTAATCGTGTTTGGCATTGTCATCGCCGCTGGCCGCATCGACTGGATCGACGAAGGCGTCGCGCTCTACGTTGGCATCTTTATGGTCGGCATCGGCCTGTTTGACATGATTGTCTTTGTACCGATGTTGACACGGCGGTGGCGGAGCGGGGAGCGCAGCGGCGACTGATGCGTAGGTTTTACAAAGCGGTCGAGGTTGTCCCGTGCGCAGGCAGTGGTGGTGGCGGCTTCACCATTCAGCTTGACGGCAAACCCGTGCGCACGCCCGCACGCGCACCCTTCATTGTTCAGCAGCAACCACTCGCCGACGCTATCGCTGCCGAATGGTCGGCGCAGGGGCAGGATATCACCCCCGCCACCATGCCGCTGACCGGGCTTGCCAATGCGGCGATAGATTTGGCCACGCCCAACCCCATCGCCTTTGCCGCGCCATTGGCGGCGTTCGGGGAGAGCGACCTGCTCTGTTACCGCGCCCCCGAAGCGGACTTGGCGGCCGAGCAAGCGCGGTTGTGGAACCCGATCCTCAGCTGGGCAGAGAACCATTATGGCATCGAGTTCGCGCTCGCCACGGGCATCATCCATGTCGCACAGCCGCCCGCTACGCTGGCCGCTCTTACGGCAGCGGTCCATGCGCTCGACGCGAACCGATTGGCGGCGCTCGCCCCGCTCGTCACCATCGGCGGCTCGCTTGTCGTCGCGCTGGCCCTCATGACACGTGCGTTTGACCCCGATGCGCTGTGGGACGCCGTCACGCTTGACGAGATATGGCAGGAGCGAAAATGGGGCGCGGTGGATGACGCGGTAGAGGCGCGCGAAGCCAAGCAGCGCGAATGGCTTTCCGCCGCACGGTTTTTAGAATTGTTGCGACAACCGTAAGCTTACGCTTGACAAATCACTGCACAAATCGTACAAAAATCTATGAAAATCGAAAGCGTTCGTCACAAGGCGTTGCGGGCCTTTCTTGAAACCGGAAAGCCCAAGGGTATTGACGCCCGTGTGGCGGGCCGCCTCCGCAACATGATCGCGTTTTTGGTGGCAGCGGGCAGCGTGGATGAGTTTCGCATCCCGCCCAATTTCGGCTTTCACTGGCTTACGGGGGATCGCGCCGGAACGGCCGCAATGACGATGACGAAAAACTGGCGACTAACATTCAGGGTTAGCGATACCAAGACGCTGATTGACCTTGATCTGGAGGATTATCACTGATGGCAATCACACTTTCCCCCTATTTTGCCGTGCATCCCGGTATTTGGCTGCGCGAAGAAATTGTCGAACCCCAGGGTTTGAGCATCACCGACCTCGCACACCATTTCGGCGTGTCGCGACAGGCGATGTCTGGCCTGCTCAATGGTCGTGTGGCCCTAAGCGCGGAAATGGCGATCCGTTTTGAAAAGGCGTTTGCGCTGAATGCCGATACGCTGTGCCGAATGCAAACCAGCTATGAACTGGCGGGCGCCCGCGCGCATCAGGACGAGATTATGGTGGAGCCGCTCAGGAAGGCGGCTTGAACCATGGCTCCCTTTCTAGGGCGGTTCGTAGAGGCGACTTGATGAACTCTGGTGCATGGCAGATATATTCAAATGCCTTGCTTTTACCCTTAGGACACAGACCTTGTAGATGGCGGAGTGCATTTTCTACTGAAAATTCAAGGCGGCCACGCTCCCCAAAATTACTCGCCAGACCCGTCCACACGACCACATCAATCTGCTTCTCCTCGGCCCAACTCTTGACCGTTTCTGGAATAGCAGGCTTGCCGCAGCGGCTCTCATCTCTAAAATAATAGCCAACCCGATTCAAAATTGTGCCTTCACGGCACTTCAAATCACAAATAGCATCATCAGGGCTGTTTCGCCTGCTCATGGCATAAGCAACCTGACACTCAGCCCCATTATCTTCATCGATGACGAGTGTGAGCGCGCCAGATCGGCTTGAAGAAACTCTTGAAAACTCGAGTTGTAGTTCTGGGCCATCAGACTCCCAGTCATCATGCTGTTTATCAAATTCCGGACGCTCATCCCAAATAAGAGAGCCCCAACCAAGAATCGCTATTCTCATCATCACCGCCTCACCCCAAACCGCTCCAAAATCACCCGCCGCAACCCGCGCCTTTCGCACGGGCGTAAAGGCCCACCAATTTTTGGCCTCACCCGTTCGCGCCTGGTGGATGGCGGCGGCGAAGACATCCCACACGCAAGGGTCATGCCGCTGGGCGGTGCAGATTTGTATTTCGCGATAGAGCGTGTCGGGGTCACATGCGCTCAACTGTTCCACGCTCATGATGCCCAGAACGGCAAAGTCACCAAGCGTCGCTTTGCCGACATTGCGAAGATCGGATAATTGCATAGCCCCCCTCAATCCTGAAACTGCGGCGCGCGCTTTTGCATATTCGCCATCACCGCCTCAATCTGATTGGCCGTGCGGATGACCTTAAGCTGCTCTTCGCTCTCGGCGCGTAACAGCTCGGCATCGCTGGCGTGGGCGGTGAGATTTGCCAGCCGTTTGGCCCCGCGAATGGCGTGGGGGTTCTTGCCCGCTATATCGCGCGCCAGCATCATGGCCATGGCGTGCGGATCGTCGGCCAGATGGCTGACAAAGCCCATGGCAAGCGCCTCGGCCCCCGTAAACTCAGCGTTGGTATAGGTCAGCTCGCGCAGCACATCGCCCTGCACCTGGGTTCGCCACAGCGGAAATCCCGCCATGTCGGGGACCAGCCCCCATTTCATTTCCATGATCGCCATTCGCGTATCGGGGTGCGCGATGCGGATATCGGCCGCCGACATAATCTGAAATCCGCCGCCAAAGGCAACCCCATGCACCGCAGCAATCACCGGCACGGGCAAGGTGCGCCAACCCCAGGCGACATGTTGCGGCAGGTTCGCATCACCATGACTGCGCGTCATCAGGTCCATCCCCGAACCGCCGCCTGCCATACTTGCCATGTCGAGGCCCGCACAAAAGGCCTTGCCCTCGCCCGACAGGACCACGACGCGCAGGCCCGCCGTCCCCTCCAGCACCGCAATCGCGTCGGATATGCCAGAAAACATCGCGCCGTCGAGCGCGTTCATCTTGTCGGCGCGGATCAGGCGGACATCGGCGATGCCACCGTCCAGCATCGTGATGGAAACGCGGTCTTTCATATCTATCCTTTCACATTCCTCCCCTTCCGGGGGAGGGGAACCACGAAGTGGGGGAGGGGGATTATTTCCCCCAATAGCGATCACGCAGCAACCGTTTATAGAGCTTCCCCGTATCATGGCGCGGCAATTCCGCCATAAAATCTATCCGGCGCGGCACCTTCACCCCAGACAATTTCTCCCGTGCATAAGCGATCAAATCATCGCGCAAGGCATCGCCCGCATCGGCCATATTGACGGGCTGGACCACCGCGATAACCTCCTCGCCCATTTCCTCATGCGGGCCGCCGATCACCGCGACATCGGCCACTAATGGGTGCGTGACCAGATGGTTTTCAATCTCTTGCGGATAGATGTTGACCCCGCCCGATATGATCATGAAGCTTTTGCGGTCGGTCAGGAACAGATAGCCATCCTCATCGACCCAGCCGACATCGCCCAGCGTTGACCACCCGCGCGATGTGCGCGACGCCGCCGTCTTTTCCGCGTCGCCATGATATTCGAACACGCTCTCGCTCTCGAAATAAACGCCGCCTTCTTGTCTGGGGCCAAGCTCGCTCTCGCCATCCTCGGCCATGATGTGCAGCACCCCCGTCACCGCCTTGCCGACCGAGCCCAGCCCCTCGCGGTCCGCCAGCCGCAACCAGTCAGCCGAGCCTATGTAGGTCAGGCCGTTCCCTTCGGACCCCGCATAATATTCCTCCAGCACCGGCCCCCACCACGCGATCATCGCACGCTTGACCGGAACCGGGCACGGCGCGGCGGCGTGGATCGCGCAGTTGAGGGTGGAGAGGTCATAGCGCGTCCGCACGTCGTCGGGCAGTTTGAGCATCCGCACAAAATGCGTCGGTACCCACTGGCTGCACGTCACCTTGTACCGCTCGATAAACGCCAGCGCCGCCTCTGGGTCGAACTTGGCCATCAACACGATCGTGCCGCCCATCCGGTGCACGGTCATCGACCAACGCAGCGGTGCCGCATGATACAGCGGCGCGGGCGACAGATAGACGCTGTCCGCATTGAACCGGAACAGCCCCGCCGCGATCATCATCATCGGGCTGCTTTGCGCTATCGCAGGGTCGGCGGGCAGCGGGATTTTCACCCCCTTTGGCCGCCCCGTCGTCCCCGATGAATAGAGCATGTCGATGCCGGCGCGTTCATCGGCGATCGGCGTGGCTGGCATGACCGCCACCGCATCATCCCAACTGGCATAGCCAGCAATATCGCCGCCCCCAGTGGCACTATCTAGAACATAGCGCTCGATGCGCGTTTTCAGTTTTCCGGCCGCGCTCGCCAAACTCGCCGATACGACCAGCAGCTTCGCCCCGCTATTCTCCAAGATATAGTCGGTTTCATCCTGCGTCAGCCGCGACGATATACACACATAGCGCAAGCCAGAACGCTGCGCCCCCCAGGTCAGGCCGTAATAATGCGGCGTGTTGTCGAGCATGAAGGCGACGACATCGTCATGACCCAATCCGTGGCTGCGAAACAGATGCGCGGCGCGGTTCGACGCCTCGTCCAGCTGGCGATATGTGATGACCTCGCCCGTCTCCGCCGCGATGACCGCCGGATGGTCGGGCTTTTGCGCGGCGTAGATACTTGGATGCATGCCGCTCTCTCCTTCGGTCCCCATCTCGTTACTGACAGCGATGAAGGTTTGCGGGCGCGGCGTCAATGCGCCCCTTACCCCGCCCGCACTTCGGCGAGCAGATCGGGGTGGCGATCCAGCACCTTGAACAGTTTAACCAATGCCAACGGTGGTTTGGTTTTGCCATTCTCGTAGCGCGAGAAGGCATTCACCCCGCCACCGAAAATCTCCGCCGCCTCGCGTTGATCAAGGTCGAGTTTCTTACGGACTGTGCGGATGAATGACGGATCGACGATGGCGGCGTTCACCTGTTTGCCGAATGCCTTCATGTGCGCGCTAATTGCGCGCGACGATGCGGCATCAAACACAGCTTCGCCACATGCGGGGCAATAATCCCCCGCGACTCCGGCAAATACGGTTGCTTCGCCCTTATAGGTATAGGGCATGTTGCGGACATCATGGACCAGATCAGCCGTCCCGCAATTTGGACATTTCATCGTCATAGCTCCTTAGGGCCTGTGGCATGAGTGGATGCGGGCGTGGCGCGAGCCGGATTTCGTTCCTGAGCAGGAGGAAAGCGCAGCGCGTAGCGGGACTACGGGCAAGCTTTCCAACGCATTCAGGGACAAAATCCGCCGCGTCCCGTGGGGATATGGCGAAAATCGCCCATTTCGGCGTCGCACTCGCGCGACAGGGGACAGCCCTGTCTGCGCTCCTGCTTCTTGAACTGAACGATTTTCGCTCATACCACGCTCCACAACCACTCATGCCACAGGCCCTAAACGAAACGATCAGAACATCGTCGATCATAGTCAGTTTGAGATAGACATCCCCGGCATCCGTCGATGGCTGATATACGTCTTGCCATACACGGTGATCGGCATGGGTTGTCATGCTCTTGTAAAAATCGTGCATGGTCAGAGCGCGAATGAGATTCAGCATGTCATCAAAGTCAAATCCATCGCCGCCGCGCCGCTTAGCGCCGTCGCTGTTGCACGAACTTTCCCTTGTTCGACGAGCGCGTGAACGACAGACAGCGGGCAATGCGGTATGCGTTTCTCCATTAAAGCCCCTCTATCTGAAATTTTCCAATTTGGCAAGTAGGTTAATTTGGGTGACCGCCATCGCTGGAACATGATGCTATTTTGAAATTACGGTGCGCATCGGATCTTAGGGGAACGCCCTCTTTCCGATCAAACCTCACTCGAACAGCGTAGCCACCTTGGCTAGCACATCATCAAGCAGCGCAGCGGGCAACGTGTCCACCTTGCGCCCTCCTCGTTCCGCAATATCCAGAACTCGGGGCTGATCGCACCGAACAAGGCCGGTGGTCTTGATACCGCTAATCTCCACCGCAAAGCCGATGCGCCGCGCAAAATCACCGCCGTTGGTGATTGGTAAAACGACGGGAAGCTTGGTCGCTGTATTAAACGCCAATGGCGACACGATCAGCACGGGTCGGTGGCCCTGTTGTTCGCGGCCTTGCGCGGAGTTGAGTGACACCATGTAAATGTCGCCGCGCTTCACAGGATTTCCTTGCCCATAGCGGGCGCATCGAGCCATTCCCGATCCTCTTGCATCGCACCGTCCGAATAGTCCGATGCCGCAAGCAGTTCGGCCAGCGTATAGCGCGGTCGCGGCGATGCCTCGACAATCAAGCGCCCGCCATCAACGGCAATGCCGACGGGTGCGCCCGCTTTTAGGTGTAGCAGGTCGAGCAAGGCGGGCGGCACCGCCAGCATCACCGAGCCACCGACTTTACGCAGATTGGTTATGTGCATGTCACCACTCTCAGGAAATTATATATTCGTATAACATGGGCGGTTGCGCTTGTCAAAGGAAGTGCGGTGGGGATCCTTGCAATGACGATTCACTCACATCAGCCGTAGGCTGACCAGTCTGGCAACCGCCTGCGCACGGTTGACCGCACCCAGCTTGGCGCGCGCATTATCGACGTGGAACCGCGCGGTTGCTTCTGAAATCCTCAGGATCACCGAAATCTCCCAATCGCTCTTTCCTTCGGCGACAAAGGCCATGCAGTCGCGTTCGCGCCGCGTCAGGCGCACGGGGTCGGGCGGCAGGGGCGCGGAAAGGCCCATCAGATGCTCGGTCAGCATCAGCCCCGCCATTGAAATCGCTTGCGCTTCGTCAGGGGCAAAGGCGCGCTGCCCAAAGCCAAGGTGGCCAAAGCCGAGATGAAGCGATGCTATCGCCCGTTCAGCGCCATATGATGTTGCACAGATGACATCGCCTGCCCCGCATTCCGCCCATGCATCCCAATAAGTGCCAAAGCTGCGGTCGTGATGTGGGGCAAAGTCACTGACACGATAACGCGTCCGCCCTTCGCGAATGGGGATCAGCAACGGGTTCTGGTCAAAGCATATATAGTTGAACGCGCCGCAACCCGTCCACCCGTCGCGGGCGATACGCGCAATCACCCCGCCTGCAGCAAAATGGCTGGTCGATGTCAGCGTGGTGGCGGGGCGGCGGTAATGACGCGTCTGGCAATAGGTCGCACCCAGTGGCACCATCGCGTCATAAAAGGCACGGGTCGCGTCCACGGGCGTAGATGCCGCGAGCGCGGGGCCTGCTATGTCCATAATCTGTTGCAGCATAGCGCTTCTCCCGCGCGATCAAGCATAGGATAGGCCAATCAGGGCAGCATTCAAGTGTATAACTAATTCCGCCCCCGCGCGGCATATCTCGTCTGTCAACCTCTCGGTTTCGAGAGGTGTTTGCAGACGGCCACAGGCTTTACTTTGCAGCGCAACATTCAGCGCGGGGCACGGCATGGTACATCACAGTCGGGGATTATCAACAGGCGTAGGCGTTATCGCGATATGGGCGGCGTGCCAAACGAGCGCGGCTTGGGCGCAGAACGTGACACCGACGGTGGATTATCCAGGAACGCTCGGTGTGCCAGCAATCCTGCAACAGGAGCGCGGGCTTAATTTGCCCGTGCCGCCCGTCGTCAATGTCGCGGCAGTCAACGTGCAGGAGGCGATTGATCAAGCCACACAGCTCAACCAACGCTGGTCAACCCGTTGCGTTGGCACCGCGCCATGGGTCGCCAATGGCGCGCGCGTCATCCTGAGCGATGCAGCCGCTACCAATCCCTTCTTTTTCTGCAGGTTCGGGGTTGCCCACGATGCAACCGGAACGGGCGGGCAATTTATTTTCTTAACCACGTCCGAAATCCGCGTTTTCAATGTCACGGTCGCCAGCCTGATCGACAACAGCATCGGCAGCCCCGGCACGGTTGAATTGCGCGGCATCGGGGCATCGTCGGGGGGGGTGACGGTGCAGGCGACCAATCTGGCGGCGGCGCGCAGCTCCTTGTTACTAAGTGCACGGGCGCGCGACCGTCGCCGCTACGTGCTTGGCACAGCGGTACAAACGGGTGGCGGCGCGCAAATCATCACCGACCGCACCCTCGGCCAGACGCTGACCGGGACCGACACGTTGACCGCGCTTTTTAACATCATAGGGCCAAGTTCGGCAATCATCGGCACGCGCAACAATTGCCCCACCGCCAATTCGACCATCGGCTGCGCCGGGGGTGTCACTATCGACATTCCGTCGAACTCCGCTGCGCTCATCGCCCATGTTTTCAGCACGCTCTACATCACCACCAGCGTCGAACGGACGATCACCGGCGGCACGACATTCTATGACGCGCCGTTAACTCCGCTGCCGATTGGCGCGGTCCATGCGGCGGCGCAAAGCGCGGGGTTTGACGGGGCGGATCACTTTCTCTGGCGGCTCGGGCGCGCTGACCTTGGCGTATCGGACGACCGCCGCGCGCATGTCTGGGGTGAGGCGTGGGTCGGGCGCACACGCTTCGATGCCAATGGCGATGGCGGGCGGACCAGCGCCGACGGCCACGGCTTCCTGCTTGGCGCGGCGTTCGCTGTCTCGGACAGTCTGACGCTGGGCATTGCGGGCGAATGGGGCCGCACCACCCTCGATGTCGCTAACGCCCTGACGCCGGAAAGCGCGCGCACCGATCACTTAAGCGGCGGGGTGCATGCGCGGCTGCGCCAAGGGCGCTTCTCCGCCAATGCCGCCGCGATGATCGGCAGTGTTGATGTGGACAGCGCGGGCGCATCCTCGCTGGGCACCGCCAGCGGGCGCTATGATGCGACGATCAAGGGCGCGTCGGCGGATGCGGGCTATGACCTGAACGCTGGCGCGGTGACGCTGCGCCCGCACATCGGCCTTGCCTTGCTCGATTGGCAGCGCGGTGCCTTAACCGAAGTCGGCGGCCCTGCACCGCTCACCGTCGCACGAGCCAGTGGCCAGCAGAGCCGCCTCATGGCCGGGCTGTCGGCACGCGGGAGTGCGGGCGCGCTGACCCTCGCCGCTTATGCCCGCGCTGTGCGTGTGGGCGGGGATCGCGTCGCCGCCGTCACCACCTTTGACCCACAGCTTCCCGGCGTGCCGTTCACCGTCATCGGCCCCGACCATGGCCGCACATTGGGCGAATATGGCGCGGAAGCAAGCATCGCGCTCGGGGCCAATGCCCGCGCTGCTTTGGGCTATGACGGCCGCTCATCGGGCGGGCTGACCACCCATGCCGGCCGCGTCACCGTGCGCATCGGGTTTTAGGGGTAAGCCCGCACCGCCCATTTGACCTAGATCAATGACGCATCCGCCGCTCTAATTGACATTGATGTTAATGAACTTGCGCGGGTGCATTCATCGGGCAGGCACAGGTCCAACCTAGCGGGTCAACGATGGCAAAAATAACCTATATCGAAACCGATGGAACCGCGCGTCAAGTTGACGTGATGACCGGCGTTTCGGTCGCGGAGGGCGCGATTAGCAACGCAGTGCCGGGGATCGAGGGTGATTGCGGCGGCGGCTGTGCCTGCGCCACCTGCCACATCTATGTCGCCGACGAATGGGCGGCGCGCCTAAACCCGCCCGACGAGCTGGAAACGCTCATGCTCGGCTTTGCTTTTGACGTGCAGCCAAGCAGCCGCCTCGCTTGCCAAATCAAGGTTTCCGATACGCTCGACGGCCTGACCGTCCACACGCCGATGCGGCAATATTAAATCTAGATGGGAGAAAGACAATGACAGTGCTGGATATGGATACCGCAAAGCCGCGCTCTGACTGGAAAGTCACGATGAATCCCGACGATCTGTATAAAAACCCGATGAATGTCGCATGGTCATTCGATTATTTTATGTCGGGGGACAAGGTCGAGGACCTCTATAAACGCGCCAAGCAAGACCAGTGGAACAGCGACGTCCTCCTGCCATGGGATACAGCGGTTGACCCGTCCAAGCCGATGATGGGCGACAGTTCAAGTGTGTATCACCGCATGCCGTTTTTTGCCAAGCTGTCCCCGTCGCAGCGCGAGACTTTCACCGCGCATTCGACCGCGCAATTGCTGTCGCAATTCCTGCATGGCGAACAAGGCGCGCTGATGACCGCCGCGTGTGTGACGCACTCGGTTCCCGATACAACCGCCAAACTCTATGCTGCGACGCAAACGATGGACGAGGCGCGCCATGTCGAGGTTTACGCAAAATATTGCGACAAGATCGCCATCGTCTATCCGATGTCGCCATGGCTAAAGGCGCTGATCGACGCGACGCTGCAATCGGACCGTTATGAAAAGGTCATGATCGGCATGAACATGATCGTCGAGGGGCTGGCGCTGGGCGCATTCAACAATATGTATCGCTCGACCCAATGCGAGTTGCTCAAACAATTGACGTTCAATGTCATGCGCGATGAGAGCCGTCACGTGTCGTTCGGCCATGCCTATCTGGGCCCGGTCATAGCCGCGCTCCACCGCGATGAAGTCGAGGATCTGGCTGATTTCGCGTTTCAAGCGGTCAGCATTTTGGCGGGCACGGTGCAACAAAACACGCTGGCCAGCCGCGTTGATCCGGGCTTCATGGAGGTGCTGGAGAATAGTAATATCGACGCCGATGATTTTTTCAAAGGTGTAGCGGAGGCAAAGGATTTGGGGATCATGCAGGAGCTACCACCAGGGCAAATCCACGCGCTCAAGGATTTGATGTTACCCGCGCTCGCCCGTGTCGGGTTGCTGACGCCAACGGTGCGCGAAAAATATGTCGCGGCGGGTATTCCGCTGTACGACGATCCGCGCGTGCTGATGGCGATGGAGGGCGGGCATCCAATAGCCGCGTAAAGCACAGTGAATCTTGGGGCTAGGCGGAATCGCCGCATACCGTTAAAGCGCGCGGATGACCGATACGCTTGGCCCCATCACGCCCCAGATTGTCGCCGACCATGGCCTGTCACCCGACGAATATGCCAGTGTCCTCAGCGCCCTTGGCCGCGAGCCGAACCTCGTCGAATTGGGTATATTCTCTGTCATGTGGTCAGAGCATTGCAGCTATAAATCGTCACGCCTGCACCTCAAAAAGCTCCCCACCACCGCGCCATGGGTGATTTGTGGTCCCGGTGAAAATGCCGGTGTTATCGACATCGGGGACGGGCAGGCGGCAATCTTCAAGATGGAAAGTCACAACCACCCCAGCTATATCGAGCCCTATCAAGGCGCGGCCACGGGCGTGGGCGGCATATTACGCGATGTGTTCACCATGGGCGCACGCCCCGTCGCCAACCTCAACGCGCTGCGTTTTGGATCACCCGACCATCCCAAAATGTGCCATTTGATTAGCGGCGTTGTCCACGGCATCGGCGGCTATGGCAATTGCGTTGGGGTGCCGACGGTCGGCGGCGAGGTCAATTTTCACCCCGCCTATGACGGTAATATCCTGGTCAATGCGATGACGGTTGGCGTCGCCGACACCGACAAGATATTCTACTCCGCCGCCAGCGGCATCGGCAATAGCATCGTCTATGTCGGATCCAAGACGGGGCGCGACGGCATCCACGGCGCGACCATGGCGTCGACCGACTTCGCCGAGGGCGATGAGGACAAACGCCCGACGGTTCAGGTCGGCGACCCCTTCACCGAGAAGCTGTTGATCGAGGCGTGCCTTGAGCTGATGGCGTCCGACGCGATTGTCGCGATACAGGATATGGGCGCGGCGGGCTTGACCAGTTCCGCCGTCGAAATGGCCAGCAAGGGCGGCGTCGGTATTCACCTCAAGATGGACGATGTGCCACAGCGCGAGACAGGCATGACCGCGTATGAGATGATGCTGTCCGAGAGTCAGGAACGCATGCTGATGGTGCTCAAGCCCGGGCGCGAAGATTTTGCCGCCGCGATCTTTGCCAAGTGGGAGCTGGACTTTGCGATCATCGGCACCGTCACCGATACGGGGCATATGGTGCTGGAACATCATGGCGAAATCGTCTGCGACATTCCGCTTGGGCCATTGGCCGACGACGCGCCGCTTTATGACCGCCCTTACCTGTCGCAGGGCGATTACAAGGCGTGGGCGGGTGTTGCGCCGCTGGGCGACATTCCCGAAAGCACCGACATTGCCGCCGATCTGCTTAAGCTTATGGCAAGCCCCGACATCGCGTCGCGCCGCTGGATATGGGAGCAATATGACAATAAGGTTGGCGGCGACACCGTCCAGCCGCCGGGCGGCGACGCCGCTGTCGTGCGCGTCCATGGCACCGATAAGGCGCTGGCGATCACCACCGATTGCAACCCGCGCTATTGCTATGCCGACCCTGTTGAGGGTGGCAAACAGGCGGTGGCAGAGGCTTATCGCAACCTCACCGCAGTCGGCGCAACACCGCTCGCTATCACCAACTGCCTCAATTTCGGCAACCCGCAGCGCCCCGAGATTATGGCGCAGATCGTCGGCTGCCTGCAGGGGATGAGCGAGGCGTGCATCGCGCTCGACATGCCGATCGTGTCGGGCAATGTGTCGCTGTATAATGAAAGCAAGGCAACGGGGGGCGGCTCCGCCATCCTGCCCACCCCCGCGATTGGCGCGGTGGGACTGATGCAGGACTGGCGCAAAGCCGTGGGGATTGGGTTTGGTCTATGTGGTGCGAACATCTGGCTCGTCGGCGGCAGGGCTTCGCACCTCGGCCAATCGACATGGCTGCGTGAGATCCATGGGCGCGAAGAAGGGGCGGCACCAGTTGTCGATCTGCATACCGAACGCGCTGCGGCCGAACTGGTTCGTCTGGCCATAACGGACGGTCTCGTCGTTGGAGTTCATGATATATCTGACGGAGGACCGTTAGTCGCACTTGCCGAAATGGCGCTGGCGAGCGGTTATGGCGCGGACGTAAACCCCTATCACAAACTGTCAATCACGGGCCAAATGTTCGGTGAAGATCAAGGACGATATCTTGTCGCCGTAGCCGATGTGGGAGATAATCGCTTCTTTGAACGTGCGCGAGAGGCTAATATACCAATCACAGGTTTTGGTCGCGCCTATGCTGACGCGCAAACTCTCTGCGTTGGCGATTGCGGTGGTGGTCTTGTCTTCGGCGAAGTTGCCCTCACCGACCTGCGCACCGCGCACGAAGGCTTCTTTCCCAAACTGATGGGCGAAGATGCAGCGCTGGCCTAGGGTCCCGACCCATGAATGCGCGGCCTAGACAGGTTGACACTATTGCGTTTTTTGAAAAAATCGCGCCTGTCGAATGACGTGGCATGAGGCGGCGCTGGTCCAAAGCCGCCAAAGTTGACAAAGTTGACACCAAGGAAGCCTTTATTTCCGCCATTCCTTGAAAAACCCTACCCGTTCGGGGGGAGAGGTTGTTGTGCTCCGCACTTGATGCGGAGCGGTGGGTATCAGGGGGCCGCGCCTGCCTGCCAGCGCTCCGCTCCCCTGCTTATAGGGGGGAGAGGATTTTGGCTTTCTTTGCCCTTCCCCTAGCTCCCGCTAGCGGGGTTTGGTTGACACGGAACGCGGGG
>ERZ1292633.1226-Hain-H41-02um-R1-1226-length-28025-cov-56_pt1 | contig 28025 bp, 28 predicted proteins | sample MGYA00564406_ERZ1292633 | MGnify/ENA primary metagenome ERZ1292633 (study PRJEB36523, sample SAMEA6512639) | groundwater metagenome | collected 2019-01-08 | study: AquaDiva: Metagenomics assemblies of 32 groundwater samples | reverse complement strand
GCGAGGCGCCACTTAAGAACTGGAACATTCTGTCCAAACAAGCGGGGCCACCTCTTAGTGAGGGCGGGGCCAGGCGCTGAGCGATTGCAAAGCATCAGCGATGTTGTTGCTCTACCCAGAGGCGTACCGTCCTGCTCGCAGGTGACGTCTGCTGTCCGAAGCTGCGTTTCGTGTTGCGAAAGAACGCAGCAAGTTCAAACGTCAAAGAAGTCTCTGGAAGAGCCCGCCGGGCTTTGCTTGTGAGCGGAGGAGCCTGCTCCTCCCGCGCTTCTTCACCCCAGCAGCGTTTCGCTACCAACCACCCGCTTGCTCAGACTTGGGTTTCGGATGCGCACGACGCGTTGGTGGGCTGCTATCAAGCCGAGATCAGGGATTCCGTGACGCGTTTTCCATTTGGGCCAGATCGTAGGCAGCCTGAGTATGCAGCCACGTTTCAGCGCCACTGCCAAAGGCTTTATCCAGACGGATGGCCATTTCTGCGGAAATCCCTGCTTTCCCTCGGACAAGGCTATTCAGCGCTTGGCATGTGACGCCCAGTGCTTTGGCGCCGTCCCCCACGGACAGGCCGAGCGGCTCCAGACAGTCTTGCAACACCGACAGTTCAGGATGGAGGGGATTCTTCATGCACATGGCGCTTCTCCCAATGGTAATCAATCAGATCACCTCATCTGCCGTGCCGTTTGATCCATGCGCTCATACCGGCCGTCTCTCTCGCCGTCAGCTGATTACCGGTTTCCCGCGTCTGGGTGCCGAGCGTTTTCCACTGGCGGTCGATCGGCGAGCCACGTCGATCAACGACCGAAGGGTATCGTTGACGGCTTTGTCTGTGGGAAAGGCAGCGGCTACATCGGGGCTGAGCAACACGAGATTGGCACCTGAGCGATAGGACTGATAATACTTTCCCCTAACTCCTTTGCCCAGATCGCTTCTTTGGTACTCTCCGCGCATGTCACTTTGCTTAGCCTTCTTCATAGATCCTCCGCTCGCGCTTGGTCGCTAGTCGGGCACTGATTATCCGTGTTCTGGTTCTTCGCTCTATGTGCGAGATGACTAGGAGCCGGGTGAATTGAGACATCCCAAAGGTGAGCAGCCGAAGTTCGCTACTGGAATGGTCAGGGTCAGGGAACGTCATGGCCAGGAGATCGCCGAAAACAGTCGCAGCCTCATGGAATGACACGCCATGTTTCTGTTCGTTGAAGCGGGCCTTTTTCTCATCCCATTCGAACTCCACCGGTTCATTATAGGCGGTTCATCAGGAATGGTCTATGTTGCGCATATCATCAACCACCAGTGAACGTGTGACTGGCGGGTAGGTGTGGCGGCGTTCGGAACGCCCTCAATGCAGCAGCAGGAACTCGTTCGGCAGTGAGGTGAGCTGTCCTGCTTCTCGCAGCTGCGGGACGCAGCGAGTTCAGACGCCAAGGTCGCCTTCGACAGCGCACGCCGGTGCGGTGGTTCTACGCGGAAGATCCTAACCATCTCCCTTGACCCAATAAGTCCAATTCCTCTCAGGGGGCGTGTGACTGCGGGTGGAGGGGGAGGTGTCGGAGCGCCCTCAAAGCTTGGCAGCGATGTGAATGGACTGAGCGGGCTGTTCTGCGTCAGCAGATGGTGTCTCCTGTTCGAAGCTCCGTTCGTGCGGTGCACGGGACGGAGCAAGTTGAGGCACCAAGGTCCGCTCAGTGTGTAACGCTGCCGAAGCTTTGGTCCCAGGCGCGAAGAGCCCTCCCCCTCCGCCCGCCCGCCCCCTCACACCGGCCACTTTTCCTCGTTCCAGGCCATCTCCCAAAACATCCACTCGTACTTCGAGCTGATGAGAAATGCCTGCTCCATGCGTTTCTTTTCCTCATGCCCTGCCGTGCGCGCCCAGGTATCCACCCGGGCCCGCATCCATTCCTGCACGGCCTCGAATTCCGGCGAGGCATAGAGCATCAGCCAGTCCCGATAGGGATGTTTGGCAGGCGGCGGTCCGTTCTTGAGGAAATGTTTGCCGACCACGCAGTAGATCCAGGCGCAGGGCAGCGCCACGACGGCGATTTCGGTGGCCGTACCACCTTGAGCGACTGCGAGCATGTGGCGGGTATAGGCATAGTTGGTGGGAGCCATCGGTTCGTTCAGCATATCGTGGGGGGAGAGTTTCCAACGTTTGCCGTAGTTCTCGTGGAGGCTGCGTTCCACCGTGATGGTTTCTTCCGCCAGCTTGGCGAAGCGCAGGGCCGATTCTGAGTCGGGTGCCCGCAAAGATCCGGCGGCAAATACGCGAGCTAGATCTGCGAGAAAGCGGGCATCCTGGAGAATGTAGTAGCGGAACTTACGCTCCGCCAGCGTGCCCTTCCCCAGGGCCACGACGAACGGGTGCGTCAGCTGGGCATCCCAGACGGGTTGGGCCAATTTGCGAAGATGATTCGAAAACGACATCCGGTTCCTCCTTCGTCGGGGTCCAACGTCTCTCGTGAAGCGTATCTCGCCAACCACTACAGAGTCAGAATCTTTTCCAGCCGCGCTTCACGTTGCATGAACGACGCGTCACACTCTCGGCGGCCAGGGCCTGGGCAACTGATTAATGCCGTCGAGGGCCGCGACGCGGTAACACTCCGCGAGTGTCGGGTAGTTGAACACGGTCTCCACGAAATAATCGATCTGCCCCTGATAGGCCATGACGGTCTGGCCGATGTGGATGAGTTCCGTGGCGCCGTCGCCGATCGCATGCACGCCGAGCAATTGCCGAGTCTTGTTGTGAAAAAGTAATTTCAGCATCCCGAGTTCGTCGCCGATGATCTGTCCACGCGCGATCTCTCTGTAGCGGGCGATGCCGACGGCATAGGGGACGCCGTGTTTGGTCAAGTCATCCTCGTTGCGGCCGACCATGGAAATTTCCGGGATCGAATAAATGCCATAGGGCATCAGATCGGATTGGGTCTGGCAGGGGATGCCGAAGGCATGGCAGGCGGCGTGGCGTCCTTGCTGCATGGACGTCGAGGCGAGCGCGGGAAAACCGATGATGTCGCCCGCGGCATAGATGTGTGGCACCGTCGTCTGATAGTGCTCGTTGACCTTCAGTCGTCCACGGTCGTCCGCTGCGAGTCCGATCGCCTCCAGGTTGAGGGTGGCGCTGGCGCCTGTGCGGCCGACCGAATAGAGCACCGTGGTGGCGGCGATTTCCTTGCCGCTTTTCAGGCGGACGATGACCTGCTCTTGAGGCTGTCGCTCGACGGACACGACTTCTTCGTTGAACCGGAGGGTCACGCCGATGCTGCGCATGTGGTACTGGAGGGCTTCGATCGTTTCCTGATCGACGAACTCCAGCAGGCGCGGGCGGCGTTCGATGAGGGTGACGTGAATGCCCATGGTCGCCAGGATCGAGGCATATTCCGCGCCGATGACCCCGCCGCCGATGATGGTGATCGACTTGGGGAGTGTTTTCAGAGTCAGCAGGCCGTCGGTGTCGATGATGCTGTGGTCGTCGAAGGGAATGTGCGAGGGCCGGGCCGGAACGGTTCCGCAGGCGATGACCACGAAGTCGGCCGTGTGCTCCACGAGGTCGTCGGCGCGTTCGATGTGCAGGCGGTGCGGATCGACGAAGCTGGCGGTGCCGAACCAGAGGTCGACATTGTTGCGCGTCATCTGGTTCTGGACGATCTCGATTTCCCGGTTGATGACGTGGTTGGCGCGGAAGGTGAGATCTTCCATCGTGATGTCCTGTTTGACGCGATAACTGGCGCCATACAGGCTGCGCTGATGGAAGCCCGACAGGTAGAGTGCGGCCTCGCGGAGCGATTTGCTGGGGATGGTGCCGGTATTGGTGCACACGCCGCCGACGACCCGTTTGCGTTCGACGATGCCGACTTTTTTCCCCAGCTTGGCAGCCTGGATGGCGGCTTTCTGTCCTGCCGGGCCGGTTCCGATGACCAGCAGATCGTAATGAGCCATGGTGTCTTGATTAGTATCCGTGCTTCGTGACGCGTGAAGCGTATCTCGCCGGAAAACAGAGCCTGGCGCCCATAGAGAATATTCCCTGTCCTTCCGTGCTATCAGCCATTCGCTATACGCTCTTCTCTGCGTTCGCGAGAGACGGGCGACGCTTCACGGGTAGACGCTCGCACTTAGCTGGCCGTGACCAGTTTACGCGCGAACCGGAATGCTTCCTCAAGGTCCGGCAGCTGCGCGAGTTCGGGGGTGATTTGGAGATACCGAACCTTGTTGTCCTTGTCCACTACGAGCAGGGCGCGACTCAGCAGGTGGGGGTCTTTGAGCAGAAGTCCGTGGGCTTTGCCGAAGTCGGCGGCGCGGAAATCAGAGAGGAAGGTCACATTGGCGATCTTCGCTTCCTCCGCGAAACGTTTTTGCGCAAAGGGCGTATCGATGCTGATGGTGATGAGTTCGACCATTCGATCGAGGCCCATGTTCTTCTCGCTTAGGTAGTGGGTCTGTTGTTCGCAGACCTTGGTGTCGAGAGACGGCACGATACTGATAATACGGACCTTGCCCTTCCCTTTCGTGTCGTTGATCGGCACCATCGATAAATCCGTTTGAGTGAGTTTCACGTCGCGCAGCTTGTCGCCGACTTTGATGCCCATCCCCGAGAGCATCAATGGCTTGCCCTGAAACAGGACGTTGTTGCCTTCTCCGGCTACGGCACTGCCGTCGGCCACCGGCATATTCTTGTATGAAAAATCAGCGTGGCCGGAGCTGGGCAAGGTCCCGCAGCCGCTGAGGCCCAGGCACAGCAAGGCCGCTAGAAAGTGAGATGTCGAAGCGCCGGGAATCATACGGGTATGGGGCGATGCCATAGAATATCTCCATCGAAGAGGAATGTGGCTCACTGTGCTCTGTCACTGTATGGCCGGTTCGGTATACTGTCAAGGTTGCAAGAATTTCGTAATGTGCCGGTTCACCACCTGCGGTCGTTCCCACTGCGGGATATGGCCGGCTTGGGGGATTACGATGAGGCGGGCCTGCGGAATCGTGGCCTGGAGGTCACGGCCGACCTGCGGGGGAAAAAGGCGATCCTGTTCGCCCCAGAGGATCAAGGTGGGATGCCGGATCTCATTGAGCCTGGGCGCAAAGTGCTGCTCCCAGAGGGGCAGGCTGTCCCGGAGCGACATGAGGGGCGTGATCATATCCTCCCGTTGCCGGTTCCGGTTGGAGCGGTCCAGCACCGCCGCGGTCACCAACGTGTGGTCGTAAATGATTTCTTTCAGCACCGCCTCCATGGTGCGGTTGCCGACGAACAGGGCTCCGAAGCGGGCCAGCCAGGCTGGGACGCTGGTGTTCAGGGCGCGTTGCATCAGCGGGCTGGCCAGGCGTTCGCGCACACGATCGGGCAAACTGTCGATCAGCACCAGTCGGGACACCCGATCGGGATGGGTCAGAGCCATGCCGATAGCCAGGCCGCCTCCCATGGAGTTGCCGATCAAGGTGGCGGTCGGAAGGCCGAGCGCATCCATGAGGCCGCGTATCGATTCGATCAACTCTTCAGGCCGGTAGTCGAGAGCGGGTTTGTCCGAGAGGCCTGACCCGATCAGGTCAGGCGTGATGACGCGGAATTGTCCGGCAAGGGGAATCTGTTGATATTCCCATTGCCACATCGAGCCGCCGTACCCGTGGAGCAGGATGAGCGGCGGGCCCTGGCCTTCGTCGAGATAAGCGATGCGGTGGCCGTTGACCGAAGCGGTGTGGATGGGAAATCGTTGGAAGCCGTCGAACCAGCGGGGAATCTCTGGAGGCGCCGCACAACCGCTCATGAGGACCGCCGTGAGACAGAAGGTTAGGACGTGTGACGACGCGACGGCGGTACACCGGACCTGCCACGCCGGGAGCCTCACGGCTACTCCAGTTGAATGACGGTTTCGTCGATCTTGACGTTGTCGCCTTCGACGACCAGAATCGCCGCGACTCGCCCGTCCATCGGCGCAGGAACTTGGCTTTCCATCTTCATGGCCTCAATGATCAGGAGCGGATCACCGGTCTTCACCTGGGCGCCGTTCGTCACCAGGACTTTCACGACACGACCCGGCATGGGCGGGGCGACATCGCCGGGTTTGGTCGGCCGGGGACGTTTCGGCTTGCTCGTGCTGCCGGCTCCGGGGGATTCGGGCACACCGGCCAGCACTTCCTGCAGCGGTTCCAGTGAGACTTCCTGCAGCCGGTCGTTGACTCGGATGTAGTAGGGCTTGCGGCCGTCGGTGGTGCGGCCTGAGCCGGAGACCACGACATGGTAATTCTCGCCATGCACGGTGATATTGAATTCAGCCGGGGCGAGGTGGAGGTCGTGGGCCACGGCAGGGCCCTTCGTGTCCGTCGGCTCCAGCGGCTCCGCCCGGAGGTCGCCCCGTTCGCGCGCCTCGAAGAAGTCCCTGGCGATTGCAGGGAAGAGCGCGAACGACAACTGGTCTTCCAGCGTGGTGGCGGATTCGGGCATATCTTTTTTGAGTTTTTCAAATTCCGATTCAAGCCGGTCGGCAGGTCGGCCCTTCACGGGCTCTTCGTCCCCGATGGCCCGTGCCATGATTTCTTTATCGAGGGGACCGGGAGCCCGACCGTAGAGACCGAGGAAATAATTCTTGGTTTCCGTGGTGATGACCTTGTACCGCTCGCCCTGTTCGCCTGTGAGCACGTTGAGGGTGGCCTGCGTGCCGACGATCTGGCTGGTCGGCGTGACGAGCGGCGGATAGCCCATGTCTTTGCGGACACGGGGGATTTCGTCCATCACTTCCTTCATTCGATCCAGGGCGTTTTGTTCGGCCAATTGGGCGGCGAGATTGGACAGCATGCCGCCGGGGATTTGTGACGTCAGAATCTCGGCATCCACGCCGGTGAAGTCGCTTTCAAACTGTCGGTATTTCCGGCGCACGTTTCGGAAATGCTCTGCAATGGGCTGTAAATCTTCCAGGTCCAATCCGCTGTCATAGGGCGTGCCCCGTAATGCCGCCACCATGGATTCTGTGGGGGGATGCGAAGCGCCTCCGGCAAGCGGAGAAATCGAGGTGTCCAAGAGATCGAGTCCCGCCATGACCGCCATCAGGGCCGACATGGTTCCCATGCCCGACGTGTAGTGGGAGTGGAGGTGGATGGGCACGCGAACCGCCGCTTTGAGGCTCTTGACCAGACGGTAGGCATCGACAGGCGCCAGTAGCCCGGCCATGTCTTTGATGCAGATGGTATCGGCGCCCAGGTCTTCCAACCGTTTGCCCATCGTGACGAACCCATCCAGCCGGTGGACCGGGCTGGTGGTGTAGGAGATGGCCGCTTCCACATGCTTTTCGCAGGCTTTGACTTCACGGATGGCCCGCTCCAGATTGCGGACGTCGTTGAGGGCATCGAAGATGCGGAAGACATCGATGCCGTTAAATGCCGAGCGCTCGATAAACTTCTCCAGCACGTCGTCGGCGTAGTGGCGATACCCGACCAGGTTCTGGCCGCGCAACAACATTTGCAGTTTCGTCTTCGGCATCGCCGCGCGGAGGGCGCGCAGACGTTCCCACGGATCCTCTTTGAGGAACCGGAGGCAGGTATCGAAGGTAGCGCCGCCCCAGACCTCCAACGACCAGAATCCCACGGCGTCCAGCTTTTGGGCGATGGGCAACATGTCCTCGGTGCGCATCCTGGTCGCGAGCAGGCATTGATGCCCGTCGCGCAACGCAACCTCGGTCATCAACAGCTTTTTCCCCGGCGCCGGGGTCACGCGGAACTCAGGGCTCGCCGGCTGCGTAACCTGGACGGCGCGTGAGGCTGCGGGCCGGCTGGGTTTTGCAGGCACGTTCTTCTTCGAGGGGCTTTTCTTCGGGGCGGTTTTCTTGGTCTTTTTCGTTGCCATACTGGCGGCCTTCGGCGGCGAATCCGCTCGCGTAACAGGGTTGAGGTGTTGGTGCCGAGTGGCTGGGGAGGTCAGAGTCCTTCGTACGCGGCGATCGCTGCGGAGATCGCCAGCACCAGGTCTTCAGGCTCCTCGGATTCTTCGTATTGATACAGGTCCGGATGGGTTTCCAGGTAGGACGTATCGAATCGTCCGGCTTGAAAATCCTGTTCCATCATCACGTTCTTCATGAACGGAATGGTCGTTTTCACCCCCCGCAGCACATACTCTTCGAGTGAGCGCCGCATGCGGCTCACGGCCTCTTCCCATGTGCGCCCGCGGACGGTGAGTTTCGCCAGCAACGCATCGTAGTAGGGAGGAATTGTGTAATCGCGATAGACCGCGCCGTCGATGCGGACCCCGATCCCGCCGGGTGACAGATAGGCGGTGATGGTGCCCGTGCAGGGCATGAAGTTGTTGCGGGGGTCTTCGGCATTGATGCGGCACTGAATCGCATGGCCCTGCAGCGTCACATCTTTTTGCCGGATCTCCAGCGGCTTGCCAGCCGCAATGGAGATTTGATTCCGGACGATGTCGATGGCCGTGATCTGTTCCGTGACGGTATGTTCCACCTGGAGGCGGGGATTCATTTCCATGAAATAGAAATGACCCTCATGGTCGAGGAGAAACTCGACGGTGCCGGCATTGTCGTAGTGCACCGCTTTCGCGATGGCAATGGCGGCCTCGCCCATTTGGGCGCGCAGTTTCGGTGTCAGGATGAGCGAGGGGGCGATTTCGATCAGTTTCTGGTGCCGGCGCTGGATGGAACAATCCCGCTCGCCCAGGTGAATGATATTGCCGTGTTTATCGCCCAGGAGTTGAAATTCGATATGGTGCGGACGTTCGATGTATTTCTCGATGAAGATGCTGCCGTCGCCGAACGCGGCCTGTGCTTCTCGCGACGCCACCTCGATGTTTTCGCGCAATTCCTGGTCCGATCGGACCACACGCAGGCCTCGTCCCCCGCCGCCGGCGCTGGCCTTGATCATGACCGGGTAGTGAATTTGATGGGCGAAGGCCAGGGCTTCCTCGACGCTGGTGACTCCGCCTTCGGTTCCGGGGACGATCGGGACGCCCGCCTGCTGGGCGATCTGTCGCGCCTTCACTTTGCTGCCCATCAGGTCGATCGTCTCGGGAGATGGACCGATGAAGGTAATGCCGGAGGTTTGGCAGAGCCGGGCAAATTTGGTGTTTTCAGAGAGGAATCCGTAGCCGGGATGAATCGCATCGGCGCCGATGCGCTTGGCGATCTCGACGATCTGCTTCCCATCCAGGAACCCTTTGACGGGTCCCGGGCCTACGAGGTAGGACTCGTCGGCTTTCTTGACATAGATTCCGGAGGAGTCGGCCTCAGAATAGATCGCGGCCGTCGCGATATTGAGCTCACGACAGCCACGGATGATGCGCATGGCGATTTCGCCACGGTTGGCAACGAGAATCTTCCGAAACATGATGGGATTGCGAGAGGCTTGGAGCCGTAGCTCACCTCTTGATCCGCCTCCAAAAAGATCGCGTAACCTAGCATAGGGTCAAGAGAGTTGTCGAGACGAACCAGGACGAAAGGGTGGACCGTGGGAGGGACGGAAACGGGCAGGAGGTGAGGCACCTCCTGCCTGACGGGCCTCTTACTTGGGTTGAATGAGGAGGGGCTTCGATTGGGCGCTGCCTCCGCCGGCCACCACGATGATAAAGGACATGCCGGCTTTCGCCTCCGGCACCACGGCCTCGATCGTGGTGTCGTTGACGAAACGGTAGTCGATCTTGTCCTTGGAGGCGGCGCTGAAGGTCACGCCATGGAAACATTCTTTGCTGCCGAAATTTTCACCCTTGATGGTGATTTTTTCACCAGGTTTCGCCTCATCCGGTTCAACTTTCGCAATGGAAGGACGTTTGGAACGGTCGCAGACCGGGTCGCTCTCCAGTTTGGAGGTGTCCGATCCCTTGATCGACTCGGTATTGAACATGGTATACCCGGCGCCTTCGACCATCGCTCCTTCCTGGGCATACCCAGTGGAGACGGCAACGAGGGCGGTTCCGAGCACAAGGGGGCAGGCGAGCATGCAGGTGACAAGAGTGCGCATAAAATCCTCCTTTTAGGGAGCTGATGTCTTCGGGAGCGGCGTATAAGACTCGCTGATGATTTTTTGTCCGTTCTCCGACAGGGCAAATTGCTCGAAGGCGTCAACGAGCGGATCCGGCTCATTGGGCGACAGTAACAGGACCGGGCGGCGCAGGGTGTACCGGCCATCCTTGACGGTCGGTGTTTCCGGTTCGATCTTATCGACCGGCAGCAGCTTCACGGGCACACCGGATGCCACTGCTTCCAGGGCCTGGCCGAGAGACACATAGGCGACGGCTGAATGGGGCGGCAGGGTGCCGGCGATCGTCTTGATCACCTTTTCGTCTTTAGCGATGACCTTCGCGCCCTCGGGAATTTTGCCGGCGATGCCGAGCTGTTGCTCGAAGGCGTCGCGATTATTTTCATTGCGCGGCCGGTCGATCAGCAGGACCTTCGTATCCGGTCCGCCGAGATCGGCCCATACCTTGTATTTTCCGGAAAAGAGCTCGGCGACTTCCTGTTTTGTGACCTCTTTGGTGAAGTTCGACCGGTGCACCATGATGGCGATGCCGTCCCACGCGATCTGGAACGAGCGAAAGCCGTCCTCCGCGGTTCCGGTTACCGCAATCTTGGCTTGTTTGGTCTTCACCAGATCGAGCGGCTTCGAATTGTCGTCCCAGACGACGTCGATGTAGGCGCGGGGATTGGTTTTTTCAAACGCATGGGCCAGCGATTCGATGACCCGCTGTTCGGGCCCGTGGCCGGCGATGACCATCGATCCGGCCACCTCGGCTGAAGCCGGGAGGCCCGTGAGACAGAGAAGAGCGGCACAGACAAATCCGCTGATACGGGGGTGCATGCTGAACGAGTCTCCTGTCAGCCTTGAGCCGCCGATCGGCCCTCTCCGGCGGTGTTCTCAGTGGGCCTGTTGCGCCCGCCCGGTAACACGGCTTCGCCTACGAGTCGTGCCCTTCAGTTGGAGCAGGGCCCCCGGCGCCGGCCATGAAATCCGGTGAGGCCTCGATCCGTTTGCCCATGGCGGGCGGGAGCTTGGAAAACCGATCCATACGCTCGTTCAACATGTCATAGGCTTTGATCTCCTCGAAGCCCGGCTTGTGGGAGCCTTTGACCTTCGAGACAAACGCCGAGAGCATTCTGGTGGCGCCGACTCCACTGCACTGAGGACAGACGGTGTCTTCCGGTCGTGCGTGGACGGACTGGGTTGCCTCGAACTGATGGGTACATTGTTCGCAGCGATATTCGTAGACCGGCATAGCCGACTCCTTGGATGGCGCTTCCTGGCTTCGCCCTGAGGGGCAAGGCTGGATAAAGCGATTCTCCCGTTGGAAACGCTTGACCCTGTGCGTAGCTTTGCACTATTGTACCGAAACTTTGTGCCGAAACGCGAGACACAATTGGAGGATCGGTTGAAATGCCCCTGTTAATTCGGAAGTACAAAGGCAGCGGTGGTGTGATGCAGGAAGAGCGTATCGACGATCCGGACCGGATTGAACGCTACATGCGTCTCTTCGAAGAGAAAGACGTCAAGAAGCTGGGAACCGGCGTCAAGACCGTGATCGAGAAGGACGAGTGGCAGCTCCTGCCCTAGCGCGACCTCCCGGTTTCATCCCATAATCGAATGTTCCACGCCGTCACGAGACTCGTCTCGGCTCGGTGCCTGCTGCGCATTGCTCTCCTATCGGGGCACGTGGTAGGTTGAGCCGTGACGGTCATGACGTATTAATTGGACGAGGTATTATGGTGTATTGGCTTCATATTGCACGGGCGATCGATCGCGTGACGCTCCATCGGGACCGGTGCTCCGAAGTCCCTTCCGGCGTGTCGAGTAGCGACTACTGGCAAGGGGGATGGTTCGACTACCCCGATAAGGAGCGGGCGCTCGCCGCGATGGAACAGGCGGGCACCAGCGAAGAGCGTAAATGCGCGTTGTGCAAACCATAACGCCAGGAATGATGAATCATGAATGTTGAATGATGACCGCGGGATTTCCGGAGGCGGTTCCTTCGATCCCACGTACAGCATTCACCGTTCGTGATGTCTGTTTGCCATGCCTCAATTCGCGCTGCTTCTCACGACCTTTGTGTGGGGGGCGACGTTTCCAGCCACGAAGGCCGCGCTCGAACAAATCTCCCCGCTCTCGTTTCTTTTCCTGCGATTCCTCCTCGGCATGACCGTCGTCTTTGCGGTGTTGCGGTTCTTCCGCCGCCCTTTGATTCGTGACTCCGCCATGATGCGGGCCAGTCTGATTGCGACCGCCTGGCTGTTCATCGGCTATGTGTTGCAGACCGTGGGGCTTCGCTTCACGACGGCATCGAATTCGGCCTTTATCACGGTGCTGTATGTGGTGTTTGTGCCGTTGTACCTGCTCCGTTTGGGCCTCCATACCTGGGTCTCCAATGGGATTGCATTGGTCGGTCTCTGGCTGCTGGTCAGGCCGACGGCCTCCGCCAACCTTGGGGATCTGCTGACGCTGGGGAGCGCTGCGGCGTTTGCCGCCCATATGGTATGCCTGGAACGATATACCCGCGTGGTGGATCCGGTCTCGCTGTTCGCATGGCAATTGTTGCTGATGACTGTGGCCATGTCGGGAGTCATGTGGTGGGAACAGCCGACGCTCGCGATGTTTGAGCCGAGCCGCGTCCTGGCCGTCGGACTGGTGGTCACCGGTATTCTGGCGACCGGGGCGTTTGCGGTCCAGATGTGGGCGCAGCGGCTTCTGCCTGCGCAGCAAGTCGCCTTGTTGTTTGCCGCGGAACCGGCCGTGGCGGCCTGGCTGGCGTGGTATTTCCTGGGTGAGACCCTCGATGCACAGGGATGGTTCGGTAGTGCGATGATTCTTGGCGGCGTCTTGCTCGGGTCTTGGGTGACCGGTGAGTCGTCGCTAGCGCAGCAGGAGTCTGTGACTGCGCGTTCAGAAGGAGGCTGAAGTGGCTCAAAAATTCGGCAACAATCGGTGGGTGCAAGAGGGCTTTCTCGACAACCGTCGGCCGGGTACCGTCGTCGGGCGCATGACGTTTGCGGTGTTGGGCGTGGTCGATTTTTATCTGGCCGGGGATTGCCGGGGAGAAATCGCCGGGAAGGTGATCCGGTTCAAGAACAGCCGCTTCGTGGATGAGGATCTCGCAGGGCAGGTGCTGGGGGATGTCGAAATTCCGCAAATCGGCGACGCGAGTCTTATCTCCTTCGATCCGCATCCGCATTTGGTCCCGCACCCGTATATCGAGTGGTTTTCCATGCGGAAGAATCACTACCGTATCGAACTGGTGCCGGAGGATGCCTGGATTGCGACGGAAGAAGAGCTGGCGGCGATCGACCCGGTCAGCCTGGAGATTCGAGATCGCCTGGCGCCGCAGTATGGGCGTAAGGCGATCTCGGCAGATGAGTCGGAATGGGTGTAGATCGGAGTGAAGGGGGGCGGACCGTGAACGGCCGCCCCCGGTCTCAGTCAGGCGAGTTTATTCTTCCCTTCCCGCACGTGCGCAGGCACTTCCCGAATATCCCAGATCAGTCCCAGCGCTTGCAGGCCCCTCAGCATGTAGTACGTGATGTCGATTTCCCACCAATAGAATCCTTGGCGGGTTGAGGCGGCATAGTAGTGGTGGTTATTGTGCCAGCCTTCGCCGAGGGTAATCATGGCGAGGATGAAGTTGTTCTTGCTGTCGTCCCCCGTCTTGTAGCGCTGGGAACCATACACGTGGGACAGCGAGTTGATTGTGCAGGTGCCGTGGAGCAGCGCGACGGTGGACACGAAGAAGCCCCAAATGAGCATTTGCGGGCCATTCGTGTCGAGGCTCGGGGCATAGGCTTCCAGGAGCTTGCCTAGGCCGAACATCCCGAAGCCGCAGATGGTCGGGACGAGGGTATCGAATCGATCCAGGAAGACCAGTTCCGGAAACTTGGCGAAATCGCCGATACTCTTCAAGCGCGGCGGGAAAAACTTCTTGGAACTGATCCAGCCGATGTGGGCCCAGAGGAATCCGCCCTGGCGCACCGAATGCGTGTCTTCCGGCTTGTCGGAGTAAATGTGGTGGTGTCGATGGTGTCCGCCCCACCAGAGTGGGCCGCGTTGTGCACAGGACGATCCGAGCAGGGCAAAGGCGAACTGACAGGCCCGGGAGGTCTTGAAGGTGCGGTGCGAGAAATAGCGGTGGTACCATCCCGTGATGGCGAACATGCGTATAAAGTAGAACCCCGCTGCAACCCCTACGGCGACCCAACTCCATCCGACGATGAACACGCCCAGGCAGAGCAGGTGCACGATGATGAGCGGGATGGCCCGCAGCCAATCGACGGTAGGCGGGGCGGTATCCGTTTGCATTTTTTCAATGCCCGCCCATGAGTCAAACCAGCGTATGATGGTGATCCACGGTCCATCGCTCGCGGGTTGTTTACGTGGTTGGTCACTGGTTTTAGAGATCTCACCATTTTCGGGTAAGGTGAGTGGTTGCAGATCACTACTCATGCCACCTCCACAGTTGGGCGAATCAAGGATACAGTACCGAGGAGTCGCGCCGCGGTTCCACTAGCGTGACTAAAACGTCGCGGCGCTTGCGAGTGATACGAAGAGGCAGGCCGCTGAATGCTCTGAATTGTGTCGATCAGTGAGTGAGGATACTCAGGCTCAAAGACACGTGCTGCCATTATACACAGATTCATGGGGAAATGTCCTGAAAATTTTTCCGCAAGACCGCCATGTTTTTTCGTCGAACGAGCGGCAGAACCGGAGCCGTCGCCCTTCCGGTGACAGGGCGATCTCATTCGACGAGCCGGTTCGGCGCAAGATTGTTTGACTCTGTTCGGACCACCCCTCTAAAATGCGCCCCATTATGAATGATCGATTTCTGAAAGCGTGCCGGCGCGAACCGGTTGATTGCACGCCGGTCTGGTTTATGCGCCAGGCGGGCCGTTACATGGTCGAATATCGCCGGTTACGGGAAAAGCATTCCATTCTCGATCTGTGCAAGACGCCGGAGTTGGCGACCCAGGTCACGTTGCAGCCGATCGACCGGTTTGCGCTCGATGCCGCGATTATTTTTGCCGATATTCTGCTTCCGCTCGAGCCGATGGGGCTCATCCTGGAGTTCGCGGAGGGCGAGGGGCCGATCATTCACAATCCTGTGCGGGATCGGGCTGCGGTAGACCGGCTCAAGGTCATCGATGACACCGAACTGCAGTACGTGATGGATGCCATCAGTCTGACCCGCAAGATGCTGGCGGACCGGGTCCCCCTGATCGGCTTTGCCGGGGCGCCCTTTACGCTGGCCAGTTATGCCATTGAGGGTGGAAGTTCCAGGAACTACATCCATACGAAACAGATGATGTATCGCGAGCCGGAGACCTGGCAGCGCCTGATGGATAAATTCGCGCGTGTGATTACCGGCTATCTTCGTCGTCAGATCAAGGCCGGTGCTCAGGCTGTGCAACTGTTCGATAGCTGGGTCGGATGTCTGTCGGCCGGAGACTATGCCGAATACGTCATGCCGCATGTGCAGCTGATTTTTGAGGGACTCAAGCACGAAGGCGTCCCGCTGATCCATTTCGGCACGGGCACCACGGCCATTCTCAAGGCCATGCGCCAGGCAGGTGGTGACGTGATCGGTATCGATTGGCGCATCCCGATCGACGAGGCCTGGGCTATGGTGGGCTATGATCGTGCCGTGCAGGGGAACCTCGATCCGGTGACGTTGTTCGGGCCGATCTCCGAGATCGAGCGGCGCGTGACAGACATTCTCCGTCGGGCCGCAGGGCGTCCGGGCCACATTTTCAATCTGGGCCATGGGATTCTTCCGAATACTCCCGTGGAGAATGTCGCCGCCACGATCGATCTGGTGCATAAGCTGAGCAAGCGGTGAGCATGTCTGTGACGCCACAACCGGTTGCCGTCTTGCTGATGGCTATGGGCGGCCCCGATTGTCTGGAGAATGTGGAGCCGTATCTTCAGGACGTTCGAGGCGGACGGCCGACTTCTCCTGAACTGGTCGAGGAAATCCGCGAGCGCTATCGTGTGACCGGCGGGAAATCTCCGGTGCTCGATATCACACGCGAAGTAGCGCGGACATTGGAACAGCGGCTGAATCGGTCGGGCGACGCGCGGTACCGTTGTTATGTGGGGTTGCGGCACTGGCATCCGTTTATCAAGGAAACCTACACGGAATTGCTCGACGCCTTACCGGAACGCATCATCGGGTTGTGTATGGCCCCGCAGTATTCTTCGCTCAGCATCGGCGCCTATATGAAAAAGGTCGAGGAGGCGCGGGCTGAACTTGCCAGCGAGACCCCGATCAGCTTCGTGACGAGTTGGCATTGCCATCCACTGTTGATCGCCGCCATCGTGGAGAATATTCGTCGGACGTTGGAGGAATTTCCCGCCGAGGTGCGTGCGCAGGTCCCGGTCTTATTTACTGCCCACAGTTTGCCGGAGCGGGTGGTGGCCATGAAGGATCCGTATCCTGAAGAAGTCAAAGGAACTGCTCAGGCGGTCTGCGCGCAACTCGGGACTCAGCCGACGCGGTTTGCCTATCAAAGCCAGGGACGATCCGGGGAAAAGTGGCTCGGTCCATCGGTTGAAGAGACGTTGGGTGAATTGGCGGAGGACGGTCATCGTCATGTCCTGGTGGCGCCGATCGGTTTCATCTGCGACCACGTGGAAACTCTGTTCGATATCGATATTGAGCTCAAGCAGCTGGCTCTGACGAAGGGGCTCCAGCTGGAACGTATTCCCATGTTGAACGCCTCGGCTCCATTGATCGACATTCTGATGTCGGTAGTGGAGGCGCACGAGTCCTCGCTCGTTCATTAGCGGCACCATCTGTGGCGCGCACTCCACGGTCAGTTGTCATTATCGGCGGAGGCATCTCAGGCCTCTCCACGGCCTTCGCTCTCCAGGAGCAGGCGGCCGCGGCTGATATGGACCTCACCTGCACCATCCTCGACGCGGCGCCGGTCTGGGGCGGAAAAATTCTCACGCATCGGGTCGGGCAGTTGGTCATGGAAGCGGGGCCCGACTCGTTCCTCTCGCAAAAGCCCTGGGGCATGGAGCTCTGTCGGCGTCTCGGAATAGCCGATCAACTCATCAACACCAACCCGGTTGAGAAGAAAGCGAGTGTCTTAAGAGGCGGGCAGTTGCACGAGTTGCCGGAAGGGCTCGTAACATTCACGCCGACTCAGCTGGGGCCGTTTTTTCGCAGCGGGTTGTTATCCTGGGTCGATCTTGCCCGTATGGGCTGCGATGTGCTGATTCCGCCGCGTCGGTCCACCGATGACGAATCGCTGGCGTCGTTTTTCCGTCGCCGGTTCGGACGGCATGCCTGCGAACGGGTCATGGAGCCGCTGATGGCCGGCATTTATGCGGGCGATGCGGAGCAGATGAGCCTTCGGGCGACGTTCCCGCGTTTCTACGAGTTGGAGCAGGCGCATGGCAGTGTGATTCGCGGCATGATGGCGGCCCGTCGTGCACGGGCGCAGAAGGTTTCCGGCGGAGGCCCCCGACACACGATGTTTGTGACGCTGAAAAACGGCCTGGCCGATTTGGTGGCTGGGCTGACGGCGCAGATCCAGCAGGCCGGCGGGGTGCTGAAAGCCGGCGTTCAAGCGGAGGCGTTGCGGGTGCGCTCGCACCAGGCCGGTCGCTGGATGTACGATGTGATGTGCACCGACGGGACGGCGCTTTCGGCAGAAGCGCTGGTCTTGGCGACACCGGCTTATGTCAGCGCTGAACTCGTTCGGCCGTTAACGCCGATGGCGGCCGGCTTGATGGACATGATTCCCTATGCCTCGACAGCCACGATCTCTCTCATCTATCCTGCCGAAGCGGTGGGGAACCGGCTCCAAGGCTTCGGCTTCGTGGTTCCTCGAATCGAGGGCCGTGATCTGATTGCCGCTACCTGGACCTCCCTCAAGTGGCCCCATCGAGCACCGCCGGAGGATGTGTCGGTGCGTTGTTATCTCGGCGGGGTCGGGCGAGACGCCATCTTGCAGCGGGACGATGAGGCCTTGGTCCAGTGTGTGCGCGAGGAATTGGCCTCCATTGTGGGTCTGCAGGCGACGCCGCATTATGTCGAGGTGAATCGGTGGAATCGGGCCATGCCTCAATATACCCTCGGGCACCTCGATCGGCTCGCGCAGCTGGAGGCGGCGCTCTCGCGATTCGGTGGCCTGGCTGTCACCGGCGCCGGCTATCGCGGTGTGGGCCTTCCCGATTGTATTCGGGACGGCACTGAGACGGCGGCGAAGCTGCTCCGGTATTTACAGTCGGCGCCGGTCTAAGGTTTCAATGACGATGGGAGCGGGAAGAGAAGGAATACCCAGATGCTGAACGACCAATTGGTGATCTCCGATGTGACCGGTCCCTTTCGCGAGCCGCGGGAGCCGGTGTTGTCCTACGACTACTCGATTCAACGGGCGACCTGGGCGGCAACCCATGCCGTTCGGGTGAAGATTGCCCAGGCGGAGGAGTTGGACTATGTGAAGGAGAAGTTGCTGGGCACTGTCACTGGCAGCCCCGGCCAACAGTTGATGCTGAACAAATTTCTGTCCCGCAAGATCGGTGACCAGAAGGTTCGTATTGCCGAGGCCGAAGGGTGGTTGAAAGAACGCGGTGATGTGTTGGTGGCCCCCTTCACCGGGTCGCTCGCGCATTACTTCCCGCAACTGGAGGCCTGGGTCCAAGCAGAGCAGGATACATTGCGGACGGAGATCAAGAACCTGGTCGGCCTGGTGGCCAGTCCTCCTGCCGTCTGACGATTGCGCCCTCTGTGACCTTCGGTCCACGGCTCGTCCAGATTTCATCCGTTACTCCGAAGCCAGCCTCTTGTGACATGCTGCGAGCTATTTCTGCGCCCAGCCGGGGCACGTTTCGGTACTTGTCAGTTGACCGTTCTGTCGCCATTTCCCCAACGCACAGAATCTGTGGATAAGTGTGTGAATATCAGCCGCCTCCTCGCCCAAGCCCCTCAGTAGAGCGGCTCTTCAGCGGCCTGCACAAGTTTTAGGCATTGGGGTGGTCACTATCCGGACCACTAGATGCGGTATGGGATGAAAACACTTAGGAAGATACCTGTTGCTCAATGCGGCCCTGGGGATAGTGCAGGCAGTCCAGGCGTGGAGTTTCGCGGCAGCGGCTCAAAAAATACGTCGATATTGTTTACTGTGTACTCCGGAATCGTCGGCAAATCCCAGCGATCCGGTGTCGGGATTGCTGGTGTCGTTCAGGTCGATGCGATAGTGCCCAAGGACGTGTTCCATCGCTTCTTCGAATGGAATGGCCTGCGGGTAGAGGTTGCCCGGAGCGTGGGCCCCGCGAGCCAGGGTGCCGACTGCCTCCGGTGTCGCATATTTGGGGTCTGAAAAAATGTACAGATCGGCCACGGCCTGGTCCCCGAGTTTGTGCCCGGGGCTGGTGGCCGGCAACATGGAGGGGAGACTCTGAGCCAGCCGGGCCTGCTTGAATTGTTTGAGGAGGCCCACCACCTGACTGGTCGTCGCCTGCGCCGGCACCACGATACTGACGGCATTAAACTCCGTCAACGTCGACTGGACTTTATACATGACCGGGGCCACATCCGGATCTTCGGTCGTCACCTGCGAAATCTCCGGACCGGCGGCCTGCTTTTGTTTGCCGCTGGGAACGGCCAGGTTGATCAGCAGCCACATCACCAGAATGGCTCCGAACAGGACGATGAGCGGATGCAGCCCGGCTCGCTTACCTTCTTCGTATGGATCCTGCTCTGTGCTCATGGATGAGTCCTGGTCGGCTCCGTCGCGGGGGAAAGGGGAGAGACAGCTTCTGCGGCTGCTGTGGATTCGAGCCGCTTCGCGGCTTCCCAGTAGTGATCCATTTCCGCCGTGGAGAGGTCGTTGACGCTCCGTCCGCTTCGAGCCGCCTCGCGCTCAATGAATTGGAATCGTGCGGTGAATCGATTCGTGGCGAGACGGAGCGACTCTTCCGGATTCACCTTGATGTGTCGGGCGACGTTGACCAGGGAAAACAGCAGGTCGCCCATCTCCGCGGCCATTTCCGGGGTCGGCTCCGGCTTGGGTTCGGCCGCGGAGCGACGCGTAGCCGCGTCGGTGATCTCCTTCTTGAGTTCCCCGATTTCTTCTTCCACTTTCGCAAGCACGGCCGCCAGGCCCTGCGGGCTGTCCGGCCAGTCGAACCCAACCCGCGCCGCGCGGACCTGCGTCTGATAGGCGCGGAGCAGGGCCGGAAGGGCCTGGGGAATGTCATGCAGGACCGAATCCGGTTTGCCGGCGTTCTTGCGTTCGGCCCGTTTGATATCTTCCCACCGATGGACGACCTGGTCGGAATTGAGCGAGGACTGGCTGGTCGCCCCGTCACCGAACACATGAGGATGGCGGCGTACGAGCTTGTCGCTCAACTGTTCCAAGACGTCGTCGATGGTGAACGTGCCCGCTTCAGTGCCGATCTGGCTGTGAAACAACACCTGCAGCAGCACGTCGCCCAGTTCTTCCTTGAGCTTGGCGAAATCCTGCCGGTCGATCGTATCGAGGGCTTCATAGGTTTCTTCGATCAAGTAGGGCTTGAGGGATTCGTGGGTTTGCTTGCAATCCCAGGGGCATCCGCCCGGTGCCCGAAGCCGGGCCATGATGGCCACGACGTTATCGAAACGTGCTGACATGCGAACCCCTCCGTCGCGCCACTCTAACTGAGTTTTTCAGCACCTTCAACGGGGCCTCTCGTCTTGCGCCTCTTCAAGCCCTGTGGTAGGGTACGGCCCTGCATTTTCCATTGGTTGATCGGAGGCTTTTATGGGTGATGACAAGGAGCAAGGATTCGTCATCCGCGATCGTCGAGGACGGGGTGAAGATGCGCCCCCACCGGCCCAAGCTGCTACACCTCCCGCCGCAGAGCCCTCAGCCTCCGCGCCTCATCCTCATGAGCATGAGGCCGATTCTCATACGCACTCAGGGCATTTGCCGGTCAACTTTTCCTCGTTTGTCATCTCCATGGGGAGTTCGGCTTTGATGCTGATGGGGGAGCAACTCGATCCTCAACAGCCGTCCATGCCACTGAACCTTCCTCAAGCCAAAGAAATCATCGATCTACTGTCCATGTTGGAAGAAAAAACGAAGGGCAACCTCACCCCGGACGAGCAAGTCGTGATGAAAGACATGCTCTATGCCTTGAGGATGAAATTCGTCAGTTTGACCTCCGGGAAATCGACGCTTCACACCCCGTAGCCCCGTGAGTTGCTCCAGCGAGCCGTCCTGCTTTGCGGTGTCGGTCCTTCCTTCGGGTGACACTGTGACCTTCAATGCCCCTGCTCCCGGTCGTTTCTCGATGGCGCAAGGGTTGGGTTCCGCGCGCCCTCTTTTGAGACTCCACCTGGAATTGGTTATAGTGAGGCAGGATCGAATGGGCCAGGCGTGAGTCGGAGTATCGAGAATGCCTGAATCGACGGATATGACGAAGCTCATCCCCCCGAGGGTGCTGCGCGAGAAAAAGCCGTCGACGCCTGCTTCCATCGAGAGCGAGCGGCGGAAGCGTCATGTTCGGCCTGTGTGGATCGTGCTGGTCCTGCTCCTGCCCTGTCTCGCCCTCACCTTTTACTATGCTCAAATGGCGGTGCCGGTCGGGGAGGAGTCGGATTCCTTTCTACCCAGCACCGGGTATGCCTTCGTGCTGCTGCTGGTCAATCTCGACTTGATCGGCTTCGTCGTCCTGACGCTGCTCCTCTCGCGCAATCTCATCAAAGCCTATTTCGAACGGCGACATCGGCTCGTCGGGTCGGGGTTCCGCGCGAAGTTGGTCGCCGCCTTCATCGGTTTTTCCCTGATTCCCACCGTGCTCCTGGCCCTGGTGGCCAGCGGCCTGGTCAACAAGGCGGTCGATGTCTGGTTCAACGACCAGATCGAGCACGTGATGAAGGATTCGTACGAGGTCGCGCGCATGCACCATGCCGGTCATGTGTCCCTGGCGATCAACAGCGCCCGTGCCATCAGCCACGAGATTTTTCGCGAGGAGTTGCTATTGCCCGAGCAGCGGGATTTGCTGGTTGCGGCGATCGCCCGGAAGCGCGCGGAATATGCCACGGCCGGGATCGAGGTGTTTTCCTCGAAGATGGAAACGTTGACCAAGTCGCTGGATCCCGAGGTGCCGGTGGCGGTGCTCGATTTGCCGATCGGCCAACTGGTGCTGCAGGTGATCAACGGCAAGCAGGAACTTACGTCCGTCCAGGAAGCGCAGACGGGACGGCTGGTGAGGGCCGGTGTCCCGATCGCCTCCGGCATCCGCCGTGGAGAAATCGACGGGGTGGTGGTGGTCGATGCCTATGTGCCGGAGTCGTTGCTCGGCAAGATGGAGAGCATCGGGCGTCAATATACCGAATACAAACAGATGAAGGCGATGAAGAACCCCATCAAGGCGGGCGCGTATCTGCTGGTGGCGGTCATCACGGTCATGATTCTGTTTAGCGCAACCTGGTTCGGGTTTTATGTGGCGCGCGGCATTACCGTGCCGATTCAACGGTTGGCCGAGGCGACGGAGGCGATCGCTCAAGGGGATCTGTCCGTGCGCATCGAAGCCAAGGCGACGGATGAGATCGGCACCCTGGTCGAATCCTTCAATCGCATGACCGCCGATCTGCAGAGCAGCAAAACGAAAGTGGAAGAAGCCAACGTCTCGCTTCGGCAATCCAACCTCGAACTGGATCGCCGGCGCGCTTACATTGAAACGGTGGTGGATACGATCGCCGCAGGACTGCTCTCCATCGACCGGCAGGGGATCGTTACCACCTTCAATCCCTCGGCGGAGCGTATGCTGGGGTTGTGGGCCGACCGGTTTCGGGGCCGGTCCGCCAACGAGGTGTTCAAGGAATACAAACTGGATCTGTTTCAGTCCGTCTACGATCGGATGCTGGTCGATCAGCGAGACAATATTGCGCTTGAGGGACAGCTGGATTTGCAGGGACGGTTTCTGACCATCGGCGTGCATTGTTCCCGCATGAAGGATGAGTCGAGCAAGGACCTCGGGTTCGTGCTGATTTTCGAAGATCTCTCAGAATTGATCAAGGCGCAGAAGGCAGCGGCCTGGCGGGAGGTCGCGCAGCGGATCGCGCATGAGATCAAAAATCCGCTGACGCCCATTCAGCTCTCGGCGCAACGGCTGCGAAAAAAGTTTCAGGATAAGGCTCCGGATTTCGACCGGATTTGCGACGAGTCCACGCAAGTGATCATTAATGAGGTCGGCAGCCTCAAGCAAATGCTGGACGAGTTCTCGAAGTTCGCGCGGATGCCGGCTCCGCACATGACGATGAACTCGCTGGATGATGTGGTGAAGGAAGTGGTGGCCCTGTATGAAAGCGCGCATCGCGAAGTGGAATGCGTGGTGACGCTCGATCCGGATCTGCCGCCCTTCAATTTCGATCGGGAACAGATCAAGCGTGTCCTGGTCAATCTGTGCGATAACGGGATCCACGCGATGAACCACAAGGGACATCTGTGGATCACGACCCGGTACGACACGAAACAGCGTCGTACAGTCGTGACGGTGGCGGATGAAGGGACGGGTATTGCGCCGGAGGATCAAGAGAAATTGTTCGTGCCCTATTTTTCCCGGAAGAAAACGGGTACCGGGCTGGGGCTGGCGATCGTGCGGCGAATTGTGACCGATCATGACGGCCAGATTCACGCCGGAAATCATCAGCCCAGAGGAGCCTTGTTTACCTTCGAGTTGCCGGTGTGAACGGCTTTTGCCGACGCGTAGTGTGGAGAAGACATGTCTGCTTCGATTCTGATTGTGGATGATGAAGTTTCGATCCTGAACTCCTTGAGCAGCATCCTGGAGGATGAAGGGTATGAGGTCAGCGTGGCCAAGAGCGGGATCGAGGCGCTCAAGTTATGCGCCGTGAGCCCTCCCGAACTGATGATGCTGGATATCTGGATGCCCGACATGGATGGGTTGGAGACGCTCCGGCGCTTGCGTGAACTGGTGCCTCAGACGCAGGTCATGATGATGTCCGGGCACGGGTCGATCGAGACGGCGGTGAAGGCGATCAAACTGGGGGCCTACGATTACATCGAGAAGCCGCTCTCGCTCGAAAACGTGACGCTGCGGGTCAAACATGCCTTGGATCAGCACCGGCTTGAGCAGGAGAATCGCACGCTGCGCACGAAGGTGGAAAGAAAGTTCGAGTTGATCGGCCAGTCGCCGGCCATGCGGCAGCTCGAGCAGATTATTGAAACGGCGGGGCCCACCAACAGTCGGGTCTTGATCGGCGGCGAGAACGGCACCGGCAAAGAACTGGTCGCCAGGGCCATCCATCAACAGAGCCCCAGGGCGAACCGCCCGTTTGTGGCGGTGAACTGCGCCGCCATCCCTGAAACCTTGATCGAGAGCGAATTGTTCGGACACGAACGCGGGTCCTTCAGCGGCGCCACAACGATGAAGCGGGGCCAGTTCGAACAGGCTGATGGCGGGACCCTGTTCCTGGATGAAATTGCGGACATGAGTCTGAGCACCCAGGCCAAGGTCTTGCGCGCCCTTCAAGAGCAGCAATTTACCCGGGTCGGCGGGACCAAACTTATCAAGGTCGATGTGCGGGTCCTGGCGGCGTCGAACAAGGATCTGTTGAAGGAAATCGAGAAGGGCACGTTCCGGGAAGACCTGTTTTACCGGCTCAACGTGGTACCGATCGTGGTGCCGACGTTGCGGGATCGCCGCGAAGACATCCCCTTGCTCGTGAAACATTTTCTCCATGTGCATGCCGAGGAGCAAGGCTTGAAGATCAAGCAAGTCTCGCCGGAGGCCATGGAGGTGTTCATCCAGTATGAATGGCCGGGCAACATTCGCGAACTGCGTAACCTGATCGAGCGGCTCATGATCATGGTACCGGGGCCTGTGATCGAAGTCTCGCATGCGTCGGTGGCGTTGCAGGTGCGTCCTCAGCTGTCCGCTACGCAACAGGCCGCCGGGGCGCAGGCGCCGAACAATCTATTGACGCGGCATTACGACTCGCTCCGGGACGCCCGCAATGCCTTCGAAAAGGAATTTATCGCCCGTAAGTTGCGTGAACACCATTGGAATATTTCCCGCACGGCTGAAGACCTGCAGATCGAGCGCAGCCACTTGCATCGCAAGATTAAGTTGCTCGATGTCGAGATGCGCCCCGAGATGTAGCCGGGCTGCTGAAACAGGTCCCCAACATCGTTCTCGGCTCGAATCGATCCTCAACGTACCCCGGAGGGTACGCCTCCGGTTCTTTCTCGCCTGCGGCCTTGTTGGATGACCTGTTTGAGCAGCCCCAGTAGTTTGACCGTTGAGAGTCACACGATGGGTGTGAACGGGTGAGACTAATTGTTGACCCGCTATCAGTCAGCTCGTTAAGATGCGGCCCCTATGACTACCTATCGTGATGCCGGGGTCGATATCGATGCCGGCGATGAATTCGTCGAGCGGATCAAGCCGCATGTGCGGGCGACCTTTCGTCCGGAAGTGATGACCGATCTGGGCGGCTTCGGAGGTCTGTTCCGATTCCAGGCGAATCGTTATCAGGATCCGGTGCTCGTGTCAGGGACCGACGGCGTCGGGACCAAACTCAAAATCGCCTTCCTCATGGACAAACACGACACGGTCGGGATCGACCTGGTGGCGATGTGCGTCAACGATATTGCCGTCAGCGGCGCGGAGCCGCTCTTCTTCCTCGATTATTTCGCGACCGGAAAACTGTCATTGAAGACAGCCGAAGCCGTCGTCCGCGGGATTTCAGACGGCTGCCGTCAGGCCGGCTGCGCCCTCATCGGTGGAGAAACCGCCGAGATGCCTTCGTTCTATGCGGAAGGGGAGTACGACCTGGCCGGGTTTGCCGTGGGCGTGGTCGATCGCCCGAAGATGATCGACGGCCGGCAGATTGTTCCAGGAGATGCCGTGATCGGGCTGGCCTCGACCGGTGTCCACAGCAACGGATTTTCGCTGGTGCGCAAGGTGCTGTTCGAAAAAAGCCGGCTCACGGTCGAGAGTGTCATGCCGGAGCTCGGCGGAGCGCTGGGGGAGACGTTACTGACGCCTACGAGGATTTACGCCAAACAGGTGCTTTCATTGGCCGAAGCCTGTCCGATCAAGGGGATCGCACATATCACCGGCGGCGGCATTACCGAAAATCTGCCGCGGGTCTTTCCGGCTCGCTGCGGCGCGCGCATTCGACGAGGTTCCTGGCCGGTGCTGCCGATTTTTCAGACGATTCAGGAGCGCGGAGGCGTGGAACTCAGCGAGATGTACCGCGTGTTCAATATGGGCATCGGGTTGATTCTGGTCGTGGCCCCTGAACAGGTCGATCGCGTCATGGCGAAAGCCGTGGAATTAGGCGATCGGGCCTATCACCTCGGCGAGATGGTGGCGCAGTCCACAGACGAAGGTGTGGTCGAGTATGTCGGGTAAGTCACCGCGCCTGGTGCGCCTGGGCGTATTGGTTTCCGGCCGAGGTTCGAATCTTCAAGCGATCATCGACGCGATCGAGGCGGGGACGTTGTCGGCGGAGATCGCGGTCGTGCTCAGTAATAAGCAGGATGCCGGCGGACTGGAGCGGGCGCGGAAGCATGGCGCGCCGGCTGTGTGGCTGGATCCGAAGGCATTTGCCGGCCGTCCGGACAGTCGCGAGGCCTACGATAAGGCGGTCTTTGAGGTGCTGCAGAAACACGAGGTGGATCTCGTGCTCCTGGCCGGGTACATGAAAATCGTGACGGCGGTGTTGGTCACGGCCTATGAAAATCGGATGATGAACATTCATCCGTCCCTGCTTCCGTCGTTCCCTGGCTTGGATGTGCAGAAAAAAGCCATCGACCACGGGTGCAAAATCGCCGGGTGCACGGTGCACTTTGTGACCGAAGGCGTCGACGAAGGTCCGATCATTATCCAGGCGGCCGTGCCGATCTTGGAAGGGGATACGCCGGATACCTTGGCTGCCCGCATTCTGGAGCAGGAGCACCGGATCTATCCTCGCGCGATTCAACTCTATGCGGAGGGGAAGTTGCGGGTGGAGGGACGGCGCGTGGCTGTGGCAGAAGCCGGGCAGGCGGCGACGGGGTTTTACAATCCCGAATAAATGCCTCCGCAGATCTGTAACTTCGTATGGAGACCCGGGCTCCGGTTGTGTATAATGCCGCGTGAGAGTTGTGGGGGGCTAGCTCAGTTGGGAGAGCACTACGTTCGCAACGTAGGGGTCGGGGGTTCAACTCCCCTGCCCTCCACCAAACCCCGCTTGCTCGTACCGGCGCCTCATCGGCGCTAGCCTTCTTCCTTACGGCGCCGGATCAATACCTCCAGTGGTGTCCTTTTCTTACGCTTGCGCGACGCGGCGGCTCATCAGACCACGCCTCTCCTCCCTGTCGGGAGGGGTGCTGTTCATTGACCGGAGCCTTCGATAGGGGCGTCCATTTTTCATGTCCATGATGTGCGTAACCCAGAGCGGATGCAGTCGATACGCAATGAAAACCGGGTCTTCGCGGATCACAGTGGGTCCTTTTCCTCTCTCCGCGTTAACGGAGGTAGGAAGGCGGCGACGATCTTGAGTGCGAGGTAGTCCTCAGCACGGTAGCCATAGGCACGGCGCTGGAGGACAGGGATCTTATTGTTGAGCCCTTCCACCAAACCGAGGCTGACGGCGTTTTCCGGGTGACAGTACGAAGCGATGCCGTCCCAGTGGCGGTCAATCATCGCCGCGAACTTCTTGTAGGGTATGAGCCGTTGCCACTTGAGGCTCTGTTTCCACCGTGTGAAGAAAGAAGGGGCTCCGGAAATTCGGACAGTGTGATAAGTGGTAGCCTGGCTTCACTAAAGCCACCAGCTGGTGGCGAACCCGAGGAGCGAGGCGATGAAGAGAACGAGACGCAATCACGGAGTGACCTTCAAGGCCCAGGTGGCCTTGGCCGCGGTCAAAGGCGACAAGACGCGGGCCGAATTGGCGGAGCAGTTTCAGGTCCATCCCACGCAGATCACCGAATGGAAGCAGCAATTGCTGGCGCGGGCCGCGGATGTCTTTGCTGGCACCAAGCCGGCGTCCGACACGCCGGATCTCAAGGTCCTCCACGCCAAAATTGGTCAACTGGCCCTGGAGCATGATTGTTTAGCCGGGGCGC
>ERZ1292633.1223-Hain-H41-02um-R1-1223-length-28063-cov-25_pt1 | contig 28063 bp, 24 predicted proteins | sample MGYA00564406_ERZ1292633 | MGnify/ENA primary metagenome ERZ1292633 (study PRJEB36523, sample SAMEA6512639) | groundwater metagenome | collected 2019-01-08 | study: AquaDiva: Metagenomics assemblies of 32 groundwater samples | reverse complement strand
TGAACTTTTTATCAACAAATAAACTTATGCAATTCCCTAACCGGACAAAGCTGGAGAGATTTGATTATTTTTTTAATAAATATGATTTGCTTGGAAGAAAGCTTAATAGTTTTATAGCAGCTGTAAAGGAGGGACATCGTAGATGATCCGTAATATTTCTCACATCACACATCTCACATCGCACATCTCACATCGCACATCTCTCTTTGTCTTTTGCCTCTTGCTTCTCAGTGGATGTTCAAAACCGCCTGAAGACATGCTCCTTATCCCAAAAGGTGAGTTTATAATGGGCAGTGATGAGGTTGATAAAGAGGCAAAGGCCCTACAGTACGGCGATAACAGGCCTTGGTATGCAAACGAAAAGCCTGCAAGAAATGTGAAGCTTAAGGACTTTTATATTGACAGGTATGAGGTAACCAATGCAGGTTATTTGGAGTTTGTAAAGGCCACAAACCACAGGCAGCCTGATTACTGGCAGAATGGTATTTATCCGCCAAACACAGATAAAAATCCTGTAGTAATGGTTGACTGGAACGATGCAAAGGCATACTGCGAATGGAAGGGGAAAAGACTCCCTTCAGAGGCTGAGTGGGAAAAGGCGGCAAGGGGCACAGACGGCAGGCGGTTTCCATGGGGGAATGAATTTGATATTAAAAAGACAAACGCTCTTGGCGCATACAACGGACTATTGCCTGCAGGAAGTTTTGAAGAAGGAAAAAGCCCTTACGGCGTCTATGACATGGCAGGAAATGTCCAGGAATGGGTAGAGGACTGGTATAAGCCTTATCCAGGCAATGACTTTAAAGACAAGGACTATGGCGAACAGCGCAAGGTTGTAAGGGGAGGAGGATGGGGGGGAATGGGCCATTACAGCCTTCAGGTCTATGTAAGAACATCATTCAGAAACACCGCCCTGCCTGACGGAAGATATAATGATGTGGGATTCAGGTGTGCAAAGTAAAAATTTATTAGTACAATATATAATATTATCTTTTACAATATCGATACTTTCTGTAACCACATTCCATAGAAATATGCTTTGGAAAGACAATTTGTCCCTTTGGAAGGATGTGACGATAAAATCTCCCAGTAATCCAAGAGGGCATAATAATGCGGGCAATGCTTATAAAGAAATGGGACTGAAAGATTTAGCCTTCATTGAATATGAAATTGCCGTAAAGCTGAACCCGTCTTTTTCAGATGCGCACAATAACCTTGGTGTATTATATAGGGACAGGGGTTTATTCGACGAGGCCATAAACGAATATAAATTAGCAGCAAAATATTCTTCTTATTTCTATAAAAAAATAATATACGAAAACCTGGGAACCGTCTTTGCTGAAAAGGGATTGATTGACGAGGCCATAAATTCATTTAAAGAAGCATTAAAAATAGACCCTGCAAACGGGGATATTCTTTATAACATGGGATTTCTCTATGCTAAAATGGGCTTGCCGGATATGGCCATAAAATTCTATACAGAGGCATTGAGGGTGAACCCCGATGACTTGGGTGCAAGACAGGAATTGGAGAGATTGCTGAAAACTAAACGACTCCAGTAGGATGGGGGCTTGACATCCTCATACCATACCGTCATCCCGGAATCTTTTTACAGGGAAGCCTCTTGCAAAAAGCTTATTAGTGGTTCGACAGGCTAACCAAGAATGGATGCAATGCAATAATTTCAAACAGACCACCGTTCACCCTGAGCTTGTCGAAGGGCGTTTTTGGACTTTTGCAAGAGGCTCATCATATTAACGCTTTTGTCTGTGATAGTCCGTGGCTGATTGCAGAATTTGTACGCCATTTGAAATCTGGATTTGCAATGAAGAATTACCTCATATTAAGCATTTTCTTCATAACCGGCCTGACAGGACTCGCTTACGAGCTCGTTTGGATACGGCTTCTCATATTATCTTTCGGCTCCACCCAGTTCGCGATAACCACCGTGCTTAGCACCTTCATGGCGGGCCTCGCCCTTGGCTCCATCATATTCGGCAGGGTGGTCGATAAATACCGGTTCCCGCTAAGGGTCTATGCGGCGATAGAGATAGTCCTCGGGGTATATTGCGTGCTGTCGCCATGGATATTCTCCATAGCAAGAGAAGTATATCTTTCTCTCTCTCCGGCCACCGGCGATACGACCTACCATGCATGGTTCGAGCCTGTGCAGTTCATGATGGCCTTTCTGGTCCTTATAGTCCCGACTACGCTTATGGGCGGCACATTGCCTGCGCTTGTAAAGCATCTCGCGTCTATCTCTGGAAGGATCGGGTATCATACTGCTGTTCCGTACGCTGTAAACACCCTTGGGGCTGTAACAGGGTGCCTTGCAACAGGGCTCTTCGCGCTCTACTACATCGGCATAAACGCGACAGTCTACATAGCCGGGATAATAGACATCCTCGCCGGCGCCCTCCTGCTTGCTCTCTACTGGAAAGAGCGGAGCGTCGACACGGTCGAAGTGCCGGAAGAAAATTCGGCACCAATCTTAGAGGGCGGAAGCAGCAGAAAAAAGCTGAATTATATCGTTATATCAGCCTTTACCCTCTCCGGCTTCTGCAGCCTCGCTTATGAGGTATTATGGACGAGGGTGCTCTCTCTTGTATTGGGCTCGTCTGTCTACGCCTTTACCATAATGCTCGCTACATTCCTCGTTGGCCTGGGGCTCGGTTCAATAGCCTTTGCCCCATTTGTCGACAGATTTAAAAAACCCATTCTCTGGTTCGCGGCGCTTGAGGCTATAATAGGGCTATTCGCGCTTGCGTCCGTATTTATCTACAGGGAACTCCCATTCATATTCTTCAACCTGAAGGATGCCTTCGCTGAACGGTTCTGGCTCTTCCTGATCATAGAGTTCCTCTTGGCCGCTGCAGTTATGATTATACCCACCCTTTCTATGGGTGCCATCTTTCCGCTTGTCAACAGGATATATTCCCAGGGTTTCACCCGGAGTATCGGCAAAAAAGTCGGAGACATCTATTTCTTCAATACAACAGGCGCTATAGTCGGCTCTGCAGCAGGCGGGTTCCTCATGATACCGCTTATCGGCGTCCAGAACGGGGTTGTGCTGACGGCAGCGCTCAATATTTTAATCAGCATCGTGCTCCTTTACTACAGCGGAATCACAATGTTCCGTAAGCTCCTCGGCTCTGCCGCATTCGCGACTGCCTTCGTGCTCATGACCGTGGCGCTGCCCCAGTGGGAGAAGATGGCCATGACAATGGGGCTGTACATAAACCAGTACGACAACGATACAGGGAGCCTGTCGTTTAAGGACTGGGACTTCAACGAACAACTCCTTTACTATAAGGAAGGCCTTAACGCTATTATAACGGTTCGCGGCTCCGGGCCGAACCTCGAAGTCATTTCATATCAGTCGAACGGAAAGCAGGAGGCCCGCTCTGAGTCCGGCAGGCCTTCCTGGAGCTGGTCTATTCTCGGACATATTCCAATGATGCTCCATAACAGCGAGCCGAAAGACACGCTCCTTGTCGGGCTTGGCTCCGGCATAACCCTCGGCGCTATGGAGTATTATCCGGTAAACAGCATTGATGTCGTGGAACTCGAACCCGGCGTGGTGGATGCGGCGCGCTTCTTCTCTAAGGCAAACAACAACGCCCTTGATGACCCGAGGGCAAGGCTCCACCTGACCGACGGCAGGAGCTTTCTTTCTACAGCCTCAAAAAAATACGACATCATTATTTCCGGCGTATCTGACCCGTGGATATCCGGCGTATCCAACCTCTTTACCTATGATTATTTTATGGAGCTTAAAAACAGGTTAAATGACGATGGGATAGTTGCGGTCTGGTTTTCTAACTATAAAAGCACACCCGATGACTTTAAAACAGGGATCAACTCCTTTGCCTCAGTCTTTCCGAATGTTAGCGCCTGGTTCCATTACAGGGCGGCGCTCGACCTTGTGATAATCGGCTCAGTAAAACCACACAGCTTTGATATGCAGAGGCTCCGCAGCATCTTTGCCGATCCGAAGATAAGCGCCGGACTTACAAGGATTGATATTAAAGACCCTTACGACATCTTTACGTTATTCCTCTCCGGCGACAGGGACTTAAGGAAGTACATTGGAGATGCCAGAATAAACACAGACGAGAGGCCGGTCCTTGAGTTCTCCCTTCCTAAGAATCTGTACATGGAGGCGAGCGGCGCAGACAGGATTCGCGAGATCATTGCCATTACAGAAGATATAGCGCCGCCTGTGAATATCGAAGGGGATGAGTTGAAAGGATTCTACCTGAATATTGGAAAGAGCTACAACAGGTACAGCTTCAGAACCGGCCAGGCCTACAGGGCTTTCGAGAAGGTCCTTGAGATGGACCCATCCAACAAGGAAGCGGCCTTTTACGTAAGAACACTCAAGGAAGAGATGGACAGGTAAAGGCAAATCCAAATGACAAAATCTAAAAATACCGTGAACCATCTATTCATCATCGCACTGTTGACTACAGTTGCATACTCCAACACGTTCTCCAATTCCTTTCATTTTGATGACAGATATGCGATCTTTGAGGACAGGGCAATCAGGGACATCGCCAATATCCCCGCTATTCTTAAGGATGTGATCTACAGGCCGCTCCTGCGAGTCACATTCGCCCTTAACTACCACTTCGGAGGGATTGATGTCTTTGGCTATCACCTGACAAACCTTTTCCTTCATATAACCGTTGCCCTATGCGTATATTTCCTGTCAGGACTTTTATTCAAGAGATTTGTCCGCAATGATGACAGCAGGGATTCAGGGGCTTTTGCATTGATGGCCGCTCTTATCTTTGCGCTGCATCCCGTTCAGACCGGCTCTGTAACATATATAGCGAGCAGGTCTGCTGTGCTTGCTGCCCTGTTTTATTTGCTCGCTGTCATCCTCTTTATTACAGGTTTTGAACAGAAAGGGCTAAAGAAGGCATCCCTCTATTTCGGGGCGTTTTTCAGTTTTCTTCTTGGAATAGGTGTTAAGGAGACAGTTCTTACGCTGCCGTTCATTATAGCGCTCCTCTCTTTCTATCTGATTACAGTTCCGGGTAAAAGCATTGTAGGGGAGGGGCTTGTCCCCTCCCTCTTCGGGCGGCCACAAGGGCCGCCCCTACAACAGTTTCTACGGTTCAATGGGATTTTCCGGGTTAACAGAACTGATATTATTATATCCGGTCTATGGCTGTTGACGCTGCCCGTGTTTGCACTGGTTAAATATATGTCTGTAGGGCATTTGATACCAGTAGATACAAGATTCGGGCCAGGCGAGATCCTGCCCCCTTATCAATACCTGCTTACAGAGCTGAATGTAGTAATATTCCATTACCTCAGGTGGCTTTTTTCCCCTCTGGGGGGGCCTCATGCAGACCCTGATATACCTGCCGAAATATCCTTCATGGACATCTCAACAATATTCGCGGCCCTCATAATAGCAGGCCTTTTATATTTTGCACTCCGCTCTGTGAAAAAGAGACCCATTGTTTCATTTGGCATCCTCTGGTTTTTCATCACACTGATTCCAACCTCCACTGTCTTCCCGCTTGGTGATGTGGCTGTAGAGCGCCACCTGTATCTGCCGTCCATAGGTTTTGCGCTTATAGCCTCGTATTTTCTTATTAAGGCCGGGAAGCTGCTCCCTGTAAATCTGAGATTCGTTCCTTACCTTGTCCCTATCCTCCTGGTCGGCATGACCATAAAGACGAATTTTGCATGGAAAAGCGAAGTTACGCTCTGGGAAGACGCTGCTCTAAAATCTCCAAACAAGATAAGGGTGCTGGGCAACAGGGCATTTGCATATTTTGAGGCAGGCGATCTGGAGAAGGCAGAGGCCCTTTATATTGATTTTTTAAAACGTTTTCCTTATGATGCTGCTGGATACAACAACATGGGCCTCCTATATGAAAAAAAGGGAGATATAAAATCAGCCATAAAATATTATAAAGATGCAATCCGCCTCAGGCCAGGTTACTGGCGGTTTTATATGCACCTTGGAGATGCATACAGTCAGGCCGGTCTCATAAATGAGGCAATAAATGAATTGCAGACAGCGGTAAATCTTGAACCACAAAACCCTGAACTGCTGGTTAATCTGGCATCCCTGCTGGCAAAACAGGGAGAGGTCGGCAGGGTGATTGAAATCGCAAATCAGGTTATTAACCTTGAGCCGAAAAATGCAATGGCCTTCTCGCTTTTGGGCATATCCTACGAAAGGATGGGGATGAAAGAAGAGGCAGTGCGGCGCTATAAAACGGCGCTGAAACTAAACCCCGGATGGGAGCCGCTCATAGAAAAGCTCAAAGGGCTGGAGGGAAGATAGAGGCACTATGAGTTGGATCTAATCCTGCAATCGAACCACAGATCATTTTGAAATTGTTATCATCATGAGCCTCTTGCAAAAGTCCTTAACCACAGAGCACACAGAGAAAATGATGAGAGGCACAGAGGACAAAATTATTAATATTTAAGAAAAAGCTCTGTGTTTCTCTGATTAATCTCTGTGAACTCTGTGGTTCAAATAGTTTTGCAATTACCTCATCATGGTAAAAATATAAGGAATAATGAACTTGAAACTATCCGTAGTCATACCTGTCTATAACGAAAAGAGTACCGTCCTTGAGATCGTTCGAAGGGTTAAAGAGGAGCCTACTGAGAAGGAGATTATCATTGTTGATGACCATTCTACTGATGGAACAAGGGATATCCTTAAAAGGATTGAGGATGATAGCGTCAAAGTCTACTTTCATGAAAAAAACTACGGGAAGGGAGCGGCGTTAAGGACCGGTTTTAACAACGTTAAGGGGGACATCGTTATAATACAGGATTCAGACCTTGAATATGACCCAAATGATTACCAGAAACTCATCAAACCGATATTGGACGGTAAGGCAGATGTAGTTTATGGTTCTCGCTTTATAGGGGGCGAACCTCATCGGGTTGTTTTCTTCTGGCATATGGTAGGAAATAAGATTTTGACTTTCTTGTCCAATATGCTGACAAATCTGAATCTTACGGACATGGAAACATGCTATAAGGCATTTACAAAAGATGTCTTGAAAAGGTTAACATTTGAAGAAAATAGATTTGGATTTGAGCCGGAGTTTACCGCTAATGTGGCGAAGCTCGGTGTAAGGATATACGAGGTTGGGATATCGTATTCTGGACGGAGTTACAGTGAAGGGAAAAAGATTGGCTGGAAGGATGGGTTTTCAGCAATAAAGTGCATCCTTAAATATAACCTCTTTAGGTAGCGTTTGAAAAGTCACCCTTTGAGTACATAGAGAAAAGATTCAAAACAAGGTTTTTCTTTTGGCATTAAAGGACTCCTCCATGTGCTCGCTTAGAAGCGCCTACTTTTGACTGTGGTTCGATTACAGGATTTAGGATCAAGTCATTCCACTATAGCGGTTTTATAAGGGGTGGAAAGTGTTTTTAGAAGTTGTTAAAGACTGGGCAAAAAGCCGCAAAGAAGTCATCACCGGGATAATATTATTAATGCTCTGGCTGACAGATTCTCGCGGTATGTTCAAGGCGGAAATTAAAGCAATAGAGGCACTCCCCCTCCTTTTAAGCTCAAGCTCCAGTTACGATGAGAAGAAGTTGTTTTTTGACGGCCCCGTCTACCTTTTTGCCCTTGAGGCACAACATAGGACTCCGGAAGACAGCAAGATTTACCTTTTCAACCCTTATACAAGTGGTGCCTCATATATTTATTTGAAAACTAGGTATTACCTTTACCCGCGCAAGCTCCATAATGCAGGGGGTGAGATTAATATAGACGAGCTGTTGAAATATAATTATCTGATATTCGTTGTCCCCATTGAAACGGGTTCTGAGGCTGTTGAGCCGGTTTACAGGATACCTTTCCTAAAAAGGGTTTATCAAAATTTGGACGAAAACGGATTAATAGGTATCTATCGGGTGGACAAGGGAGTTGGAGGGAGATGATTACGGAAGCCTTCTTTTTGGCCATGGCAATCGGCATATTCTTCATATCCGGCTTTATAATCCTTACCATTGTTGATTGGAAAGAGACTCTGAGATTAAGCCTGTTCATGAAAGCCCCTATTTCTTATATGCTTGGGCTTGGGGCCGTTTCCCTCCAGATGTTCCTGTACTCCCTGGCCTCTATTCCTTTCAACGTCCTCAATATAGCCGCCCCATGGCTTTTAACCCTGGCGGTTCTTGTATATATGAGACCGCCGATAACTAATATTGGTGTAAGGGTATCTTTCAGGGATATCGGCTATTTCGACTGGTTTCTCATATTGGTAATCACATCACAGGTAGTGTATGCATTTACCTACGCAGTTCTTGTGCCTATAAGCGGAAGCGATGCCTATCAAACGTGGTTTTTCAAGGCAAAGGTTTTTTTTGTCGATAAAGGGTTAAGGACGGAATTCTTTTCGACACCGGAGGTACATCCTGATTATCCGCTTATGGTACCGCTTTCAGCAGCCTGGATATATACGGCCATAGGGACTGCTAACGAGCAGATGGGGAGGATAATCTATCCCCTGAAGTATTTATCGCTCATCTCAATCTTTTATTTCATTAGCAGAAAGTTTATTTCGGCTCGCATTTCCCTGATTTTTACCACCCTCCTTTCCATCACCCCCATTGTTATGATCCATTCCGGCGGCCTCCCAGGTACTCTCGGAGTCCTTTATTCAGGGGACTTTGTTGGTTATGCAGACCTTGCCTTATCAATCTGTTTTTTAAGCGGAGCTGGGTTTTTCGCTTTATATACGCTGGATGCAAAAAGGCCTTATCTGACGCTTGCTGCAATATTTTTAGGCCTTGCCGCATGGACAAAGAATGAAGGCCTTGTATCTGTTTTAACGTGCGGGATTCTTATAGTGGTGCATATAATAACGCAAAGGATATCCTGGCGACATCTCCTGTCCTTTATCGTGATAACCTCCTCTGTGATAGCGCCCTGGTTAATATATAAAAACCTCCTGGATATCCTAGGCGAATATGAGGGGCATGTCGGCCTGAAACCAGCACTGGCAAATATCGGGCGCGTGCCTGTAATACTCGACTATATGTTTTCAATGTTTTTCAGGCGCACGGAGCTTTATAACTTTACCTGGTATCTATATCTGGGGACATCTCTGATTAACTGGCGCAAGTCTCTACAACGACCGCTTGTATATCTGCATATCCTGATAATATCCCAGATATCGGCTTATCTATTAATTTATCTTGTAACCTTTCTTGATATACAATTCCATCTCGAAACATCCTTTGACCGCCTTATCCTGCATATCCTTCCGCTCTCGCTATTGATAGCAGCGATAAATGTCGGCGCTATCCTCTCGATGGATGATGGAATAAACAATTCAAAGATAATGAGAGGTGATAATGACCAGAAAGGCAACATCTGAGCTCACGACGAAAAAAGTAAGTATGGGCGATAAAATCAAGGGGTTCCATTTAAAATACAGACCACAACCAAATCCTGATAACACTGATTGGCTATCATGGCTGTCTTCATACACTCTTCCTGGTATCCTCATTATTTCTACCCTCTCCATCCTTGCCTTCTGGAATACCCTGGATAACGGTTTTGTATGGGATGATCAGTATATTGTTGTTGCGAATAAAGCCATCAGGGAGTTAAGCCTTCCCAATATATGGGATTTTTTCACCAGTAAAGATGTTTACAACTTTGCTGCGGGTGATATATACCGTCCACTAAGCATCCTGAGTTATGCCTTTGAGTATCGGTTGTATGGATTGGACTCCACTGGTTACCATCTGACCAACCTCATCATACATACCCTTAATTCGATCCTGGTATATCTTACAATCGGCCTGATATCAAAGGATAGGCTGATAGCCTTTGTAACATCCCTGCTCTTTGTCGTCCATCCCATCCACACAGAGGCTGTCGCATGGGTAAAGGAGAGGGATGAGCTCCTTACCCTTTTATTCTTCCTCCTGGCATTGTATTTTTATATAAGAAGATCATTTAACCCACAAGGCTCAGGACAGACCCTTAGGCCCGCATCGACATCACCGTACATCCTGGCGCTCCTTTTCTATATCCTTGCCCTCCTTTCCGAGGAGATGGCCATAACACTGCCATTTATCTTAATACTCCATGACGCCTGTTTTTCTGTCAATCGAATGAGAAGACCAAAAGATTGGCTTGCCTACCTTCCCTTTTTCGGTTCTTCCGGCTTTCCTGTGGGTTCCCCTCTTTGGAAAAGAGGGGTTAGGGGAGATTTGTAAATCATAAAACACTCCATATCTTTTCAAGAACTCCTCTCATATTCTCAAAAACTTCCCTGTCTGAAAATCTAAGAACACGCAACCCAAGGTTTTTCAAATAGTTATCTCGTTGGTTGTCTTTTGCTTTTCCCTCATCTGAGTAATGCTGCCCACCGTCAAGTTCGATAACCAGATTTCCCTTTGGACAGTAAAAATCAACTATGAAGTTACCGAGAGGCTTCTGTCTATAGAACTGGTGGCCCTTTAACTGTTTGCCTCGTATCTTTAACCACAGCGCCTTTTCAGCATCAGTCATATTCTTCCTGAGTTGCTGGGAATACTCCTTTAAACGGTTATCATACAGAAGCATGTCCTTAAAATCCCCCTTAATCCCCCTTTTTCAAAGGGGGACAACATCCTCACACTTACCCACACAAAAGCCGGAAGAACCTGAATCTATATTTTCATATCAGGAGGCCTTAAGATTTAGTTCAGATTTTACTGATATCAGGGATCTCAGGAATACCCATACCAACCTGGGAAATTCGTATGCTAAAAAGGGGTTCTATGGAGAGGCAATAAAACACTATGAAGAGGCGTTGAAGATTGACCCCAATGATTCTGATACCGTCAATAATTTAAGGATTGTCCGCAAAATGTATAAAGAACGATAGTCAGTGGTAACAACTCCGGTGGATAGGCTGAAGGTTCAGGATACTTCAGCCTACAGGCTAAATACCTGAGCAGTTACCTATTTTTTTATCTCGGGCGTTGGCGCTGCCATAGGCATCTTGTATGGAGGCACTACCACTGGGGCTTTGGAATGACATCTGAAACAGTCTTCCAATGGAAATGCCACCTTCCCATGGCATATCCCGCAATATTTGCCTGCTATAATCTTTCTCATGCTCATATCAGGGTTGCTGCCGGCCTTCATATTGAATACATTTGGATGACAGCTCCCGCAGGACAGCCACTCGGTATGGGCCTTATGGGGATAAACAACATCCGGAGGGTGCGGAAAGAATTTTGTGACAGGCAGGTCAATATCTTTGTCAAATATGTGCATCTCTTCGTTTCCTTCAAGAGATGCCTTTGGTTTTATCTTGCCGCCTCTTAATGCCATGACCCAATCAACCTTATTGCCGAAATCGGCTTTAGGGAGGTCCTTGGTTACATCCTCTATTTTCCTGTTGGGCTCAACCTCAATTCCAAAAGAATGGCATCTATCGCACTCTGTTGCTGCAAATGCAGCATTGCCATCATGGCACTTACCGCAGAATCTTCCCTCAAAGATATCTTCCATCTTAATATCAGTGGCGCCTGCCTTCATCGGAAATCCGATATCACTATGGCAGACCTTGCATGTAAACTTAGTTCTATGCAACCAATGCGGAAATACCACAGGCTTCATGTCCTGACCCTCGCCTGTATATCTGTTCAGGACGATACTGCCGTAACTGCCTGGCGATTTGATCCCCCGAAATGTCGGCGCAAGTTCCTTTGGTTGCTCTGCGTATACCTTTTGATGTATCAATACGCCTGTTAACAGGGCTACTGCAAGAACTGCGCCTGAATATAAAAACTTTCTATACAAGGTAATTCCTCCTTCTTTTAGCGTTTAGCGTTTAGACTTTAGCGTTTCCTCTCCGCTATCCGCTATAATTCTGGGATTTATCATGCGATACAGCATGCTACCCACTTCTTTCATTAAATCCTCATTTGTCTCATTTTTATTTGCATAACCCAGTTCAATTGATAATAAATACTGTGTTTCTAATTCGCATAATGACCCATAAGCAATTGATAAGAACTGTTTATATTCTTTGGGGTAATACCTGCCATAGCCTTCAGCGATATTAGATGGTATTGATACTGCTGCCCTTCTCATCTGTTGAGATAAACCATAGATTTCATCTTTAGGAAAACCTCTGGTGATTTTATAGATATCTACAACTAATTTATACGCCTTCTGCCAAACTATCAAATCTTTAAAACTTCTTGTTTTCATATTTTTTATAGCGTTTAGCGTTTGGCGTTTAGCGTTTAGCGGATAGCGTTTAGTGTTTCCTCTACGCTATCCGCTCTACGCTCTACGCTCTACGCTATCCGCTATCCGCTCTACGCTATTTATTTATATGACATAACCTGCATAATGACTCATACTCTATACGCAGCATCCGTCTGAACCCGCTCCTGTTATGATAATCATGACAGGTATAGCAGACCAGCCAGCCATCAGGGGTCAACGGCATTATTAGCACATCCACCTTTTTAGACACCCTGATAAAGGTAGGATGACCCTGAAAGGGGTGGTTACCGATATTGCCGGGATGACATTTTGTGCAAGTTGTCATAGGGTCATGATTGAGCATTGGTATATCCCCATGACAGGAAGGGCAGAGATCCTTCCTCTCAAAATCATGAGGGTTAACCGTAACCTCTGCATAGATGCTGTTGTAATTACAAAACATCATGATTGCAGCAATAAAAAGGGTTTTGAAGTGGACCATGGTCATCACCAGTAGTCGTAGTTTGCCGTATTTCCTGTAACCGTGCCTCCAGGATAGACATAATTACACACACTATCTGCCGCTGCCTTAAACCAGAGTTGAACTCCACCGGCAGTAGTTGCATGGGTATGTCCGGTGACACATGCCCCATTCATCATCCTCTTGCCAAGGGGGTCTGCCCCGATACCTGCAGCAGTATTACTCCCATGAGTCCCATCAATCACAGTGAACCCATTTTGGTCCTTTGTGCCGCCGCCATGACAGGAAAGGCAGAGGTTGCCATATGCATTTGAGGCATTCCCTGTATTCTGACCGCTTAAAACAGGGTTCTTGTAAAATGGAGAATTTATACCGTCCACAGGATGTGATACCCTTGCGTAATTGGCGTTTGTTGGGGCTGCATAGTCTTCATCCCCATACACATTCCTCTTGTGGCAGTTGTAACAAAAGTTTACTGGTGTGCCAAACCCTGTTTCATTACCTCGCAATATCCACTTGTTGTTTGAGCCATGTGGTCCTTTAGGGGTTGAACCATAATCACTATTGCCGTGGCAATCTGAGCAGGTTATAGTACTTGTGTGGGTTACACCCCCTGCGCCAACAGCGCAATTACCATCTGTTATACATTGAAAGGTATTGGTCAAACCAAGCCCGTTACCTGGCCAGTTAAGGTTAGCCCCTGCGTCGGGTTGATTCTTTCCCTGCGCAAAGACAGGATGATAGCTGTAGTTATCATAGTCAAAGTCCTCAGTAGTGTCCGATTGGTAAAGGCCTGCCGGAGAACTGAGGAGCGGCTGAGATGTCCCATAGGCATAACCGGAGTGGCATTTTATACACAGATACCCCTCTACCCTGTCTGTAAGGGGTGTAACCGATGTATCCTCTGTTAGAAATACCCTCATGTAATTATTTGGATCTGTAACAGGTATGGCGGCAAAGCTGGCCGTGGTCAATGTGTTTATACCACCGACATTGGGCTTTACCCCTGAACTGCCCAGTAGGTTATTCCCTATTACATTTCCATAAAGATAACCTCCGTTACTGCTCCCCACAGTATGGTTTCCTGATTTGGCGACATGGGTGTTATGACAGTCCACACATTCCGCATGCCTTCTATCAGGGCTATAAGTAAGGTTTGAAGGCTGGTCATAGATATAGGCATAGTTAGTCCCCACCTCCCTCATCGGAGACGGCCCAAGGATATCAGGACGGTAATGGAGGTCATCCACAGTGGTGGTAGGGTGGGTGTATGGCCTGCCGAGGGTACCTTCTATATCCTTAGATGCAACATTTCCATTATGACAAGCCAGACAGGTATTTTCCTCTTTGTTAGTCCCGATCAGGTCCTGGGTGAGCATCTTCCCTGTCTGTCCATGATGGGACTTGTGGCAGCTAAAACAGCCGTGAGAGCGGGGTGTATCTCCACTATTGGGTGTTTGAAGTCCTGGAGCCCCCATATCTATATGCCATGGATTAGGGAGTGCTCCATTCCATTCAGATTGAGAGGTCCTGTGGATAGCCCCTTTTGAAAGGTCATCAGGATAGAGAGGGTCTGCCCACCCATACTTATTATGACAGGCTGTACAGAGAAGAGAACCTACACCATACGGTGTGACCATAAACTTCGGGATTCTATTATTATTACCATCACGGGGGTCATGGGGGTCATGACAGCTGCTGCATTGGACCTTACTATTCCTGTCCAGCCTGGCAGGGGATATATTGGCATTATTCACACCAGGGTTTTTGATCTCCACAGGGTTCAGGTCATAGGAACCTGAATTGCCGTCGGTATAGACAAAGGATATAGGGTGGTCGTCCCTTAAATCTGTTGCCAGGTTGGCCGAAGAGGCTGAAAAGAGGGCGCCGACAGGCGCATCGCCCCTTACCCCTTTCATCTCTATGGTCTGCTGGAGTACCGCACCTGGTGCATTAAGAAGGCTTCCTATTGCTATTGTACCGTCGTGACAGGAGAGGCAGGCCTTGGAGGCCCCATCAGGTTGGCCCATCTGAGCAAGGACTGTTCCAAGACGTTCATAAACAGTATATGTTGCGCCTGAATCCTGTTTATTCCAGATGGGCCCGCTGGGATTCGCGTTATGAGGCGTGTGGCAAAATACACATATCTCTGTAGTGCCGGGAAGCCTGCCGCCGGCGGCAGGGATAGTTGCCTTGACGCCACCTCCCGTTATTTCAAGCCCGGCGGCTGTTGCCCCTTGATAATTGGCAGTTAAGGTAAGGCTGGTATTACTTGCTATATATAGCACTGCATAAGGCACACCCACTATCAGTATTTTATCCCCTGCCGTAAGCTCGGCATTAAAAATAGTCCCTGAACCTGTTACAACAGGTGAAGCATTTGTAACCGATACAGTGCCTGTCAGGGCAGCTGTCTTTCCAGGCCCGTAAATGGAAAGGTTATGTTTTGTGCCGGCAACCCCCGGCACATTAGAGTCTATAATAGTAACGGCATAAACAGGGCAGGCCGTTATGAAAAACAAGGGCCAAACGATAAAGGATAAGAAATTAAGAATATGGTGTCCTTTACTCTTCACCTTCAATATCCTCCCCGATATATTCAAAGACCTGGACCCTTCTATTATAACTATCAGCCACATATATCCTGTTTCCCTCATCAATAAATACACCAGCCGGCATCCAGAGCATACCTTTTCCCTGTCCCCTGCCGCCAAACCCCAGAAGATGCGCGCCCTTTTCATCGAATATCTGCACCACATCAAAGAGGGCATCTGCCACATAGATATGCCCTTCTCCATCTACCCCAACACCCTTTGGCCTTGCCATATCTCCACTGCCGTCCCCATGACGGCCAAACATAGAGACAACCCCACCATCCTTATCAAGTATCTGTATCCTGAAGTTCATTGAATCAGTCACATAGATCTTTCCATTTTTATCTATAGATATATCGGTCGGGTAGTTAAACCTCCCCTCTTCCTTCCCTCTCCCCCCTATAACAAAGAGCGGCTCACCTTTCAGGTTATATACCTTTATGTCATGCTTCCATGTATCCACCACATACAGACGCCCTTCCTTCTTGTTTACGGCAATACCTGTCGGCCTCTCCAGACCCTCGCCTATAGCGGAAACAAACCTCCCGGCCTTATTTACAATGAAAACCTTTTTCAGTTCAGAGTCAGATATATAGATATTATCCTTTTCATCTACCGCGACCCCGATGGGAGAGACAAACCTTAGCTTCCTGGCATCACCAAACCAGAAATACCTTTGCCCCTTTATATCAAACACATGCACCCGCTTAAGGGCTGTATCAGCAACGATAACCCTGCCGGCGCTATCTACTGTAACCCCATACGGTTTTATAATCCTGTCTGCAGTCTCACCTAACAAGAATGCAGCTACCTTCCTGAAGAACCCTTTTTTTGCCTGTATATCCTCCGGCCTCTCTATACTTCTCTTATAACCTATCCTCGGTGGTTCCGGCGGGAGTGGCCAGGTAATAGCAGGTTTGATAAATGCCTCTTGCTCATATCTCGAAGGGGTTGCAGAGCAGGAGACAAGAAGCAGGAGGCAAAAAGCAAGAAAAAATGCAGGGACAACCCTTGTGGTTGCCATTTGGCAAGATGTAAGCCTTGTCTTTTGAATCATTTGCTGTGACAAAACATGCATATCGGTCCTCCAGGGGATCGCAGCCTCAGTTCGTGGTCGGCGCCATATTCAGCCTTTCCTGTAAGGAGTCCCCTTTCATGGGGATTATGGCATGTCGCACAGAATATCTTACCTGTCTTTGGTTCTAATGGAAGGATTATAGGAAGTTTCTGTAAGGTCTTTTCTATCTGCGCGGCTATTCTATCCGGAGGTTTTACCCAGTGATTCGGGGCCCCTTTAAATCCTTTCCCTACCCAGGACCCGCCTGGATGCATAGCCTCGGGATGACACTTGAAACACAACATCTTAAGGTCGTCTTCAAAGCGGAGCTTGACATCATCTATGGATTTTGCCTTCTTTATATCAGGGACCTCAGGGTGGCATATCAAACACTTTCCCCAGAGGATTTCCCCTTCATCATCTATCTGCTCATGGGGATTTATTAGAGACAAGAGGGCCTGCCCTCTATCATATTTTTCTTCCTGCCCCTCGGCATAAGCAAGAGACAATAAGCAAGAAACAAAAAACAGAAAACATAAAGCAGGAAGCAAGAAAACACTGAAAATTTTTCCACTTCTCGTCTGATACATGCAACATTCTCCCTTTCAAGTTACGAGTAAATCCTTGTTAATTCTGACTCGCCCTCTTACTAATGAGTTCATAAGTAAGAAAACATTTTTCTGGAAATCTCCCCTAACCCCTCTTTTCCAAAGAGGGGAATTATAAGCCTCCCCCTTTGGAAAAGGGGGATTGAGGGGGATTTTGAAATGTTGCCATACTTACGGTCTTCTTAGTAATTTCCAAATGCATATACATATCCATCCTTTGAACCCACATAGACCATATTGCCTGCTACTGCAGGAGAGGACCGGACACCTCCGCCTGTCTTATATTTCCAGATTACCCCTACCTTCTCTTTATCCATTTTCATGGCATAGAGATACCCGTCTTCGCACCCAACATATGCCACACTATTTCCGGACACCGCCATTGTAGAGTTGACTTCATCAGGAAATTTGTAATTGATTTTTTCAGCTCCATCCTTTATATCAAAGCCCTTTAAAGAGCCGTTCTTAAGCGCGATAAACACAACCCCATTTAACACAACAGGAGAAGAATATGCCCAATCATCCAGGACCTTCGAAAAGACCTCCTTTTTCTCATTTAAATCAAATCCATAAAGGATGCGGTCATTGGAGGCTATGTATAATATCCCCTCGTAGATTGAAGGTGAGGTGTATATGGTTGAAAGTGTCGTAAAGGACCAGCTCCTTGCGCCGCTCTTACCATCCAGGGCATATATCCTGCCATTCTTACCCGCGATATATACGATACCATCCTTATAGACCGGTGATGAATAGATGCCGCTGTATTTATAATCCAGGAGGAGACTCCTCCAGACACGTTTTCCATCCTTTGCATCAAGGGCATAGAGATAAAGGTCATTGGATGCTATATAAACCATGCCGTCCATTATCACAGGAGATGTCAATACCCCCCCTCCTGTTGAATGCCTCCAGATAAGCTTGCCATCGTTAATATCCAGGGCATAGACATGACCATCCTTTGAACCAAAGAATACGAGGCCATCTGACACAGCCGGTACAGAGAGTATCTCCCCCTCTGTTTTAAACCGCCACAAAAGCGCTCCTGTCCGGGCATCCAGGACATATAGATAGGAATCGTAGGAACCTATAAACACCTTATTGCCATAAACAACAGGGGATGAGTAGACAGGCCCTTCTGTCTTATATTGCCATTTGAGGGTGAGGGGCGGGGTCGGCGCCTTATCCACATAAGATGAATGCCCCTGGTCCTTCATAAACATCGGCCATTCATCTGCCAATACATGCGCAGGGAGCAGATAAGAGACGAGGAGTAAGAGATAATAAATCATATTCATACCTTAAAATCAGAGAGCCTTTTCTCAAGGTGGGCCCTTGTATCCGAGATATCCTTCAAAATATCCCGCATCTCCAGAGGAGAGGGCCTCTCTTTATCCTTCACAAGATTATCAAATCTTTTAATCACCATATCCAATCTATTCAGTTCCCCCTTAAAAGACCGAAATGCGCCCTCTAACCTTTCTGTCGTCTCATTGAAGACCTCCGGGAGATCTTCCAGAATATCTCCCTTTGACAGCCTCTGGGTAAAATCCCCATCTTCCAAAGCCTTTGTAACCTTACTGAATATGGAAAGCGGAAGTTCTATTCTTCTCAAAAGGAGGTATCCAACTATACCGGCCGCTATAATTATCACCGGGATGGTAACAATATTCAGTTCCCACAAGAGCGGCAATATCACCTCTCCTGTTGTCCTTACCTTTATATGACTTCTATATAACTCTTCTGCAAGTCCCTTGTCAAGTATATAGTATACCGCAAACCAGTAAAGGAGAAAACCCGCAACAACAGGCAGAGGGAATATTAGTATAAACCTTGATTGCAGCCTCTTTTTTATAAAATAGTTTCTTCTCCTGTAAGCAACCCCTTTTTTCATCTTACCCCTCCTAACCCCAACACTGTTCAGTTAAGTGTTATTAGGTTCGTTCACCCCCACCCTAACCCTCCCCCGTCAAGGGGGAGGGAACTCTAATAAATCTCCCCTCCCCTGGCGGGAGGGGATTAAGGGGAGGGGGAACGTCTTATACTCCTAAGTGAACAGTATTGCTCCTAACCCGAACAAGTCGCAAGCTTTATTTGAAATTTGGATTTTGTCATTTGGATTTGCCTTTATTATATGCCTGCTCCAGGTTTCTTTGTGCATCTGTAAAGTCAGGCTTCAGCCTCAGCGCATTTTTGTATTCCCGGACGGCATCGTCAAGCCGACCCTGGGCCTCGTAAGCAACCCCAAGATTATTATGGACACCCGCGTGTTCAGGGTTTATCTTAAGCGCGGTCTTATATGCCTCAACAGCCCCATCCATCTGACCCCTTATATAATATACATTGCCAAGGCCGTAATAGGCCTCAAGATTATCCGGGTTCAAACTAAGCGCCTTTTTATATGCCTCCAGGGCCTCATCCAGACGACCATAGTCCTTGTAGAAAACCCCGAGATTAACATATATACCTTCAAAATCAGGGTTTAAGTTTAATGCAATCTTATACTCTTTGACAGCCTCCTCAACCCTGCCCTGGGCATAATAGGCATTTCCAAGGTTATTATGCGCCATAAAATAGTCGGGGTTAAACTTTAATGCGCCCTTGTATTGGAGGATAGCATCCTCCAGCCTCCCCATCTTATAATACACATCCCCAAGGTTATTGCTGACCTCAAAATAGTCAGGTTTTATCCTCAATGCAGTCATGTATTCCCAGGCGGCATTAAACAGTTGACCTTTTTCTACATAAGCTGCTCCAAGGTTAAAGTATATAACTACATGGGGCCCTTTCTTTGTCAATGCAACCCTGTATTCTTGGACAGCCTCATCCAGTCTGCCGGCCTTGGCATAGGCAACCCCAAGATTAGTGTGTGGTCTGGCATTATCAGGGGCCTTCCTCACCGCATCCTCCCACAATCCCACATCATACATCCAGACCATGTTTCTCTTGAATGCAGCAATGGAAAGACATAGAACAACCAACAGGTAAATGGTAAGGTTCAATGAGCCTGGTTTATTTATAGTGAAAGTCATAACCATTTATTTCAAGTGACATGCAAGGCATAAGGCGCTCCTTTCATTACTCATGACCAGTTCAAAGTGTCTCTTGGAATAAGGATTATGGCAACTTGCACAACCCACCCTGCCGGCAAAAAGTCTTATCCCTGCAGGGAGTTCCTTTATCCGCCTGTATGCAGGGGTCTCTTCATAGAGTACCCCTATCGGATGGCTCAACCTCAGCTCATCTCCATGAGAGTATTTAGCTTCAGGCTTTCCCACAGGACTATCCCCTGCCGATATCCCATCGTGGCATGTAAGGCATTGTATTGAAATATCATCCAGATATTTATCTAAACTCCCCGGTATATACCTGCTTTCGATGCCCTTCCCTATATGGGCTGAGTCAACCCTGCCCCTATGAAGTCCTATGCCCTCATCAAATCCGGAATGACAGCTCAGACATAAGGCCTCGCCTCTAAGGCTGCTCCTTAAATGGTACTTTCCGGAGCCGGCCTCATGGGTCGTATGACAGGTATTGCATGTCACATCCCCTTTCCAATCCAAAGGAAATCCGGCAGGGATCTTCATGCTTGGCCGCATATCCACCGGGTGAGAAAGCTCTGTCTGTCCTTCATGACACTTGATGCACAGTATGCTTATGTCCCTTGTAAACAGCAGGGAAGATTGACCCTTTTCAGGAACAGTCAGGTGGCAGTCTATGCATTTGTCTTCAAAATTATGATAACTACTCCACTGAGAAAATACATATATCCGTATGGACAGAAGGCCAAAGAATAGTATAAAGATACCTGTAATATAAGTTTTTTTCATATTCATTCTTTTGTTCTAACTTGTTTTAACATCCCCAAGTGCCCTCCTCAATCTCTCTGCGCCTTGTTTCAGTCCTTCTATTGCCTCACCTAACCCCTCTCCTCTAAAAGGTTCACCTTCTTCTACCAATAGCCTTAACCTGTCTTCATGTCCCTTAAGCCCTGAAACACCCTCTCCAATAGCGCGTACCCTGTGGTTCAACGAACGGGTTAATTCATTGATGTCCTCTGCAAGCTGTTTAATCTGGTCCTTTGTCCTGAAATAGGTCTGGATAGTAAGGTCTCCAGCGCCTATGGACCGAAGGTCTTTTTCAAGGCGATAGATAGGCCCGGCTATCTTGTGGGAATAGAACAGGGCGATAATGGCAATAGCCAGGGTCACAGCACATAAAATGAACAAGGACTGGCCCGATGCAAATATAATGGGAAAGAGGGTCATCTTTACTTTGTACATGGTGAAGAATGCCTCCCCATAGACCTCTCCCAGGGACTTCTGGGTGAAATAGTAGAAAATGGCAGTCATCCCTGAAACCCCTATGATAACCAGGAGACAGAACTTCAAGCCAAGCCTCAGTAAAGCACTCCTCTCCATAAGACGACCCATCATTACCCCCTAAAAGTACCTGACAAAACTCCGCTTTATCCTTAGCATCACCCTCTGCTCTACAGTCTCCTCCACATAATATGAGGCGGCCGTGGTCATATAGTCATATTCAGCCGACATAAACCACGCCCTTAGTCTGTATGGCAGGGTAATCTTTAATGTATCCCTTCTGCTCCACGAGCTGTCGCTTTCATTGACGACCCTTTTCAGGTTCAGTGTAGAGCCCAGGTTTCTTGTAATCCACTTCGTGTATCTCCCCTCATAAGAGGTTGTTGCAGTCTCAGAGACGTCTGCGGCGGAGCTATATTCTGTTATGCCGTAATCCGCGTAAAGCTGTAAGTTGCCGTCCCACACAACCGCTGAATGATTGATATTTAAACCTCTGCCCAAGGAGGTATGCTGCCCTGCACTGCCGGTGGTTATGTCAGAATAGTTCAGGTAGAGGCCAAGTCTGGTATTTCTAAAATATGCGCTTTCAACGGTATTGCGGACGGATGTCTCCCTTTGATCATAGGGGTCCTCCCATGAATCATAGTTGCGGTTGAGGAACTCGCTCCTGGCATTTAAATACCTCAACCCCTTAGAGTTGGCAGTCACAGTGACTGTCTCCGTTCTTGAATCCGCATAGCCTTTAAAACTGGTATCGGCTGTAATACCGGCGTCTACCCGCAGGGTCAGATATTTAAAGTCTATGCCTCTGCCTATACCCTCCGACCCGCCCAAAGCCATATAGACTGATTCCGTATACCCCTCTCCCCCGCCTTCAGGCAATGTGCGCTCTCTGAAATATCCTCCATAGTAACCAAGAGAAACCCATACCTGCCTGAAAATGGTACTTGAATATCCCAACCCTGCTGTAGCCGTCATGCGTTCCCTCTCGGTCTTCCCTGTCAGGGGCTCGCCAGAGGTCTCCTCTCTGCGGTAATATGAAAGGTTCTCTGATGTAGAGAGGTGGTCGGTTATCTTGTAAGTCATACCGGCATTGGCGTATAAATTGTCTGCTTCGGCAGTCTGGGTGTGGGAAATTGTCTCTGAGGTATTAAATGATGTGCCTACAGAAATATTCAGTTTCCTGGTAGGCTGGTATCCTATGTTCCCGTTATAATACTGGTTTGTAGTTGTTGTATCATCCTCATTGGTTTGCGCGAAGCGGTACGCGTGGTCCTGCGAGAATGCCTTGCCCTGCTTCGAAGAAACCTTTAAGCTCGCATTTGTCCCGTCCTTGCTCACATCACCTGTGCTCCCTGAACTCCAGCGATCAATAAAATATCTCGTTGCAGCAGCGCTAAAGGCCGTCTCTGGAGAAAATCTGGTATTGCTGTTGAGGGTAAAACGATTTGAATCATAGCCGCTTACAGTACCTGAGGTCTTATCTTCTGTATCGGCGGTGAAAAAGTGATAGCCGACACTATTTTCCGCTCGCCACAAACTAAACCCTTTGCTGATATCTGCCCCGTATGAGGTGGTCTCCGATCCGCCGCTGTCTGACGACACCGCACTCCTGTCATATCGCAGCCCTATATGCGGCAAGGTCCTGAATTTAAGAGACCACTTGGCGCCATGCTCATCCGTTATCGTTTCACCTGTCCCTCTTGTATCGTCGGTCGTACTTCTGGTATAGAAGGAGAAGGGAATAAGTGATTTTGGAAGGATGGTGGATGAAAAACCATAACCCCATATATCCCCTCCTGCCTCAGTATCCCCCTGTGTAGTCCTCTCCCTGGAAAAGATATCGCTGTCATAGATCATAACTCTTGGGTCCAATATATTACCTTTGAACGTAAGGCTGTATTGCTGTTCAACTGCAGAATATTCTCTGTCATAATTCGGGTTGTTTAAACTATACCTTTCATAGCTGGCGCCCACGTCCAGGCGAATGGTATTAAAGGCATATGGGTCATAGCGCAGGGGCAGGTAACCAGCCGCGGCCTTTACAGGTATAAATATACTCCACATGCCCATAAATAGAAAAGCCGCCCACCATTGCCGTTTTATTCCATGATAGGACAATTATGCAACACCTGAAAGACGAATTTAATCCAAGTTGCCAAACATCTACTATTGACCCGAAAAATGCATTTATGAACCACAGAGCACACAGAGAAAATCTTTTTAGAAGTTAAAACCCTTTATTTCCAAATGGTTCTCCGTGCACTCTTGAATTTAAACTCAAATGTTTTTAGCCGTTGCTTTTCATAAAAGAGTCCACAGAGAAAATCCTTTCCCAATGAGGTTTATATGGTTTTCTCTGAGGTCTCTGTGGTTAATCGCATTATTTGAGTTGATGAAGTCGTAAAAACTAAAAATTAACCGCAGAGGCACAGAGATCAGAGAGTTTCACGGAGAGCTTCTTTTACGAGAAAATCAAGCTTGCCGGCTTCAGCGTCTTCCTCAATCTGCCTATCCCATTCGTCCCGGTCCCTGTCTAAAAACCAATGCCGGAATTGGCTGTACTCTATCTTTTGGCAGAGAGGTAACAGTATTCTCCAATTCTTGGACCCTTGGGCCTCTTGCAAAAGTCCTTAACCACAGAACACACAGAGAAAATGATGAGAGGCACAAAGGACAAAATTATTAATATTTAAGAAAAAGCTCTGTGTTTCTCTGATTACTAAGGAGTTCATTGGGAAGAAGACATATTTCAAAATCTCCCCTAACCCCTCTTTTCCAAAGAGGGGTAGCATTTTCCCCCTTTGGAAAAGGGGGAGAAGGGGGATTTTATGTTGCCATACAAATGAACTTATTAGTAATCTCTGTGAACTCTGTGGTCCAAATAGTTTTGCAATTACCTCCCTTTTGTCATAGTCATTCCTCAATCCCCTCCCGCCAGGGGAGGGGAGATTTATTAGAGTTCCCCCTCCCTTGACGGGAGGGGGTCAGGGGGTGGGTGAACTATTTAAAGTCAAGTAGGTCGGGTAGAGCAAAGCAAAACCCGACATCATTTGCCTATCCGCTATCCGCTATCCGCTATTTTTTCATTCTCTCAAGGTTCTTTTTCGGTAAATCCAGATCAGGATCTAAAGATATGGCCTTTCTGTATGCCTTCTCCGCCTCTTCCTTTTTATTAAAACCATCATAGAGGATATTGCCGAGGGTGTTATAAAACAAGGGATAGCCCGGCTCTATCTCTATCCCTTTCCGGATAAACCCCAGCGCCTCTTCATACCCCCCTGACATTGCATACCTTATAGCAAGGCTATTGTAAGCCTTGAAGGACCCAGGGTTTAACCGGATAACCTTTTCAAGATACCCTATGGCCTCCTTATCCCTGCCGAGAAAGGCCAGTGTAAGTCCCATATTAAAATATCCCTCCTCCCTTGCAGGGGAGAGGGATATGGCCTTTTTGAGGTATGGTATAGCCCCGGTGTACTCCCCTGCCCTGGTAAGGGCTATACCCATCTCCACCTGCGCCCTGTAGGATGAAGGGTTCTTTCTGGCTGCATCACTCCATATAGTATAATCATCCTTCCAGAGATTGTTCCTCAGCAGGGTGGCAAACGCGAGGGAGACCAATATGAAGGCCATCCCTAAAACTCTATGTTTGCCCTTTCTCTGAGGCCGTCTAACCATTCCTTCTCGAGCTCCTTGTACCCTTTTTCTTCCAGCTCATGCCTCATTCTCACCTTGGCCTCATCAAAGCTGAGTTGTCTTGAGGGTGTCACCTCCTCTATTTTCAGCAGGTGCCAGCCATACATGGTATATACGGGTCCTACTGTTTCGCCTGTCTTAAGCCCTGCTACGGCAGACTCTATCTCCTGCAGAAGGCTGCCCCTGAAAAGATTTCCCATATCCCCGCCTTTTTTTGCGTATTCATCCTCAGATAACTCCTCGGCAAGTTTTGCGAAATCCTCCCCTTTTTTTATGCGGTTAAGGATTTCCTCTGCCTTTAACCATATCTCCTCCCAGCCTTTCGGTCCAGCCCCCGGATCAACCTTCAAGAGTATCTCCCTGAGCCTTACCCTCTCAGGCTCTTTAAATGTGGCCATATTTTTCTCATAATACTCTTCGAGGTAGGCCTCTGTAATCGTTTTCGTTGACTTCTCCCATAGTTCTTTCGCCTGTTTCTCCTTTAATTTCTTGATAAGGAGGTTTTTCTCTATCTGCAGCCTGAACTCAGACATGGTTATATTATTAGCCCTCAGCACCTTGTCTAATGACGCCTTTTGCCTCTTTTTTATGATCGAGAGCTCTTTATCCACCTCTTTCTTAGTCACCTTTATACCCCTGGCCCTGGCATCCTGATAGATCAATTCATTTCTAATAAGGTTCTCCAGTGCCTTGGCCGTGACCTCCTTCATCCTCTTTTCCGACACCTCCCTGTGCACCACCTCCATAGGCAGGATTGCATTCATCTCGCCAAAAAGGTCAGGTTCATAGAATGTCACACCATTTACCCTGACTACAAACTTTTTAGGGTCAGCCTCTTTGCCTGCCATATCTGCCGGCGCCGCCGGCGTCCCTGCCGCGGATAGACCGGCAGACATTAATATGAGGGTTATTGCCAGCCATAATCCTTTTATCATAGATCGTTAACCTCCTTTAAGGGACTTAGAAACTACAAATATACCGCAGAGACGCTGAGACGCGGAGAAGGACAAATCACTTAAAATTAAAGCGCTTTTCTCTGTGCCTCTGCGCCTCTGCGGTTAATAAAAAGTCTTTTTAGAGAATCTTCAACTACCGGATATGAAGACGTTATAAACGGTATTTTAGGATTTGCCAAGTCCCTAAGTTAAAGTATTTTTTCAGTCTTTACGAATGAATCTTATTTGGGTTTATACCTAAACTGTCATGACAACCAATTTTGTCACCCACTCTAAATGAAAATCCCCCTCAATCCCCCTTTTTCAAAGGGGGAGGTTTAAAGTCCCCCTCTTTGGCAAAGAGGGGTTAGGGGAGATTTTCACGGTAAAAACTGCAAACCACAGAGAACACAGAGATATTTTTTGGGGATAAAAACCTTTTAAAACCATTAAAGAGTTTCCTCTGTATACTCTGTGGTTCGATTGCAGGATTTAGGTTATAGATTAACAAGAAAGGACAGCGCTTGTCAAACAAAAAAAGCGGCAACCCGAAAGGGTTGCCGCCTCTAATCTTCTAACCTTCTAATCTTCTAACCTTCTAACCTTCTAATCTTCTTACTTGTTATGACAGGTCCTGCAAACACCAGAGTTGGAGTTTCCGCCGGCCCTTCTCAAGAACAGACCGTCATTCTCTACGCTGGCAATACCGGTAATACCACCAAAACCAAGTAGGACTACTGGGTCGTTGTTGGTCTGGTTCTTGTAGTGCGGGTCGTGGCATGATCCACACTCAACCTTATCGCCTGCGCTCAGGAGGTCATTGATTGTTGCGCCTGAGTTGAGGTAACCAAATACAGACCAGATGTTATCGCTACGGCCATATGAAACGTTAGCCGTTCCATCATCAAACGCCTGTGGCTGAGACATGGTGATGCTGTTTATTACTGTATTCTTTGCCCTGAGCGATGCCCTGCCATCAGTGCTATACACCACATTGAGGGGATGGTCGTTGGTCAGGTCTACGCCGATCTGGAGTCTTCCTGACTTCATTGCAGCGCCATTTCCTACAGTCATATACATCTCACGGAATGTCCAGTTCATGTCGTCGGTTGTAGCCTGGGCATTTGAACCGGCATTGGTAGTTGAACCGGCACCTGGCTTGTTAATAAGGGCATCTATCTGGGTCACACCATCATGACATGATAGACATGCAAGGCTTGCACCGCTGCCGCCTGCACCTGAAGGGCCTGTTGCGGTCCCAGCGGCAGTCACACCAGCAGTGTCGCCGTATGGGGATTTATAAGGTGTGTAAGAACCTGTTGCCTTCTTGTTCCAGAGAGCTCCGGTATCTGTTGCGCCCCAGTGCGGTGTATGACAGAATACGCATACCTCGGTAGTTGCAAAACCACCGACAGTAGCCGCCTTAATTGTCCCGGATGAATTGGTTGATACTACCTGATAGCCAGAGACTATTGCCTGCAAGTGCTCGCCATAGCTTGAGAGGTTATGCCTTGACCAGACCACGCCGCCGGCGTTACCGGAGGTTGCGCCAAGCTGGGTCCCAGGATATAGCGTTACAACGTTCGGCCAGGTCACTATATCTGTTGAGGTAGAACTTGCGGCAAAAGCCGGGACGCTCATTGCTAATACAAGAGCGAGTGTTAAAAATATCTTCTTCATTTTTTCCTCCTCATTTTTTTTCTTAACTTTTTTTAATCTTGTATCTCAATACCTTTTTACATCCGAGAGGCCCCATCACCTCAAATCTTTTTACCCGCCTCCATCAGCGCGTAAGACCCATTTGTGAAGAGTATAACCGAACTATTAATTAATGTCAAGAGAAATTTAATTAATTTTTAATAAATAGGTAACTTCAGGAAGTTATTCACCGCGGAGACGCCGAGACGCAGAGTATTCTTGAAATTGATTAACAACACGTTTTATACCATCTTTCAACACTGATAAAATTGTAAAAACTCTTATTCTCACCGCGGAGGCGCAGAGGCACAGAGAAAAGAATCAATAATTTCAAGATGTTTAACTCAGCGTCTCAGCGTCTCTGCGGTTAATTTTTAGTTTTTACGAATGAATCAACACTGATGCCCTCGTAAAAAGTATTTCGCTGCAAACTAAGCAGCGAAACGATTTTC
>ERZ1292633.1222-Hain-H41-02um-R1-1222-length-28075-cov-6_pt1 | contig 28075 bp, 19 predicted proteins | sample MGYA00564406_ERZ1292633 | MGnify/ENA primary metagenome ERZ1292633 (study PRJEB36523, sample SAMEA6512639) | groundwater metagenome | collected 2019-01-08 | study: AquaDiva: Metagenomics assemblies of 32 groundwater samples | reverse complement strand
GGTGGGGCGATTGCGTCACCTGCCGGCACTGGTCGGAGGGCTGGCTGAACGAGGGATTCGCCACCTACTCGGAGATCATCTGGCTGGAGAAGGACCAGGGCGCGGACCATGCGAACTACGCCCGCCTGGAGCAGATGGTCGCCTATCAGATCGAGGACGGCCGCGACTACCGGCGCTCCATCGTCCAGACCAACTACCGTCGTCCCGACAACATCTTCGATCGCCACCTCTACGAGAAGGGGTCGCTGGTTCTCCACATGCTGCGTGCGCTCTTGGGCGACGCCGCCTGGCGGCGGTCGCTCCAGCGCTACATCGCGCGCCATGCGTTTGGGCCGGTGGAGACGGCCGATCTTCGGCGCGCCTGCGAGGAAGAGACGGGGCGGAATCTGGCCTGGTTCTTCGACCAGTGGATCTACGCCGCCGGGCATCCGGAGCTGCGCGTGACGCGGCGCTGGGACGACCGCGCACGGGTCCTGTCACTCAAGATCGAGCAGGTGCAGGAGGCGGCCGAGGGTACGCCCACGGCCTACCGCCTCCCGATGACGCTGGAGGTCTCGGTCGGAGGCCGCTGGCAGAAGATCCCGATCGAACTCCGCACGCGGTTGGAGACGATCCAGATCCCGCTCTCTTCGCGCCCCGCCTACGTCGCGCTCGATCCGGCGCACGACGTCATGAAGCTCATGCACTTCGACCGCTCGGACGACGAACTCCGCTTCGGGCTGGCCCGCTCGCCTTACGCGGTGGAGCGAATCCGCTGTGCGCGCGAACTCACGGTCCGCACCGACGAGAAGACGATCGCGGCGCTCCTTCACGCCATGCGCGCCGACCGCTTCTGGGGCGTGCGCTCCGCCGCGGCGGTGACGCTCGGAGAGATCGGCCGCCGCGTCCCTGGCCTCGGAGATCGGATCGCCTCAGCCGGCGCGAAGCAGGGGATACGCGTTCGCCGCGCCGCCATGTGGGCGCTCGGCATGATCGCGGACGAACCGGCGAGGAAGAAGCTCCGCCGTCTCGCCACGCGAGAGCTGGACTCCTACGCCGCGGGTGTCGCCCTGATCGGCATCGCGCGCTCCGGAGGATCGGGCGCGTACGAGGCGATCGAGGCGGAACTCGGACGAGAGAGCCACCGCGACATCCTCCAGACGCTCGCGTTCGACTCCTTCGTGACGCTCAAGGACTCGCGCGCCATCGACGTCTTGCTGGATTCCACGAGCCTGCGCTACCGGAACGAGCGCCGCGCCGCGGCCACGCGCGCCCTTGGCCGGTTCGGTACGCTGAATGAGCGGACCGAAACGCGACTGGTGGAGCTCCTCGCGGACTCCTGGTTCAGGGCCCGCGCGGCCGCCGCGACCGCGCTCGTGAGGCTCAAGTCCCCTCGGGCCGCGGCCGAGATCACGAGGGCGCTCGATCGCGAAGTCCTCGATTTCGTGAAGAGCGCGTTCGAGCAGGCCCTGGCCGACGCCAAGGAACCGGCATAGCGATGCCAGGTACCCCCCTGGCCCAAGACCTCGACTCCGCGATAAACTGGAGCCCATGACAACCGCCACCGATACACTCCGAACCATTCGCGGCCGCGTCCTCATCATCTGGGACCCGAAGCAGCCCGGGAAGAAGCGCGACGCCATCGATACCGACCAGATCACCCCGGCCGAGGATTGCGTCTCGGAATCGCTCGCCACGCTCGACGAGCGCTGGAAATCGGGCGCCTTCCGTCACGTCATGTCCGACTTCCGCGCCCGCGTGCATGCCGGCGAGACCTTCCTACTCGCCGGCGACCGATTCGCCATCGGCTCCTCTCGCGAGATGTCCCCCGCGGGTCTCAAGGGAATCGCGGAGGAAGCCGGGCTCGAGATGGTCGTCGTCTGCGGCGCCAACATGGGCGACATTTTCCGGAAGAACTCGCTCAACCTTGGACTTCACGTCGTGCAGAGTTCCGAGGCGGTGGCCGACGCGAACGACGGCGACACGCTGGAATTCGACGTGGAGTCGCGCGCGCTTCGAAACGTCACGCAGGGGAAGGCGTACACGCCGGTTTCGCTGTCGGTGAAGGAAGAGGAGATTCGCCGCGGGGGAGGGATTTTCGAGGTCGGACGACGAGAAGTCGTGACGGCCCGCTCGCGGAATCCGGAAGTCGAGTTCCCCGATCCGGAGCTCGCGCGGCACATGACGACAACGGAGCAGATCATCTGGGCACACCGGGTGGACAAGCAGGCCGAGGTGAAGCCGGGCGCGACGGTTCAGGTCTACGCCGATCTCCTTCCGGCCTCCGACGGAACGGCGCCGTTCGCGATTCACACGTTTCGCCAGATCGTAGGCCCACAGGAGGCGAGCCACGCCTCGCCGCTGAAGGCCGCGATCGCGAACGATCACTTCGTTTTCACCGGTCGCACGGCCGACGACAAGCAGACCGCCATCTCCGCTGAATTCGCAGAACAGCACGCTGTCCGCCCTCCTTACTACGCGGCGCCCGGTTCCGGCATCTTCCACTTCTACTTCCCGGAGCAGGGACTCATCGTGCCGGGCGGTTTCTATCCCGGCGCCGACTCGCACTCGCGCGCGTACGGAGCGTATGGCGCCGTCGGAGTTGGCATCGGGAGCACGACGCTCGGATTCGGCTGGGCCACGGGGTACATCTACTTCACGCTCGCCAAGCAGCGGCGCGTCACCTTCACCGGAAAACTGCAGCCATGGGTCGGCGGGAAGGACATCGTCCTCCGGCTTTTAGCTAGGTGGGGAGCGAAGCAGTCGGAGGGGATGAGTGTGGAGTTCGTCGATCGCGATCGCCAGTTGCCGCTCCCGTTCCGGAACACGATCGCGAACATGATGGCGGAGGCGGAAGCGCTGAATGGCATCTTCGCCCGCGACGAAGTCACGGAGGCGTGGTTTCACGAGCGGGGCATCGCGATGCCGTATCCGCGTGTTACGCCCGGCGCGGACGCGGTCTACGAAAAGGACGAGGCATTCGAACTCTCCGAGGTCGCACCGATGATCGCGAAACCTTTCAGCCCCGGAAACGCTTTCCCGGCGGAGGAAGTGGCAAGGGAACGGATCACTTTCGACAAGGCGATGATCGGTTCCTGCACGAACGGCGGATATGGAGATCTCCTCGCCGCGGCTCTTGTGATCCGCGCCGCGCGCGCGAAGGGCTTGACCCGCGCCGCCAAGGGAACTGAGTTCGTCATTTTTCCGGGAAGCGGCACCGTGAAGGAGCAGATCGAGCTGCCCGATCCACGCCTCTCGGGAGAGTCGATCGCCGACGTCTTCCGCGCGGCCGGCGGTGAGATCCGCGTCTCCTGGTGCGGCCCCTGCTTCGGCCAGGGTCCCGACTCGCTTTCGCCGGGACAACGCGCGATCACTTCGTTCAATCGGAATTGGCAGAACCGCATGGGAGTCGGCGGGGAGGGATATCTCGCGAGTCCGGCCGTGGTGGCGGCCTCCGCGCTGGCCGGCTACATGGCGCCACCCTCCGAACTCGGTCTCATCTGGGATCCGGAGATCTTCGGCGCCTAGCCTCGTGGCAGGTTGTCGTCGCGGGAAATGCCGCGCAGCGTCACGACCGCCTTACTTTAACAAGGTCACTTTCCGCGATACGCGATCTCCTTCCATGGAGATGACCACGTAGTAGACCCCGCTTGCGAGGGCCAGGCCACGGTCATCCCGCCCATCCCAGGCGATTCGGTGACTCCCGGCGGGAAGCTCCCGTGCCACCAGACTCTTCACGCGCCTCCCCGTCACGTCGTGAACTCCGGCCGTCACGCGTGCGCCGTGAGGGAGATCGAGCGTCACCGATGTTCTCGGATTGAACGGATTAGGCGCCGCGTTCGAGAGTGAGTAGTGTGCGCGCGGAGACTCCGCGAATTCAGCCGCGGTCGGGGACATGGAGAGTAGCGAGAGAATATCGAGCTTTCCATAACCCCAAGCAGTATTCGGCGTGGCGCCGGTGAATCCGTCGGCCCTGGCGGTGGCGCGAAGGTGATCGCACACCTGCGTCGGACCGGCCGACGCCCAGCCCGAGCGCGCCAGGAGAAGCGCGATGGCGCCGGTGACGGCGGGCGTCGCCATGCTGGTACCCATCATGGCGACGTGCGCCTCGCCCGGTACCGTATCCCATGGATCGATGGCGACCGCCGCGGACCGCGCGGAGACGACGGCGAACCCGGGGGCGGAAAGGTCCGGCTTCAGGACGCCATCTCGCCGCGGCCCGCGGCTCGAGAAGAAGGCGAGTTGTCCCATCGAAGAGGGCGCGCCCGCGCAGCTCGTGCTCCCGTCCAGGCTCGTCCAGCAGGGCTTCGTGGTGTGGGCGCCGACCGCGATCACAGAATCGGAAGTTGCCGGCGAGCGGATCGTGCCGTCGGTCACGGCGCCCTGAACCCAGACGACCGAGGGCGCGCCTGTCCCCAATACCTGATTGGCGACGTAGGCATCGAGACGTCCCGACCCTCCCGCCGCGATGCGCGTGAATCGGAGCTTCCACGTACCCGAGCAGGGCGGTGCCGTATCGAGGGAGTCTCGTAGGAGAATGGAGATCTCCGCGGCGGGTAACCCCGGCGCCGTGCAGTCGCCCAGGCAGACCGTAACGTGCCCGTCCACGGTGGTGAAACTGGCGCCACCCGGGCCCACCGGTCCCAGTATCGCGCCGCCTGGCGTCACCACCGTGACCGAGATCGAATCGGCGCGTTCGTGCCAGGCCGAGAGTCGGACGAGGTCGTTCTCGGCACCCGCGCTCGGCGTGTAGCCGGGAACGAAGAACATGAGTTCGCTTGTCCCGCCCGCGGGAACGTCAGCGAGGCCGTGAACGCGGACGGCGCCCTCGTTCCCCGCGGCCGCCACGATGATCCGCCCTGGTCCCGCCATCGCCTCGAGCATCTCGTCGAGGGGAGAGGTGCCGTCGTGGGGCCCCTCCTGCGTGCCGAGGCTCAGATTCACGACTGCCGGCATGCCGAGGCTCGCGGCCTTCGCGAAGACGTACGCGACCGCATCGACGATGTCCGCGGCGGAAGCGCCCTGGGGTTCCGAGAAGTCGACCTTCACCACGCAGAGCGACGCCTCGGGAGCGACTCCGACGTAGCGAAGGGCGTCGAGTCCCGCGACACCCGCGCGCCCATTTCCCGCGGCGATCCCCGAGACGTGGGTCCCATGTCCCGCTTCGTCGAGGGAGACGGCCGTGCCCGCGTCGATTTCGGCGGCGCCCCATTCCGTTCCGTACTCGAATGCATCTGGAGGTATTCCCGCGGAGGAGGTCTGATCCCAGAGCGCGAGAATGCGGCTCGTTCCGTCGGCCCGGCGAAAGTCCGCGTGAGTGAGATCGATCCCCGTGTCGACGATGCCGATGAGGACGCCGCTACCGGAGGGGCCGGCCACGCCGCCCTCGCTCACGGTTCGTAGGAGTGAGAGGCGCATCTCGACGGCGGCCAGGTCGAGAAGGAGTTGGCAATTCGGAGCGCGGACAATGGAAGCGGCGCCTGGGAGCGATCGAAGCGCGCCGGCGCGTCCGGCGGGGACACGGAGCGTGGTCCACCCCGAGGCGTGCGCGCCGACGGAGAGCCCTCGGGCGCGCGCGGCGGCGTCGTCGAGCGCGCCGCGCACCAGATACCGCATTGGCGCGGAGCCTTCAGCCGCTTCGGCGCGCGTGGAGACGATGGCGGCCAGCGTCAGAGCGATGGCGGCCACTAGGGGAGTGAACGACCTGGACGAACGGGGCACCGGCAATTCCCCTCGGATCGGCTGATGGGTTTCAAAGCGATGAGACGACCCATGAAGCCTACCGCGAGGGTGATCGCCGTCCTAGAAGAAGTAGCTGATTCCCAGCTGGCTCTGGGTCACGCGGCCCCCGTCTCCGTCCCGGCGCTCTCCCGAAGCAAATCCATAAACCCTTGTGCCCAGCGACCGTTCCAGCTCCAGCCCCTGCCACCGGTCGCCAGTCTCGGTGAGGCCGTTCGCATCGTTCCAGTGCTCCCATCCGCCGCGAAGAAGGACCCGGCCGCTCGGTCCCCAGCTCCACTCGCCTTCCGCCACGCGCAGCCAGCCATCCGACTCACCCTCGATCCTAGTTGCGCGGAGCCGGAGGGCCACGTCGAGTGCCTTGGGACGGCGGACGAACAGCGTTCCGGTGAAGGAGCGGGTCGCGTGGGGGAGTCCCGCGCTCCACCGTCCGGAACCTCCGACACGAAGCCAGCGCTTCGGCTCCCACGTGAGCCCGGTAGAGCCGCCGCGGCGATAGCGGTCGTCGAAAACGGTCTCCGCGGACTCCCGGTCGCGCGCCAGGCGGACGCTTCGGCGGTTGTCGAATCCCGCATCGAGCGACACGCCCTTTCCGAACGACTGGCGGCCGTAGAAGAATGTGGAGGTCGCGCTAACGGCGGGATCGCCCAGATTCCGCTTCCAGCTTGGATTGAGATCCATCTCCTCGGCTGCGAAGAGCGCTCGCCCCGGCGCCGAGTGGGAGACGTCCAGGAAAAGGGCGTTGCGATCGATCACGCCCTTGTAGCGCGCATCCAGCAGTCCCATTGTGGCGCTCCAGCTGCGCCGGTCGCGCGATCGCCGGACGCGGGCGAAACCTCCGGCCTGAATCTGCGAGAACGAAGGAGTGAAATCACTCGGCTCGGGCGCTCCGCCCCCGAACGCGCCGAAGGTCCAGGCGCCGCGGTCGATCTCCGCCACGACACCGTCGAAGAAGGCGGCTCCCGGAGCGGAGGTGAGAACCTGTCGCCCGAACGTGACGCGGCGTCTCGACAAAGCGTCGTGAATGGTCGCCGCCATGCGGTAGACGCGGGCCTCGCGTTCGGTGGCGTTCGACGTGCCCGTGGTTCTTCCGCGGACGTCTCCGTGGAAGTCGATGGCGGCGCCCCGGCGATCGAGGCGGAAATCGAGGGTCGGCTGGCTGATCGAACTCCCGTGCTCGGGGTTCACGCTCAAGAAGCCGGCGCCGATTCGCCCGCGCCAGGCTCGTCGCGCCGTTCGCGAGGAGATCGGCCGCGCCGGGGCCACTCCGGTGTCGGTCACGGTCGTATCGGTCCCCGCGGGCACCGCCTCCGGGAGGGGGCGGGCGGTGTAGCGCACGTCGTCCCCGATCGCCGGCGTCGCGACGACCGCGAAGGTGTCGCAGAGCGCGCGACGGCTCGTCACCTCGCGGACGATCAGCCCGGCGATGCGGCGCCCGTCGCGCCTCGCCTCGGCGGAGTCGCCGCTCGTGACCCCCTGCTCGCGGCCCGCCTCCAGATAGACCGATCCGCCCGACACGTAGGTGATCTTCGCCACGGCCGGCCGTCCCGCCGCGGGGGCCGGCTTGTCGGCGGGAGCGGCGCCCACGCCGGTTCCGGCCAGTAGCGCCAAGAGGGCCGCGGCTGCGATCGTGAAGCGGGCGCGCATCAGGGCCTCCCCTGCGGATGGCAGCTGAAGCAGGCGGTGCTCAGGTATTGATAGCCCGACTCGCCGGTGTGGGCCGAGTCGGTCTTCGCCTTGTCGCTGTGCGGGTGGCACCCCAAGCAGTCATAGATCGCGAAGTTGGAGGACTGAGTGTGACAGTCCGTGCAGGCAGTCCACCTCCCGGCGTGCGTTCCGCTGTAGATCGGGAAGTATTGCGTGTCGTGCTGCGTGAAGTTCGCATTCCAGTTGGTCGTGGTGTGACAGGTCGCGCAAGCCAGCGGGAATCCCAACTGCGTGTGATTCGGATTGGTCGTGCCGTTGTAGTCGCTCTGATGGCACGACGCGCAGTCGGAGTTCGTTCCCGAGTAGACGCCGCCCACGTGGCACGACAGGCAGGCGACGGTGCGATGGGTGCCGGTCAGCGGGAATGCCGTCGTCGCGTGGTCGAAGGTCGCTCCCTCCCAGGCGATGGTGCCGTGGCAGGACGCGCACGTGGTCGGGAACCCCAACTGCGTGTGATTCGGATTGGTCGTGCCGTTGTAGTCGTTCTGATGGCACGACGCGCAATCCCTGCTGGTCCCCGCGTAGACGCCGCCGATGTGGCACGACGCGCAGGCGGCCGTCTTGTGCGCGCCGGTGAGCGGGAAACCGCCGGCGTCGTGGTTGAAGGCCGCCCCGTGCCAGGAGATCGGCCGGTGGCACGACTCGCATTCGAGGGAGAATCCGCCGGTGGCGTGGTCGGGGTCCTTGGCGGAGACATACTCGGGCATGTGGCACGCCTGGCACGCGGCCGGCAGCGACACGAACCTCAGCCTGCCCGCCGCCTGCGGCTTGTGACAGCGCTCGCAATCCGCGGCGAGATGTGCGCCGATCAGTGGCAGCCGGGTCTCCTGGTGCATCCGAGTCATGGCCGCGCGGTCGAGGAAACTCCGCGCCGTATGGCAGCGCTCGCACGCCGTGCCGAGCTCGCCCTTGTGCGGGTCGAGGTGGCAAGAAGCGCAGCGGGTGTCGGCCTTCGCGAAGTCGAGCGATTGATGACAGGAGAGACAGGAGGCCGAGCGGTGCGCGCCCTCCAGACGGAACCCGTAGTCCCCATGGTCGAACTTCTTGCTCATTTGGGCCGGCGTCCAGCCCTTGGAGCCGTGACAGAGCGAGCATTCGGCCCGGAGCGAACCGTGCGGGCTCGCGATCGGGGACGTGGCTCGCGCCGGCGCCGGGGCGATGGCGGCCCACGTCATCCCCAGAGTCGCCGCGACGAGGGCGACCATGGCGGCAGGCGCGGGGTGTCGAGTGGGCTTCATCGTTTGCCTCCCAGGACGGAGTGGCACGATTCGCAGGCGGCCGAGACGCCCCGGTAGCGAACGACTCGCTCGCCTCCCGGAGCCCTCACGGTCGCGTGACAGCGGGCGCAGACGACCCCGCGGTGCGCGCCCTCCAGGGCGAACGCCGTGTCGCGGCCATGATCGAAGCGCGTCGCCGGTCTGAAGATGTCGAGCCCGTGGCACCGCTCGCAGGTCAGAGCGCGGGCGGGCGGTTTGGCGAACTGATCCCCGTGCGGGCCGGCGTGGCAGGAGACACACTCCTGCCTGGCGATGGCGAATGTGAGCGTGTCGGGACCTTTCACCGCGCGAACCAACGTGGAGCGCTCTCCCACCGGCGCGCGACGAGCCAAATCACGGTGACAGTCGACGCACGGCACCGCGCGGTGTGCTCCCTCCAGCGGGAAGCGTGAGCGGGCGTGCTCGCTGACTCCGAGCCGTGCCGGGCGGAACGTCTCCGTGCCGTGACAATCGGCGCACGAGACGGAAGCCGAGAAGCGGCCGCGGTGCGGATCGGCGTGACAGTCGGCGCAGGCGCGCTCGGGCACCTTCATGGCGAAGCCGGAGGCGCCGAATCGCTCCACGGCGGGGAGTGCCGGTAGGTTGGCACGGCGCACGTCGTGGCAGGCGCGACACTCGGAGCGGAGGTGGGCGCCCGTCAGCGGGAACGCTGTCTTCGCGTGCTCCGCTGTGGTGAAGCGGGCCGGCTTGAACCCCTTGAGATCGTGACAACCGACGCAGGCCAGCGCCTTCGCATTGCCGGCGAGCTGCGTGCCGTGCGGAGTGGCGTGGCAGTCGGCGCAGGCCTCGTGCTTCGGTCGCATCTGGACGCCCGCGGCTCCCAGCGAGGAGGCGGGGATCCCCGCGGGGCGGCGCGCGTGGCAGGCGGCGCAAGCCGCCTCTCGATGGCGCCCCTCCAGCGGATACACGCTCCTGGCGTGCATGGCGACGCTATAGCTGCTCGTGACGAATGTCGTCACGTCGTGGCAGGAAGCGCAGTCGGTTGGACGCCCCGCCAGAGTCGCTTTGCCGGCATGCACGTCCTGGTGACAGGCGTCGCAACGATCGAAGCGCGGTTTCGGCCCGAAGGCCCGAGTGGCGTCGTGGCAATCGGCGCAGGCAGCCAGCGCGTGCCGCCCGCGCAGGGGATAACGCGTCCGGTCGTGGTTGAAGGTCGACGCGTTGAGATCGTTCCACTTGCTGATTCGGTGACACGTCTCGCAGGCGACGCCGAAGCGCCCGGCGTGCGGGTCGCGGTGGCAGGAGGCGCAGGCCCGTTCGAGCCCAAGATAGGAACGGCTCCGGTCCTTCTTCTTGATCTTGGCCGCGACCGGTGATTTCTGATTCGCGGCGGCGTGGCACTGCGCGCAGCGAACGGTGGCGTGCGCGCCTTCCAACGCGTAGCCGCTCCGCTCGTGCCGGAAGCGCTCGGCCGAGCCTTCCTCCCAGCTCACCATGGAGAAGTCGCGCCCGGCGTGATCGGGATGGCAGCTCCCGCACTCGGCATAGTCGCCGCGCGCGTGAAGCCCTCGGCGCTGGGCGCGCGACCAGGCGATCTCGGCGTGGCAGGCGACGCAGCGCTGGGCCATCGTTTCACTCCTGGAGTGGCAGGCAAAGCACTTGGCCAGCGTGTCGAGTTCGGCGTGCGGAGCCGCCAGCGGACCGGGAGATACTTGTGCCACGGCGTATCCGGCGCCGGCCATCGAGACGACAGCGACGATCAGCGCGCCGGCGAGGAATCGCGCTGCGCCGCCGGCGCGGCCCGTGCCTCGATGGAATTTGGTCGTGCCTCGCTCGGACTCACGCAACCGCGCGCTCCTCGGGGCCGCCGGCGGTCAGTTCCTTCATGACGATCGAGATGCCCGCGCGTCGCAGCATTTCGTAGGGCGCTTCTCCGCCGACCCGGACGACGATGTAGTCGACCGGGAGCGCCTTCATCTCGCCGCCCGTCTCCAGCATCGCGGTGTCGGCCCGGATCTCTCGCACCTGGCTCTGAAGCAGAACCTCGACGCGGCCCGAAGCGCGTAGCACGTCGAGTTTCTCGCGATTGCGTTCCTTGATCCGCCCGAACGCGTCGCCGCGATAGGAGAGCGTGACCTTGGTGCCCGGCTGGTGCGCCAGCCCGACCGCCGACTCGATGGCGCTGTCGCCGCCGCCCACGACCAGTACGCGAGCGTCGCGAAACGCCTCCATCTCCACGATGTCATAGAAGACGTGGGGAAGCGCCTCTCCGGCGACTCCGAGCCGTCGTGGGGTGCCGCGCCGGCCGAGCGCCAGCATGACGTTTCGCCCCGCGCAAACGCCCTTCGGAGTCCGAACGAGGAAGTGACTCGCACTCTTCGTCACCTCAGTCACCTCGAGCCCCGTCGACACCTTGAGTCCGGTTCTTTCGATGATCGTCTGCCATACTTGCAACAGAGATTCCTTTGACGCGTCCGCCACCCAGAGGTCGCCGTACATCGGAACCTTCACTGGCTCGGCCATCAGGATCTTGTGGCGCGGGTAGCGGCGGATGCTGTCGGAGAGGTCGCCGCGCTCCAGGATCAGATAGCGAAGGCCCGCCCGATGCGCCTCGAGCCCGGCGCTGAGACCCGCCGGTCCGGAGCCGACCACGATGACGTCGTACGGTTCCGGGCGCGCGGGAGCGGGCGCCGCCGCGATCCGGCGCACGACCTCCTCCATCGCCACGCGTCCCTCGTTCACGGCGTTCTTGATCAGGCCGCGTCCACCCAGCTCGCCCACCACGAAGAGACCCGGCACGTTCGACTCGAAGTGAGCCCCGAGCGCGGGCACCTCCACGCGCTGCACCGCCGCGCCGGTGCTGAGGAAGATCCCGCCGACCGGGCATGCCCGCACGCATTCGCCGTGGCCGCGGCAAAGGTCCCGATTCACGATGGCCAGCTTCCCCTCCAGGCGAATGGCTCCAGGCTCCGGGCAGACGTCGACACACGCGCCACATCCGACGCAGCTATCGGTACGGACCACCGCGTGCGCGGCTCCCGCCTCCGCTTCCTGGTTCGAGGCGACCGGCGCGCCAATGACCTCGTAAATCTGGAGCGGGACGCCACAGGAGGGACAGCGTTCGGAACCGGCGGGGCAGGTGGCGCCGCAGCCGCCGCAGCGCGACGAGCCCGGAGCGGAACGCTTCGACGCCGCGCCCCGCGATCCGCGCATGTGCCAGGCGATGCTGACCGCGGTAATGAGCCCGAAGGCGAGGAGGGTGATCCAGGTTTCCATGGGAATCAGCGAATCCAGGTCTGGCCCATGGCAATGGCGACGCCGACGTGAATGAGAACGGCGAGAAGCGCGGTCACCGAAACGGGCCGATGGGCCACGTGCCAGTAACGAAAGACGCGCTGCGTCGCTTCGAGAACGCGCAGTTGCTGGCCGAGCCGAATTTCCTCGCGCGCCAAGGCGATGGCGCGGCCGACGGCTCTTGAATCGGTGTCACGGTCTCCCGCCGCGAGTTCCTTCCAGCGGCGCCGCAATTCACCGACCGCACGCCAGCGATTCCAGTCGTCGAGCGCGAGCCGCTTGAACGTTCCGGCCACGCCGCCCACCGATTCGCCCGCCTCGAGCGGAGCGAGAGTTCCCTCGACCTCTCGAGGATCGAGATGGAGCGTCGCGGATATCTCCGTGACGAGCGTACGGCGGCGTCCCGCGATCTCGTCGCGCGACAGTTCCAGCCCGGCGCGCGAGCGTGGGATGCGGCCGTAGAGGTAGCGGCCGATGATGCCGCTCCCGGAGACGATGAGCATCGCGACGTAGCCGAGGCCGATCAAACCCCGGAAGCGCCACCCCGCGTGCACCGCGATGAGGAGCGGGAGCGAGAGGCCGACGACGGTGTGAATGCGCATCCACGTCGCTACCGATCCAAGCGCGAGCGCGGCGCCAAGCTTTTTCCGGATCGGGTAGAGCCACATGAAGAGGAAGAGCGCGAGGGCGAAGACGCCAAACCCCTGGCCCACGTCGCCCGAGGGCTTCAGGAGCGCATGGAGTGGATGGCGGACGCGTCCCCCGGCGGAGGCGAAATAGTACGAAGCGCCCCAGACCGTCACTCCCAGCGGCAAGAGGAGCCCCAGGATGATGGCGATGGCATCGGGCGAAATGGTACGTGGCGCCGGATTCTGCCGGACGCGGTACGGCGGCGCGGCCGAAGCGGCAGCGTGACTCATTCCTGTACCCTCGCGAAGTGGCTTGTGCGGCATGGCGTTAGAATGGGTATGCCAGAGTGTCAGGCATCCCTCACTGCGGTCTCCCACTAGCTACTGCAAGGCATATGCCGGGGAAAGGGAAGCGCTACCAAAGTCGTACGGGGGGGTGACAGTTACTTGAGGAGGCTCATCTTCCGGGTAAGCCGCTTCCCCGCCGCCTGAAGCTCGGCCAGATAGAGCCCGGATCCCACGGCGAGGCCCTGTTCGTCGCGGCCGTCCCAGGTGGCGCGGTAGCGGCCGGCGGGAACGCTCCCATCCACCAGCGTCCGGATCAGGGCGCCGCGCACCGAGTAGATGCGAATCGTCGCCCGTCCAGCCCTCGGTAGTTCGAATTCGAGCGAGGTCGTGGGGTTGAACGGATTGGGGCGATTGCGATCGAGCGCCAGCCGCGGCGCGGCCCCGGCGCAGATCACCTCGACACCGACAGGCGCCTGGATCACGAACAGCGAGTCGGAGGTTCCCGCCGCTGTCGTCGTGGCGTTCCGGGCCGTCCCGCGGATCTTGGCCTGGGTAGTTCCCCAGGCAGGATCGACGAAGAAAGAAAGCGTCCGTGGCGGCCCCGGCGTTACCCCGTAAAGGGTCCCGAGCGGCACCGTGTAACTCGCGCCTCCGTTCAGGGAGAGATCGACCGTAACCGAGTCGGCGGTCATCCCCGCCAGCACGATCGTGACGGAATCGGGCTTTCCGGGTGGCATGAAGAATCCCTTGGGTGGATGCGTGAACTGCATCGTGATCAGCGGCGCCAGCGCCGCGGCCACGTTCAGCTTCCCGGAGCCCCACGTCGGGTTCGGCACGGCTCCGGTGAAGGCGTCGGCGCGAGCGGTCGACTGAAGCCGGCTGCGGATCGCAGTCGAGGACTTGCTCGCCCACTCCGGTTGCGCCAGGAGCAGCGCGACCGCACCTGTCACGTGCGGGGTCGACATGCTGGTTCCGGCGAGCATGGCGTGGACACCGTCGGGAACTACCAGCTCGACCTGAAATGTCGCCGAGGCCGACTTGCCCGCCGCCACTCCATTACCGGGAGCGGAGAGGTCGGGCTTCTGCTTTCCGTTTCGCAGCGGTCCATGGCTCGAGAAGGGTGCGATGTCATCCAGAGCAGGAACCGGATTCCAGCAGTAGCCATTGCCGTTGACCGACGTCCAGCAATCCTTCGTCGTGTGCGCGGCGACCGTGATCACGGAATCGGCGCTCCCGGGGCTCCCCACCACGCCGAAAGGGGCGAGGCCCTGCGCCCATCGCGCCAAGTCGCCGGCGCTCCCGAGGCTGTTCCCGAAGAGGTACATGTCCACGATGCCGGTGGAGGCAAGCGAGATGGGCGTGAAGGTGAAGGTCCAGGTTCCCGATTGCGGCACCTTCGCCGAGAACTGATCGAAGATCTCGACGTAGATCTCGTTGTCCCCATTGCTGGGAGCCGTTGTGGCGTTGTAGGCGTTGATGTATCCGTCCGAGGCGTTGAGGCTTTGGTTCGTGCCGGGCATGACCGGGCCGATCGAATCGCCGTTCGGCGAGGTGATGGTGAAGGACATCTGGTCGAGTCCGGAATACCAGCCGGTGAAGATGAGATAGTCGTTGTCGGTGCCAGGATTCTTTGAGTAAGTCGGGACGACCAGCGTCATGCTCGCGGGCGCCACACCGTCCAGATCGAGCTGAGCGTGATTGTCGTCCTGCTGCTTGTTTCCGGCGGACGCGACGACGATTTTCCCGGGCCCCGTCAGGGCGCTGATCATCGTGTCGAATCCGTAGGTGCCGTCGTGAGGACCGGCCTGAGTGCCGAGGCTCATGTTCACCACCGCCTTCTTCCCGAGGGCAGCGGCCTTCGTGAAGATGTAACTCACCCCATCGACGATTGCCGTCGTCGCATAGGTCGTCTTGACGGCGACGACGTCGGCCTTCGGAGCCACGCCAACGTAGACATTCGCCGGTTGACCGTTCCCCGTGGTGCGCCCGCTCCCGGCCGAGGTCGTTATCACATGTGTCCCATGCCCGTCGGTGTCCACCTCGGGGGCGAGACCGTCATTGATTGCGGCCGAGTCGTACTCAGCGCCGTAGGTGAAGCCGGGGGGCGGGAGACCGGACGCAGCGCTCTGATCCCAGACCGCAAGGACTCTCGTGGCGCCGTCGGCGTTCTTTAGATCGGGATGACCCAGATCGACGCCGCTGTCCACGATTCCGACGATGACGCCCTGCCCGGTCTGCCCGGTGATGTCGGTCGCGCCGACCGTACGAACGCCGGCGAGGCCCGCTTCGATCGTGCTCAGGTCGAGCAGCGGCTGACAGCGCTCGGAAACCTCGATCCGATCGATGCCGGGGATCTGCTGTAGCGCGTTCAGGAGGCCGAGGGGGCAGCGCGCCGTGATCCAGCCGCCAGCGACCGTGTTCACCTCGATGCCGCGCGCGCGCAGGAGCCCCGGGGGGACGTCACCCTGGATGAGGAGATCGACGATTACGGCGCCGTCTCCGCGACGGGACAGGAATCGCTCGTGTATCGCGGCGCCGGGGCGGATCGGGGAGAGTGCGGGATGAGTCGACTTCGGAGCAGCCGTGGCCGACCGCGGGAAGGCGCCACTCCATGCGAGGAGCACGGCAAGCGCGCAAGCGAACAGGTGGTCAGGCCGTGACGAGGTGCGGAGTCTAAGGTGCGTGGCCACGATCTCGGATGCCTCGAACTCGGAGAGCATTTATCGGCCGAAAGATGCATCTCATTATACCACGTCGCCGCCCCCTCTCGGGCAGGCCATCCACAGCTATAACTCGTTGATCGCCTTGATCGTGATGGCCCGGACTGGAAGTCGGGAGAGCTCCGAACGAGTGCACCAGCGCTCGCTTGGCTTTTCCCTCCGGCCGACAGGCGCTCCCGCTTCCCAGATTTCGATCGTGTAGTCGTGGGAGAACGTTCGGTGACGAATCGTACGGGCCGGCCCACAGGACGGCGCATCGGCCCCATGGAGGCGAGCCAGTGTGTGCGCGACGCGCTTTGATTCCCCGGGGAGGCGTACGGCGGAACTGGGAGGGGCGAGCGTGGCGCCGTCGTCGGCGGGATCGGGTATCAGGAGAACCCGAGAACCTCTCCGAAGAAGGAGGAGCACGCGACGCTCCCGTATCACCGCTCCCGCGGCGGCCGCTTCAGGGTACCGGTCGGGCCGCCCGCTCGCCGCGGCGCGACACCAGCGCGCTACCGGGCAGCGCTCGCAGAGCGGTGCGCGCGGGAGGCACGTCGTCGCGCCGAGTTCCATGAGCGCCTGCGTCCAGTCGCCCGGTCGTGAGCCGGGCGCGAGGTCGTTGGCCCGTTCCGTCACCGCGCGCTTGAGTCCTGCATCGTCGCGACGCCCCTCTCGGCCATCCCACCGCGCGATCACGCGGATGACGTTTCCATCCACGGCAGCGGCGGGGAAGTCGAAGGCGATGCTGGCAATGGCGGCCGCGGTGTAGGCGCCGACGCCCGGAAGCGCGCGAAGCCCGTCGAGCGTCCGTGGCAACTCGCCGCTGCCCTCGCGGGCGACGATCCCTGCGCCGGCATGGAGATTTCGGGCGCGACGGTAGTAGCCGAGGCCCGACCAGGCAGCCAACACATCCGACTCCCGGGCGCGCGCCAGCGCCGACACGGACGGAAAGCGCTCCAGAAACCGATGGTAGAAGGGGATCACCGTATCCACGCGTGTCTGCTGCAGCATGATCTCGCTGACCCAGATCGCGTAGGGATCACGCGTGCGGCGCCAGGGGAGGTCGCGGCGCTGCTTCCGGTACCAGCGAAGGAGCGCGGTGCGGCGCGCCGAATCTTCGCGGGTCCGCGGAGTGGCGCTCCGACGTCGCGGGTCGGTCACGCGATCAGCGCGGCGGCGCGATGTCCGCTCTGCACGGCACTCTCGATCGTGGCCGGAAGTCCCGTGTCGATCCAGTCGCCCGCCAGGAAGAGGCCGGGGACGGCGGTCGCGGAGCCGGGGCGAAGCGGCTGAACCGCCGGCGTCGAGCGAATCGTACCGCGACGTTCCTTGAAGACGCGGGCATTCAGGACGTGGGCATCGCGGGCGGCGGGAAAGGCCTCGCGGAGATCGGCGGTCGTCTCGGCGGCAATTGTTGCCGCATCGCGGTTGGCGTCGCCAAAGGCGGCGCTCCGGATCGTCCCGACTTGATGGCGGTCGACGCCGCGCGATCCGCGGTCGAACGCCCACTGGGTCGCCGTTCCGATCATTCCGATGAATCGGGCGGGCAGGACGGGACGGTCGAACGTATGCACGGAGGAGACGATCGGCGACCAGGGTGTCGCGACGAGCTGGCGGTAAGGCGCGAGCAGCTCGGGACGGAGCATCCAGCCGAGTCTCTCGTGCGTCACCGCGAGGATTACGGCGCCGGCCTCCAGTCGCTCGCCTCCCAGAAGGGAGACGCCGGCCGCGCGTCCGTTGTCGATCCGAACTCCGAGCGCGGTTGTCCGAAAACGGATCGAACCGCCGCGCGTCCCGAGGTAGGGCTCGAATCCGGTGAAGAGATCTCCAAGGCCGCGGCGCGCCAGTGCCAGCCCGCTCTTCGACGCCGGCGCGGAGAGAAGCCGGTCGAGGACGCGCGCGAAGAGAAGCGCCGATCCGTCCTTCGTCTCCTCGTTCAGCGCGGCGATGGCCAGGGGCCGAAGCACCGCCGCCAGGTCCTCCGCTCCGCCGGCTCCGTCCGCCGCCATGAGCCAGCGCTCCACGGTGAGCGGTGCCGCCGCCGCGGGCTCAGCCAGGAGCGCCTTCACTTTCGGATGGAGTGTCAGCGCCGCCATCCGTCCCGATGCGGAAAGCCGCGAGCAACCTCCGACGGCGGCAAGCCAGTGGAAGGGAGCCGGGATATTCGGCGCGTTCAACTCGTACTCGCCATGGCCGCGCTCCCAGAGTTTCAGGTGGAGCGTGGAATCAGCGTGGAGCGCCTCGCGCGTCCCGAGACGGTCCAGGAGCCGCAGGGTGTCCTCGTAGAACGAACCGAGGACATGCTGTCCGTTGTCCAGCACCTCACCGGTTCGGGGATCCGTCCACGAAGCGGCGCGTCCCCCGACGCGCTGGCGCGTTTCCAGAACCAGCACCGAGACGCCTCGCTCCGCGAGGGCGGACGCGGCGGCGACTCCGGCGAACCCGGCGCCGACCACGATGACGTCCGGATGGGCGCTCACGGCGTCGACCACCCGCTCATCGGCTGAACTGCGCGGCGACGGCTGTGGTCGCGGCGATCCAGACGCGTTCCATCCGCGGGACGCGCACCTCGCTCCGGAAGACATCGAAGCCGGAAGCCTCGATCCGTTCGAGGAGACGGCGATAGACGCGGCCCATGATTTCGGCGGCGAGATAGCGGCGGCGATCGAGTGAGCGCCCCTCGGATTCCGCGGCTTCGAAGTAGCCGCGCGCGCGATCGGCCTGGTGGCGCATCAGCCCACGGAAGGCGTCGTTTCGCTCGCCGCGTGCCAGCGCCTCCTCGGTGTAGCCGAAGCGTTCCAGCTCCTCCGCGGGGAGGTAGATTCGTCCGCGCGCGTGATCTCCCCGCACGTCGCGGAGGATGTTCGTGAGCTGAAGCGCCAGCCCCAGCGACTCGGCGTACTCGCGCCCGCGCTCGTTCGTGTCGCCGAAGATGCGAAGACAGATGAGCCCGACAACCGAAGCCACGCGGTAGCAATAGCGCTCGAGGTCGGCGAACGTCTCGTAGCGCGTCCGCGAAAGGTCCATCTCGACACCCGTGACGAGTTCCTCGAAGTAGCGCCGCGGGATCTCGAAGCGGCGAACGTGGACCGCAAGGTCTCGCGTCACCGGCTCGGACGGTTCCCGCTCGTAGAGCGCCGCCAGCTCATCGCGCCAGCGCTGGAGGTGTGCCGCGGCGCGAACTCGGTCCGACTCCTCGTCCACGGAGTCGTCCACGGCCCGGCTCCAGGCGTGGACGGCGCGGATGGCGTGGCGCTGATCGCGCGGGAGGAGGGCGAAGGCGACCCCGAAATTGGAGCGGCGTCGCGACGAGAGGGCCGGCTCTACGACAGCTCCGGCCGTTGGGGCTACGGACACTCGCGATCCCGCGCCCTGCGGCGGATCGAGGTCTGGTGCGACGATTGGACTCATCGGTCGAATCCCAGTAGCGCCTGAGCCACGACTCTCGCGCGGGTCCAGCCGCTCAACGTGGGGCGATTCTTGAGAACGCGCCAGCCGCGTTGTGCGACGGCGCGTAGCACGACACGCCCCCCGATGATCGTGGCGCGGAGCTGGATCGCGAGCGGGACCGGCACGTAGCGCGTCACCGGTCTGCCATGCTCGTAGAGTTCGTCGGTGCCGGCGCATTCGTGGAGGACGAGCCGCGTGAGGTGCGTTCGATTAGCTGGCCGCGTCATCGATTCGCGATCGAGTCCGAAGCGGCGGAGATCCTCGAGCGGCACGAACAGCCGCCCTCGCTGGAGATCGCGCCCCAAATCCTGCCACATGTTCGTCAACTGGAGCGCCGTGCAGAGCGCGTCCGAGGCGCGAACGGCGTCGAGATCGTCCACGTTGTGGAGCGCGAGCATGATGCGGCCGATCGTGTTCGCGGAGCCGCGGCAGTAACGGAGCAGATCGTCCCAGGTATCGTACGTCGCGTCGCGCGCGTCGTCTCGGAACGCGGCCAGGAGGTCGAGGAACGGCTCGGCGGGAAGCGTGAAGCGGTCGATCGCGTCGGCCAGCGCCGTCGGAACGGGCCCTCGCGGATTTCCCTCCAGCGCCTGGAGAAGCGCCTGCTCGATCCGGTCGAGCGCGGCCAGCCGCTCGCCGGTCGGCGCCGTGGCGTCGGCGACGTCGTCGGCCGTCCGCGCGAACGCGTAGACCGCATGGAGGGCCAGTCGGCGCTCCGCGCTCAAGAAGCGGGAGGCCACGGGGAAATTCTCCTCGTTCGCGCGCACGATCGCCTCGCAATAGGCATAGGCTTCGTGGAGGGGAACAGGCTCCGTGTCGAGTTCGGCCTGATCGGCAATGGGGGTGGGGACGGACATGGCTCTCCTCGAGCGGGCGCCGTGCGCGGCGCGTGCATTCGAGGCAGTACATCACGGGGGAAACGTAGCGTCAAGGCGGGCCGCCGACCGTGGTTAAGGCAGCCGCCTCCGGCGGTTCTGGCTGTAGTCGACGAAGAGGTAGGATCCAAGCGATTCCAGATCCGAGTAGTAGGCGCGCCCCTTGTTGAGCTGCGTGAAACGCTCCACGAAGCGGACGAGATGGGGGTCCTGCGTCACCATGAAGGTGGTGACCGGGATCCGCTTCCGGCGGCACTGCACGGCCTCGTCCAAGGTCTTGTTCACGATCTTGGGGTCGAGCCCGAACGCATTCTTGTAGAGGCGCCCGCTCTCGTGAATGGCAGATGGCTTTCCGTCGGTGATCATGAAGATCTGCTTATTCACGTGTTTCTGCCGCGCCAGGATCTTCTGTGCCAGTTGCAGCCCCGCCTTCGTGTTCGTGTGATACGGCCCCACGGAGACGTAGGGGATGTCCCGCACCTTCACCTCCCACGCGTCGTCTCCGAAGAGCACCACCGAGATCGAGTCCTTGGGGTAGCGCGTCAGGATCAATTCGGAAAGCGCGAGCGCGGCCTGCTTGGCGGGAGTGATCCGATCTTCTCCGTAAAGAATCATGGAGTGGCTTACGTCGATCAGGACGACGGTGGCGCACGAGGAGAGATGTTCGGTCTCGAATACCTCCAGGTCGTCCTCGTGGAGCGACGCTCCTTCCTCGCTCCATTCGCCGCGAGTCCGCCGCAGGGAGTTCCGCATGCTGGAGAGGAAGTCGATGTCGGAGACGGAGTCGCCGAACGCGTAGGGCCGCGTCTCCGTAGTGCGATCTCCGCCCGTTCCGGTCTTCGGCACGCGATGCTCACCGGACGAATCGCGGGACAGATTCGAGAAGATTCGATCGAGCGAATCCTTCCGAATCATCTTTTCGCCCTTTCCGGTCAGGACATTCCGCCCGTTCACCTCCTTGATCGCTTCCCGGTCGAGCAACTGCTTCTTGAAATCTTCCGGCGTGAACTTCTCGTTGAAGAAGCCGAAGCGCTCGCCCAGATCCTCCATGGCGCGGAGCGCCTCATCCACGTTGCCATCGGTCATGAGGAGAATGCGATTGTAGAGGGATAGCAGATTTTTCAGGAAGTTCAGGTCCCGGAGAATCTTGTCGTCCCACTCGGAGTAGCGGAAGTCCATGGCGCGGTCGTCGCTCGGCGGCAGGGAGCCCGAGGGCCCTAGTCGTCGGCCTCCTCTTTCTTCCCGAGCATCGTGGAGAACATGTCGGTGTAGGCGAGCGCCGCCGTGTCGGTCCGCTCCTTGGCCAGAATGGAACTCTGGTGGAGCGCCTCCAGGACGAACTCCATGGCCGTCGGCAGCTCCACCGCGTCCTTTACCGGGAGGTAGCGTTTGGAGAGTTCCTCCAGCCCCGCCACCTGCGCCAGATGCTTGTGGAACTCGCGCGTCGGGAGATCGTCCGAGATCTCCACTTTCTTCCCCTGCGCGAACCAGCGGAGAATGGGGTCGTACTCGGACGCCGCCCCTTCGCCCTTCTCCTTCGCCTTGTAGGCGTCGGGGAAGTACTTCACGAATAGATCCTTCACGGCCTTGCCCACGAGATGCTTCGCCACCGCCACGGAGCCTTCCTGCTCTCCCTCGTAGACCAGCTCCACCTTGCCGGTGATCGAAGCGATGCCGTGCTGGAAGTCACAGATGCGTACCGCGACGCGCCGCTCGCCATGGCGGATGGCCCGGCGCTCGGCGTTCGAGATGACATTCTCCAGGAGTGAGATCGTCATCCGGACGCTGACGCCGCTCGACTGATCGACGTACGACGACTTCCGCGCCTGCACCGCCACGACCTCGACCAATTCGCGAATGTAGGGCGGCACGATGACATCGAGACCCCCGGGACGCTTTACCCACGCCTCCTGCTCGGTCACCTTGATCGCGTCTTCGACCGTGAAGGGGTAGTGGGTCATGATCTGCGAGGCGATCCGGTCGCGAAGCGGCGTGATGATGTTGCCGCGATTCGTGTAGTCCTCGGGATTCGCCGAGAAGACGATCTGGATGTCGAGCGGAAGCCGGATCGGGAATCCGCGGACCTGGATGTCCTTCTCCTTGAGAATGTTCAGGAGCCCTACCTGGATGCGCGGCTGAAGGTCGGGGAGCTCGTTGATGGCGAAGATGCCGCGATTGGTCCGTGGAATGATTCCGTAGTGCATCACGTCCGGATCGCTGTAGGAGAGCCGCTTGTTCGCCGCTTTGATCGGATCGATGTCGCCGATCAGATCGGCGATCGTCACGTCGGGCGTGGCCAGTTTCTCGCGGTAGCGCTCGCTTCGGTGGATCCAGTGCACCGGAACCTCGTCGCCCTCCTCCTCCACGCGACGCTTGCAGGCGGGGCAGATCGGGCGGAGCGGATCGTCGTTCAGCTCGCACCCCTCGATGGCGGGCATCCACTCGTCGAGGAATCGCGAGAGGGCCCGGAGGAGGCGAGTCTTCGCCTGGCCGCGGAGCCCGAGCAGGATGAAGTCGTGGCCGCTCAGGATCGCGTTCTCGATCTGGGGGATGACCGTCCGGTCGTAGCCGACGATTCCGGGGAAGAGGGTCTCGCCCTTCTCCATGGAGGCGATGAGGTTCGCCCTCATCTCTTCCTTCACGGTGCGCGGTTGATAGCCTGTAACTCTTAGTTGTTTAATCGTTTGCGGGCGGTTCATGCGTCTCCGGTGGGTCGGGGTGGCCGTCTCCGTTCGAACACCGTCAGCCTAGCCTTAGATGCCGCCGGGGACAAGGCCGGACGGATTAGGGGAAATCAGGGAGAAATCAAAACAAATGTTGACTTAAACATGGCAATTGCCGAATAATATTAGGCAATGGCAACGCTTGAACGAATCAAAGTGGAGTCCGGGAACGGACTCGACGGCACCGACCGGAAAATCCTGAGCCTCTTACAGGACAATGCCAAGATGGCGCAGGCGGAGGTGGCGAAGGCGGTCGGCTTGACGGCGCCCTCGGTGAACGAGCGGATCCGGAAGCTGGAGCGCGCTGGATACATCCGTTCCTACGTCGCCATCCTGGACGAAAAGAAGCTCGGCCACGACATCACCGCCTTCGTCGAGATCTTCGTGGAACATCCGAAGTTCGAGAAGGCTTTCATCGAAGCCGCCAGCGCGCTCGACGAGGTGCTGGAATGCCACCACATCACGGGCGAGTTCTCGCTCCTTCTCAAGGTGCGGGTGACCGACATGACAGCGTTCCGCCGGCTCCTGATCGAGAAGTTGAACACCCTGCGCGGGGTGCGGCAGACGCGCACGGTGATGGTCCTGGCTACCGCCAAGGAGCAACGCCGCCTGAAGCTCGATTAAAACCGGGGCCACGGCCCCTTCGTCGTCAACCCCCGCAGCATGACCAGAACCGGAGAGGAGCGCCCATGAATCCGACCAGCACCACCACCAGCGTCCACGTGACGCCCGACCAGGTCCACGCGACCTTGGCGAAGCACATGCTCGCCGACGGCTTCGATTTCGTCCTCGATCTCGACAAGAGCCAGGGGATCTGGCTTCACGACTCGAGAGGCCAGAAGAAGCTGATGGACTTCTTCTCCTTCTTCGCGTCGAACCCGCTCGGCATGAATCACCCCGGCATGAAGACGCCGGAGTTCCAGGCGCGCCTCCTCAAGGTGGCGCTCCACAACGTGACGAACAGCGACGTCTACACCACCGAGATGGCGGAATTCGTGGAGACCTTCGCGCGCCACACCATGGAGCCGGTCTTCAAGCATGCCTTCTTCGTGGCGGGCGGCACGCTGGGCGTGGAGAACGCGCTCAAGGCTTCGTTCGACTGGAAGGTGCGGAAGAACCTCGCCCGCGGCTATCGCGAGGAGCGCGGCACGAAGGTCCTCCACTTCGAGCAGGCGTTCCACGGCCGCTCGGGCTACACGCTGACGCTCACCAACACGACCGACCCGCGGAAGACGGCCTACTTCCCCAAGTTCGACTGGCCGCGCGTGTCGAATCCGAAGGCGGTCTTCCCGCTCACCGCGGAGCGAGTTGCCGATGTGGCGACCCGGGAAGCGCTCGCCGTCGCGCAGATGGAACGTGCGTTCGAGACACACAAGGACGACATCGCGGCGATCATCATCGAGCCGATCCAGGGCGAGGGCGGCGATAACCACTTCCGTCCCGAGTTCTTCAAGGAACTGCGCCGGATCGCCGACCAGTACGAAGCCATGCTCATCTTCGACGAGGTGCAGGCCGGCTTTGGGCTCACGGGCAAGTTCTGGTCGCACGAGCACTACGGCATCCGTCCCGACATGGTCGCCTTCGGCAAGAAGGCCCAGGTCTGCGGCTTCATCGCGACCGACCGGATCGAGGACGTGAAGGAGAACGTCTTCCACACCTCGAGCCGCATCAACTCCACTTGGGGCGGCAACCTGGTCGACATGGCCCGCTGCCAGCGCTACCTCGAGATCATGGCGGAGGAGAATCTGGTCGCGAACGCGGCGGCGCGCGGGGCGGAGTTGCTGGCCGGCCTGGAGTCGCTTGCGAAGGAGTTCCCGGAGCACGTGATGAACGCGCGCGGCAAGGGCCTCATGTGCGCCTTCGATCTCCGCGACGGCGCCCTGCGCGACAAGATCACGGCGAAGGCCTATGAAGAGGGTGTGGTGGTCCTCGGCTGCGGCCCGCAGTCGATCCGCTTCCGTCCCTCGCTCATCATCAGCAAGGCGGAGATCGCGGACGGGCTGGAGAAGTTCCGCACGAGCATCAAGAAGGCGATCGGGAAGTAGGCATCATTCCAGCTCGAGCTGACCGGGACGGGGGACGTGAGGTTTGCGTCCCCCGTTTCTTCTTGAGGTGCTGTGGTGATGCGAAGTAGCGTCGAGCCTGTCCCCGAAGGAAACCCCGCCCGGCTGGTGGTACGGATATGCGCCTAGGATCGAAGAGCCACCCACTTACCATTCTTGCTGCCTTCCTCCTTCTAGCGGCGAGCGTGTCAGCGCAGGAGCCGCGCGCGTGGACGCTGTACATCGGCCGGGACCTATCTGACGAGACTGGATTTCCCGTGTCGCCGCCCAACACCGAACAGACGGACACGACGGCACGATCGAATATCTGGTTGGTGCACGATGGGGACGCTGGATGGGGCCGGCCCGTCCGACTCGACCTGCCCGGTAAGGGAATCTTACCGGTGGCCAAACTGGCCATTTCCGACACGCTCGGCTTCTTCGCGATCCAGGGGGATAGTGCATGGGGCGACAAGTGGACCGAGCGGCTGGTCGGTGGGACCCGGTTCCATAGCAGCCCCTACGTCGCAATCAGCGACACTCTGGGACGATTGGAGTGGCTTCCCTACCCGTGCACCGAGCCGAAATGGGCGCCCGGACTAGCCGTGCTTGCGCTTTCGCGGCTTCATGTATCGTGGGTTCCGGCACAGCCGACCCCGATCGTCTATCCAGTGGTTCCGGACAGCGTGATCGTGATGTCCTTTCAGCCGCGCGCTCGACAGTCCTTTCCCATTCCAACTCGGACCATCGCATGGCTTGGGAGTTCGGACTTGATAGTCGACTTCGCAGGGACATTGGCCTACAAACTATCGCTTCCGGAAGGAAGGACCGGTGAGCCGCCAATCGATCGGTCGGGTGCTATTCCCTCTCCAACTGGTGAATACGCGCACGAGTATCTGGACGGGCATAGGTTTACGATTTGGTCCAGATTTCGTAGCCCCGCAACGACCGACGAAGTCGTCAGACCCCTAGGAAAGGGTGATGCGGAAGTGATGGGTCAACCATTTTGGGTGCGTCACCCCCAAAATGGCGGGCTACTCTGCTTCGGAATCCTCTGGCATGACCGCCTGGATCTCACTTCCAATAGAAAGCCAGACCCCAAAGCCCGTGAAGTTATCGTCTACGACGCCGCCAAGCGGAAAGTCACGAAACGCATGCCGGGAGGGTTCCTCGGGCCAGCCGCCGGCCGGCAGGGAGTCTTCTTCATTCGATCTGGCCGAATCCTGTATGAGCCGCTTGCGGAGGTCGGCGAGTAGCCGGGGCGCGACTTACGGCTCGGCCACCGGCGCCGGAACCGTCGGCACGGAGGCCGGCGCGGCGTCCCGTCGCCGCGGCAGCGACCCCGCCAGGAACGACGCAAAGACCAGGATCGTCCCCCCGATCCAGAGGGGACTCGTCGGTCCCAGCGTGTCGAACGCGAGCCCGCCTAGAAAGGGCCCGATCGTCCGCGCCAGGCTCCCGAGCGCCTGGTAGACGCCGAGCACGCTCCCTTGCTCGCCTGCCGCGGTCGCGATCGAGACCAGCCCTGCCAGCGAAGGACTCGCGAGCCCGTTCCCGAGCGCCACGCCAGCCAGCGCCACGAGGAGCCAGGAGAAGGGTGGCGCTCCGCCCGCGGCGAGCATGCCGGCCGCCAGGAGGAGGAAGCCGGTCCGCACCAGGCGCGGCTCCCCGAAGCGTCGCGCCAATCTCCCTACCAGCCCACCCTGCATCACCACGGCGAGGACCCCCATATAGGCGAGAAGGTAGCCAACGTTCATGGCGCTGAGTCCATAGCGATCGTGCCCGAAGAGGGCGAATGTCGCCTCGAGCCCCGCGAAGCAGAGCGTGCCAATGAAGTAGAGCAGCAGCACCGGCCTCACCGTCGGCCGGGCGAAGGCGTCGGTGAACGCCACGGTGAGCCCCGGACGCTCGCGGCGTTTCACGGCGGCGGCCTCGCGCGCCTCGGGCGAGAGCGACTCCGGCAGCAGGAAGAAGGCGAGGATCGCCGCAATCAATGCGAACCCGGCCGAGGCAAAGGCCGGTACCGAATAACCCCAGTGACTCAGCGCTCCGCCGATGGCGGGCCCGAACGTGAAGCCGAGGCCGAGCGCCGCGCCGATCATTCCCATTCCTTTGGTCCGCTCCTCCGGCGACGTCGTGTCGGCGATGTAGGTCTGCGCCGTTGGCAGGACGGCGCCGGCGATCCCCGCGATGATGCGCGATGCGAAGAGCAGCCAGAGCGAGTGGGAGAATCCGAAGACGAGGTAGGAGGCCGACGTGACGATGAGGCTTCCGAGGAGAATCGGACGGCGGCCGACGCGATCCGAAAGGCGTCCCCAGACCGGCGCGAAGAGAAACTGGAAGAACGAGAACGACGCCGAGAGGAGCCCCACGACGAGCCCGCCCGCGCCGTAGGTCTTCGCGTAGTAGGGAAGAATCGGAAGGAGGAGCCCGAAGCCGAGCAGGTGGACGAAGACGGTTAGAAAGAGAACGAGGCGCGGTCCAAGGCCGGGGCCTCTTCTTCCATCAGCGTGGGGCATCCGCCGATTCTACTACAATGGAGCCATGGCCCGTCCGCTCCCCCGCTCCTTCTACGCGCGTCCGACACTCACGGTGGCGCGTGACCTCTTGGGCTCGATCGTGGCGCGACGGCTACCCGGCGGCGAGATCCTCCGTGGCCGAATCGTGGAGACCGAAGCCTACGTGGGGGAGGCGGACAAGGCATGCCACGCCCGCGCGGGCCGCACGCCACGAACCGAGGTACTGTACGGACCCCCGGGGATTGCCTACGTCTACCTCACCTACGGAATGCACCATCTCCTGAACGCGGTGGCCGAGCGGGAGGGGTTTCCAGCGGCGGTGCTGATCCGGGCGGCCGAGCCGCTGGAGGGGCTTCCGCGAATGGCCCGCGCGCGCGGCACCGATCGCCCCCATCTCCTCATGAGCGGACCCGGCAAGCTCTGCCAGGCGCTCGGACTTGACCTGAGGCAGAATCGTGAGGATCTCCGCGGACGAGTCGTCTGGATCGAGGAGGGAGAGACGGTCGCCGATCGGACCGTGGCCACCTCGCCGAGGATCGGATGCCAGACCGCGGCCCCGCCCTACGACATGATGCCGTGGCGGATGTACCTCAAAGGTAACCCTTTCGTCACCCCCGGGCGCCCCCTCGGAAGCCAAACTGGGGGTGGCAAAGCCCCGCGCCATCGGGAATAATCGGGGTTCCCCCCGCCGCCCCTGGGGCCGGCGGGCGTCTCAACCCTCTACTTCATTCAAGCGAGGCCACCTGTGGCTGGATTCCTGAGCGAGCAGAATCTCATGTGGCGTGAGCGCGCGCGCGCGGTCGCCGAAAAAGTGGTCCGCCCGCTCGCCGCGAAGTACGACCAGCTTCAAGAGTACCCGTGGGAGATCAAGGACGCGCTGGCCGAGGCCGGCCTCATGGGCGTCTGGATCC
>ERZ1292633.1221-Hain-H41-02um-R1-1221-length-28101-cov-7_pt1 | contig 28101 bp, 15 predicted proteins | sample MGYA00564406_ERZ1292633 | MGnify/ENA primary metagenome ERZ1292633 (study PRJEB36523, sample SAMEA6512639) | groundwater metagenome | collected 2019-01-08 | study: AquaDiva: Metagenomics assemblies of 32 groundwater samples | reverse complement strand
GGCAGGCTCCGAAGGAGAACCGCTCTTTTTCAACTATTTACGGGACATGCTCATGTCCAGCGGCACGCCGTTCTACGCGTCGATGTTGCAATGCGACGACCCCGACTACCGTGATTGGAGCACGGTAGGGCTGTTGCACGTGTTCGGTCCTGAGGTCGTACCGAGTTCGGTGTATTCGGTTCAGGTCGCTCTGCAGAGCGTCAACGCGTGTACGACCCCGCTGATCGTTCGCACGGCTCGTTGGGGCGACGTCATTGAGCCTTTCCAAGACCCCACAGCCGCATCAGTGTCACAGCCCGACTTCATTGACGTAAGCGCTCTCCTTAACAAGTTCAAAAGTGCATTTGGCGCGCCGATCAAGGTAAGGGCACTATTACATGGCAACGTCATCGATGTCGCGCCGGACTACAGTTTTCTGCATATTTCTGTGCAGGTCGACGCTCTCAAGGGAGTGGGGTATCAATATTCTGGACCTTGTTTTTGCTCAACGAGGCCTATTTGCGGAACCGCATGCGAACCGGGCCCACCGGATACGTGCGTTATCGGCCGGTGCGTCGGTGGGACCTGCGTTGATAAGTGCTTTCGTTGCGCACCGCTACCGTGAACAGGAGAAAAGTATCGATGAATCACATAGTCTCATCTACAACCATTGCCATGCTTTTCGGGTTGGGCAGCGCCTCCTGCCTCGCAGCCACCCTGCATGCGAAGGCTGATGGCGCGACCCAGGGTACGTGCATCGGGTGGTCCGATGCTTGCACGCTGGGAAGAGCGCTGGCGGTGGCTCAGTCCGGAGATCAAATATGGGTTAAGGCCGGGACCTACGGGCCAGTGACCCTTGCAAACGGCGTCAGGATGATTGGGGGATTCGCAGGCACCGAGACTTCCGCCTCTCAGAGTAATCCGACCGCGAACGCTACCGTCATCGACGGGGCCGGTGCACAGGCCGTCTTGAGCGACAGTAATGGTCCGACGACGATGCTCCGTGGCTTTCGCATCACCAATGGAAGTGCTGGTGGTGACTTCGATGGTGGTGGTGGTCTATTGCTGCAGAACAGCAGCGCTGTATTCGCACAATGTACGTTCGATCACAATCGCGCTGATCACTTTGGGGCGGCTGTGGCGATACACGGAACGGGGTCCCCCTACTTTGTGAATTGTATATTTCACGATAACGGAAGCGGCGACGGCACCGCCGTTAAGCCGCTAGCGGGCGGTGCCGTTTACCTTCGTGGCGGAACGCCAATGTTCGCAAACTGTCTGTTCTATGACAACGTTTCTGGTGAAGGGGCTGTACTTGCCAACGTTTCTGGAGTTCCGACATTTATCAATTGCACGATCGTGAGTAATCACGCCAGGATCGGTTATGGCGGCGCCATTCATGACGATGAGGCTATGGCGTCCGTTCGAAATTCAATCCTGTGGAACAACACCGCCGTGAAAGGCGGAAGCCAGATTTACAACCGAACCGGGTTTGCTACGCTGGCAAATTACAGCGATATAGAGGGTGGGTGGGCCGGGACCGGAAATCTGAGTGTCGATCCTCAGTTTGTGGACTCCGGGACCGACAACTACAGGCTGACGGAAAGGTCTCCGTGCAAGAACAAGGGTCAGAATTCTGCACTCTCGTTGTCGAAAGATGTTCCCGATTTGGATTGGGACGGAAACTTGACTGAGGAAATCCCGTTAGATTTGGCGCAATTGGCGCGTACTAATCTGATCGTCGATATCGGGGCATACGAAATACAGGTCGGTACACCGAGCCCCGATTTGCAGGAGTAGGAGCTCGTCACCCGTCGGGTAACGGTTTTTTAACAATTTGCGCTGGGGACGACTCAGACTCAGGTCCGCTTGCGACCCCCCTATCCCCCGAATAGCATAACCAGTTCCAATCTGTGCCGGGCATTCGATCGCGGTCGGCGGCGGCGACGTGGACCTCGACGACGTGGCCCAGTTCCAAACTGTGTTTGGTCGTTAAGTAGGAACGAGGAAAGAAAGACCCGGTTTCGCCATGGGGATTGACCCTGAAACCGATGGTGCGTCTGGCGTAACCAACGCTTTGACAAGGAGTTATGGGCGTACCAGACATTGGTCCGATCGGGTAAATCGTTCTGCGTTCCTACTTAGTCCGCCCGGATCACGACGACCGTGATATCGTCGGATTGTTCGGCCAGTCCCGCGAAGCGTCGAACGTCCCACAAAATCTGCCGGGCAAGCTGTTCGGCGTCAAGCGTCCGATTCCTCCAGATCAACGCCAGCAATCGCTCCCGCCCGAAGGTCGCACCGTTGAAGTCCATGGCCTCGGTAATACCGTCGGTAACCATGAAGATCGTGTCGTCGGGTTGAAGCCGCACGCTTTCCTGCTCGAAAACCTCGCCCGGTTCGATGCCGATCGCCAGCCCGCCGGCGCTCAATTCGATGAAACGCTCCCCGCGGAGCAGAAGCGGAGGAGGATGTCCGGCGTTGCAGTACGTCAGGACGCGCCCGTCGCCCGACAGCTCGCCGTACACCATCGTCGCGAACTCGTGAACGAGCGTATCCGTGTGCATCTGCCGATTCAGGCGCCCCATCGTATCGACCACGTCAGCGCTCACCGGCGCATGCGCGCGAAGCGCCGATCGAATCGAGGCCATCAGCAGTGCCGCCGGCAGGCCCTTGCCCATGACGTCGGCGATGCACACGCCGAGGTTGCCGCTGGGCAGCGGAACGAAGTCATAGAAATCGCCGCCGACTTGCAGACTGGGATCGTAAACACAGCCGAACGACAGACCGGCGCGCGAGGGCGGCCGCGCCGGCAGCATCCGCCGTTGGATTTGCGCGGCGGCATCAACCTGGCGCTGCACACGCTCCGCCTCGACGCTTTCTTCGTAGAGCCGCGCGTGGATGATCGCCGACGCGGATTGGGAGGCGATGGACCGCAGGAGCGATTCTTCCTCTCCGCTGAATCGATACGGACGATCGGTATAGACGCGCAGCACGCCGACGGTCTGTCCGCGGTAAGTCAACGGCACGCACAGACCGCTGACGATACCCTCACGACGCGCGTTGTCGGGATACCGGATTCGCGGATCGGACGGCAGGTCCGCCATGTACACCGTCTCGCCCGTGAACGCTGCGGCGTCGATCGGGCTGTTGCGAAGCAGCACCGGACCCTTGCGAAGATACTCCTCAGAGAGGTTGTAAACGGCTTTGATGACCAACTCCCCGGTTTGCGTATCGAGTAGACGAATCGCGCACGCCTTGACGGACATCGCCTCCGCCACGCGCCGTACCGTCAGATCGAGAATCCGCTGCAAGTCCACAGTTCCCGCGAGCAAGTCCGCGAGCGAATGGACCGTCTGAAGATCGGCGAGCTGCCGATTGATCCGTTCGGCCTGCGCGTAGAGCGTGGCGATGATATGTGCGAGCACATCGGCGAAGCGGTGGATCGCGTCCGGCGTGCCGCCGCGCCACGGGTTGAGCAGGACGGCGGCGGCGAGGAGCTCTTCCGTGTCGATTTCGTAGGTCGCGGCAATCCGCCGCACCACGTCCTCGCGCGGCGGGTTGTGCCTGCGGATACCGATCGCGAGACTGGCGATCATTCTTTCGGCGTGCATGATCGGCACGACATGCACGTTCATGCCCTCGATACTCTTGATCTCGGCCTTGCGGCTGGAATCACGCAGGCAGGCGCGTACCGTGTCGAAGAGGACTTCGCTACCGCGGCGAGACGCTCCGATCAACTCGGAATACCGGCTTCCCCAGGTCGGTCGCGTGATCGGGTCGCCGCCGATCGTGCAGATGCACACCGTCATCCGTCCGAGCGCCGCAAAGCGATCCTGCAGATGCTGCAACGTCGCGAGATTGACCAGCGAGGTCAACCGCTCGCCTTTCGAGGAAGCTTCAATCATCGCCAGGACCACCCGACACCGCTCCCTCCTCGGTCGCGGCGTCCATTCACTCCACGCTACTCCGGGATGAAGGTCGTCGACGGACCGATGGCGGCGACGGTCTCTGCAATCAGCTTCGCAGCCGCGTCCAAGTCTGCAAGGCTCACGACCTCAACCTGTGTGTGCATGTATCGGTTGGGGATGCTGACCAGCGCCGTCGCAACACCGGCCCGCGTAAGCTGGATCGCATTCGCGTCGGTGCCGGTGCCCGATGGGGCGGCCTCCATCTGAAACGGGATGCGCCTGGCCTTGGCGGTCTTGACGAGCAAAGCTTCAACACGTGGATTGATGTTCGCTCCCTTAGAGATGGCCGGTCCCGCGCCAAGCTTGATGTTCCCGTTCACGCGCTTGTCGATGTCCGGGTAATCCGTCGCGTGGGTCACGTCGACGGCGATGCCGACGGTAGGGTCCACGCCGTAGCCGGCCGTCTTCGCCCCGCGAAGCCCGATTTCCTCTTGAACAGTGCTGACCGCAAAGAGCGCGCACTTGAGCTTACGGGCGGAGCACAAGCGCAGCGCCTCCATGACCACGAACGTACCGCACTTGTTGTCGAACGCGGGCGAGGTGACCAGACCGTTGCCGAGATGGACCAGCTCGAGGCGGAACGTGATCGGGTCGCCGACGCCGACCACCTGTTCGGTTTCTTTATGGCCCTTCGAGCCGATGTCCACCCACATCTCGCGCAGCTCGATCTTGGCTCCGCGTTCCTCCTGCTTCAGGACATGGATGGGTTTCCTTCCGATGACGCCCTCGACCGGCCCGTGCTTCGTGTGCACCACCACCCGCGAGCCGGGCACGACCGTCGGATCGATCCCGCCGATAGGGAGGAAAAAGATGAAACCGTTATCGTCGATGTAATTGACCATCAGGCCGATCTGGTCGCAGTGACCGGCCAGCATGACCCGAGGCCTGCCCCTGGGATTCAGCCCGACAATGACGTTTCCGTGGAGGTCGGTTTCAATGCTGTCGGCGAAGGGCTTCATCCGCCGTCGGACGACCCGTTGGATCGGCTGCTCAAACCCGGACGGCGACGGCGTCTGGGCCAGCGTCTTTAGAAAATCGAACGAATCCTTTCGCACCCGTTGCTTCTCCTTTCGGCCAGGGACGTAATCGTTGCAGTGGATCACGAGCGGGCAGAATAATCGAATTCGACCTCCGGGACAAAGCAACGGATGGTACATCAGAGCCGGGAAAAGCAACCGCAGCGCGAGGAGACGCAAATCCACTGCGGAAAAATCAAGGAGACAATTACTTGAAATTCGCTTGCACGTCCTACTGTATTTGAGTACAGTTTTGCGTCCTTTCTGAATTGAACCGGTGCGGAAGGAGCGGCACGGTCACGAAGAAGCGGTCAGGCCGGCGAAAAAAACGCTGAAAATAGTCGTTTTCACTTGAATCCGGCGCCATGCCTTGGTACGATGGCGGTTCGATGTCTGATAAATGGTAAAGAGAATCGGAGAAGAAAGGAGATCACGATGGTTCGGATCAATCGTTCAGGCGGCGCGATCTGCGCGGCGATAGTGGTTGTATTTTTGCTGGCGGCTGGTGGTCGTGTGATCGCCGCGGAATTTTCGATCTGTTGGGACGGCGGCGCTCCCGGCGACAACTGGACCGATGCGGACAACTGGGATACGCCTACGGCCGGCGGCCCGAGGAACGTCGGCATCCTGGAGTTCCTTGTCACGATCGGTTGCCTAACCCCCTCCCACCCTGCCGGAGCGTACGACCCAGTCCACTTCAACGTGACCACGCCGGTCGAAATTACCGACCTTCTCCTCCGCAACGACTCCAGGCTCGTCCTCGACCCCGGGACGGACCTGACCGTTCTCCGAAATGCCGACCTCGCCGGGATCATCGACGCCCAGGGCGGCAACTTTACCGCTTGTGGCACCAGTGCGGCATTCACCGGCGACCGAGCCCGGGTCTACGCCTCCGATGGATCGACTATCACGATCTGTGCGCCAGCCTACTCTTCAATGGGGATATGGCGTTCCTGGGATGCCAACGGATATCCGCCCGACGGCGACCAGTCGGGCACGTGGTCTCCGAGCTTGATGCGCGTCACAGGAGGCGGGGCACTACTGGATCTCTCCTCCGTTGGCGTTATCGATGCAGGTTTCTCCTCTGGAGGTAACGACCATACTTTCCAACAGATTTCGGCGTTGGACGGCGGCGTGATCGATCTCCGCGGCGTGCAGGCAATCACGGCGCCCGACTCCGGCCGAGATCGCATTGATTTTGTCATGAGCGGCCCCGGCTCTGATATCAATCTGGCAGGTTTGCAGGAGATCACCAGCGCTTACCACGGCTACTACTACGAGTATGGTACGACGAGGATTGAGAATAGTGGCGGAGAGGTCCTTGACCTGGATTCGTTGGCCTCAGTCGACCAAGTGGATGTTGTATCAAGCGGAAGCATTATCAATTGTCCGTCCCTGACTACGATTGCCGACTCTACGTTTACTTGTTCTGACGGATCGGAATTCCATGATGGCAGCGGCCCGGCGACCTATAGTTCGCTGGACATATGGCGTTCCTGGGATGCCAACGGATATCCGCCCGACGGCGACCAGTCGGGCACGTGGTATCCGGACCTGATGAAATCAGCGGGCGTCGGGTCGTTACTGGACCTCTCATCCGTCACGAGCATCGATGCGGGATTCTCCTCGGCGGGCAACGACCATAGCTACCAGCAGATTGCGGCGTTAGATGGGGGCGTGATCGATCTCTCCGGCGTACAGACGATTACAGCGCCCGAGTCAAACCGTGATGAAATCCGCTTCATTGCCAGCGGTGCAGGGTCAACGCTGGATATGTCTGCGCTGGCAACGATCACGAATGCCGGGAACGGCGGCTACAGATTCACTGCCCGCAATGCCGGTTCGGTGCTGAACATGTCCTCCTTGGCAATGATCACCACCCTTGACGGCGGGAGCGTGTTTGTAGACATCGCCGATGGTGGGCATGTGCAAATGGGGAACGTCAACAACACCGTCGTTACGACCACCATCGACCTCAACAAGGATTGGGTGTTGGGTGATGCCGGTTCGGTGTTGAGCGTGGGAAGCCTTCGGGCCGACAGCCCGGTTGCCATAATGCTGCACTCGCCGACCGACCGGCTTGAGGCTTCCGGTTCCCTGCTTCTGGGAAGCAACATCACGATCAAGGCTCCGAAGGGTGGCACCGTGAGCGTCGGGGGCGACTTCCGCTATACGCACACCAACACGGCCAACCTCAGTCTGGGCTTGGCGCACGTCGAGTGCGTCGGCGATTGGCAGTGGTTGGAGGTCGGCGGCACGGACTTTGACCTCCAGTGGCAGTTCTTGCCAGACGACAATTTCGGCTACCGGCAGTTGGTCATTGGCCGGCCCGGTCACGTCACCGTGGTGCAACTGGTGGACCTTTTCGACAACCATCAGGCCGGAAAACCCGATGCGCTATATCTGTTCGGCGGTCTTCGTTGCACCGGCAGCGGGAAGCCTTGCTTGAGTAACACGGACTGTCCTGCGCAGTCAACGTGTGATGAGGTCGACAACGGCGAGGGCGGACTGGAAGGCTTGCGGATCCTCGGCGGCTCGACGCTGGTGATCGGCGATCTGAACGTCTTCGCACTACTCGACGTTGACAAGCACGGCGTCACGGACGGCGTGATGGAGCGGACGCGCCTTCACGACCTCTTTGAGCCCGGCGAGACAAGAATCCGCTTCAACCACAATGGCAATGACGGGTACATCATCAGACCCGGGATCATGCCTCCGATTGGCGGGATCGATGCCCGGCAGCCCTCCAACCAGGACGGCTCAAACCCGGCCGATTGGATGTCGACCGAGTTGGTCTTTTTCGGGAATCCGTCAGAATTGGATCCGGCGGACTTCGTGATTGAGGCGACGTGTGGGACGGCGCCTACCATTACCGGCCTGAACGCGGGGATCGACAAGGTGAGATTGGAGCTCGACGGGCTGGTTCCTTCGGACGGATGCGCCGGAGGGAAAGGCGCATGGATGAAGATCACGCACGCGCCCAGCGGTTCCAAAACCTGCGTCGGCTATCTACCGGCCGACGTGAGCGGGGACCGCACCAGCGCCCCGGTTGACATCCTGGACCTGATTGACCATCTGAACGGCGTCCGGGTTCCGGCTCTGGGCATTTGGCAATGTGACATCGATCGCAGCAATCTGTGCGCGCCTGCCGACATCCTCTCGGAAATCGACCTGCTCAATGGAGCGGGCGCGTTCGACCCATGGTTGGGACGCACCCTGCCGGAGTGTCCGTAGGCAAGGCGGGGGCCTCCCGGCAGGCATTCGCCGATTCGACATGGCGACTTCGCAGCTTGGTGACCGTGTCCCCGCGTGACCGGCAGGCCGTTTTTATTAGTACAACGCTAAGTTCTTTTGTCGCGCGGATCGGAAAGCCCGTTGAAACGGGCTGAAACAAGACCGTTGGAGTCGATACGGTACCAGCCGTCGTAAAACGGCTGGCCTGAAGCGCCGCATTCGGCGGCGAAAGGCCGCTGAAGCGGCCTGCAATGCGCGTTACCCTAATCGGCGTCCATGAGCAACGTAGCGTAGTAGTGTTATGTCGCCCGGTACAATCCATGTTCGTTGATGTAATCCCGAACGCAGTCCGGTACGAGATACCGGATCGACCGTCCGTCGCGAATGCGGCAACGAATGTCGGTCGATGAAATGTCAATCAAAGGCGTGTCCACAACGCCGCCCCGAAGCCTTTTGACTTGTACATCGTCGAACAGCTTCCCCAGCGCCTCCCAATCAACACCGCCGACGCCTGGGCGAGCGACCGTCACGATTCGACATGCATCCACAAGTTCACGCGCCCGGCGCCACGTTGGAAGTTCGGCCAACGAATCGCCGCCGATGATCCAGAACAGCTCGACGCCCTTCGCGATACGGCCACGAAAGTACGCGACCGTGTCGATCGTGTAGCATGGCCCGTCGCGCGTCAGATCGTAGTCGCTGAACTCAAAGCCCGGCTCGCTGGTGATCGCCCGCCGCACCATTTCGGATCGGTGCTCGACCGCCGCCAGCCCCTCATCCGCCTTGTGCGGCGGACGTCGAGACGGAAGAAAGATCACCCGGCCCAGGTCGAGTCGTTCGCGGATCGAACGCGCGACAATCAAATGCCCGCAGTGAATCGGATTGAAGCTGCCGCCATACAGCCCGATACGCTCCGCCATGCCGTCAGTGTAGTCGATCGACGCACCTCGCGCAACGGCTCGGGAGAACAGAAGGGCGCTACTCTCCTTCCGTTATCAGGTCTTGCCCGGACCGCCGCCAAAAACAGCCCATACCAAGCTCACAACAACAACCATCACGATAACAACCGCCGCGGCAACCACGAGCGGAAAGCGGAATCGATAGAGCCTCAGCAGGTGCCGCAAGTATCGCACCCCTTCGGTGATCCCCGCCTTGCTCGTACCTGCCGACCGGGCGGCAAACCGGATCGGCACCTCCTCGGGATTTCGGCAGCGACATTTTACATACAACTCCAACGCGATCTTGTACCCGACCGGGTCCAACCACTCCGCCCTTTGCCAGGTGGACCGGTGCAACGCGAAGAAACCGGACATCGGATCGCTCAGCAGTGCAAGCGGCCTTGCCAGAAGCGTTGCAACCCTGCTGCCGATACGCCGATATAAAGGCCAGTCGGAATCGACGCCGCCCTCGCCGCCGTACCGTGTGGCGATGACGAAGTCGCATCCGGGCTTGTCGAGTCGACGAATCAGCTCGGGGATTGCTTCCGGCGGATGTTGCAGGTCGGCGTCGAGGACGACGAAACGATCGAACCGGGCCTGCCCGAACCCGGCGAGCACCGCGCTGGAAAGCCCCCGCTCCCCCTTCCGCACGATCAATCGGACGGGGTATCGGGGCTTGAGCCGTTCGACCACGGCGTCCGTTCCGTCCTTCGAGTCGTCGTCGACGATGATCAACTCGGCGTCGATGCCGGCGGCCTGCGTCGCCGCGAACGCGCGCTCCACGAGCGGCTCGATGTTCGGCGCTTCGCGAAAAGCGGGCACGATGATGGAGGCAGCCGATGAAGGAGCGGTCGCCATGAATGACATCGTATCGGCGCCGCGCATCGTTGCAACGAACCGACCGGGTGGCACGTCGATGCCCGAAAGTGTCTGAGAGCGCGTGTTAGAACTCCCTCTCCCTTTCAAGGGAGAGGGCCGGGGTGAGGGTAAGAACCACTAAAACAGAAGCCTCCTCCCCCTCACCCAACCCCCTCCCCCAAGGGGGAGAGGGCTTAACACACACGCTCCGAGGGGCGCGACGCGGTTTGACAGGCGCGCCAGCGCCCGGTACATACGCTGCGCATCGTGCGTCGCGGCGACATTCGTTAAGCGCGGGGACGGGATTCGCCGGCGCACGGTTGTCCTCGTTTATCTGGAACGGATCGATCACGTGTTCGAAGTCGTCGGCGCACACACCATCGACACGCTCTCAGCCTTCGGGCGTTTCGGACAGTTCGTCTGGCAGATGTTCCGCTGGCTGCTCCCAGGCCTCGTCCAACTCCGCACCTGGGTACGGACCATGCCGCTGTTTTACGAGGTCGGCAACCGCACCGTGCCCGTCATCGCCGTCACGGGAACCTTCGTCGGGCTGGTTCTGGCCATCCAGAGCTACGACCAGTTGCAGGCCGCCGGCTTCGAACAGCGCATGGGCGTTCTCGTTTCGCTGACGCTGGTTCAGGAGTTGGGTCCGGTTCTCGCGGGGATCATGGTCGCCGGTCGAGTCGGAGGCGCACTCACCGCCGAACTGGGCACGATGCGCGTCACCGAACAGATCAACGCGTTGACCGTCATGGGGGCCGACCCGATCCGATATCTGGTCGTACCCCGCTTTCTCGCCTGCCTGTTGCTGACGCCGCTCCTGACGTTTTTCTGCGACCTCTGCGGCTCGCTGGCGGGCTGGTTCATCGCCGTCCAGCTCAAGAACATCCCCTCCTCCCCCTACTGGTACTACATCGGGGAGGCGATCGAAAAGTGGGATCTGATGGTCGGCTTCGTCAAGAGCCTCGTCTTCGGCGGCGCGATCGGCCTGATCTCCTGCTACAAGGGATTTCATTGCCGGACAGGCGCGGAAGGCGTCGGCCGCGCCTGCACCGAATCGTTCGTCGTGAGCTTCATCACGATCCTCGTCACGGACTTTTTTATCGGGTACTTCCTTTCGGGGTTGTATCGCGGCGTCTACGGGTTCAAGTCGCTCGTTCGATGATCGACCGACGCAGCACAAGTTCCGTTCCCCGACAGACGAACGCCGGGCCCGTCGTCCGCCTCGTCGGTCTGCACAAGCGTTTCGGCGATCTGATCGTACTGGACGGCGTCGATCTGGCGCTCGAACCGGGTCAGACCACCGTCATCATCGGAGAATCCGGATCGGGGAAAAGCGTACTGCTCAACCACATCGTCCGACTGCTCCACCCCGACCGCGGCGAGGTCTACTTCCACGAGCAGCGCATCGACAATCTTTCCGAACGCGGCTTGGCCGGGCTCCGACCCCGGTTCGGCTATCTTTTTCAGCTCAGCGCCCTGTTCGACTCGATGACGGTCGGACAGAATGTCACCTTCCCGATCGCGGAACACACCCGAAAGAGTCGCGGCGAAATCGAACAGATCGTCCGACAGCGGCTCGCGATGGTGGGGTTGGACGGCATTCAATCCAAGTGGCCGGCACAACTCTCCGGCGGCCAGAAAAAGCGAGTGGCGCTCGCTCGTGCGATCGCGCTGGAGCCGGAGGTCATCCTGTATGACGAGCCGACTACGGGGCTGGATCCGCCGAGGGCCGATGAGATCAACGAGCTGATCATTAAGCTCAAGCACGAACTGGCGGTCACCAGCGTGGTCGTCACGCACGACATGGCCAGCGCCCGAAAGGTCGCGGACCGCATCGTCATGCTCTATCAAGGCAAGTTCATCTTCGACGGTACGCCGGACTCAATCGAGCGCTGCGACGACGCCCGCGTCCGCCGCTTCGTCGAGGGCCGCTGTTCGCCGGAGGTTCTCCGCACGCTGCAAACAAGGGAACTGATATGACTGAGACGACACGAAATCTGACAGTCGGAATGTTCGTCATAGCCGCTCTGGTCGTTCTCGCCACGCTGATGGCCTGGTTCGGCGAAACACCTGAATGGCTCGGCGGGAACGAGTGGACGCTGGAGATCACCGGCACTCGCGACTTGCGCGGCATCGCCCAGGGAACCCCCGTTCAACTCAACGGCGTCGAGATCGGACGCGTCAAGGACCTTCGCTTTTCCGACCCGCAGCGCCCCGATCTGGGCGTCATCGTCGTCACCGGCATCAAAGATCAATACTCCGTCCCTCAAGGCGCTATCGCACGACTGTACGGAGCGACGCTGGGATTCGGAGCGGGCCGCGTCGAAATCGTTGTCGAACACGGCGCCGAGCGGCCCCCGCTGCCAAAGGAAGACGCACAGATTCAGGGCGAAATGCGGAGCATCATCGGCGAACTCATCACCAAGGACATGGTGGATACCGTCCAGCGCACCATGAACAACATCGGCGACCTCGCCGGCGAGGCGACGCCGCTGGCGCGCAACGTCTCCAAGTTCTTCGAGGAACGCCCTGTTGCACAGGTCGATCAGCCCGGGGCGAAAGCGACCGCCAACGTCTCCACTGTGGTTGAACGACTCGACAACCTCGTGGCCAACCTCAACACCGTTTTAGGCGACGTGAACGTGCAGGGCGATGTGAAGGGGGTCGTGCGCGACGTGAAGGCCGCCGCCGAAGCGCTCAAGGAAACCATCGAGATGTGGAAATCGCAGACCCAGCGCACCGCCGACAACGTGAACACGGGCATCGACAGCACCGAAGCGAATTTCGACCGCTCGTTCGTAAAGCTCAATCAGGTCCTCGACAACCTCGACGACGGCGCCAAGAGCCTCGCACAAACGATGCAATACGTCGCCGAGGGCAAGGGTACCGCGGGCCTGCTCGTGCGCGACGACCGACTCTACGAAGCCGCCGTGCTGTCGTTGCAGCGTTTCAGCGAGGCCATGGCGACGCTGAACGCATACCTCGGCAAGATCGAACGCGACGGATACATCACCGTCGGCCAGGCGCCCTCCGGATTCTGGAAAAAAGACTTCCCCGTGCCGATCCAGGCATCCGAGCACGAATAGGAACCGCAGTTCAAGGACGAGTCGGCAGCACGAGCCGACGATGGTCAAACTGCAAAACCGCCGATCACGGTTCGCAGACAGCGGGATGCAGGGGCCGTTGATCGTGAGTGATTTCTGAGGCTAGGGCGTCGGAGCCGACCCGGATCGGCCGCGACAGCCACCCCGTCAGGCACAATCCGATCGCGTAGAGCAGGAGAAATAGACTGAACGCGCGGTACTCCGCCGTCATGTAAATCACGAACGACGCGAGGGAGTAAAGTCCCAGACCGATCTCGATGAGCCACATCTTGCTCTGCATGGCCGAATAACTGGACGCCCGCGCCGATTTGCCGACGCTGCCGGACTTCGGCGTCCGCACGAACTCTCCGCCGCGAAGTGATAACCCGCGAAGCACCGCAAGCGTATTGTTCACGCAAAACCCGCAACCCAGAATCATCATCCCCGGAATCGTGCGTACGCCCGACCAGCGCCCTTCGAGACTGTATCTCGCGTAAACGTATACCAGCGACGGCGCAACGGCTGAAAAGTAGATCGCTCCCCACGCAAACCACGCCCAGTTCGTAAAAAACCGGGCATCCACGAACGCAAACAACATCGGGCGCGCCAGCAACGCCAACACCAACATCCAAACCGCCACCGAATAGTGCGTCAGGTGCAACGTGGCCTCGAGCTTCTCCCCAACTGAAATCGGCGAACGCCAAATTCGCGGAAGAAGCTTGATCGCCACCTGGATAGACCCGGTGGCCCAGCGACGCTGCTGGCTCTTGAGCGCGTTGACCGTGCCCGGCAGTTCCGCGGGGCACGCCAGATCGAGGCAATAGTCCAGCTTCCAACCGGCCAGTTGCGCCCGATACGAAAGGTCCAGGTCCTCGGTCAGCGTATCTCCGCTCCAACCGCCGACCTTCGGGTCGTCAATGGCGGCTTTCCGCCAGATCCCGGCGGTGCCGTTGAAGTTCATCATCAACCCGTTCCAGGCGCGGGCACCCTGCTCGACCGCGAAATGTCCGTCGATGCCCAAGGCCTGCGACTCGGTCAACCAGGATTCATGACGGTTGAGGTGCGCCCAGCGCCCCTGCAAACAGGCCAGGTCCGGCGACGCCTCGATCAGCGGAACCGATACGCGCAGAAAATCCGCCGGTGGAACGAAATCCGCGTCGAAGATGGCGACGTGAGTCCCGCGGGCGAGCGTCAGACCGTGGGCCAGAGCGCCCGCTTTGTATCCTGCGCGATTCACCCGCCGAATCACCTGGACGTCCGCGCCCCGCGCCCGCATTCGCGCCGCAAGGTCATCGACCAGCTCCTGCGTATCGTCGTCGCTGTCGTCAAGCACCTGAATCTCATGCCGACCCGTCGGATAGTCCATGGCCGCAGCCGCGGACAGGACCCGCACAATCACGTCTTTCTCGTTGTAGATCGGGATTTGCGTCGTCACGACCGGCCAATCGTGGGGCTGACGATCGCGCGTGTACGCATCGATGGTCCGGCGCTGCTCCTCGCGCTTGCCGGCCGCCCGCCGGCGAAAAAGATACAGCAGCACATAGAGGTGCAACCCGTACACCGCCAGCGCCAATGTCGAAACGGCAAACGCAATCAAACACAACCAGAACAGTATCACTTACGTGGGTCCTCAAACGCGAAACCGACGACGGGCGACGCGGGACTCGCCGCCCGGACCGCGCTCCGCCGGCCAGGGCGACATACCCCGGTCGAACATTGAACCTGCCGGCGCTAGCGATATCGGCGAATTCCCGCTGTCGCGCCGTTTGGAAAACTCCCTTGCGGAAACAACCCGCCGTCGCCACATCGGGAACACAGTAGTTTAAGCACCTCTTCCCCGCTTCGCCAGTAAACGCCAGGTGTCGAGCGCTCTCCCGCCGGAAACAGTCCCTGCATGGAGTTCGTCGTGCGACCCCGTTTCTTTCGGGGTTTGACAGTGTGCGTAGCCAGTCCCTACAATCGCCCCTATGGCTGACAGCTTCAAACCTGCAAAACGGACAGAATGGGTCATCTGGGAAGTCCTATGCAACTAAGCGACCTGTGCGAGATTTTGGGCAAGAGGGGCATCGCAGCCCGGTTGGACGGACTCGACAAGACAATTAGTGCGGTAAACACCCTGGATGACGCCGGCGACGGCGAAATCAGCTTTTTATCGAACCCTAAGTACCTCGCCCGACTTCAGAGCACGCGTGCGTCAGCTGTAATCGTTGGCGACGGCGTGGAGACGCCCGCCTCCCTTTCGACCATTCGCTGCGCTGACCCCTACGGGGCCATCACGGTGGCGATCATCGCCCTCCACGGGCACCGGCGGCATCCGCAATGGGGGTGCAGCGCCAATGCCGCCATAGACGCCACAGCACAAATCGGCAGAAACGCCAACATCGCCCCCGGAGCCGCCGTCGCCGCGGGCGTCACCATCGGCGACAATTGCACCATCTACCCCGGGTGCTACGTCGGCGAGCATGCCCGGCTCGGCGACGACTGCACGCTGTTTCCAAACGTCGTTATTTACGATCATTCGGAGCTTGGCAACCGCGTCACCATCCACGCCGGATCGGTCATCGGCGAGGACGGACTCGGCTACGCACCCAACGGCGACAAATGGGTAAAGATTCCGCAGGTCGGCCGGGCTGTCATCGGCGACGATGTCGAAATCGGCGCGAATTGCACGATCGACCGCGCCACGCTCGGCACGACCGAAATCGGTCCCGGAACGAAGTTCGGTAACGTAATCGTTATCGGACACGGGACCAAGGTCGGCCCGGACTGCCTCTTCGTGGGACTCATCGGCGTCGCGGGGTCGGTGACGATCGGGCGACACGTGACCCTCGCCGGACAGGTCGGCGTCGCGGGGCATCTGACCATCGGCGACGGGGCGATGGTGGGCGCCCAATCCGGCATTTCCGGCAACATCGAACCGCAGGCCAAGGTCTTCGGCTCGCCGGCGATGGCGATGGACGAGGCGAAGCGGGCGATTGCAGTCATACCCAAGCTGCCGGAATGGGTGAAGCGGGTCAAGGAACTCGAACGCGAAGTAGCCCAACTCCGTGCAAGAATGAACGCCGCCGACCAATCCGACGCGACGCCCGCAAACGCAAAGTTGTAGCGTCGCCCCTTGTGGGCGGCGCCTCCTCCCCCCTTGAAAAGGGGGCTCAGAGGGAAGCGACGCAACCCTCCCTCCTTGAAAAGGGGGGACTCAGGGGGATTCCAGCGAACGGATTCTCGTAGCCTCGCCATGCCCGATGCAGTGCCAAGCCCTGTCACCAACCTCGGCATCATCGCCGGGTCGGGTCGGTTTCCCTTCATGGTCGCCGACGGGGCGCGCCGCGCCGGTTGCCGTGTGACGGTCGTTGGACTTCGTGGATTTGCCGATCCCGAACTCGCCGACCACGCCGACGCGTTCCACTGGGCCGGTCTCGCCCGACCGGGGCGATGGATTCGCCTTCTGAAAAAGCACGACGCCCGCGGGGTGATTCTGGCGGGAGCGGTGAAAAAGGTCGCTATGTACGGACGATTCCGCCTGCTCCGCTTGCTGCCCGACCTGACCGCACTGAGAATATGGTTCCGCGAGTTGAAAGATAAGCGAAACGACGCGGTGCTGGCCGCCGTCGCCGACGAACTCGCCAAACACGGAATCGTCATGCAGGAGTGTACGCAATACACCCGCGAACATCTCGCCCCGGTCGGCGTGCTCACGCGCACGCAGCCGACGCCCGCCCAGCTTCGCGACGCGGAGTTCGGCTGGAAGATCGCCAAGGAGATGGGCCGGCTGGACATCGGCCAGTCCGTCGCGGTGAAGGAGACCGAGGTCATCGCCGTCGAGGCCGTCGAAGGCACCGACCGGATGATCGAACGCGCGGGACAGCTCTGCCCGCGCGGCGGGTGGATGCTGGTGAAGGTGGCCAAGCCGAATCAGGACATGCGTTTCGACGTGCCCACCGTCGGCCCGGAGACCATCGCCAACCTCGCTCGCCACGGCGCGAAGATGCTGGTCATCGAGGCGGGGAAGACGATAATCGTGGATCGGGATGTACTGCTTGCTGCCTCTGAGCGTGAAGGATTGGTCGTTGTCAGCCGCAACGCCGAATAATCCATCCGAACCCGGAGTCCCGGCGCGCCGGGGACGAGCCTCACGGTCAGTAGTCGTTCACGCTCCCGGCTCTGACGGAAAAAGCGTACTAAAACCGCATTCCGTAAATCCGCACGGGATGAAGCCCGCGTCTCGCCCCGGTTTTGGGACGCCCCCGAACAGGGATCGCGCGGCATGGCGAGCGGTCGGCATGACCGTCGCTGATTTCATTGACTTTGATCTTTCCTGTCTGATAAGCTGTTAAGAGGGCGGAGCGTCTCTCGATGCCGTTTTCGTGGTTGGGTGTGGGACACTCTTCCGCGTCTTGGAGTTGATCCCATTACCCGACTCCGGCACTCCGCGCGGGCTGAACCCCGCGGATCGGGAGGTACTCCACTCGGTCGGCAGTTCGCTACGCCGGTCGTTCGGGACCGAGGTCGGCGCAGAGGGGGTATGTCAAGAAGCCACATCGATTGCCCATCGCCATCGCCGCCGCCACTGCCTGCCCCCGCGATCGCGCACAAGCGTGCGACGTGCGCCGCCTGGAGTGTGCGGCTGGTCGGAGCGTTCGTTCCGGTTCTCATGACCCTTGCTCACCTCGCGGCGTCGGACGCACACGCTCAACAAGTTGACCCCGGCTTGAAGGTCCGGCATTCACGGACTACGGGGCTGGCGTCGTTCGTGACGAGCTCTGACGGCGGTCCGATTTTTGAATCCGGCAACGTCGCGAGGACAATCCCGTCCGTTAATGAATTCTTTCGCGTGTACGGGCAACTCTTCGGCGTGACGGACGCCGCCGCGCAGCTCGCCGTCGCGAAGGTCCAACGCGATGCCCTTGGCGCATCGCACACGAGCTTCCGCCAGATGCATCGCAGCGTGCCGGTGTTTTCCGGCGTGCTCAAGGTACACCAGGATACGTTGGGGCGGGTCTTTGCGGCCAATGGCGATTTCTATCCGATTGACGCCGGGCTGAGCGTCATTCCTGTGCTCAGCGCAGAACAAGCAGTCGCTGCCGCGGCGTACGAAGTGGAGTCCGCCACACCGAACGTGGAGCGACGCGAACTCGTGATCGTCGATCCCGGCTGGTACGGCGATCCGCCGATCGGCGCGCATCTGGCGTACTACGTGGTTCTATCCGACTTGTCGGCGGGCGTGCGCGAGGCCTTTTTCGTTGACGCGCACACGGGAAAAGCGCTCGATCAATGGTCGCTGCTGGAGCAAGTCCGCGACCGGCGGATTCACGACGGCATGGGGTTGTCGGCGCTGCCCGGCGAGTTGGCGCGGGCCGAAGGCGATCCGCCCGTCGAATCGCCCGTCGATGCAGATCGAGCGTACGACTACTACGGCGACACGTATGACTATTACGCCCGCGCGTACGGGCGCGACAGCATGGACGACCTGGGTCTGCCGATGGTCGCGACGGTGAATTCGCGCGCCCCCGGCTGTCCCAACGCATTCTGGAGCGACAACCTTTTGCAGATGGCCTTCTGCGAGGGAACAGTGACAGACGATGTCACCGCCCACGAATTGACCCACGGCGTCACCACGTTCACCGCCGACCTGATCTATCAGAATCAATCGGGGCAGCTCAACGAGTCCTTTTCCGACGTGTTCGGCGAACTGGCGGACCTTTTCAACGGCGATGCGGCCTTCGTCGACGGAGATAATGCCGGGCAGTGGCCGACACACCCGACCGGCGCCGGATTGGATTTTCCAAACCTTCGGCGAACGGGATGCAGTCCGCGACCCGGCTATCCCGACGGCGTCCGCTGGTTGGTTGCGGAAGATGCCGCGGCGTTCGGCGGGGCGATCCGCGACATGTGGGACCCGACGTGCCTGGGCGATCCGGATCGGGCCGGCAGTGAACTGCAGACCTGCGGCTCCGGCGACAACGGCGGCGTACATAGCGGAAGCGGGATTCCCAACCACGCCTTCGCCATTGCGGTCGATGGGAAGGCGTTCAACGGCTACGCCGTTCGCGGCGTCGGACCGATCAAGGCCGGCGCGGTGTGGTACCGTGCGCTGACGACGTACCTCACGCCGGTATCCGATTTTCAGGAAGCGTATGCGGGGCTGAACCAGGCTGCCCACGACCTGATCGGGCAGTTCCTTCCCGATCCGCGCACCGCCGCACCGATTGGCGATCCTTTCACCGCCGCCGACGCCGCACAGATCGACCTGGCCCTTCGCGCGGTGGAGATGGACACGCCCGGTCGTTGCGGGCGGACGATTGCCATACTCGATCCGGAACCGCCGCCGCCATGCGGGAACACGACGCCGATCTTCGCGGACGATTTCGAAAGCGGCGCGCCGGGCTGGACCGTGTCAAGCACGTCACCGCCGACTCCGTACGACTGGGTGCTTACGAACGAGCCGCTGCCGTTCGATCACCCCAGCGCCGTGTGGTTCTGCGACGACCCGGACATCGGTGACTGTGACAAGGTTGATGAGTCATCCATGCACTCGCTGGCGACTCCGCCGATTCGTTTGCCTGACGGCGTGAAGTTCCCGCTCGCGCAGTTTACCCACTACATCGACAGCGAGAGGGCCTATGACGGCGGCAACGTCAGCATCCGAGTCAACGGCAGGCAGTGGCGCACAATCTCCGGCGACTTCTTCGAGTTCAATCCCTACAACTCCGTGCTCCGCGCAGGCACTTTCAACAACACCAACCCGCTCGCGGGCCGCGAGGCCTGGACCGGCGTCGGCGGCCGGTGGGGTACGTCGCGGATCAACCTGAGCGCGTTTGCCTCCGCCGGCGACACGATCGAGCTGCGCTTCGATTTCGGCAAGGACGGATGTACGGGCCGCACCGGGTGGTTCATCGACGATTTCGCGGTATTCGCCTGCGGCGACTGCAACCGCAATGGCCGAGGAGATCAACTGGACCTGCATTTTACCGCAGCCTCGCCGCCGCTCGGGAATATCGGGGTCGGTTCGCCGCAACGTCTTGTGCTTCATTCCCCACCGCGGGCCGAAAGCGATGTTCGAATGAGATTCTCCGCGACAGCCGACCTGTTCGGCGAACAAAACGATGAAAGCTTGCTCGTATCGCTCAACGGCGCGTTTCTTGCGGAGATTTTCACAAACGGGGCGAGCGACTGTCCACGGACGCCTGATGTGACCGAACTGACGGTTCCGGCTTCGCAATTTAATGGGGCCGCTTCCACAGGCGATATTGTTATGGATATCGTGGCCACGCCGGCGGTGAGTCCGACGCTCTGCGGCGGCGGAAGCTGGGTCAAGGTGTTTCTCGAATACGCGACGTCGAGCGTCGACCGTGACGGCGGAGGTGTTCCCGATGAATGTCAGAATTGTGCGGTCGCGTTTGCTCCGCTGCGCGCGCACGACGGGTTGCCGATGAACCGGTACCTCGCATTCGTGCCGCAGACCGGCGGCAGATTTGCAGCCTATCGCGTTCGCCGCTCGGTCAGCGGAGATGCGCCCAATCTGACCGGGCAATCAACGATGTGGGTCGGACCGCCGCACGACGATCCCGCCGTCTCACCAGCCGAGCTTCCTCGCCAATACGCGAGGCTTCAATGCGGTCCGTATTACACCGCCGATTGGAAAGGCGACGGCGTAGTCTACGTTCACGGACCGGAGGTAGTTCCAGGCGCAACATACGTGGTGGATGCGATCGACGTTGCGTGCGTGCAGAGTAATCCTCTCGTCGCGCTGCCGCGCGGATTCGGCCGGCCGCTCAGTTACTTCTCGCCGACGCTTCTCCTGGCGACAGTTTCACGCTGGGGCGATGTCGTAGGCGCGGAGAGCATCGATCCGCCCGACGGGCGGGTGGACATGATGGATGTAGCCGCCGTCGTGGATCGCTTTGCGAATAATCCTCAGGCTGTGTCGATTCAGCGGGCCGATCTTCATCCGGCCGTTCCGGATCAGGTCGTCGACTTCCGTGACGTTTCGCTGGTCCTGGACGCCCTTCAGCGCCGACCCTATCCGTTCGAGTCTCGTTCGACGTGCCCGAAGTAAGATGCCGCGCGTCGCGGCTCCGATCAACTTCCGCGCGTAAAGCGGAACTCGTCAGTCTTCAGCGGGTGCGTGACCACGGGCTGACCGCCGCCCGGCGGGGCCGATAAACAAGCGCGCCACGCCGCGGGCGTTCGCGCATGGGATCAGAAAGAAGTACTTGGGTCGCCCGAACGCATGGTCGGGGTGGATTGCAGGCAAGAAGTTGGTATTATAGAGTAACCTGTTTGACCGGCGGCGTTATCGGTCGCGGCCTGGTCGAGCGGCGGACGCAATTCGTCTGGGGGATAGTGGAGAGGGAAGAACGATCCATGCATTGGGTGCGGACGGGCATTCGGCTCTCCGCCTGTGAAACAACGTCGACACAAGCGCGTTAGGTGATTCCTTGCGATGGCGGTTGCTGCAAGGAATCACGGCATCGTTTCGGGTTGGCGCGGAACCGCAAGCACATGGATGTTGGGGGGATTGATCATGTTTGAATATCGGTACAACGCTTCGGCGCGGCGGAATCGGTTCGCGGTGCGGACCGCAAGAAGCGCATTCGTCGCGTGTCTGGGTTTATGGGCACAAGCGGGTCACGCCGCGTTGGACGTCGCGGACGACCGTGTCGACGGCCTTGTGGCGGACGGGGGACCTGTTGTTGATCTCGCGGCCGTCGTGACAAACGACCAGTGTCGTGACCAAATCGAAGTGACCGAAGGCAACATCGCGTACACGAACGTTGGCGCCACGACCGACGGTCCGGAAGAACCGCAGGCCTGCCGTTTCGACACCTTGTATGACGACATCGGGTCGGACATCTGGTATCGCTACACGGCCAGCTGCAACGGCGAGCTTTCCGTAGACCTGTGCGAGAGCGACTTTGACACGAAAGTAGCTGTCTATGGCGGCCGCCAGTGCCCCGTGACGTCGCCTCCGCTGGCCTGCAACGACGACGTTTGCGGTCTTCGCTCGCTCTTGATGGTGCCCGTGCAGCAAGGGAGCTATTACACCATTCGTGTCGGCGGTTACTTCGGTGCACAAGGCGCCGGCGTGATGAAGATTCGCTGCAGCGCTGTGGTTCCCACAGGGGCGTGTTGCGATTCTTCCAGCGTGTGTGTTGGAACATTGACGCTGCCGGAGTGCCAAGGGCAAGGCGGAGTCTGGCACGAGGGAGAGGTATGCGGAGCATTTGTATGCCCGATCCCTGCACCGGCGAACGACACGTGCGACAATTGCACTCGGCTGCTTACGGGCGTTCCCTTCGATGGAACGACCGTTGGTGCGACGGGAACGGATATCATTTCGTGTCCGTTTCCGCTGGGAGACACGAAGGACGTCTGGCACTGCTGGACGGCAGACTGCACGGGTCGCGCTCGCTTCGGCACTTGCGGAAGCGGCTTCTTCGATACGAGTCTGGCGATCTACGACGCCTGCGGCGGAAATCAACTGGCCTGCAACGACGACGGCTGCGGCTCTCCCTTCGTCAATTCGAAAATTGATCTTGACGTAACCGAGGGGACGACTTACTACGTTCGCGTTTCCGGCGCGTCGGGGGCGAGCGGCAATTACCACCTGACCGTCGATCCTTGTCGCAACGCCTGCTGCATCAACAATGGAACGTGCCAACTCGTCATCCCCGCGCAATGCACCGTGGGCGGCGGGCGACCGGCTGGTCCGGGTACCTTCTGCCTCGGCGACCAGAACAGCAACGGCGTGGACGACGCCTGCGAAACCTGTATCGACGCGACGATTACCGACGCCGATCCGCCAAGCGGGACACTTGATGCCCGCCAACCGCATCCGCCAAACACCAAGCTGCCCCGACAGGGCATCGGCGCGCAGAGCGGCACTGACGTCGCACCCGAACCCATCACGCTGAGTATCCTCCCGCGCGTGGGCGGCGCCGAAGGCTGTTTCCGTCTTTGCGAGACGGTCGTCGATCCGCTTCTCGGACCCAATGCCATCAGTCCCGGTTCCGTGAGCTACCTCGGCGACGGCGTCTATCGCCTCTTCCTCCATCACCCGATCACGGCGGGCGGCGTCACGACGATCAGCTATTTGGGCGACGGCAGCTTCGTGCAATACCTATCGCACCCGGCCAACGTCAACGGCGACAGCAGCGCCGCGCCGGCGGACATTCTCGACCTGATCGACGATTTGAACGACGTGCTCGTTCCGCCGCTGACGGCCTACCGGTGCGACCTCGATCGCAGCAACCTTTGCGCGCCGGCAGACATTTTGACATTGATCGACCTGCTCAACGGCGCCAGCGAATGGGACCCGTGGAACGGCTCGCAACGTCCGGTCAACACCCAGTGCCCGTAGTGTTCGCTCACAGTGGTTTCTTCGAGTAGCGCGGCCTGTCGGAGCGATGCCGCGTTGCTTCGGCCTGGGGGGCGATTCGCGTCGTTTCCGCGTCCCGGCACTTTTCCAGACCCCAGTGACATTTGCAGGCCCAAAAAGCCCCCGCTCCGGTACCAGAAACCTCAGAAGAGGCCCGCGAAGCTTCGATTGTTGAAGATTCCGCGGATTTGGACTGGAGTTTCAGGATTTGCTCGTGGACCGTGTGGCGTTACGTAACTGTTACAAAAACTTTATGTGGAGCATAAACAGGCTGGACGAGCGGACGGAATCTGGTATCTTGTCGGCGAGTGCGAGCTCGTCCCGGCGCGGGGCGATGCGTCGTCACGCACTGTCCTCTTTATGGAGAGAGCATCATGAATTGGCTTTGGTGGCTTATCATCGCCGGCGTCGCTGCGTTCGTTTTCTTTGGCGGTTCGCTATTGGGCGGCACGGCGGTAGCGTAAGACGATTCGAAAAATGTCGCCTTGTGCGGCAGAGTTCGACCGAACGACGCGGCGCGTTGGAACGGAAACCTCGGTTTCCGTTCCCGCAGCCGCGTCGTTCGCTTCCTAAATCAAACGATGCATTGTCTCAGCGGCCACGCTGGAGGCGCGCGTCGCGGAGATGCAGTGCTGGCGCGCCGGGATTCGGGTGCTGCGAGCCGAGGCGTCGTGCAGCATGGCCCCGTCCTTGAGTACCTTCGCAAAGCTCTCTTCGCCCACCGCGCCTTGACTGACGCGTCGCCCAGAAGGGGTCCCGGCGCGCCGGGACTACAACGACAAGTGGTCGGTCGCACCTTATCGTTGGAGTAGGACGGGTCCGCTCGCTTCCGCTCGCGGCTCTGATCGTTGCGAGCGACCCGCAAGTTCGGCTGCGTCGGTCCACTAGCATCCTTTGCGGACGCGGGACGAATAATCATGTTTTTTCGTCCGGCAGTTGGGCACGCGGCTTGCAGATTCGGACCTTGGAGCGGGCAGGTGCGACGTGAGCGCCCGGGGGCGCAATGGCCGGCCTGCATGCTTAACGGAACAACGATCATGACCACGGCGACATTCATTCCGGAATCACGTTTGGATCAGCGGGGCCTTTCTCGGCGCGGGGCGGACATGCTGCGCGACGGCATGCTTAACAAGGGTACTGCCTTTACTCCCCAAGAGCGAGACCTGCTTCGCTTGCGCGGACTTCTCCCGCACCGCTCCGTCAGCATTCAGGAGCAGGTCACGCTGGAGCTGGAGCACATTCGGGCCAAAAATAGCGATCTTGAGAAGTTCATCTGCCTCTCTGTATTACAAGACCGGAACGAGACGCTGTTTTACCGCGTTCTCGTCGAAAACCTTTGTGAGCTGATGCCGATCGTCTACACCCCGACCGTAGGCCAGGCCTGCCAGCGCTACAGCCACATCTTCCGCGAGCCGCGCGGACTGTGGATTACCCCCGACGACACCGACAGCATGAGCGACCTGCTTCGCAACTGGCCTTACCCCGACGTCCGCCTAATCGTCGTCACCGACAACGAACGCATCCTCGGCCTGGGCGATCAGGGTGCGGGCGGAATGGGCATACCCGTCGGCAAGGTTGCGCTATATTGCGCAGCCGCCGGGATTCATCCGCAGCACTGCCTGCCGATCAGTCTCGATGTCGGGACAAACAACCCCGACCTGCTGAACGATCCTCTGTATTTGGGCTACCCTCACCGCCGCCTACGCGGGCCCGCCTATGACCAATTCATCGAAAGCTTCGTCGCGGCCGTCAAGGACGTTTTTCCCAAGGCGCTGGTTCAGTGGGAGGACTTCCATAAGGACATCGCGTTCATGGTTCTCGACCGGTATCGCAAGCGCATTCCCTGCTTTAACGACGACATTCAGGGAACGTCCGCCGTCGCCCTCGCGGGTATCATGGCAGCGCTCCGCGTCACCGGCGGCTGTCTGTCCGACCAACGAATCGTGTACGCCGGCGCTGGCGCTGCGGGCGTCGGCATCGGCCGCCTCGTCGCCAGTCAGGCACGCGGAGAAAAAATCCCGCCGGACGTTATCCGCCGGGCGCAGGTATTTCTTGACACGCAGGGGTTGTTGTTCGAAGGTCGGGTGATCCAGGACGCCCACAAACGCGACGTTGCGATGAAGCGCGAAGACATGGCCTTCTACGGTTTTGAAGGTGAAGGCCCATTCGCCCTTCTCGAAGTCATTCGCCGCGTAAAGCCGACCGTGCTGGTCGGCACGAGCGCTCAACCGGGATTGTTCACCGAGGCGATCATCCGTGAGATGGCTCGCCACGCCGACCGGCCGATCATTCTTCCCTTCAGCAATCCGACGTCGAAGGCGGAGTGCACAGCCGAAGAGGCTGTCCGCTGGACGGAGGGTCGGGCCTTGATCGGTACCGGAAGCCCGTTCCCGCCGGTCACGTACAACGGTCGGACCATCACCATCGGGCAGGGCAACAACGTGTTCGTTTTTCCCGGGGTGGGGCTGGGCTGCATCCTGGCCGAGGTGCACCAGGTGACCGACGCCATGTTCCTGACCGCCGCGCGGACGCTGGCCGACTGCGTTACCAAGGACCGACTCGAAATCGGCGCGATTTATCCGAATCAGAGCACGCTACGCGAAGTAAGCTGTCGCATCGCGTGCGCCGTCATCCGGGAGGCACGCGAAGAGAAGGTTGGCCGTCTCATCCCCGACGAGGAGATCGAGCCGATGGTCGCCGCCGCGATGTGGTACCCCGAATACGTCGACTACGCGCAAAGTTGATCCGCCGGAGCATTCCCTGGAATGGCGGGCCGGGCGGACATCATGGGGACATTTTCTTGAATTCGCTTGCACATCCTTCTGTAGTGGAGTACAATAGTTGCGTCCTTTCTGAATCGAACCGGTGCGGGTGGAGGCTGCTTGTGCCCGCGAAGGGAGGCGAGAGCATGGTTCGGCGCGGCGTTCTCGGGCTGTTGCTTTTGTGCGTACCGCAGATTCTCGGCGGCGGCGATGCCAGGGATCGATCCCCGCGTCGGAGGGAATCCGTCCGCGACTCCGCCGTCAAATCCGCTGATGAGCATCGTTCCCGGACAATCAGCACCGCGAGCGGGAGCGACCGGCCAAGCGACGATGTAGCGTCACCCCTCGTGGGTGACGAGAAAGGTGTAGCGCCACCCCGGCCCGACGACGCGGAAGAGTTGACCCGCTTTCGGGTCGTAACCGCAGCGGGCGTTCTGGTCATCTACGATGCGGCAATTCCGCCCGGCGCCGATCAGAACCGCGATCGGGAGCGACCGGCCGTCCCGGACAATCCCGGCTTCGTCGCGTACTGGAACGACTTTGAGACCGAGTCCCTTTACGTCTTCGATCGCCTGCTCTTCGCGCCGGACGATGTAGCCGTAGCCATGGGGATCCTGCAACGCGACTTCGTACTCGACCCAGCCCTGTTCGCTTCAGACGATCTCGACCAGAGCCGCATTTCCTCGGACGACCCCCCTTCGGAGCTCCTGCCTTGGTCGTCCTCAGCCCCCCTCGGCAAGGGGGGAGGCGAGGGGACGATCCTTGTCCTCGAGCGCAGCGAAGGAGACGATGGTTCATGGCAACCGGCCTCGCGCGAGCTGGTTCTGGCCGTCATGGGTTTCGGGGCTGAAGAGGATGGTTCGGGCGGCGTCGCGGGCACGATCTGGGATTGTGGTTGTAATCCGATCTGTCTGGCACCGGTCAAGCCGCTTCCAACGCCAACGCCTCTTCGCGGCGCCTCGCCGGATTCGCTGCTTCTGCTCGCGGTAGCCGGCACCGGGTGCGGCGGCGGAGGATGCACGGGGGCATGCTGTGGCGTTGTTTGCCCACCGGGTACAACCTGCCAAAGCTGGATTTGTTTGGAGGGCGGTTGTATTCCAATATTCAAATTTGGTGCTTGCGAGAGTGACGATAAGCCCTGCACGAATGACGTCTGCTCGGACGGTTGGTGCACACACCCAGCAATATCCGGACCGTGCGACGACGGGAACGGTTGCACGGTGGGCGACCAGTGCTCAGGCGGAAGCTGCTGGCCGGGTGCGCCGAAAAACTGCGACGACGGGAATCCCTGCACCGACGACTCATGCTCGGGTGGAGCGTGCGTCAACACGCTGAAGAATTGCGACGACAACAATCCATGCACGGATGATTCGTGCGCGGACGGGGCTTGTGTCAATACGCCGAACAGCGCTCCATGCGACGACGGGGACGGTTGCACGGTGGGCGACCAGTGCTCAGGCGGAAGCTGCTCGCCGGGTGCGCCGAAGAATTGCGACGACAACAATCCATGCACGGATGATTCCTGCGCGTCCGGGGCTTGTGTCCATGCGCCGAACAGCGCTCCGTGCGATGACGGGAACGGATGCACGATTAACGATCATTGCTCGAATAGGGAATGTACGGGTACGCTGAAGAACTGCGACGAGCCGGACCCGTGTACGAACGACGGGTGTACGGCGGGGGTATGTTGGCACGAACCGATATGCCTGACGGGAACGCATTGTTGTCCGAGTACGGGTTCGTGTTGTCCGGACGGGACGAACTGTTGTGCGTCCGGTGCATGCTGCGCGCAGCCGTGCGAGGGGTGTTTCAGCAACGGGTCGCTGTCGGGCGGGACGATTTCGGTCCAGCCGAATCCGGTGTGCGTCGGCGACGTGAT
>ERZ1292633.1219-Hain-H41-02um-R1-1219-length-28120-cov-7_pt1 | contig 28120 bp, 21 predicted proteins | sample MGYA00564406_ERZ1292633 | MGnify/ENA primary metagenome ERZ1292633 (study PRJEB36523, sample SAMEA6512639) | groundwater metagenome | collected 2019-01-08 | study: AquaDiva: Metagenomics assemblies of 32 groundwater samples | reverse complement strand
GAGCCGAAACGCGTCGAAGCACTTGCGATAGGAGTCAGCCGTCACGGCGGGCATGTCCGCCGGCACGACGAGGATGCCCCCGGACGCGGGTTGAAGCGGGCGATCCTCGACGGTTGATCTTCGATTGTTGATCGCGGAGCTTTCGCGCGGACCGCAACCGTCCTCCACAATCCGACTCAAAAGGACGGAAAGTCCGATACGAACGGAGTCGATCATCTCGCTTTCCGCGTCGTCGTTGAGAGCCACCGTCACGCGACGATCGTGCGGCAAGTCGAGCTGCACGACGAGTTCGCCGCGAGTCACCACCAGGATTTCGCCGGAGCCGGCTTCGAGCAGCGCGCGGACGACCGTGCCGACCACGGTGCTGCCGCCGAAAGGAAGCGTGGCTTTGGGGTGCCCCATCCGGCGGCTCATACCGGCGGCGGGAACAATGCATCCGATTCGCACCCTGGCGGTCGATGACGTCATGGGATCGCGCTCTGCACCGGGAACGGACCTTCGACCGCGCGCCGCCGCGTCGCGCGACGCACCGCGACCAGCTCCGCCGCGATGCTCACCGCGATCTCTTCCGGCGTGACCGCGCCGATGTTCACCCCGATCGGGGCATGCACGCGATCGAGTTCCGTCGGTGAAACACCCGCATGGCGAAGGTCGTCGAAGATCACCGCGATCTTGCGCCGGCTGCCGATCATGCCCACGTATTTCGAGGGCCGACCGAGCACCGCACGAAGCGCCTGTTCGTCGTGGTTGTGGCCTCGCGTAACGATGACCAGGTAGGTGTTCGCTCCAATCGGACGGTCACGAAGCGTTTCCGCAATGTCACCCACGACGGGGCGGATCGGGGCCGGAAAACGGTCGGGGTTGGCGTATTCGCCGCGGTCGTCGATCACGCAAACGCGAAAACCGAGCGGTACGGCCATTCGCGCGATAATCCTTCCGATGTGTCCCGCGCCGGCGATGAGAAGCTCCGGCGCAGCCTCGATGGTTATGCGGTATTCGACCAACCCTTGCTCGGACTGAACACGCATCGAAATCGCCGCGTCATGACCGATGCGAAGGCGTTCGCAGGCCGAGTGAAACAGCTCCGCATCCGACGCATCATCAAAAACGCCGATCGCCACATCCATCTCGCCGCCGCAGATCAATCCGTCGTCGTACCCGAAATCGTGATCGAGTTGGAACGTGAGAAGTTCGCTGCGCCGCCGGATAAGAAGCTCATGCGCACGGCGGCGGACCTCGGCCTCCACGCATCCGCCGCCCAGCGTCCCGGTCATTCTCACGGCGTCATTCACGCACACCATCGCCCCGGCGGGCTGAGGCGTAGACCCCCGCGTGGTGACAATGGCGCACAGGGCCGCCGGGCGGCCCGCGGCGATCTCTTCGGCGACGGCCTCTAGCGTTTCTTCGATGGACACGAACTGATTATAGCGTCGACAGGCCGCAATGGGACGTACGCGTACACGTTCAGAATATGGCGGCGGGCTGTTCGATCGCCGGAGAAGCGACAGCCCGCTATTCCTTTACGCTATCTCCCGCCGGCGGCTCCGACGGACTCTTCGACCTCTCGTTTTTCACGAGGCCCCTTTTCCCGCAGCGCTCGCAGAATTTTCTCCGGCGTGATGGGCAGGTCCTTGATCCATACCCCCGTCGCATTGGCAATGGCATGCGCGACCGCCCCTAGCACCGGCAGCGTGCTGCCCTCGCCGATCTCCTTGGCCCCGAACGGTCCGCGCGGCTCATAGGAATCCACCAGGCCGCTGAATATCTCCGGCGCATCCTTGATCGTCATGGTCAGGTAGCCGTGAAGGTTCGGATTGAGGATTTGGCCGCGGGCGTCGAACTGCACGTCCTCCATGATCGTTTCGCTGGCGCCCATGACCACGGCGCCTTCGACCTGACCGTGCACGGCCTGCGGATTGATCGGCGTGCCGCAGTCGTGATAGTCGGTGAACCGCTCGATCGTGACTTTGCCGGTTTCCAGATCGACGGACACTTCGCAAACGGCGCTCCCGAACGAGTAGGCCGGCGACGTGCCCACCGTGCCGCCCTTGAAGTCGCCGCCCAGACCCTCCGGCGGCTTATAACAACCCGTGCCCACCAACGGACCATTATCGTTGAAGTACTTCCGCGCTGCCTCTTCCCACGGCGCCGACCGACCGGAAAGTCGATCCCACATTTGGGCGTCGCGGGCGACGACGTCCGCTTCGTCGCAGCCCAGCATGGCCGCGGCGTAGGGACGCATCTTGTCCACCACCGCTTCGCCCGCACGGGCGACGGCATGACCTCCCATCAACGTGACGCGCGAGGAATACGCCCCAAGGTCGAGCGGGGAGATGTCACTGTCTTCGCTGCGCATGCGCATGCGCGCCGCGGGAATACCCAACGCCTCGGCGCACATTTGGACGAGTACGGTGTCGCTGCCCTGGCCGATCTCCGCGGCCCCGATCATCAGCACCGCCGCCATCCCGTCTTCGCTCACCTTCACCACCGCGTTGGCGTGCGGAAAGATCGAACGCTTCTGGAACGGCTCTTTGCCTTTTTCGTGCGAGAGCTGCACCTGACCGCGATAAATGCAGTATCCGGCGCCCGATACGAAACCCCCGCAGCCGATGCCGATCCCCTTGCCTTTGGGAAGCTTTCCGTATTTGGCGTCCCAGCCGGCTTTCTCGCACACGCTGTTCAGCGTCGCCAGGAATTCGCAGCTCCCGATGTCCATGTCGTTGACCGTTCGCGTGTTGGGCGACATGGCGTTGCGGCGGCGGATTTCGATGGGGTCAATGCCGAGATCGTCGGCAATCATGCTCAAGAGGCATTCGAAGGCGAAACGAGGCTGCGGCACGCCGTGTCCGCGCATCGCCCCGCACGCGGGCTTGTTGGTCATCACGCGATAGCCGTCATACTTGTAGTTCGGAATCACGTAGAGAGTCGGGATCACACTGCCCGCGTAGTAGGCCGTCGCCACGCCGAAGGAAGTGTACGCGCCGCCGTCGAGGTGGATTTCGCTTTTGAACGCCTTGATGCGGCCCTGCGCGTCTACGCCGAGCTTGAACTTCATGTGCTGTTTGTGGCGTCCCCGGCCATGATGAAACATCTCCTCGCGGGAATAGACCATCTTGACCGGCCGGCCTGTCTTCCGGCTGAGAATAGCCGCGCAGAGATCGAGCGGCGTGGTCTCCGCCTTGCCGCCGAATCCGCCGCCGACGGCCGGACGGATCACGCGGATTTTGCCCAGCGGAATGTGGAATACGTGGGCGAGCATGTACTGCACGTAGTGCGGAACTTGCGTGGACGTATAGCAAACCAGCGTCCCGTCGTGCTCCCACATCGCGATGGCCGCGTGCGGCTCGAGCGGCGACTGGTAAATGAAATTGCCCGTAAAGCTCTCTTCGCGCACGTAGTGGGATTCGGCGAATCCCTTTTCGATATCCCCAAAGCTGTGATCGACGTGCGTGTTGATGTTCCGAGGATAGCGCTCGTGTACCAGCGGCGCACCCTCCCGGACGGCTTCAAAGGGGTCCAGGACGGCGGGCAGTTCCTCGTATTCCACCTCGATGAGCCCGATCGCCTTTTCCGCGGTCTTCTCATCGACCGCCGCGACCGCGGCGACCTCGTCGCCCACGTGACGCACTTTATCTTTGGCGAGCACATACTCGTCGTAGCGTGCCGGCGACACGCCGTATTCCGTGTCCGGCACGTCCGCGCCGGTGATTACGGCCAGAACGCCGGGTAAGGACTCGGCCTTCGAGGTGTCGATGCGCTTGATGCGCCCGTGTGCGACTGTCGAGCCGAGGATTTTGCCGTAAATCATGTTCGGCAGATGGATGTCCGCCGTGTAGATCGCGCGACCCGTGACTTTGTCCGCAGCGTCGATTCGCGGGATACTGATGCCCACGTTGGAGAATGCATTGGGTGCCCCACCGCTTGCGGTGGGGGACTGACCCTCGCGCCTCCCCCCTTGCAAAGGGGGGACCAAGGGGGGTTCGCTCCGAGCCGCGGGCTTCAGCCCGGTCGGTCCTTCGTCGTCGCAACGACCCTCGCGCCTCCCCCCTTGCAAAGGGGGGACCAAGGGGGGTTCGTCCCGATCCGCGCACGTTCCATCCGTTCGATAGTTCTCGCACCGGCTCACCGCGCGAAGGATGCCCCCGTACCCCGTGCAACGACAGAGGTTCCCGGCCAGCGCATCCTTGATCTCCTCGGTCGTCGGGCACGGGTTGTCCTCAAGCAGCGCCGTGGCCGAAAGAACCATGCCCGGTGTGCAAAACCCGCACTGGATCGCCCCTTCGTGTACGAACGCTTTTTGCAGCGGCGAGAGCTTGCCGTTCTCGGCGATGCCCTCGATGGTCGTGATCTGCTTGCCCTGCATTTCAGCGGCCAGCAGGAGGCAACTGTTCATCGCCGCTCCGTCGACGAGCACCGTGCACGCCCCGCAGTCGCCGACGTTGCAGCCTTTCTTCGTGCCCGTCAGTCGCAACTTGTCGCGGAGTACGTCGAGCAGGGTATCGCCGGCGTCGAACGCGACGGCGTGAGTCGAGCCGTTGATCGTTAATGTACGTGTCAGGATCATGCCCTCTTCTCCCGCATTCGGCTATGAACCGATCCCGAGCCGGTTACGCCGGGTTCGTGACAAAAAAAAGCGGACTCATTGTAGCCGCGGTAGCGGTCCCGGCGCGCCGGGATAGTCAGCCCACGGCGGGAGCCGTGGGAACCGCAACGCCCCGCGACCCCAGAGCGCCCCGGCAGGGGCGACCGTAATCAGCCCACGGCGGGAGCCGTGGGAACCGTGACGCCCCGCGACCCCAGAGCGCCCCGGCAGGGGCGACCGTAATCAGCCCACGGCGGGAGCCGTGGGAACCGTGACGCCCCGCGACCCCCGAGCCCCGGCAGGGGCGACCGAACCCCAACGCCCGTGAACCGATGCAAGTCGCGACCTCACCCTCCAAACATTCCGATGACCCGTCGATATCGTCCCGTACCCGCTCCAGCCTTGGTCGTGAATCGAACCGTCGATCGTCATCATCCGAGTCAGGATCATGTCTCATTCTTTCATGCTCGCCGCAACTCAAGGCTGGAACTTATCGGCAAGCCCTTGCGAGCCTTTCACAGTTGAGCTATTCGTGCGTGCCACTGCTGTGTCAGCAGTGGTCTACGGTACAACGCAAACCGAACGGTCATCGACTCGTCGCCGGATTCCCGCTCACGATCGACCACTGCTCAAGAGCAGTGGCACTCCCAATAGTGCCAGCCCGCCGCCGTTCGGGGACAACGAAGTTACCCCTTGTCGCTCTGTTTCCGTCGACAGAGTGGAACTTTGGCTTTCCCCCGACGGGTTACAACAGACTTGCGAATCGCCCTCCCGAAACCCCCGGATCCCCCGAAAAAGTAGAATGTCCCCCTTTCCCCCCTTTTCCCCTTTTCCCTTTTCTTCGCCGAGAGCTGAGCGATTAAGGATCGTCGTCAGATCGCCGATGACCAAGCCAAGATTGACAAGGTTGGCGTTGGCGTAGGTGACGAAGTTTGCCTGCCAGGCGTTGAATTCGGCGTCGCCGCGCGGGATGTAGTCATTGCCCATCGATGCACCATCCTATCCAACGGAACCGGACCCGCCGACGGTAAGAGGGCGGATGCAAGGTGTGGTTAGGCGTTTCGGGTTCATAAGCTAAAGCGCTTGAAGAGAATTTTACCGACATCATCGTCCGTAAGATGTCGGCTGCTGTTGACAGCGGTATCGAGAGTCGCAAGTTGTGTCTGGCTCTGAGCGGCAATAAGGATGCCGAGAATATAAGTCGGAATGCCGGCAAGAAAAGCGAGCGCGAAGCTGATACCCACTACGATTCCGTCCATTTCGCGGCCACCCTTGGAGCCCATTGCGCAACCGCCGATGACAATGATAACGGCCAAGGCTACACCTACTCCCTTAATAGTCTTCCCGACCACTACCAAGGCGTGTGCGCCGGTGTAGGCATCTGAGTACCGTTGAGAAAGTTTATGAGAAATCGTGGATGAACCGAACTCAGCGATATCGCACTTCTCGCATATACCTGCACTGATTTCTAAAACCCAGGGACTGCAGTCACTTCCGCAAAGTTTGCATGTGGCCATAGATACTGTTCTCCTCAACCGGCGGCGGCGGATCGGGACCGCCGGAAACCGCCGCCATCCAACCGGACCTTTGCCTCAAAGATGCCGGGAACTATACCTAAAACCTGTGGGCATACCCAGCCCGCCGGGGTTGACCGCTCCATGCCTGTCGCGGTTCTGATTTCGGTGTTTTCCTTCGTGGCGGAGCCTGTCCCGACGCAATCGGGGTGGCTTCGTGGCTGCCCATCCGCATCATGCCCCATTCTCCCGCGCTCGCCGCAGGGCGGTCGATAACGCCCGTTGCGTGAGAACGCCGACAATCTCGCGGCGGAACGACGCCGACCCACGCACATCCGAGATGGGCTCGCATTGTTCCATCGCCGCCGCCGCGGCCTCGGCAAAAACGCGATCGCTCGGCTGCCGACCGACCAGCGCCTCCCGCGCCGATGCCACCAACTTGGGCGTGGGAGAAACCGCGCCCAATGCGATCCGTGCGTCGCCGATCGAGCCGTCCGATTCCAGACGCATCGAGGCCGCGATCGCCGCGACCGCGACGGAATTGCCCTCCCGCAGCGAAAAGCGGGCGTAGGCAGCCCCGAAACCGGCGGGCGGCGTCGGGTGGCCCAGGTCGCCAGACTTGGGGAACGGGTGGCCCAAGTCGCCAGACTGTACGTGTTTAGCCTCCCCCCTTACCAAGGGGGGATTGAGGGGGGTCGCGCCTCGCCCCGAGGAAAAATCTCCTTCCGACAAGACCTCCCCCAGCCCCTCCTTGGCAAGGAGGGGGGCTGATTGCGACACGCTAAACGAGTGCTCAGACCTGGGAGACATCGGGACCCAAACGGACACGAGGATTTCATCGTTTTTCAGGACCGTTCGTCGCACGCCCACAAAGAATGACTCGATAGGGATCGTGCGTTCGCCGCCCGACGGGTGGCCCAGGTTGTCAGACCTGGGGGACGACCACGCCCTCACCGAGGCGCCGAGGACGCCCAGTACCGGTGGAAGGTCCGCGCAAGGAACCGCGCAAACGACATTCCCGCCGACCGTGGCCATGTTGCGGATTTGAACCGCCGCCATCTGATGCGTCGCATCGTGAATCGCGGGAAAAAGGCGGCGCACTTCGCGATGGCGATCAAGCTCTGAAAGCGTCGTCAGCGCCCCGATTCGCAGTCCCTCCCGCGTGAGTGTTATTCCTCGCAGGGCTGAAATCGTTTGGAGAGAAATCAGATGCCGCGCGGACCGTCGCCCGCTCTTGAGATCTACCAACAGCTCCGTCCCGCCGGCGAGCAGGCGGGCGTCCGCCCCGAACTTCGAGAGAAGGGACGACGCCTCCTCCAGCGAGGTGCTTTCGTGAAATTCAACCTCCGGTAGATACAAGGCGTTCCCTCCGATCATGTTCCCCGAATCGACGGGTGGCCCAGGTCGTCAGACCTGGGGGACCGGGACGGGTGGCCCAGGTCGTCAGACCTGGGGGACCGATGGCCCCCGGCCATGTCCCGCGAATCGTCAGCCGGTCCGCATCACGTGCCATCGCCAGCTTTCGGCATGGGACCGGACGGCGAGGTTGTTTCCACGGCGATCGTCGCGCTTTGGGGGCCTAACGCTCCGAACAGAAATTGCGCCGCGATCTGATTGGCCACCGCCGCGGGCGGCCGGCCTCCCTTCGGATCGTACCAGCGATAAAGCCAGTTCAGCATTCCGAACAACGACATCGTCAGGACGTGCCTGTCCAACGCTGCGCCGGGCGCTTGCTTGTCGAGAACACGGTCGATAATGCCGCGCGTCAGTTCGTAGTACGCCCGCCGGATTTGTCGCGTCTCGTCGTAAGACGTACCGCTCAGCGAATCCAGCTCGTGCGAACAGACTTTCAGCGCCGCCATGTTCGCCGCGAAATACCCGATGTGGGAACGAACCATGGCGAAAAGCTGCTCCATCGGGTCTTCCACGCCGTGGAGTTTTTCCTTCAGTTTATTCAGCAGCGAGTTAAACGTTCGGAATTGGATAAGAAATAGCATCCTCTCTTTACTGTCGAAATAGTGGTACATTCCGGCAAGGCTTACTCCGGCGGTCTTGGCAACCATGCGCATGGACGCCTTTTCGTAGCCTGCCTGAGCCATAACCCGCGTCGCCGCTTCGAGGATGTGCCCCAGTCGCTCGTCGTAACCCTCGCGGAATTCGGAATCCCGGCGGGGGGCCTCCTCCGCACCTGGGGGTTCGAACATCTGTTCCGGTCTATTGGAAATCATGGCCGATAACAACCATCTATCGTAGCACGATCGTTCGCTCTGTAACTATGACCCAAATCGGTCCGGCTGTCAACATATTTCTTGAAGAACGCCCTTGACAATATCGCCGCGAACAGCAAAATAGGTCGATAGTGGAATCTGAGATTCTGCGATCGAGGTCGTACGCAGGCCTATGATTGCAAAATACTCGAACGAACGTCCGTTCGATATCGTATCGCGAATTGGACGAAACTGAGGCTTGTCGCGGGCGGAATTTCCGCCGGGAGCGGTTGACGATGAGCAAATTCCCGCAACAAAAGGCTGATGCATTCCAGTTTGGTGAGATCCAGTACCAGAAAGACGGATGGATCGCGCGGGTCACATTCAATCGGCCCGAAGCCTACAACGCCTACAGCACATCCTCGTTGCAGGAGCTGGCTGCGGCCTTTCAGGACGCCTCATGGGACGATGGGGTGGCTGTCGTCGTGCTGACCGGGGCGGGCGAGCGGGCGTTCTGCACGGGCGGCGACGTGAAGGAGTATCAGAAGCACTATACGGAGCGGCCACGAGACTACTGGAAGTACATGTGCTGCTTCAAGGCATACATCGAGTCGATCACAAACTGCGCCAAGCCGGTGATCGCACGGATCAACGGGATGGCGGTGGGGGGGGGGAACGAGAGCCAACTTGCCTGTGATCTCGGCGTGATGGCGGAGCACGCCTACATCGCTCAGGTCGGTACGAGCGTGGGTTCGGTGGCGTGCGGCGGATCGACGCAGTGGCTGCCGCTGCATGTCGGTGATCGGCGGGCGCGGGGCATTCTGTTTCTCAATCAGCGGTACCCGGCGTTCACCTCGATGGGGATGGGCCTGGTCAATGCGGTGGTTCCGACGGTGAAAGGACCGGACGGGGCGTTCATTACGAAGCTCGCCGGCGGCCGCCGGTATCTGGGCGACTGGAACACCGATCCCTGGGACAATCCCTTCGAGCGGCGAGCGACGCCGGAGGAGATCAAGAAGGCACTCGACGGCAAGGACGGCTATCGCATCGATTCGTCGCTGCTGGACGGAGTCGTTTCGGATCTTTGCGAGCAGGTGGTCAATAAGTTCTTTGAGTGTACGCGGTACACGAAGGCGCAAGTGAATTACTGGAAGGACACGTCGTGGCACGCGACGGCTTCGCATGCGCGCGACTGGCTGGCCATCCATTACACGAGTCTCGAACCGCACGAAGGAATGACGGCGTTTACGGAGAAGCGCAAGGCGGATTACGTGGGGATGCGACGTCGGGCGTCGTCGGGCGGATCGAGCGAGTTTCTCTGGGGCCCGTATGCAAAAACGTGCGGGAAGTGCGGGGCGAAGGGCATCCCGGCGCATTTCGAGTTCTGCGGCGTGTGCGGCGAAGGCCTGGTGTGCCAAGAGGAGTAGGGAGCGAGACGGACAGCGAGGCTGCGAATGAACCAGGAGGCTCGGCGAGCGCTGGTGACCGGCGGCGGACGGGGGATCGGTCGAGCCATCTGCGAAGCCCTGGCACGCGACGGGCACGACGTTGCGATCGTCGATCGGGATGAGACGGAGGCCCGCGCCGTCGTCAACCGGATCGAGTCGCTCGGGCGGCGCGGATGGCTGGGAGTCGGAGACGTTCGCGATTCGGGGCAGGTTGATTCGCTGGTGGAGGCGTTGGGCGAACGGTGGGGCGGGATCGATGTTCTGGTCAACAACGCGGGCATCGTTCGCGACCAGGTGATCTGGAAGATGACGGATGACGAGTGGCGTGACGTAATCGATGTGGACCTCGGCGGAGTGTTTAACTGTTGTCGTGCCGTCGTGCCGCTGATGCGAAAGAACGGATGGGGCGCTATCGTCAACATATCGAGCATCAACGGCATGCGCGGGAAGTTCGGTCAAACGAACTATTCCGCGGCCAAGGCCGGCGTCATCGGGCTCACCAAGGCGCTGGCGAAGGAAGTGGCGCGCTTCAATGTGACGGTCAATGCCGTCGCCCCGGGATTCATCGAGACGTCTATCCTGGAGTCCATGCCGACGCAGGCCAAAGAGCAGGCGATCAGCGAAATCCTGCTGGGGCGATCGGGGCGGGTGGAAGACGTGGCGGAGGCGGTGGCGTTCCTTTGCAGTGATCGGGCGAGGTTCATTACGGGTGAAGTCATACGCGTCGATGGTGGACAATACGTATGAAGGGTGAATGTCGAATCGCGAATGAAGAGCCGGCGCCTGCATTCTTATGCGAACCCCAACGCGAGCGCGGGGCGGTGTCGCACGTGCGAAGCCATCGCTCGCGGAACGTCCGCCCGTCGCTTGCGCTCCGGGTTCGGATGGGAACCCCCCTGTGTCCCCCCTTGGTCAGGGGGGAGGCGGACCGGTCGTCCCGGCAAAGCAGATGATACGATGAGTGATTACGACTTCTTCAGCGTGCAGATTGTGGACGGCGTGGCGACCGTGGTGATGAATCGTCCGCCGCTCAACGTGCTGCACGTTCCCATGATGATCGAGTTCAACAGCCTGCTGGAAAGCGTTCTGGCGGGGAATGATACGGTTGCGGTGCTTATCCGCGCTTCGGGCAAGGCGTTCAGTGCGGGGGTGGATGTTTCCGATCACTCGGCGGACAAGGTGGGGGACATGATCCGCTTGTTTCACGGGATTTTTCGAAGGCTGGCGTCGACGGACGCACTCACCATCGCCGCCGTTCAGGGCGCGGCGCTGGGCGGCGGATGCGAGCTGGCGTGCTTCTGTGATATCGTTCTGGCTTCGGATCGCGCGAAATTCGGTCAACCGGAGGTTCAGGTCGGCGTCTTCCCGCCCGTGGCCGCCTGTGTCTTTCCGCCGCAAATCGGGATCAAGAAGGCGATTGAACTCAACGCCCTCGGAGCGACCATCGACGCCAAGGAAGCGCATCGCATCGGACTGGTCAATCAGGTGTTTCCGGTCGAGGAGTTTGACCAGAAGGTCAACGAATACCTGGAGGGAATCAAGAGGCTTTCACGCCCCGTCGTGCGCCTTGCGAAGCGGGCGACGTCGTTGAGGGTCCGCCGGCAAGTGCTGGAGCAGTTGGAGGAGACGGAGGCGATGTACCTAGACGAGTTAATGAAGCTACAAGATGCCCACGAAGGCATCGCGGCGTTCATGGAGAAACGTCCGCCGAAATGGAAGCACGCGTAGTTGTGAGTCGGCTATGATGACACGACCTACGGCTCTGCTTTGCCCGCACGATGGCGGAGGGCACGGTGTTCTCTGTACTGCGTAAAGAACCGGATGTGCTTATGCTCCTAACCGGTCTTTGGCCTGTTAGGCAGAGGCTATGTTTCGCCGCGGAAGGAGGAGTTTTTCACATCGAGGGAGCCTTGGGGAAGGTTACCTCGGTGTCGGTTCGCGGAGTTCGCAGCTTGGAGTACCTTCGACGCACCCCGTGGTACTCAGAGTTTGTCGTCCCCAAATGGGAGCTTACCGCGCAGATCGTGGGCGCACAGCGCGTGCTTTTAACGACGCTGTTGTACGACCGGAATATCGCTAAGTTCGCTAAGGCGGTGAACGAGGCGTTACACGTGACGGGTGGAGAGTTGGGGGCGAGGATCCGAGCGACCACAACGGACCTGTAGAAGGCGAGAACTATATGAAAGCGGCTGTCTTTTATGGATCGGAAAAGGGACTGAGAATCGAGGACGTTCCGATTCCGAAGATCAATCCTAATCAGATTCTGGTCAAGGTGGCGGCGTGCGGCGTCTGTCACACCGACCTTCACTACATCGAGCACGGTGTTCCGACCTTCAAGAAACCGCCCCTGGTGTTGGGGCATGAGGCGTCGGGCGTCGTGGAAGAAGTCGGGGCCGAGGTTCGCACACTGACCAAGGGCCAGCGGGTGCTGATTCCCGCGGTGCTGACCTGCGGGAAGTGCATGTTTTGCCGCATGGGGCGCGAGAACATCTGCGCCAACATGACCATGCTCGGCAACCACATCGACGGAGCGTACGCCGAATACGTAGCCGTTCCGGCGAAAGACCTTTTGGAATTGCCGGCGTCGATTCCCTTGGAAGAGGCGTCCATCATCGCCGACGCGACCTCGACACCGTATCACGCGGTCAAGAACCGTGCGCGGGTCCAGCCGGGGGACACGGTGGTGATTTTCGGTTGCGGCGGGGTGGGGATCAATGCGGTGCAGCTTGCGACGGCGGCGGGGGGCTACGTCATCGCCGTGGACATCAATGAGCGCAAGTTGGAATGGGCGACGCAATTCGGCGCGGCGAAGACCATCAATGCCGCGAAGGTCGATCGGGTCAGCAAGGAAGTAAAGAAGCTTACCGGCGGCGGGGCGGACGTGTGTCTGGAAGTGATCGGAAATCCGCGCACGATTGAAGAGGCGTTTGAGTGTGTGCGAGTCGGCGGACGACTGTGCGTAGTGGGTTACACGAGCGAGGCTGTCAGCATCGTTGCCGGCAAGATCATGTTCAAGGAGATCGAGATTGTCGGGTCACTGGGATGCCGGCCGCTCGACTATGCGCCGCTCATTCGGATGGTGGAGCAGGGAAAGATTGACATCAAACGGCAGGTGACGCATCGATTCAAACTCGAGGAATTGACGAAGGCATTCGAGGTTATGAAAGAGGGAGTTTCCCTGAGGTCAATCGTCATTCCATAGGATCGATTGAAAACACCATTGCCCGGTCGACGAAGGATGACGGCGGGCGTAAGTTGGAGCGTCTAACAGAACCGAGAGCGCGAGCGACCGGTCTTGGGTTCTTCGGCTCTCGGTGCTTGGCCCCGCGCTTGCGCTTGGGGTTCTGTTAGAGGCTTTGGCTGAAGCACAAGTTAGTCTGAACAGAGCTATTCTCAGAACGAGAGAAGCGTGCAGTCCAAGGCAACGACAGTTCAGCGTGTGGAGATCAAGGCGCAGGCGCGACTGCGGTCGCTGCTGAAGGACTATTTTGTCAATCTGGATTCGGCGGCGACGGATCCGGCGCGAAAAGTGGCCTGGTGCACGTCGGTGGGACCGTGCGAGATTTTGACCGCCTTTGGATTCGAGGTTTTCTTTCCGGAGAATCACGGAGCGATGCTGGGGGCGAAGAAAGTCAGCCATCGCTTTGTTCCGCGGGCCGTCGGCGTTGGATACAGCGCGGAGACGTGCTCGTATATGAACAGCGACATCGGGGCGGCGCTCGCCGGATACAGTCCGCTTCAAGAGGCCTATGGTATTGCCGGCCCACCCAAACCCGACGTCCTGGTCTACAGCACGAATCAGTGCCGCGAAGTGCAGGATTGGTGGTACTTCTTTGGCAGACGGCATGACACCCCGGTTATGGGGGTATGTCCGCCGGGACATCTGGGGGAAGTGACGGAAGAACATATCGCATTTGTGCGAGGCCGACTTCTTGCTTTGATTCAGCAAATTGAGACGCGCTTTGACCTTCGACTTGACTGGGATCGACTGCGGGAAGTTGTCGCACTGTCCAGTCGGGCGAGCGGCCTTTGGCGCGAACTGCTGGAGACGGCCCGCTCACACCCCTCGCCGCTTACGTTTTTTGACGGTCTGATTCATATGGCCCCTGTGATTGTCATGCGTGGCTCGCAACAGGCCGTCGACTATTATGAAGAGCTTTTGACTGAAATGCAGGATCGCGTGCGCGACGGTGTGGCGGCCGTTCCGGACGAGCGCTTCAGACTGTACTGGGAGGGAATGCCGGTCTGGCCGAAGATTCGCGAACTTTCCGAGAAGTTCCTGAACCTGCACGCGGTCATTGCAGCCAGCACGTATTGCAACTCCTGGGCATTCGAGGAATACGACGGGGGCGATCCACTGTGGTGGATGGCCAAAACGGCCACGGAGATATTCATCAATCGGGATGAGCAGACCAAGGAAGTATTTTTGTTGGACATGTTCCGCCGGTTCGACATCGACGGAGCTATTTTCCACAACGCGCGAACTTGTCCGAACAACACCAACTCGCGCTTCGGGATGGCTCAGCGATTGCGGGAGCGGCACGAGACGCCCGTGCTGGTCATTGACGGAGATTTGAGCGACGTGCGGTTCTTCTCGACGGCGCAGACGATGACCAACATTGAGGCGTTCATCGAACAGCTCGAGGAGCGGAAGCGATGAGCGAACGTCTCTTCGTAGGCATCGACGCCGGCTCCTCGGCCACCAAGTGCGTGGTGCTCGACGAGCGCGGGCGGCTGATGGGCAAGCATGTGTCGGCTTCGGGTTTTGATTTTGCGGAGGCGGCCGAGACGGTGCTTTCCCGATCGCTGCTGGAGGCGGAGAGCGAGCGGGACGACGTGACCTGCTGCGTTTCGACGGGATACGGTCGGGGAAGAGTACCCCTGGCCCATCGGCAGGTTACGGAGATCACCTGTCACGCGCGCGGCGCCCGGGAGTGGTATCCGCAGGTGCGGAGCATTATCGACATCGGCGGGCAGGACACCAAAGTGATCCACGTGAACTCGGACGGGCGCATGGCGGAGTACCGGATGAACTCGAAATGCGCCGCGGGCACGGGGACTTTTCTTGAATCCATTGCACTCAAGCTCGGTGTTCCTCTCCGTGAGATCGACGAACTGGCGATGAAGTGCGTCACGGACACGGTCATCAACAGCTACTGCACGGTGTTCGCGGGAACCGAAGTGATCGAACGCATCAAGGCCGGACAGCCCCGCGAGGACATTTCCATGGGTTTGTTTCGGTCCATCGCTTCGCGGGTTGTGGAGATGCTCTCGTCGCGCAGCGGCCCGATCGCCGTTACCGGGGGCGTCGTCGCCCACTGTCGGGCGATGGTGAGGGCGCTGGAAGAAGCGTTGGAGACGGAAGTGCTGCTCCCGCCGCTTCCGCAGCACGCGGGCGCGTATGGAGCGGCGCTGATCGCGATCGGCGACTGGGAAGCAGGCAAGGGAGGCAGACAGATCGGCGGCGGTGACACGACCATTTCAACCCCCCTCGATCCCCCCTTGGGAAGGGGGGAGGCGGGCCCGCACGGATCCGTATCCGAACGGTTCGGAGCTAAATGATGGCCCTTCGCAACGGAGAGCTCGGCGTTCATCCTCCCGGCGCATTGGGCGTGGCGTTCTTTATCCATGCCGGCGCGGAACGGTTCATCGGGCGCGGCGGCGACGGGGTTACGCAAGGGCTCAAGGAGTTGGGATCGCTGAAGCTGTTGGACGGAGGGTTGCTGCGATCCGTTCCTCTGAAGGACCGGATTTTCGCCAACCTTCTGGAGGCCGACGCCCGCGACCGGATGCCGGAGCTTCTCTTCGTTTGCTGCAACCCCGATCAGCTCCGAGCGTTGACCAGCGAGATCGTGCGGTTTCTGGAGAGCCTCGCGGAGCGCGGCCGATTGTGTTCGGTCGACGATGTCCGCGGCAACGTGCCCATCCTGCTCATCCTTCCCAACGGCATCCTGTCGGAACAGACGGTACAGACCTACGACGAACAGCTTCACGCGGCGGTACTGATGAAACGTCTGCCGGTTGTCACGGAAGAGATGATCCAGGCGTTGCAGGCCCGTGTCGTGCGCGGCATCTCGCTGCAGGCGGGAGGGCGGCGTGGGTCCGGGCCGGACACGGTCTACGTGCTGGAGCGGAAAGGGTCGTTGGTCTTTGCGGGCGGGGGCGAAAGCGAAGGCGAGCGCGTCGAGGCGATCCTGACCGCGCACGACTACCCCTTCACCCATCCGCGCGGCGTTCCCGGCACACGGATCGAGTTCGACAAAGCGATGATCTCCTGCATCCTCAACGTCGGGGGGTTGATTCACACGGTCAAGGAGGACGGATCGCTGATCGACCTGAGAATGGGAGACCTGTGCAAGGACCCGTCCAAGGCGAACTTCGTGCAGCAGATTACCCGCGCGGTGTTTGATGTGGGCAAGGCCGCCGGCGCGTATCCGCCGGAGGCAAGCTACGAGGAGGTGTGGACCAAGCATCGCGCTACAATCCTGGCCCACGCCGACCATGTCACCAGTTCATTGAAACAGTTCCGTGATGCGCTAGCCGGCGGGTTGAGCGACCTGGAATTGTTTTCCAACGAGGAATGGTTGCTTACCCCCCTGTGCCGCTATGCAGCCACGGCGGGGATGAAAGAGGAAGAGGCCTTGTTTCGTTCGTTTCGGCGTCAGATACAGGCCTCGATGGCGCGAGCAATTCAATATCGCGACCACGGTTCGAACGGGCATCTAGCTGGGGAATCCGCCATGAAACTGTGCGCACAGCGAAACGTTTCGGTCGAGTTGTTTGAGGCCGGTCCGGACAACGTCGTCCTGGTCGGCACAATGCTCGACAACGAGCACCTCATCAAGCTCGAGATCAACATCTATCTGCCGGACGAGCAGATCACCCGCAGCCGGTTGGACATGATTCGGGTCCCGTTTCCGGTTTGCCGCGAGGTTGAGGCCGTGGCGGAGCGACTGGTCGGACTTCGGATCGAGCACGGCGTTCTCAGCGAGATCGGACGACGTGTCGGCGGTCGCGTCGGCTGCTCGCATATCAAGGAACTTGCGACCAACATCGTGTATTTCGTGGCTTCGTACCTGGTGCGGCGGCGGGCGGGGGTGGAGCCGATGAGCATCGATTTCGTGCACAAGCCGCACGAGGAGCGGTTCACGCTCACCCGCGGACTGCTGCGCGATTCCTGCCTGGCGTATTGCCAGACGACGTCGAAGGACCTCGACGAAAACATCGGAATCAAGCGGATGGGAGAAGAGCATACGCATCCGCTTCGGTTGGGGGACTACGAGCCGTCGTTCGGCGTGCTGCTCAAAGATCGTGTCCGGCGATGGGGTGATAAGACGTATTTGCGTTTTCGCCGGGACGACCAGAAATGTTCCCTGTCTTTTGCGGCGTTCGGCGAGACGGTTTTCCAGATCGCCCGGCACCTGATCGACCTCGACGTTCGTCCCGGCGACCGCATCGCCATGCTCTCCGAGAATCGTCCGGAGATGTACATGTTCGAACTGGCGGTCATGTCGATCGGCGCGGTCACTGTGCCGATTTTCGCGGGATATCCGGCGGCGCAGATCGCGTACGTGCTAGGGCATTCGCGGCCTCGGTTTGTGGTGGTTTCCGGCAAACATCAGCTTGACAAGATCGAGCGCGGCGCGTTTCCCTGGGTCCGCCGATTCTATTGCATGGATTTCGACACCGCCTGTGAAGCGTGGGGAGCGGAGAACTTTACGGCGCTGACGAGCGCGGGCGGAGCGAGCGTTGAACGGCTGGATCAGAAGATTGCCGCCGTACAGCCTGACGATCTGTGCGTGGTGATGTATACCTCCGGAACGACGGGAACGCCCAAGGGCGTCAAGCTCTGTCACAGCAATCTCATTTCCCAGCAGAAGGCGATCTCCCTGATCTGGGACGTCGGCGAAAACGACGTACTCATGAACTATTTGCCGTGGCACCACAGCTTCGGCGGGTTGTTCGAGCGGTTCGTGACGCTCTATCACGGATGCGAACTCTGCCTGGACGACTCGCGCGGCCGTGACATGGAACGGATGCTGGAGAACTGGCGACTGTTCAATCCCACGATTTTCTGCAGCGTGCCGCGGATCCACGATGAGCTGATCACGCGGTGCCGAGAACATCGCGAGATCGCGGATCTTGTATTCGGCGGCCGACTTCGCTTTGTGTTTACCGCGGGCGCGCCGCTTCCGTCGCAAGTCGAGACGGCCTATCGCGAGCACCGGATTCCCGTGCTCGAAGGATGGGGGCTGACGGAAACCTCGCCCTGCGTCACGCTGACGACCAAGGACGCGACGTGGCGAAGCGGCTTTGTCGGCTTCCCCATACCCGGCGTGAAGATTCGCATCAACAGCGATTATGAGATTCTGGTCAAGGGCCCCAACGTGATGGGCGGGTACCTGGATGAGGAGGAGCCCACCATCCATGTGATCGACAACGACGGCTGGTTTCATAGCGGCGACCTGGGCGAATTCACCAACGAAGGGCTGCGCATCTTCGGAAGGAAAGACGGGGCGTTCAAACTGACGACGGGTGAGAAAGTCCATCCCCAGAGGATCGAAAACGTTCTGGTGAATGAGTCGCCCTTCATTAGTCTCGCCCTCGTCGTGGGAAGCGGCAAGGACTACGTCGGGGCGCTGATTTACCCGGATTGCAGGCAGCTCCATGAGTGGCTGGATCGGCACGGCATTAAGTCCGATTCCCTGACGGATCATCCGGCCGTGCGGGAGCTTCTCGCCTCCGAGCTGGCGCGGGTCAACCCGATGATCGACGTGAAATATCAGCGTGTCCGCCGAGCGGTGCTCGCGGAACGTGAGCCGTCACTGACCGGCGGCGAGTTGACCGCGACCGGCAAACTTGTGCGTAAGGCCGTGCTCAACAACTATCGGCACAAGATCGAGGATTTGTTCTCGTCCAGTCCGTCGGAAGAAGTTATTGTGGTAAGGCAACCGGAATTGCAGAGGGTCTAGGATCGTGAACGGAAGCGGTTTTCCTCGTGTGGTGATTGCGGGCGCGGCGCGCACGCCTGTCGGCGTGAAGTGTGGGACGCTCAGCGGGTTTTCGGCGGAGGACCTGGCGGTCCTCGCCTGCGAAGAGGCGATCCGTCGCAGCGGCATTGATCGAACGAGAATCGACGCCGCGGTCGGCGCCAACGTGTACCAGTACACCGCGCCCCGTATGCAGGATATCTATTTCCCGCGCAATGTCGCGTTGCGCTGCCGGCTGAACACGGATGCGCCCGCACTGATGGTGCAGCGTATCTGCGGATCAGGATTGCAGACGGTGATAACCGGTTTTCAGCAGATCGCGCTTCCCGAGTGCGTGGATGACGCAAAGACGATTCTCTGCTTCGGGGCGGAGACGATGTCGCGTACCCCGCGCTTACTCCGCGCGGCGAGACGGCCGGCGAACTTTTGGGAGTTCGCCGAACGAGGCGAAGTCGAGGATACCTTGCTTGTCGGTCTCAATCACGACCTGGCGAACACGACGATGATGCTCACCGCGGACGAGTACGGGTTGCACGTGGGGGTTAGTCGCCGCGAATGTGACGAGTGGGCGGCGGCATCGCATGAAAGGGCGCGATCGGCCTGTCGCATCAGTTACCTCAACGGCGGCGATGCTCTGAAGGGGATGTTTCCGATTGACACGACCGACCGGACGGGAAGGCCCGTGCACCTGGCGCGGGACGAGTGCGTACGAAAGACTTCGCTTGACGTTTTGGAAAAGCTGCCGGGCCTTACGCCGAACGGACTGGTTTCGGCGGGAAACGCCAGCGAGATCAGCGACGGAGCGGCTGCGGTGCTTCTGGCGGATCGGGAACATGCCGAGGCGATGGAACTTCCCGCCCGCTTCGAGATCGCGGGCTATGGCGTAAGCGGGGTCGATCCACGGGTCATGGGACGTGGCCCCGTTCCCGCGGTCAAGCAGGCTCTGATTCGGGCGGGCCTGAACGTGAAAGACATCGGACTTTGGGAGATTAACGAAGCCTTTGCCGCGCAGCTCATGGGCGTCGTCAAAGAGCTGAAGCTGGACCGCGAGATCGTAAACGTAAACGGCGGGGCGGTAGCGATCGGACACCCGCTGGCCGCCACGGGGGCCAGACTTCTGGTTGATTTGATGTACGAAATGGAGCGTCGCGGCGTTCGCCACGGGTGCGTCGGCGTATGCATCGGCGGCGGCCAGGGTGTGGCCATGGTGATTCGGGACAGCGAACGGGCGTAGCGCGCCGATTGTGAGAAAACGACGATGAAACGCGCCTTTTCATTTGGAGACAAGTCCATCGAATCCGCGGTGCGGCGGGTCAATGAAATCCGCTGCATTGCCGTGATCGGCGCCGGAACGATGGGGCAGGGTATCGCGAGCGATCTGCTGAGCAAGACGGATTGCCGGGTGATCCTTCTCGATGTCCAGCCGGCGGCGCTGGAAAGGGCGAAGGCGAAACTCTCCGGACAATGGCGTCGGCGCGTGCGGGAATCGCGGCTGCGCGAAGAGGACGCCCGTGCGCTGGAGGAGCGGATCACCTATGCCTCGGACTACGAAGAACTGAAAAGCGCCGACGTGATCTGGGAGGCCGTTACGGAGCGGCGCGAGATCAAGGCGAAGATATTCGACGCCGTCGAGCGGCTGGTCGATCCGGAGCGCGTCGCCGCCGTCTTTTCGAACACCTCGTCGCACACGACGGAGGAACTGGCCGAGCTTTTCCGCCTTGAATCGTTTCGTGAAAAGTTTCTGACCGTCCACGGGTACTTCCCATTCGACGCCAACCGGCTCATCGATGTGATGAAGGGCAAATACGCCTCCAAGGAGACCTTCGCATTCGGCGTTGTATTCGCGGATCAACTCCTTGAAAAGACAGTCATTGCCCTATCACTGGACCACCACGGTTACATCACGGACCCCATTTTTCAGGCAATGGCGGCGATCATTTCGTGGGATATTGCCAGTTCGCGCGATCTCGTGCAGCTTGGTGGCCTATGGGAATTGTTTACCGCCAATCCATTTACAGTTCTCGACCGGACAGGACACATGGCCTATACGGAATCGTCGCGTCATTTTGGCGATGCGCTTCCCGCGACGGACCGTCTGCGAAGTCTATACTTCCGCGACGAGAGATTCTACCCGGAATGGATTGCGGCGCTGGAGAAAGACGGCCGGACCGGCGTCAGTTCGCCGTCGCGCAAAGGCTTTTACGCGTGGGGAGACGACGGGGCGAAGCCGGAAACCGTGCTCGACCCTGTAAGCGACACGTATGTGCCGATCGGCGAGATATCGAGAAAAGACTTCTGGTCGCTCTACGAAGCCGCGGAGCTAGATCGACGTGCGGGTAAGATCAAGAGCGCCGAGGCGATTGTGCATGTGGCGTGCACGGGCGACGCGGGCGGCAGGGCGTTCAGGCGCTACGTGCTTCCCATTTGCCTTTACGCACTGGATTTGATTCAGGACCGGATCGCCACGCCGGGTCAGATCAACACCGCCACGCGGGCCGGTTTGCGGTTCAAGGTCGGTCTGGTCGAGACGGTCGACGCCCTCGTCGCAAATCTGACCATCGACGGATTGATCGAACTGATTCGACGGGCCCAGGACGAGAACGCCGACGATGCGTACATGGTGGCGCTGTTGGACATCGACGGCGCCGCCGGCCCCCGAATGGGCAGACCTTCGCTTCTGCTCGAGATGAAACACCGAAACCTTTCTCAGTTGCTGGGATATGGGAAATATTATCATACGCCCGTGGCGGAGTTGGACGTCGAAACCGGCGAATATCGCGGCTATTATTCGGATATCAAATTCCACGAACCCTCGTCGCGCGACCGGGTCGCGAGCGTCGTGTTCAACAACCCTCTACGCGGAAATGTATGGAATCACGCGAACATCGATCAGCTCGCGCACGCGTGGAGCCGCGTCCTCAGGCTGCATCGCGAAGGCAAGTGCGGGGCCGTGCTCTTGACGGCGGCCGGCGTCGGAATGCGAATGCTGGGCGCCGACGCCCGCGAGTTCAACCGCGGCTGGTTCGAACCGGAAAAGGGTTATGTTCCACTGACCGAGGAGGAGGCAGCCGCCACGACCCGCAATGCAGTGGGTCTGTTCCGCCTGATTCAACGAAGCCCGGTCGCGACGATCGGCGTTTTCGGCGAGAAGTGGGGCGGCGGAGCGGAGTTCACCTACTTTCTGGACCTGCGATTCGACGTGCGCACGTATGGGTCTGTCTTTGACTCCCTTGAGCGTCGTTCTCACTGGCAGGAGAAAAACACCTACAACCAGCCCGAGCTTGACTATGCGATTCTCCCCGGTTTCGCGGCGGTCGGTGAACTGAAACGGCTGGGGATGGGAGACTCAGTGATCTTCGAGCTTTTCGATCAGGGACTGACTGCGGATCGTGCTTTTCAGGTCGGATTGTCGAATGGCGTCTTTGATGACGAACTGGAGGCGCTGCGTCGCGGCTACGAGCGGGCGCGGGGCATGGCCAAGGACGCGCCCTACTCGCGAGCGCTTTTCAAGCGGGAACTCTCCCGCGGCGCGGACGACGAAGCGCTTGCGCGAGAAACCGGTGAGGTGTTCAACCCTCGGAAAAATCCCTTCATCCGCGCCGGTTTGCTTGCGTTGCTCGATCGTCGGGGGAAAGCGCCGCCCATGGATTACGGCTGCACCAACGTGCGCCTTCCGGGTTGGGAATACCCGGACGAAAGCGGCATCGCCGAGGCCGACGCGAACGGTCATCGTAGCGGCGAGGCGGGGCGGGATGGAGGATCGGCATGACCACTGAAGAAATTATCGCGCATTGTCGGGAGCTTCTTGACTTGCTTCCGGCTCAAGCGCTGGAGCGGGCGAAGGAGCGGCATCCGCACATAGGCGGCTTCGGCGTCTTCCCGGTCTATGCGCCGCTCGAGGTCATTCACGCGGCCGGACTGATGCCGGTGGGCCTGTTCGGCGCCGGCGGAAAGATCGAACTGTCTCACGCCGAATCGCGTTTCCAGTCGTTCATCTGCTCCATTGCCAAGAGCACGCTGGAACTGTTCCTGCGCGGCGACATGGATGCGTTCACGGGCGTCGTGTTCAGTTCGATCTGCGACGTCGCCCGCAATCTCGCCAGCATCGTGAAGCGTAACGCGCCCAATCATTACGTTGAGTATCTCCATTTGCCGCAAAATCTCTACAGCGCCGGATCTTCCGCGTACACCCGCGCGGAGTTTGAGCGCTTTCGCACGAATCTATCAAGCCGCATCGGGCGACCGATTACCGACGAAACGATCAATCGTAGTCTCGAACTTTACAACAAGGTGCGCCGGATAACCCGCGCTCTCTACGAACATCGTCGGAAGTACACAGGCGCGATCGCGGCCGCCGATCTCTATGCAGTCGTGCAGGCCGGTACACGGATGATGCCCGAGGACTTCGCGCCGCTCCTCGAAGAACTGTTCGAACAGGTCGCCGCGCGCAAGACGCGCGCGCGAGACGGCGCCAGGGTCGTGATCGAAGGCGCTTTTTGCGAGCTGCCGCCGCTCGGTCTGATCGAGGTGATCGAGGCCGCGGGGTGCATCGTCAAAGACGACGATTTGATCATCGGTTGGCGTCTGTTTTCCGAGGACGTTTGTCTCAACGGCGATCCGCTGGGATCGCTCGCCGGCGCCTACTTGTCTAGCAATGTGTATACGTCCGTGCGACACGACCGCGAGCGCCCGCGGACGGACGGATTGATGCGTCGGATCGCGGACGCCGGCGCCGAGGCCGTCGTGTTTGCCCCGGCCAAATTCTGCGAACCGGCCCTTCTCGACTACGTGCCCTTCCGCCTGAGGCTTGAGGAGGCCGGCGTTCCCCATCTCAAGGTGGAGTTCGAGGAAAAGATGTGGGCTTTCGAGGCGGTGCGGACGGAGGTCGAGACCTTCGCCGAATCCATGTTGTTTGACTAGCGGTCCGCTTGCCCCGCCGTGCTGAATGGCGGAAGGAGATACAGATGGCGGCAGCCACCACGGAGAAAAAGGACTACCGCGGGACAGTTCATAGCCTGTCGCGTGATATCATGACGGGCTGGATGACACAGCTCAAAGAGGCAGCCTCAAACGGCGCGCCGTCCGCGTACATGATGATCAGCGGCAACTGCGTGGAGATCCTTCGGTGCTTTGATATTCTTCCCGTCTTTCCGGAAATCAATGCGCTCCAGTTGGCCATCCGCAAGAACTCTCTGCCCTACATCATCAAGAGCGAAGAAATTGGATATGCTTCGGACAACTGCGCGTATGTGAAAGCGGACATCGGTTACAGTCTGTGCGGCGGCGTGGGTGTGGACGGGAATACGCCGAAGCCCTCCATGATCGTCTGCAACTTCGTCGGATGCAACGTCTACATCAAATGGTTCGAGCACTGCTCAAGCATGTTCAAGGTGCCGATGGTGATGTTGGACATTCCCTTCGTGCGCGAGGAGTCACCCAGCAGCGACGATATCCGCTACGTCATGACGCAACTCCACGAACTGATCGCTCAGTGTGAACAGTTGACCGGGAAGAAGTTCGATCTTGATCGACTCCGAATGATTCTGCGGGACTCCGCCCGCGCAGAACGCGGGTGGACGCGCTGCAAGCATTTGTGCAAGAACCGTCCGGCGCCATTCGACGCCTACTTCGACAGCATCAATATGATGGGGCCCATCAACGCCCTCCGGGGTACGCGGGAGGCCGCCGACTTCTTCGATGCCGTGGTCGCCGAGTATGAACGCATGGTCGCCGACGGCGTCGGCGTGCTTGACGAAGAACAGTTCCGAATCGTGGTCGAAGGCCCGCCGCCCTATCCCGCGTATCGGAGCTTCAGGAATCTTTTCGAGAAGTGGCGGGCCGTCGCCGTGCAAAGCACCTACTCCACGGTGGGCGGGACATGGGAGTTCGGATTCGAGCACGACCCCGACCGCCCGCTTGAGAGCATCGCCGAGCAGATGATCATCCATAACCTGTGTAATCGTTCCATGTTGGAGCGCTACCGGCAGATTCGCACCTACGTCGAAGATTGGAACGCGGACGCTCTGGTAATCCACAGCATCAAGAGCTGCCGTCTGTTTTCCGCGGGCCAGGGCGATATGCGTGAGCATTTCACCAGGGACCTCGGCGTTCCGACACTGATGGTCGAGTCCGATCTGGAGGATCCGCGCTATTACTCCGAGGCGCAGATGAAAAACCGCATCGACGCTTTTTTCGAGTCGCTGCAATACAAACGAATTCGCAAGGGAAAATCCGACGCTCAAAAAATCGAGATATGAACAAACTGAGGTGGACTCATGGAATATGCCGCGGGAATCGACGTCGGAAGTACACAAACCAAGGCCGTGCTCGTAGATACCGCACGAGCAATCGTCGGCCGGGTGCTCACGGATACGGGGGCGAACTTGAAGCGCGCCGGTCAGCGGGCGCTGGATGAACTGATCGCCTGCAGCAGCAACATCGAGCGCGGCGACGTCAGGTTCGTAGTCGGCACGGGCTATGGTCGATACCGGATCGAGGCGGGCGACGCGCAGGTCACCGAAATCTCCTGCCACGCGCGCGGTGCCCACATGCTTTTTCCGGGCACACGCACGGTGATCGACATGGGGGGACAGGACACCAAGGCGATCAAGGTGGGCGCCGAAGGCGACGTGCTTGACTTTTGCATGAACGACAAGTGCGCCGCCGGCACGGGCCGCTTCCTCGCCGGCGCCGCCGATGTGCTCGGTCTTTCTCTCGACGCCATAGGCGGGATTTCGCTCAAGGCCACAAAGCCGGTCCGCATGACCAGCGTCTGCACCGTGTTCGTGGAGTCCGACATTCTCAGTCACCTGGCGCAGAACAAGAAGATCGAGGACATTCTCGCGGGCGTACACGAGGCGATCGCGACGCGCACCATCGGACTTGTTCGCCGTGTCGGAATGGACCCGGAAATCACCTTCACGGGCGGGGTCGCCCGCAACATCGGAATGGTCCGCGCCTTGGAGGCGAAACTGGGCGCGTCGTTGAACGTCAGCGCCGAGTCACAGTTCACCGGCGCGCTGGGCGCGGCGCTGTTCGCCCTGGACCACGTGCTCGCAGACCGATGCGCGGCGGTGGGCGTTTCGCCGGAGCCGGCGGTCTGGGTGAGCGAATAGAACGATTGCTTGCCGACACTGGAGCGAAGGAGAAGACGATGGCCTATATTGCCGGTGTGGACCTCGGCGCGGGGGCGACCAAGACAGTCGTCATTGACGAGCAGCGCCGAATCCTGGGTAGAGGTATTGCCCGAACCCAGGCGGATTTCGACGCCGTTTCGAGAATCTCGCTGAAGGCGGCCTGTAATGAGGCCGGTATCGAGCGCGAGCAGATCAACTACTTCGCAGCGACGGGACTGGGGCGTTACAGCTTCACCGGTCGTGACATCCAGATCACCGACATGACGTGCGGAGCTCGCGGCGCGCATGCGTTGTTTCCCGAGGCCCGGTTTGTGCTGGACATGGGCGCGCAAAGCACGCGGGCGATCGCTCTGCGTGACGACGGCAAGGTGAGGTCGTTTCGCACCAACGAGAAATGCGCCGCCGGCAGCGGCGGGTTCCTGGAGCGCGTCGCCCGCTACCTGGAAGTGCCTTTGAACGAACTCGGTAAGATATCTCTACAAGCCACCGACCCTCAACCCATCAGCAGCGTCTGCGCCGTGCTCGCCGAATCGGAGATCATCAACCACGTTTCCGAGGGAAAGACCGTCGCGGATATCGTCCGCGGGGCGCACGAGTCGCTGGCCGGGCGGGCGCTGAGTCAGCTCAGGCTCGTGGGGTTCGTCGACGGCGTTGTGTTCATCGGCGGCGTCGCCGTGCAGGAAGGGATGGTGGAGGCCCTCCACACGAAGCTCGGCCTTACGGTTTATGTTCCTGATTACCCCACGCACGTCGTCGCGTACGGCGCCGCGATCCTGGGCCTTCAGCGGTATGAAAAACTCTCGATGCTTACTGAGGTAGCTGCCGGGGGACCTTGACGTCGAAGCCGGGAGGATCAGCGACCGGATCGAGGAGGCGAAACGGCGACCATGCGGTCGGTTGCAAAAACAAACTTGGAGAGATTGGTGACGGTCCCGAATCTCCGAATTACGCGGCGTGATTACGCGATCTGTCTTCGTTTCAAGATCATGGCCTTGGAGTTCGGAATTCGTACGCGCCAGACCAGGCCGAGCATCTCCAGGCCCCGAATGACGTAAAAGCTGAAATCAAACTCCCACCATCGCAAACCGTGACGCGCCGACGCCGGGAAAGCGTGGTGGTTGTTGTGCCAACCTTCACCGAGTCCGAAGATTCCGCAAACGAAATTGTTTCTGCTCTCGTCGTCGCATTGGAACGGCCGTCGACCCCAAAGATGACAAACCGAATTGATACTCCAGGTCAGATGGTGGACGAGAAAAATTCGCACCAGCCCTCCCCAGATAAAACCCAGCAAGGCGCCGGTCCATGTGCCCGAAATCGCGGCGCCCAAAGCCGCCGGGATGAGCAACCCAAGGATCACCCACACGCCGAACAGGCGGTTGGCGACGCGCAATAGCTTGTCCTTGTACAGGTCCCGAACCAGCCGGCCGAGGTTCGGAGGATCGGGCGCGAACATCCAACCCATATGCGCATGCCACAAACCCCTGAGCACGCCCCAAACGCCGCCGCCGAAACCATGCGGCGAATGAGGATCATCGGCCTGGTCGCTGTGCTTGTGGTGCTGGCGATGGATGGCGGCCCATTTGAGAAGAGGTCCCTCAACCGACATGGACCCCAGTACGGCCAGCGCGAACCTCACCGGGCCAACCGTATCGAACGAACGATGCACGAAGAGACGGTGATAGCCGACGGTGATGCCCAGGCCGGTGGCGAGGTACATGCCGAACAAAAGCCCCAGCTCCGACCATTTGAAACCCCAGCCCCACGAGCAAACGATCGCCGCGATCACCCCGAAGAACGGAATCAACACGCCCAGCAGCGTCGTGGCACGCTGCGCCCGCGTCGCTTGCGAAGAAACGACGATACTGTCATCAACCATGAGAGTCCTTCTCCTATCGCCTCGAAGGCGCCGTTTTCGCGATGGGTCCGGCGTCTGCGCGTCCTTCGCAGATTCGTTCATCAAGAAAGGGAGAGGCCGCAAACGCGGCCCCTCCCATCGTTTCCGACCCGTGACTAGTACCGGCGATTCCCGCCGCCACCGTAGCCGCCGCCCGCGCCGCTAGAGCTGCGGCTTTCCTTGGGCTTGGCTTCGTTCACCGTGAGCGCCCGGCCGTCGTGCTGCTGGCCGTTGAGGGCGCTGATGGCCGCCTCCGCTTCCGCGTTGGAGCTCATCTCGACAAAGCCGAAGCCCTTGCTGCGGCCGCTGTCGCGATCCATGATGACCTGCGCGGATTCGATCGTGCCGT
>ERZ1292633.1217-Hain-H41-02um-R1-1217-length-28128-cov-4_pt1 | contig 28128 bp, 30 predicted proteins | sample MGYA00564406_ERZ1292633 | MGnify/ENA primary metagenome ERZ1292633 (study PRJEB36523, sample SAMEA6512639) | groundwater metagenome | collected 2019-01-08 | study: AquaDiva: Metagenomics assemblies of 32 groundwater samples | reverse complement strand
CTCACCCATGTTTCGACCGGCGGCGGAGCCTGTCTTGAACTACTTGAAGGGTAAGCCCTCGCAGTTGTGGTGGCTCTGACAAATCTATCCAGCGTGCGGACTGTGTGACCATGCGAAGAAAAATCATCGCCGGTAACTGGAAGATGAATGGGACGGTCGATGAAACTCGTCAACTTCTAACTTCGCTCCTTCTTGCCTTGCCGTCTGCTGACAAAGCCATAGTTGTGGTCTGTCCGCCGTATACGTCACTTGCTATAGCCAAAGAAATGCTCAACGGCTCGGCAATTGAGCTTGGGGCACAGGATATGTCGCACCATTTGTCAGGGGCCTACACCGGCGAGGTCTCCGGTTCCATGTTATTGACAGTCGGGGCACGCTGGGTTATATTGGGACACTCTGAACGAAGGCAATTCCACGCCGAAACGGACGAGCTGATTAACCTTAAGCTTAAAACAGCCTTACAGTTACAGCTGACACCGATAGTCTGCGTGGGGGAAACCCTCGAACAAAGGCAAGCCGGTCAAACGGAGGAAATTATCGGACGGCAGGTTGATTTCTGCCTTCAGAATATTTCTTCGGCCGATTTGCGTCGCACCGTAATCGCGTATGAACCAGTCTGGGCAATCGGAACTGGCAAAACCGCCACTCCGGAAATGGCCCAGGAGGTGCACCAGTTCATTCGCGGTCGTGTTTCGAAGATCGATAGTTCAGTGGCGTCGATACTCCCTATTCTATATGGTGGGTCGGTGAAAGCCGACAATGCCGAGGGATTGATGGCGAAACCGGATATCGATGGCGCATTGGTCGGCGGCGCATCGCTGAAAGCGAATGAGTTTCTTGCGATAGTCAATGCTGTAAAATAAAGGAGTTCTCTTGTTTCCTGTCTTAGTTGTTTTTCATGTTCTTGTCTGCATCGGTCTGATTCTTGCCGTCTTGATGCAGTCGAGTAAAGGCGAAGGGTTGGCCGGGTCCTCCTTTGGCGGCACATTCTCCGGCGCAATGTTTGGCGGACGAGGCGCGGCCTCGTTCCTCTCTAGAGCCACTTCTGTTCTGGCAGTGCTGTTCATGCTCAATTGCGGTGCGTTGGCATTCATGTCGTCGAGCGACCGCCCGAATACGATAAGCGGTGAACCGGGTGCTCCGGTGGAATCGGTCATAAGCAAGCAGGCACAGAAAGAGCGCGAACAGCAGATGCAACAACAGCAACAGCAAATGGGCGACACCTCTGCCGCGGCACAGGGAATCACCGTGACTCCGACCACTCCGAATGTGACGGTCACACCTACCGACACAAGCGGCAAGAAGTAGAGTAGACAGGACAAGAGACAGACAAATCACAACGCGGAAGTGGTGAAACTGGTAGACACACTATCTTGAGGGGGTAGCGGAGTAATCCATGCGAGTTCGAGTCTCGCCTTCCGCAGAAGTTTTCGATTCCCCGCTCGGAATTTCAGTCCGAGCGGGTTTTTTTAATGACCAAATTCTGGGCTTACTTGTGCGCTCAGCGTACTAATATGCCAGATAAACCCCAACCCCAAATAGGTTCCCATTTGAGTATTGCGTGTCATTCTCCAATGCAAATTTGTATTTCCCATAGGCCCAGAAGCCAAACTTGGCATTGACCGAAAAGGCCAGCACTCCCCCCGCCGCACCGGATAAATAGGATGTCAGCTCGTCTCCCATCGGCGTATTCAGCCAGTTGACATTTGGTCCGGCCACAAACCCCACATGCACCCGTTTGACCGGATTGAACAAATAGGCGATCTCGCTGTTGAGCGAACCATACGAACCGGCGTCGGCATAGGCAAAGCTATATAGCCCGCCTGAAATCGGCACACCCACCCCAATCGACACTTCCTTTTCACCGTCGGATCCAAACCGATAGCCGCTGAACACCACCCGCTGATACGAGGCATTGGCAAAACCAGCCGACTCCCCAAAAGTCAACGCCTCCGCCTGCAAACTGAGCAACAGCGCTGACGTGATTACAATTGTTATCAACTTCATTTCATTCCTCCGTTCAATAGATTTCCGACTTTAAGCCCACGATACATGACCGTAGCGCCACCAAGGGCCGCAACGCCAAACTGAAGCACCTGCGCGTTTGTCATCTGTGGAGCCAGCCAGTGTGCCAGTGGGAAACTGACCGCGATAGCAATTGCGGCAGTGACAAACGAGACATCAACGATTCCGCCCACAAATTCAAATCGCTTCAACCACTCCACCAGCGGAACGATGAGTCCTCCGAGGACAAGCGCGAAAACAAACGACAGCTCCTGCGGATAATTCGCGGTTGGAACAACAAACGATGAATCCATCTCAATCTCCTCTGTGTTTATATATATACGAACGCACCTAATGGGAATTGTTGAAAATTCTCCCCTTCAGCATACACTTTCGCAATTGTCATTCCCGCGCAGGCGGGAATCCAGTCTTGTCTTTCAGAGAGTAAGATAGGCTCCCGCTTTCGCGGGAGTGACAGACAGAAGAACATCACAAATGCACTTTTTACCACAACCTCAGGCCGTCTTACGCATGCGCTCAATCGCCCCATCTTTGATAGCTACATGTATATGCTCGTCGTGAGTCCCTTTCAGTTCAGGATGCATGTGAATCTGAAAAGTGGGAGCGACTGCCTTCAACGCCAGAGACAAAAGGCCAATGGCTACTTTCCACGATTCCGGTTTATCCTTACTGCGAATATCCACCGCCTGCAAAATCGAGTGATAGCTGTCATGATCGAGGGGACGATAGTACGACGTGATAGTGATCTCGCCGCAACCGGTTATCTGGGTAAATCGCTCAATCAGTGCAATCAGCTCTTTCAATTTCGTATTGGCGACAAGGTTACACGCGGCAGGTTGCGTGAGAAACTCCTGCTCGTCATTCGGGTGCTTGAATTGCATCACATCCTCACTGCCACCATTCGAGTTCATAGGTCGGCGACGCTGGCACGCTGAACAATTTCGCCCGCGATTTGACGCCCTTGTACGTCACCACAACCTGGTATTCGGGAACGCCCGTGAGACAGGAGGAGTAGACAAGATCTTGCTGAAACAATCCCGTAGTATCAGTAATTGCCGTGGCCGAGAAGTTGCCCATGATCGTTGAATCGCAAACATTGTTGACCGGCTTGGTGAGAGCGAACACAACTTGCGCTTCGCTCATTGCCTTTCCTGTCACATCAAAAATGTATCCATAGACACTACAAGTGTTCGGTGACGGATTCGGCGATGGGTTTATTACAATGTCATATCCTCTCAGCGGAAGACTGTCGAGTGCGCCCGTGACGCTGAAGGTATCACTGGGGAACACATGTCCCACTTTGCTCCCATAAGCGCTGTAGCGGCTGGTTCCGCTGGCCTGATCGAGATAGAATGCCGTCGAACCATTCCCGCCGGTGTACTGCGCCGAGATAACCTGCCCGGCGGCATTGCGAACTGTTATCTTCACTCCCTGCATCGCGGCGTCAGCTCCACTGGTGTCGAGCGCGAAAATGCGTACTTGCTCACTTCCGGAGCCGGAACCCGCCTGCGCGCTGGTGAACCTCTCCCACACCCATGTTGCCGCCGAATCGGCTCCACTGTAATAGATGCGAAACTCGGCAGAGTAAAATGTGTCGTGATTGACAGTAAACGTAGTGTCATACGACTGCGCGCCGGTTCGTTTCGCCGTCACGGACTGAACGCCATTCTTGTAAAAGAACATTCGCGTCGAATCCGATGGTTCTCCCCACCGCGCTGGGACGCGCCACATTGCCGCTGATAATTCCGCCCACACCGCTACCGCCAAGAGAAATCCCAACACTGCGAAAGCTACGATTTGTTCGAGCGTCCACCGCTTGGCAGGCGGCGTCTTTGTTTTTTTGCGACGTGACATATTCAAATCTCCCTTTTCAGCTTTCACGGCTTACTCCTCTTCCCCGATTCCCCTGCTTTATATATCAGCCCCGATACTCCCTGCTTGTAGATAGCCGACGGAAGAGCCGCGCCTCCCGATGTCGTATATTCAAACACGAAGTAGGGTTTGCCACTGGCGTTCTCAGATGTCGTGATAAACCACGCCCCCGAAGCGTTCGTACTGAGACAGACCCCGTTGGTGGCCGCCGTCCCGTCATACCACGCCTGAGCCAGAGCGTTTGAGATGACTACTTTGTAATATCCCGTTGAGGCTCCCAATGTCACTGTCCCTTCGGCTGTCACCTTGCGGTCATTCCCCGACCCCTTGCTACTATTATCGCTTCCGGCGTCGCTGGCGTTTTCGCACCCAGCTGTCCCCCACCCAGAGGAATCGTCGCTGTCGGCATCCCAACAAACCCACGTCGCTCCCGGATTAGTGCCCGGGTCGGCGGCGGAAGCCGTCCCTTCCGGCCACGGCTTGAACACCCGATGAGCCGATACTATTTTCCCGTTATTGGTCGAACTGACATTGAAATAGAGGGTGCAGGCGGTGATAGTCGCTCCCGCCCCCAACTTTGTTGAGACGTTGAGAGGCCGAAGGAGTAATTTCGTAATGTCAAACTTGTCGCCCGTCAGTGAAGTCGAACCGCCATAGCTGTTAGCTGGCGCGGCCGAACGACCGGCTCCGTCCTCAGTCTCGGTTGTCCCATAGCAGGAATCCCTTACAGCCCACGAGGAGGTCGAACATATTGCTGATGTCAGCAAAATGATAATCCATATGACCGACAACGCCCCGATTCGCGTCAGAAGACTATCGAACAATGTTCGCATTATCGCTCTTTCCCCACGAAGTCCACCCAAGAAATCCTGATAAAGGCGTTATCAACATTCAGCACACACTTAAACCGAACCGCAAACTTGTTTCCAGCGATAATCGTCGGCTCGTCAACCGCAAAAGCTACCTTTGTCAGTGAAGTCGCGGCGTAGTCAACGTTTTCAGTGTGCCAGAGAGAGTCGCAGGCGTTTGTCCCATTGGAATAGTCCGGCCCCCAAATCTCCACCGAATCGACATTGGAATTGGCCGATGTCGCCGAACTTGTGATATAAGCCAGAGAGAGTGAGTCGAGGTCGAAGTCCGTCGGCACACTTATCGCACAATCAACTCTGTCGGTGTCGTTCCCTTGATTGGTCGAATCAGAGAAAAGATAGTGGATATTCCCACTCCGAAACGGAAGCGACAGGGTTATTGAGTCGGTCGGCGGGACAAGAGTCCCATAGGCGTACCACGAACCGATATATCTTGTCTCATTTCCTGCGTTATCAATCTGCCGGTTCACATATCCCATTGTCGCCCCAGCGGAGTCGGCCACCGTCGAGTCCCCCTTTGTCGATGACATATAGAACTTGCCTATGAGCTTGGAGGCCGCCTTGAGTTCAAGAGCATCAACGGCATCAGTTGCAATCTCCGCCGCGAGAACCGAGCTTGCTCCGAGTGCGACGGAATCGACAGCGCCACTGCCTATATCAACCGAGGCGATAGAGGCGTTCGCAATCTCATCCGACCCTACGGCACTGGCGGCCAGTTCGGAGCTGGTGATAGCATCGATAGCTATTTCGGCGGCAGTGAGTGTATTGCTTGAGACTTTGGCGGCTGTTACTGCGCTCCCTGCCAACTGAGCGTTTCCGATGCCGAGGGCTTTGACCTCAAGTATGCCACCGGCGGTCGTGTCGATGGTCGTGTTGTCGAAATTGACCTGAAGCTCAATGGTGTCGGGGTTCGCGGCGGTGTTTCCTCTCGTGTAGATGCCGCCGCCCGGCTTGCAAAAGACAGGGTTGTTTGCGCCCACCGGCCCGCCTGCAAAGGTAGAGAAAAACCCCGACCAGATAGGGACAGTGGCCTGCAATTCGCCGGTGGCAATATCAGTCCCAAGTGTTGCATCTATCTTCAATGTGTCGGTATCGACTGTGAATGTCATCCCCGTCCCTTCTCGCAACATAGCCATCGCTCCGGCGGTGGAGTAGAGATACGCATCAATAGTCCCGTTGCCGTCGGTGTCGATAGCCAGCGAATCAGCCGTCCCGCTTCCAGCCGGGCCAGCTATCGTTAAGGTATCCGATGAGACCGTGAGGGTTATGTTCGATCCCTTCTTCAACATGGCAATCGCCCCAGTAGCCGAGTAAAGATACTTGTCTATCGTGCCGTTGCCGTCGGTATCAACCGCAATGGAGTCGGTAGTCCCCGACCCGCTTATCGTCGCCCACTCAAGGCCGGTCGCGCCGGAGTTCACCCGTAATTGCTGTAGAGTGGTTCCCATAGAGAGGGTGGTCGGGTCAGTAGTCCCGTCGCCAACCACGAGTGCGCCGTTGCCAAGAACGCTCATCGGCGTAACTGCACCCATACCACTCCCAAGAAGGATTCCGCCGTCCGTCAGCGTCGTTGTGCCCGTCCCGCCGTTAGCCACTGGCAACGTCCCTATGACATCGGTAGTCAGGGAGACGGTCGTCCATCCAGTCGTGTCGGCAAGGGAAGGGCCGGTAGCGATATATCTCAGGAACTTGCCATTGAAAGCCGTCCCGCCCGTTGTGGGAAGCCGATAGCGCGAAGTATCACTGAGGTACGGATAATACTTCAGCCATCCAATAAACGGCGCCGATGGCGCCGATCCCTGTCCAAAGCCTGCCGATGTGAGTGCGGCCAACGATCCAAGGAGAGCCAGAAGAAAGTGACCGATGGTGCGACGGAAGACCGCTGGCGTCGTACAATTTGCCCGCCATAGATCCATCCACCTCACTCTCCGCTGTGCGGCAACCGCCATTGATTTGCACTGTGAATTCATGTTTTGCTTTCCTGTTGTATTGGCGGTGGCACCCCGGACATAGCTGGTGCGCACGAGGTCTCTGCAGGCTCTGTCCAGGGTGCAAACCACCTGTTCTATCAGCCGTGAGACATGCGACTATTGCGCGGATTGTATGTCGATTTTGAGAAGGATCAGCGGAGATTGAATTGGCAGTTGTTTTGTCAGAGACCCATAAAATCAAACAGCCCGGAATCCGTCCTAGCTGGATTCACGGGCTGTTCAAACTGGTCGGCCGTCGTGTGGGATTCGCCGGCCCGACTTTCGTATCCTCTGGCGCTCGAGAAAAGCCCCCTGCAGGCGCCTCGGATATTCCCCCCTCAGGAATTTCTTGTTCTCATCAGGCTCTAGCCCCTTACCCCTCGAAATTGCCATCAAAGAACTAACAACTACATATGAAAGAAGCGTGCCAACTCATTCCTCTTGACACAAAAAGAATCTGCATACCGGCAATGTACTGGCGTGAATGCGAGTTATCATAAGCACCTTGGACAAAGAGGCATCATGAACTTTCCCTTTATCCGTTCCACATCGCCACATCCATGTTTCAAAAGCGACCATTGCTGATTCAAACACAAACGACGAAGCGAAACAAAAAACGGCGGCTGGCTCATCGCCAACCGCCGTTGTATTGTCATTAATTAGAAACGAGTGACTACTCGGTGGCGTTACCCTCAGCCAAAGGGACTTCAGGAGTTGCTGGCATTTCAACAGCCGGAGCTGGTGCTTCGACGACAGCAGAAACTGCCGCTTCGCCCTCCGCGGTAGAGGCAATCGGATGTTTCGCAAGAAATTCCTCGTACTCAGAGCGATCGCGCTTTTTGAAATAGGCGTAGACCGAGAGGACGATCTTGTGCTGGTTCTTGTCGAATTCGATAACCTGGAGCGGAATCTGCTCCCCTTCCTTGAATACTCCGGTCGGGTCGGCCATCTCTTTCTTGCCAAGCTGGGCGGTCGGCACGAAGCCTTCCACGTCGCCGTCAAGCTCGACAATCACGCCGCGGTCCATCACCTTGGAAATAGCGCCGAGGCATTCGACGCCAACAGCGTATTTCAATGAAATGGCAGGCCACGGATCTTCCTGCAATTGCTTAAAGCCAAGAGAAATGCGGCGATTTTCGTTATCGATCTTGATGATCTTGACGTCGATCTTGTCGCCTTTCTTCATGACTTCAGACGGATGCTGAATGCGCTTTGTCCACGACATATCCGAAATATGCACTAGTCCGTCGATGCCTTCTTCAAGCTCAACGAACGCGCCAAAGGCCGTCAGATTGCGCACCTTGCCGGATACAATCGTGCCGATCGGGAACTTGTTCTCGATAGTCACCCACGGATCCGGTTCCATCTGCTTGATGCCAAGGGAAATCTTTTCGTTTTCCTTGTCCACCGACAGAATCACGGCGTCAACCTTGTCGTTGACATTCATTATTTTGGAAGGATGCTTGATATGCTGAGTCCACGACATCTCGGAAATGTGAATCAATCCCTCGATACCGCGCTCAAGCTCCACAAACGCCCCGTAATCCGTGATCGATACGACCCGTCCGTTGATCTTTGATCCCACCGGATAGCGTGCCTCGATATTTTCCCAGGGATAGGGAGTCAGTTGCTTCAGACCAAGCGAAATAAGCGAGGTTTTGTCGTCGAAATCAAGAATCTTGACGTCAACCTTTTCACTAAGCTGAACTACCTCGCTGGGGTGACGAATGCGTCCCCATGACATATCGGTGATATGCAGGAGACCATCGACGCCGCCGAGATCGATGAAGACGCCGAAATCGGTAATGTTCTTAACAATACCCTGCCGCACCTGGCCAACCTGAATTTCGGTGAGAAGAGAGTCGCGAAGTTTTTCACGTTCTCCCTCAAGAACAAGGCGACGCGAGACGACGATATTTCGTCGGCTCTTGTTCACCTTGATAATCTTCAATTCCATGTTGGTGTTGACGAGAGAATCGAAATCAGGCACTTGACGGAGCGCAACCTGCGATCCGGGAAGGAAGGCATCGACTCCCATGATGTCGACTACCAGTCCGCCCTTGATGCGCTTGAGGATGCGGCCGACGACGGTTTCGCCGGAATCATGCACCTCGCGAATCTTGTCCCAGACCCGCATGAAGTCTGCCTTCTGCTTCGACAGCACAAGCTGACCATTCTGATCTTCGATCTGCTCAAGGAAAACGTCGATCATTTCACCGACTTTGATGTTGAGCGGCATCGGGAACTCGTTGAGGGGAATGATTCCCTCAGATTTGAAGCCAACGTCGACGATAACGTCGTCGCTGGTGACACCAAGGACTCGTCCGGAGACGATTTCCCCTTCTTTGATGTCTTTAATCGTGGAGTCATACATCGTCACCATGGCGTTGTAGTCATCTACATTGTAGACAACTCCTGCAACGTCGGTGATACGCATCGATTCCACTTCGCCGCTGGGCGCCAGAATCTCGGCAGTAGTGACCCGCGTTCGGGCCTTTTCTGCTACTCGCCGATGGCGATCAGTAAGCATCCTCTCGCGCTCGAAAGCGCTCGATGCGTGAACTACTGTCGCTGTACCGGCCGACTCGATCTTGGTGATCTTTGTCTTAACCTGTTTGGTTTTTTTGCCCGCAAACGTTTTGCGTTTGGACATTTTTGATTGGGAGGATGAACCGCCCGATTTGGCAAATGCCATTATATGTGAGACCTCCTTACAGTCGCGTTCAAACGGTTTTGATTTTTCCCGGAGGGAAAGCCATTCGAACTCTCGCGGAAGAAATTCTCCGCAAGGGAGACTTGTAGTATAATAGTTGTGTCGGAATTTGCAACCCTCTTTTTGAGGGGGAAGAGAGCGAACTTACAGCTTTCTGCCGGCCAGATAGTGGTCTCGAAGACCGGCAATGCGATCCATTGCCGTCGCTGAAATCAAATCGTAACTCTCCCTCTCTGCTGGAAGAGAAGAAATCCATTCTGCCGAGAGTGGCTCGCCATAGTTTATTCCAAACTGATCCCGCCCCCACAAACAGTCTCTAAGCTTGTTACTGCCATGAAGATACATAGGAATGACAGGACAGCGCGCCTTGTGGGCTAACAGCCCTAAGCCCGCTTTCGGCGGAAGGAGCTGGTCGGTAAGCGACCGTGTTCCCTCCGGGAAGAGGATAAGCCCGTAGCCTCTCGCTATCGAGTCGAGCCCGGTCTTGATGGCCTGCCGGTCAACCGCTCCACGCTTGACCGGCCGGGCGTTGTGTTGCCAAATCAGCCAGCCAAAGGCCTTGTTGCGAAACAGTTCCTCTTTTGCCAGGAAAAACATTTCGCGAGGCGAAAACGACCCAACAAACGGCGGATCAAAATAGGACACATGGTTGGAGGCAAGAATGAAACCGCCTTCCCGCGGCACGTTTGCTTCCCCCTCAATCACGGGGCGAAGCAAAATCCGTGAGAGCAATTTGACACAGGTAATGCTGAAATAGTAGTAGCCGTTCATGCTTTCGTGGTGCGCGTACGCACAAAAGAGACAATCATTTCCACTTGTTGCTCAATTGTCAGCAACGACGTGTCGACGACAACCGCATCGGCGGCGCGAGTGAGGGGGGAATGGGTTCTGCTCGAATCATAGTTGTCGCGTCGATTGATATCGGCCTCCTGCTCCTCAACACTACTCGCCAGACCCATCCGTTCTAAATCTTTGAGTCGACGTTCCGCGCGCTGGCGGACAGTCGCATCGAGAAAGACTTTGACCTGCGCCCGTGGAAAGACGACCGTGGTCGTGTCGCGCCCTTCCGCAACTATCGAACCATGTTGTCCGAGCTCTCTCTGCTTCTGCACCATCGCGTCACGCACCCCTTTATGCGCCGACACTTCGGAAACTGCCTTGGTTACTTCGGGGGTGCGGATTTCGTTGGTGACCTCTACCCCGTCGACAAAAACTTTGTTTTGTCCATCGTGAGGCTTGAACTCGAGAGGAAAATTCTGAGCGAGCGCAGTGAGACTGACGCCATCGGAGGGAGAAATATGCCTCTGCATGGCCACCCAGGTGAGCGCCCGGTACATCGCGCCGGTATCGAGATAACTGAAACCAAGTTGTTTGGCGACCTCGCGAGCGGTCGTGGTCTTACCTGCTCCCGCTGGTCCGTCGATAGCGATAATCATCCCCATGATACCTTCATACTCATTCAAAAGCGTGGTTGCTCACTTCTTTACTGACTGCAATTTGGAAAGATCAGGCTCCGTGCCAAACCATTTGACATGGATCTGCGAATAAAAACCTCTCGATTTTGCCTGCTGTAGCGCGGCATTAATCTTCTCGAGAATCTCCCGGTTCCCCTTTTTGACGGCCATACCATAGAATTCGGTGGAGAGTACCTCTCCGACAAACTTGGCCACCCCATGCTCCTTGATATATGCCGCTGAAGTCGGGAGATCATTGAGCACGGCGTCAATATTGCCGTTTTCCATATCAAGAAATGCCGCCCCGATATTTTCAAAGGATATAACAGTCACGCCATCAAGCCCTTTGGCCATCATTTCACCGGTAGTTCCAAGCTGGACGCCGACTTTCTTGCCTTTCAAATCTGCCGTAGACTTGATAGTACTGTCAGAGATTGGAACCGCAATTGTCTGTCCCGCCAAATAATATGGCTCCGTGAAGTCGACAACCTCGCCTCGTTCGGGGGTGATAGTCATCGAAGAGATAATAATATCGTACTTCCCGTTGTTGAGTCCGGCGATCATGCCGTCGAATGGCGTGGCGATAAATTCCGGCGTCCAGCCATTAATGCGGCAGATCTCTCCTGCAAGGTCGATACTGAATCCTTCCGGCTGGCCTGTTGTGTGACTGGTCATTTCGAACGGAGGATAAGTGGGGTCGTTGCCTATGCGAAGAACTCCCCCGGCAACCGAGGTTTCCTTCTTCGCGCAACCCGCGAATGTCAGGACAAGAGCGGCAATGATAAGTATAAATAGGTTGTTTTTTGTGCTCATCAAGCGCAATGAACATCAAGAATTAAGTTGTGGCAAGTCCTGCCCGGAAAAGAAATGGGGGAGCCAGCCGAGACCAGCTCCCCTCACCCTTATTACTCGGCTGTTATCTCAAAAGAAGTCGAGCGAAAATGACGACAATCCGGGGCCAAGGTCAACATCAATTTTGTTCCCCGATGTGTCATAACCGGCATTCACAAACGCCCCTTCTCGCGACACCATCCCCATCGTCTTCAAAACCTGATCGTAGTCGCTCCCGACAATGCGTACGCCGCTGGATCCGGGGAGACGAAGTTTGACCCGAGATTCCCGCCCTTCAATGGAGACCTTGGTGCTCGGTTCCATATCTCCCAGTTTGATATAGATTGAGGCATCATCAGCGCTAAGTTTCAGAGTACCGAGCCGAAACGGCGCCATATTCAGATGAATCTCCGACTCGGTTCCAATGCACTCCAGATCAAGAAGAATCATGTCGTTAAACCGCAGATACCAATCCTGGCTTTCGTCGACATCGACCTTTACCACTCCCCCCAGCCACCGCTTGGAACGGCTCTCGAACGACACAAAACCCTCATCGTTTTCCTCTTCATATGCGATTTCCGGTTTGGCGGTGAACCGCTCGAACCGCCCATAGACCAGCTCTGAACCGTTGTCGCGAATGGTAAGATTCGTTGATCCAAGATCGAGCTTGGCGTGAAGACGCTTGAGGGATGGATTCATTCCCATCTCATAATGGGTGCGCTCGAAGAAGCTACCAGAATCAAAACGATCATGATCCTGAACAACGAGAAACGCCACTCCTATCAGAAGTACCAGCGACGTGCCATAGGAAATCGCCTGAAGGCTCGACTTGGTAAAAATCTTCTCAATACCAATCAGAATGAGAAGCGCCGGCAACCATACCGCGATATCCTCCCAGATGCTGTTGCTCACATAGTCGAGATTTTTCAAGAGCATCAGGCCGCCGATGATAATGAGAATGACGCCCCATCGAAGTCGTGCCGGAGTCATACCTGTGCGCCTCCATTATGCGGGTGAGTAGAGTCGGGTTTTGAATGGCGGTGAGAACCAAACCCAAAGTTCGGTTGCCAAAATATCAATGCAATACCGGCGAGAATCAGTACCATGGCCCATGCCATATGCCAGTTGTACCACCAGAGAAGTTGCTTGATGAGGAATATCGCCCCTATGGCGATAAGAATAAACCCGGGGATAAGATTCCCCCAGCGATTGGTGTCAATCGTTGAGGTCGATGAGACCGGAGCGGCCTGAGCGGCCTGAACAACCGATTCATCTCCCTTCGGAATAATGATAATGGCGATAATGTATGCAACAAAACCAACACCAGTTGTCATTGCTAAAATGATAGTGACAAGGCGAACGAGGACAGGGTCGACATCAAAATACTCGGCTATACCGCCACAGACGCCGCCAATAACCTTGTTGGTGGTAGAACGATACAATCTTTTTGCCATATAGTCCTCCAATCATCCTTCAAATAGTTGCTCTCTACTGAGTCTATACGGCTGGCACACCGATTTGTTCGGATGTGGCAAACCGATTTTTCAGGCTGATGGAAGGCCGTTTTCCGGGCGTTGCGGCATAATGACCCAAAGGATGAGATAGGCAATGAGACTCGTACTGGTGAAAAGTAGAATAACGAAGATTACGCGCACCAGCACCGGATCGACGTCGAAATACTCGGCCAGACCGCCGCAAACTCCTCCGAGTACTTTGTTTGTTTTTGATTTATAAAGTCGTTTTTCCATGACATTCTCCCGGTCTTTCAATTTTCATCCACAATGGTAAGGGGCAATATAGAATTGACGCAAGAGAAAACAGCCCCGGTCTCAAGTAGGGAGGCATTGTCCTCAATGCCGCCATCTTTGAAGGCAAGACAGAAATCTATTGAGTGGTGTAGCGCGGGTTCGCCCTGTACCCGCACCGATCATATTCGGTAGCACACCCCTTCGCAGTGTGGAAGAAAATAAGACCCACCGCACAGCGGATGGGATTCCGGATCAGGAACCCCACCCCCTGCCCCCTCCCCGATGCGGAGATGGGGAAGAAGGCGGCTCTTGCTCCCCTTCCCGTATCGGGAAGGGGTTGGGGGATAGGTTCTTCGGACCCTCCCTCACCGCTCCAGCAATCTCTTGAGATATTCGCTCGCCGTCGAACTAATCGCCGTATCGGTGTTACTCTCGAATCCCCTCAAGGCATCAATCGCACTCACCCGCTGAACCATATCCGATGACATCTGCGCGATGTGGTAATTCGCTTCCAGCCATGAGAGCATCTGTGATTTCGTTGCATCGGAGCTTTTTTCTCGAAGCGAAGTCGTCAACGGTGCTCTGAGTGCCTTCGAAAGCGGACTCTGCGACTTCGATTTTACCTGTGATGAAGCAAACAGAGGAGAGAGTGAATCACGAACTGCTGTCCAGTGAGCAAGCGTCAGAACCGATGAGTCAGGCGCGACATCAGCAAATGCAGTGACCCCTTCTGCAGGGGGTGCACTCTCTGCGACTTCATCCGTCGGAGGCGTTGATTTGGATAGAACAATATTCTTATCAGCCTCGCCCGTAGATTTGGCTATCGTCGCCTCCTTCTGAACTTTTTCCGTACTTGCCACATCAAACTTTTCAACGACAGGCAGTTTGTCGGCAACTGTCGCTTTGCCCTGTTTCTCGCGTTCTATCGAAACTCCAATATCATACTGTTCCTGAGATTCCTTCTCCATTACCGTCGTCGATTTAATTGGCGCCGCTGAATCCCTTGCCGCTTCAGTCCTGACAACGGTCGAAGGCGCGTCCGTCGGCAAGGCCTTCTTCTCTATCTCATCTTTATTCGTCGCGATAAAAAAGAGTATCCCCACCGAGGCCGCAACCGCGGTCAGCTTCCACCAGTGGCGCATCCATTCTGATTTTTGTGGAGCGCTTACTTTTTCAGCCGAAACCGCCCCGATCGCGCTTTCAATTTTACGCGCGTTCCGCTCCCAATAGAGATCGTCGCCACCGAGTGAAAGATGCCTATCCGATACTTTCTTGAGCGCCGCAAGCCTTGCCAACTGCTCCTGAGCATCAGGATGGGCGCGAATATACTCCTCAACAATCACACGCTCTTCGGCCGAAAGCTCATTGTCGAGATAGGCCGATATTTTGTCTTTGAAATAACTCTCGTCCATATTCACTCTCTACAGCAAATCCTTCAACTCTTTTGACAACAGCGCCCGCGCTCTGTGAAGACGGGAATCAACCGTCCCTGGCGGAATCTTCAAGTAATGGGCGATCTCGACATATCCCATCTCCTCGAAATGGCGAAGAACAAATACCGTTCGATACTTGACCGGAAGAGCCATCACCGCCTTGTAATATCTCGTCTGCACCTCGCTCGTCATCATCTGCTCCAAAGGCCCTAAATCTGCCGACTGCGGGTCGAATCCTGCCTCCTCAAGTTCGTCGAGCGACTCCTTCTTCTCCTCGCGGGCGATATGATTGAATGCCAGATTGCGCGCGATGGTCGACAGCCAGGGATAGAAGGCATATTCCAGCCGAAATGTCGCAATTGACTCCCACGCTTTCACAAAGGCCGATTGCACAATATCTTCGGCGGTATCAAAAGAGCCTGTCAGCCCGATGATATAGGCGAAAAGCCGTTTTTGATACTGACGAACCAGCTTCCCAAACGCCGCCTTATCGCCATTCTGGCACGCCTCTACCAGTTGCCGCTCAGCCAGACGCTCGACAGTATTATTACCGCCCGGGACGGGGGTTTCTTCCGGGGAAAATTGAACCATTTATCGGGTTTCGCTAAGGCGCATCGCCAGCACTTCGACCGTCATATCCGGCGGCATTTTCGATTTTCGCAGATCAGCGTCGGCTTCGGCCAGAAGGGTGAGCGCCTTTTCAAGCCGATTCACCGAAAATTTGGCGGCCTGAGGGGCAAGGCGGTACTGGAGAAAGCGCCGATTAGAAGGGAGCGGTTTCTGACTCCGCACTAAATAGAGCATTTGGAAATGATTGATGAGAAGGGTCACGAGATAAGTCGCCGGAAGCCCCTCTGAAAAGAGATTCCTGACCGCCCGGAGTGTCGCCGCGACATCCCCCCGCACCAGAATATCCCCCAGATCAAACATGCCGGTCACTTCATATGACGAACAGATCGTTTTGACATCGGTCTCAGTGATAGTCCCGCTCCCGACATACTGCGCCAGCTTGGCCGTCTCATTATCGAGCGCCCCTTTGTTGCCGGAGACAAGCGTCGTGAGCAGGTCGAGGGCCTTTTTTTCGATTGTGATGCCATCCTTTTTGAGGCGCGACACCACCTGTTCCCGCGATTCACTCTCGCTTAGTTTATGAAACTCCACCACCTCGGCAATCTTTTTCATATCGGTGAGAAACTTGGCATCCTTGCGGGGCATCCGTGCCGAAGGCGTCGACAAGATGATAATCCGGCTTGGATCAGGAGTGGCCACCAATTTTAGAAATCGCTCCAAATCCCCTCCTTTGATTCCCTGCGGGTCGACCACCGCAAACATCTGCCTCTCCCCAAGCATCGGATAACTCGAGAGAAGAGCCAGCAGTTCATTGGAGGGGGTCTTGCGGGCGTCGATGCGTCGGTAGTTGGAAGTCAATTGCGGACCGGGGATATATTGCTTTGCGAAGAACTTTTCGGCCTCGACCATCCGGTAATCTTCAGACCCCCAGAAATAGTAGAGGGATTTGTATTTGCCGGCGGTTATCGCCTTGAGAAGTTCCTGCGGTGACGCCATGACAGGAAGATAGGGATTCTTTACGAGCCAGGAAAGTCTTCGTAGTGCTGGTTTTCCCCGTACCCGCCTACCACGCTACCGCAGTTTTGGTAGGTCGGCGTTCCGACGCCGCCAAAGGCGGAGGAGAAACCCGACATCTTGTCTCCCTCTGTCATCTCGGCCAATCCCCCGTGATAACGGGGGAGTCGAGCCAGGCGCAAATCTTGTTCTTCATGTAGGGCGGGTCCGTCCTCGAACCCGCCTCGTCATCCTCTGCATATAAGATGGCGGGTCTGAAGACAAACCCGCCCTACCTGAGGTCAAAGACCCAGAATTTCAATCCGAAAGTAGCTCCGCCGCCGGGTTCTCGTTGGTCGGAACCCAGTCGAGGGAGAAGCGATATTTCTGGCGGTAATTAAGGGCTTTTTCAAGGAGCGGCTCAAACTGATCGCCGGCCGATTCCTTCTTATTCACCTGATTCACCACATGCAGGTCGTTCCCGAAAATCTGGTAGGCGCGGTTGGGGAAATACTTCTGATTGGAATCGATGAACTCAAGAAGGGCAAGGAGGGCGGCGTATTCCGAATGGAGTTTGTCCACCGCCGCGAAGGGGGCTTTGAAGATGATGCCGACTTCGGGGATGGTAAATGTCACCACGGCGGTCTTTTCCATCTGACGGCCGACCGGAAGCTCACAGGAGGCAAAATAGCACTGCATACCCGAAACAAAGGCAATCTCCATGCCCTGTCAACGAACCTTTGATAGCGTTGATTTGCAACAACTTACGCGTCGGCGCCGGTCGTCTTGTCGCAGACAAAGTGCATGAATATGCGCATGTCTCCGGTTGTCTAAACGAATTGGCATTGGGTATGGGGGAGTGAGTGAAGTTGCGATTACGGTACCCCAATGTAACGTCATTTTCCAATAAGTCTATAAGCGGCTTGAAAGCAAGGATCATTTGGAACGCTAGCTTTTAGCGAATCTAATGAAGGCGGTGTTGTGCCGATCATGTCTTCAAACCGAGGCTTCAAGTATGAATATTCCTTGAGAATCCACGCACATTCGCTGTCTGCTTTTTCTGCAATCGGTCTAACTAGTGCCCAATCGGGTCTGCCGCTCTGCTTCTCTTTCTCAAGAATGGACTTGAACCGGTTATATCTTTGAACGTATGCAGTTACTTGATATAGAAGCGTCGCCGTGGTATCGTCCATCAACCCTGAAATCAACGCGCGATCCAAGAAATCTGATTTTATCAATTCATTCGTCGATATAGACGCAGTATCACCGACTTGTTGAAGGTGACCTCCGATGCTACAAATCTGAATCCTCAAGTTTTCCAATTCTACCAGACAGAGCAGTGCCAAATCTTGCCTTGTTCCGTTTCGCTTTTCCTCCTCCTGCATTCTGAACGATAGCAATCCCAGGCCAACGACAAGTACGATAGAAGACAAAGTCGTGAGAATAGTTATAAGTTGCTGGCCGACTTTAGTCCAAAGCTTTTGACGGTTTTGACTCGTGAAATTGATTCTAAGAATCAACCAAATTGCAAAAAGCAATAGGGTTAGACCAAGCGACAAAGTAACCACGATGACATCACGGTAGAAACAAATTGCAACAGTAGCCGCCGCAATAAGTAAGAGAATTGCAACCAATAACAATTTTGAGACCGTCTCTGGGGAAAACAGCTTACTCGGAAGCATAGACTACAGATCACCCTCCTTGACCTTTGACTGCTTCTTTGATTCCTCGAATGACGGAGAAGCATAGAGCAGTTTGACAAAATAGGCGTCGGATGTGGCGATGACCGCATTCATTCGCTTTCTAAAAATGCTCGCCTCAATTCGATTCCCTGCTGAATCTGCCCATGTCTTACCGAATTCCGCATTATCGCTGAGAGATGTACCTTTTCTCTCTTCAGGATAGGATTTAACTGGCGAACCATACTTTGGTTCAAGCGAGCCATGCAATTCATCGAGTAGCTCCCAAGCTTTATCACGGCCTTTGTCGGCTCGCGTAAACATGTTTCCTTTCTCATCATTTTGCCACTCAAAGATATATTGCATTCCGCACAGCGCACCGGTGCCGTCGAAAAGAACCCAGACGCGTTCTGGCTTTTTGTCCAGCAACTTCACATTCTTGACTTGAGCGACCATATAGCTTGAATCGAACCATTTGGTATAGACCTTTGGATCCTCAACCTTCAGTCGGCTGAACTTGCCAGTGTCGGAGTTTTCAAGTGTGCTTTTCGCGGCCTCAAAGGTCATTCCGAATTCCAAGCCTTTGGGTGGCTCAATGGCGAGTGCATTTGCCGCCAAGAATAATATGAGAATTAGAGATTTCATGGTTTGCCACTTTCTATTCGATACCATCATTTCTTGTGTGGTGCGCCGAATGAGTATTCCGTTCGGCAATATGGACAAATTGACGCTAAGGGATCGACACCTTTTCTGCATTTGGGACAAACATAGCCAGGCCCTGACACCAGAGCTATAATCACGCCGAGGAAATTGAGAATGAGACCAAGAAAGAAAAAACCTAACGTTGAGCGATGCTTTCTCCCAGCGATAGCCGCGCAGATGGCGCCGAAGACTAAGGACGAAAACAACCATCCGAAGAAAAATAGGCCAAATAAAGCAACCATAACTACTTCCCTTTTGTCCTTTGTTCTGTCAACTGATTCAGAGTTTGATCCATTTTCTTATCGCTCTTTGAATTGAGAAGCATGGTTATATCCCGCTCAAGTGATGATAGTGGTGTTGAGACAGTCATGTGACCCTCCAGTCATGGCTTAGTCCGTTATTGGACAGCGCATAAAGCTATATACAAACTTGCCGCGACAGGGGCAATACCATTTTGCAGGCCCGCGTGCCCTACTTTTCTGGCCCCGGGTGGCCCACCTTTCAGGTGGGTTCCAGTGACTCCTCGTGCGGTGGTCGTTACCGAATCCCCCTCTTAATGCCCGCACCCACTTACGCCTTTGCCGGCCGGGTGGCCCACCTTTCAGGCCGGGTGGCCCACCTTTCAGGCCGGGTGGCCCGCCTTTCAGGTGGGTTCCAGTGACTCCTCGTGGGTTTGTCATTACCGAATCCCCTCTTAATGCCCGCACCCGCTTACGCCTTTGCCGATATGCTCTGCAGGCACGCCGTACTGTTTCGCAAGCGCCAGCACGATGGCAAGATATTTGGAATGAGTCCCTTTCCCCATATCATTTGATTCAACGGCATGGAATGCTTCCAACAGTTGATTCTGCTCCGCGTCATTCAACAGCCGATCCGCCATCGGAAACAGCACGTTGTCTTCCTTGCCGATATGCTCCCTGAGTAGCTGAACATATCCGTTGGCACTCCGGGCAAACTGGCTGAGTGCCGTTTCGTTTCCGGCGGAGGCTCCGGCGACGCTCTCGGCCATCCCCTGCACGAATTCCCGCCCGTGGGTATGTTCCAAGAGCATCTGCCCCACGGGCCCGCCCTGGCTGGGCAGACCTTTGTTGACAAGACTGACGAAGAGATGGTTTTCCTCTTTGCCGTGATGACATTTGTCGGCGAAGGTGCGAATCACATCTATCGCCTGATTGGCGGATGATTCGTTCAGCTTGCGGTCGTTGGCGGCTTCGTGAACAATCTTTTCAAGGCAGGAAAGAACAACTTCGATAACCCGGTGTTCATCCATGAGTATCTGAGTCGGTCGCATCGTCGGCTCCTTGGTTTTTTTGAGTACAGGTGGCTCACCTTTCAGGTGGGTTCCGGTCATCCCTGTTCCATTGCAACGCGAGCTACCATCTAATTACTCGCCGTGCATTTCAAGAGCGCGGGTACAGGGCGAACCCGCGCTACGGAAACTCGATTCAATTGCACCCTTTCCCATTATAATTCGTGGGCTACCAATTAATACCTCATTTCACCAACATCATCTTTCTTGTCTGGGTGAAGTCCGCAGTCTCAAGGCGGTAGAAATAGACGCCCGTCGACACGGTCTTGCCCGCATCGTCGCATCCATCCCATGTCACCACATGCTCACCCGACGGCATAGAGCCGACTGCAAGGGTGCGGACTGTCTGCCCGAGAAGGTTGGTCACGGTCAGATGCACCTCGGTGGCATTCGCCAGACTAAAGGCAATGTTGGTCGAGGGGTTGAAGGGGTTCGGATAGTTCTGCGCCAGACTCCATCCTGTCGGCAATTCACCGGCGCCACTGGCCGTGGTGAACCGTTCGCGAATATCAACACGTCGGCCGTCACTACTGAAAGCGATATCGGGATAGGTGCGCGCTCCGTTCACATATAGCGTTACCTCTTCCCCATCACGTGGATAGGTAGTAGCGATTTGATCATTGCCATAGACCGGCGTGAATTTGAGTACGCCATTGGAGTAGCGCCCTTCACCGACAAGCACACCCGCTGTGGTGTATGCCTCGATATGGGCGTCACCGCTTACTGGAGCGTAGTCGATTGTGAGGTTTTGAGCATAGATAGACATCCACGACCGGCTCGGCGTAACACTGGTTGCTACGGCAAGCGGTGACGAACTGCGTGCTCCTGCCACCGGATTACTCCCGCCAAATCCGGGATAGGCGAGAACATCCTCAGCACCGGACTTAATCCAGTAGCCAAAGAACGGCCCCAAATCAGTCAGCGTGTTGTACTCGGCGCTTCCCGGGATATGCACCAGCGCGCCGTTGTCGTAGCCGAGCGCAACCTGCAGATTGTCGATGGATGCGAGGGCAGTAGCAATCGGAAGCGTCTCATCCGGCCAGTAGCTTACAAGGTTCCATCCGGGAGTGATAGCAATCGCTTCGACCGAGGCAATCTCCGGACCGCACAACTGAATCGTGGCGGTGCAATTCATCTTGAACCAGTAGCCGCTGTAATAATCGACATTGTTGAGTGTCGAAAATCCCTTGAGAGCGGGATCATAGGTGAGCGCCCCCTGTTCGAATCCGAGGATGACCTCAACGCACCCTTCGATGCCGTCAATCATGTTCTCCAGTTCGTCGGAGTAGGCGATATTCCACGAGACGAGATTCCATCCTTCGTGCAATACCAACTCTTTGCAGTTGTCGGTCGAGAAGGAGCAAAGCTCGAAACTTGCGCCGTTGGTAGTCCATACTACTGTCGGACTCGCAAAAACTGGCGTGCCATTGATGCGGAAATAAATCGGCTGACCCGGCGCGGCGCCTTCATCTTCCCCTGAAAACTCATCATCGCGATAGATCGGGATGAAGCCATAGGCTCCGTCTTCGCGCACTTCTCCCATACCGCAGAGGATGCCGTCGATATCGAAGGCTGAAATAATGTCACCGGCGCTTAAGGGTGTGCCGTCAAGAGTCGGGTTCTGACAGTAGACATTGATCCACTCCGGCGTCGGAACAACCAGTTGCGAGTCGGAGACACAGATCGTATCGAAAATCTCCGAGCTGAAACAGGCATTGGCGACACGGAGGCGTACTTCATAGCATCCGGCTACGCTGAACACTTTCGAAGGCTCAAACTCTGAGCTGTAGGTTCCGTCGCCGAATGTCCAGAGCCATGTTACACCGCTTGATGGCTCGGAGCAGTTATCAAATGTCACCTCAACCGGCACTTTGCCGCTTGTCGTGCTAGGGGTGAAGCAGGCGGTCGGGGTTTCATTGATTGTAACCGCCACCGACAGGGTGCATATTGTCTCACCGCATTCATTGGAGGCGACAACTTCAAATAAATAGAGTCCCGATGACTGAGCGTTGAAACAAAGCTGACCGTTAGACCACGTCGCACCCGAAATCAAGACATCATCGGCGCCGCTTATCGGAAGTTGCACGCAAGCGCTCCCTCCTTCGCAAAGCGACACCGGCACCGGCTCAGAGGGGCAAGTTATAGCAGGAGTAGACTCGGTGATGACTACGTTGAGAAGCAGGCTGCAAACGGCAGTATCCGCAAAGCATTCGTTCCAAGCTATAATGACAGGCATATAGACACCCGAAGTATCCGCGTAAAAGCATAGGTCGTTACCCCGTTGAGTACCTCCAATCACTTCAACCGACGAAGCATTCTCAATGAACAATCCTGGCGCAAAAAATCCCGGAATGCAAATCTCAGCGGCCCCACAACGACCAATGTTACTAGATCCGGCTGCACACAAGATGTCGGGTTTGCCCCATAGTGAGATCGTCACGCCAAACGAACAAGATGTCTCTCCGCATTGATTTGACGCTACGACTGTGATTTCATACAGTCCCTCATGGTCGGCTGTGATGCAAAGTGTTCCGTTCGACCAGATACCCCCGCTCACGCTCACCTGACTGGCGCCTTCGATTGCAAGAGGAAGGCAAACATCACCGAGGGAGCAGACGCGGAGGAACTCATCCCCTTCATAGCAGGCGACTACTGGCTTTTCTCCTTTGGACACATTGACTAGAACATCGCATTCTTCGGTTCCGCACTCATTGGATGCGGTAATGTGGATTGAATAAAATCCGGCCGTGTCGGCATTGAAGTGAAGCGTCCCGTCCTCCCAGAAGCCGTATGACGTCGCAACAAGATTTGCTTCAGTTATCGCAAGTGGGATTTCAGCCGTCCCCGGAAGGGTGCAGAGGGTCACAGCCTGCTCGATGAACGGACAGGCAATCACCGGCGCGCCATTGAGGGCGGTGACGTCGATCGACACACTGCATTCGGTGGAACCGCACGAATTGTATGCCGTGACCGGAATGACATAATGCCCCGATTGGGTGACAGGGAACAACAGCTGTCCGTTTTGCCATTCAGCTTCCTGAGCGGTAATCGAATCGGCATTTGATATGGTAAGGGGAACCGAACCAATTCCCGGAAGACCACATACCAACGCCGTGAGCACTGAATCGATGCACCCGACCTGGGGCAGGCCGGTGATAGTCAGTTCCACGGGTACGCTACAGGAAACTGTTCCGCAGTAGTTCGAAGCATAAAGTGTGAAAACGTAGTTACCAGACTGCGCCGCCTCGAAACAGAGTGTGCCGTTGCTCCAGGATGCGCCTTCAGCCCAGACGGAATCGGCTCCCGAAACTGCAACAGGAACGCATACCTGGCCTCCAACACATTGGACAACATTAATCGGGTCAAAGGGACAGGAAATAACTGGCGGCTGACCCATGGTGACAACCACTGTGATAGTGCATGAATCTGACCCGCAGGCATTGGAGACTGTGGCAAGAAAATTGTAGGTTCCCGATGAATCAGCAAGGAAGCAGAGATTGCCGTTGGTCCATTCGGCTCCAGCGGCCTTTGAGATCACATTCGTCGCCGCTCCCTTCTCGGCGGTTGGCATGCCGATACAAACCAGCCCCGGCGAGCAGAGGTTGATTTCGTAAGGTTGTGACGGGCAGACAAGGGTCGGTGCGCCGCCGATGGCGACCTCTATCACATAGAAACTGCTAAATGTTCCCAATGAATTGTATATCGTGAGAGAGATATTGTAGATGCCTCCAGTCGTAACATCAATGCAGAGACTTCCGTCAGACCATGTTGCCCCATCGGATGCTTTGACGGAATCAGCATCGGTAATCTCAACTGGCACACAGACCACTCCCGGAGACTGTAGACAGACCGTAAAATCCGGGGGTGGTTCAGTGAATTGAGCATTTGCAATGCTGGTTGTAATAGCGATGAAACAAGAAACTACGAGCAATAGACACAAAGGGCGAAACCGAATACCGTTAGCAGTAGAGAACATGAGGACGCTCCTTATGAATTGAATAATTAATTTGCCTAAGTAGTAGTCTCTGAACAGACATATCGTGCGACTTCACCCTCAAAAAGTTTCGCTCGGCGTCGCAAGGTCATGAGAGCAACCCTCGCAAGGCGGGACGATATCGATGCAGTAAATGGGCAGGGGACTGATGGATCACACACCATCAAAATCACGCCCGTTGTATACAATAAACATACAGGGGACGGTCTTCGTGAGTCAATCAAAAAGGCGGCGATGGACGCTGAAATGAGCAAAATCAAGAGGTTGAAACCGGGGCAAAAAAAAACCCCGCGTCGGCGGGGCTTAGAGATTTCTGGAGAAACCGGTGAATCTGTGAATCAAGTGCCGGTGTAGGCTACCGTGACCAAAACATCGCCGGTATAAGGTCCGGCTTTCTGGTTTACCGCCGGTGACACCTTACCGCCAAGAAACATCGCCGCCTGGCCGAGGCCGCCAATATAGGTGGTCGCTGGGATCGAACGAGGGTTGATATTGGCAAGAGCGCCGCCGCCGGGTGTGGCAGGGTCGACGTTATTGGTGGAATCGTAGGTGAAATCAGCAACGCCAAAGGAAATTACCATCCGGTCGTCGCCGGTCGCAGTCGATAGATACTCGGGGAGCACAAAGTAGACCGAAATATTGGCTCCTCCCTGCCCGCCAATGGTAAAAATACCCGAACTGGCGGTGACATTATTCGCGACAGTCTTGGCGACCCCCTGAAAGACCATTCCAAAGGCCAAATTCTGAGTGGCCGTTACGGACAACAAGTTAGTAACGTTCGCTGTTGCAAGTCCGCTGGCCACATCCTGCGACGCCACTCCCGAAACGAACAGCAGAACCAGCGCAGATACACAGAGCGCTTTACTCCTGCCTCCAAATAAAGGTGCACGTTTGCCAACCATGAGGTATCTCCTTGTTTCCTCTTTGCCTTCCTGATCCGTCTGAGGCCGCGCCGTAGAGACGTCAGCCCCGTGCTGATGTGTTCGGTTGAAATCCCGTTCAGCGCACAAAAACCTGCGCATAACGCAGAACTCTTGTGTAAAATGGAATCGAATTGATCAGGTGAAACGGGAAATGAAATGGTTTCAGCCGCCAGTATAGGCGACAGTCAATACTATTGGACCGGTATAGGCTCCGGGAGTCTGGATGATTTTAGGGATAATTTGCCCCCCCAGCCAGATTTTGAGACCAGTCGATCCCAGCCGGTAGGTAATAGTATGCCACGGATCAAGATTGTTGTATCCCGGTGACGATTGCGACGGAGACGCGCTTGAGTCCATCGAACAATCGGTCTTGCTGAATATAAGATTCATAGTATGTCCGCCAGCACGGCTGACGTAGGTGGGGAGTGTGAATGTACAGTTCACTTCAAGACCCGCCGCGCCGGAAACGGTGAACTCTGCCGCGGCTCCTGCCGCTGTCTTTGCCACCGTTTTCGGGACACCCGGAAATACATTGCCGAACTGAAGATTGTTCACAACTGTAATGGACTGGGCAACTGCATCGCATGCCAATCCGATGACCAACAAAACGAGAACTAGGTATCGCATCCTGGATGAATAGTAGCGGCGGGACGGCTGACAATCAAGTTTTAAGGCTGGGGTCAATCTGCGATAGTAGTGATGGAAATGATCACGTCATTGGTCGCACTCTGGCGGACGGCACTAACTGCTAACGCCGCCAACTCACGATTCAATGAAACCAAACGCGATGACTCAAGTAGCAGATGGGTGGAACTGATTGAAAGCTCAAAAAGCACCGACTCGGTGCGGACGGCATGCAAGTACCAGAGAGAACCGCTAGGTACATGTGTCCGAGTCAAATCCTCATTTCTGTCATTCCCGCCCCTCTTGTCATTCCCGCGCAGGCGGGAATCCATCTTGTCTTCCAAAGAGTTAGGACTGGACTCCCGCCTTCGCGGGAGTGACATCTTTGGAGGCACGGTGAGAATTGAAGGGCTTTTCAACAAACCCCGGGGAGAAGAGTTTGTAGGTGAGATTGCTGGGGAGGAATTTGGCTCCTCTCTCTGAGCGGAAATCTCCGTCAGACCAATGGGACGCGAAACCTGAGCTGAGGCGATAATGATACCGTTAGCAGACCGCGCCGGTTGGGTTCCCCCAAATGCGGAAGCGGCTGAAAACACCAAAAAGCAGAATGCAAAAAGTCGACAGGTTGAGGCCATGATTGTTTATGTGTGCGTACTGCACCCATAATACAATCAGGCGCTGATCTGTCAACGCCAAGTTTTGAACAATTTTCGGGCGGGGACTCAAGCCATGAGGGGCTTTAGTCCCGTTAGTTTCCGGTATATGCCACGGTCAGCACTACAGCGGCAGAGTAGTCACCGCCGGTCTGAGCCACAGTCGGCGCCACCGTACCGCCAATCCAGACCGTCATCGCTCCCAGGTTACTGAGATTCAGCACATGGGTCAGCGCCGGATTGAGAATTCCGGTCGGCGACGCCTGCGTACCTATGGCCGTGTTGACATACTGGGCGTCGGTGCCGTTGAAAAACACATCCATTGCCGCCGAACTATCGGCAGTACGCAATGAGTCCGGCAGGGTAAAGCTTAAGAGGACCTCCGCCACGGCCGTGCCGTTAACGTCCCATTGACCTGCTATACCGGCGGCATTCTTGTTCACCGAGGTCTGCACGCCCGGCGTCACGACGCCGAATTGGAGGTTGTTGACGCCAATGACCGACAGCGTCGTGACGACCGTGGCCGTAGCCAGGATAGATCCACTCTCCTGAGCGAGAGCCTTTTGCGCCGGACCGGCGATCGCAACCGCCAGAAGACACAAAATCAGCACTGATTTGAGGAAATGTTTCATAATCCCTTCCCGTTTGGTGTTCCAGGTTTACTCCGAGATAGGGTAATTGCAACGGGGATGCCGGAAGACCGCGATCGTCATAATACATTACATATCAACACATTATGTCGAACCAAGGATTGTCGTGGGGTATGCCAGAATGGGGGATTGTCTATATCCGCTAACGCCTGATTGGGGGAGGATCCCCATCCCCAATGAAACAGCCGATGCGCTCAAGATTGAGGGCTTGTAGCCGATAGACTTAGCAGAGCCGCTGTTCAGAAAATCAACAGATGGTTCAAAGCGAAATGGTAAACAGACACCTTCAATCACACTGCGTCACTGCAATTGCGGCCTTCGTGGTAATCATGTCTCTTGCGGGATCAATTCTTTCTCAGGAGCTTTTGTGGCAAAAACGGTACGGCGGAATCTACAACGACGACGGTTTTGCAGTTGCAACGATGGCGAATGGTTATGCCTTGGCTGGGTCGACATACTCGTTCGGAAACGGTGATTTTGATCTCTATCTCATCCGTCTCGACTCGACCGGAGAAGTCCTTTGGTCGAAAACTTTCGGCGATTCTCTTGGCGACTACGGCTATGACATCGCAATCACCGCCAGCGGTGGCTTTGTCATGGCAGGTTCGACGATTAAGAATGGACTCACAAATGTCTTTGTCGTCTGCACCGACTCCACCGGCCACGAATTGTGGCGCAAGTCATTCGGCGGGGCAGGGATTGATGAAGGACGGGCCATCCGGAGAACCCAGGACGGCGGCTACATAATCTGCGGCACGTCAAGTTCATCCGGCGCCGGATACAGTGATCTCTATTTGCTTAAAATAAATTCCGCAGGCGACAGCCTTTGGGCAAAGACCTATGGTGGCGCGGGGGGAGAATCGGGAATGTCGGTTCATGAAGCCGCGGACAAAACGCTCATCGCGGTCGGTTCCACCGGCTCATTCGGCCAAGGCTATTCGAGCATCTATGCCGTGCATACCTCGGCAAACGGCGATTCCCTCTGGGCGACAACCTACGGCGGCCCGTCATCGGATTTCGGCTCCTCCGTGGATCAGTCCCTTGACGGTGGTTTCATATTTACCGGCGCGACTGCTTCGGCAACGGTCGGTTATTCGGATGTTTATCTGGTCAAAA
>ERZ1292633.1216-Hain-H41-02um-R1-1216-length-28159-cov-6_pt1 | contig 28159 bp, 24 predicted proteins | sample MGYA00564406_ERZ1292633 | MGnify/ENA primary metagenome ERZ1292633 (study PRJEB36523, sample SAMEA6512639) | groundwater metagenome | collected 2019-01-08 | study: AquaDiva: Metagenomics assemblies of 32 groundwater samples | reverse complement strand
AAACCATCGGCTCGACATCCTAAATCGCTTGAGCGACAATGGCGCTGTCATACTAGGCCCGCGTTCCGACAATCAGAGCCGCGACCGTGAGGGAGCGGGCAAACAATCGGGTGCCTCTTGATGCACCCTCCTTATTACTCGAAAGGAAGAACGTTCCATGATCTCAATTCCTTCGCGTTTGGTTTTCTCGATTCCTGTCGCTCTCTTGCTGGCGTCGTCCATGGCGATGGCCCAGCAGCCGCCACAAACTCCATCAGACCCACCGAAACCGCCGTCGACAGTCCCGCCGCCCGGGGACATCTCCAGACCGACGGTCCCCTCGCGTGATCAACTCGAAAAGGAGTTTCAGGAATCGCTCACCGGCGCGGTCCTCGAAGGCGTTTGGCAGATGACCGGCGAGGGTGGACTCAAGGGTGTTGCGCCGCTCACCGATCCCAAGCCCGACAAATACGCGATCGCCTCCGCAAAAAAGATCAACGACGACACTTGGGTAATCAACGCCCGCATCCAGTTCGGCGACAAGGACGTGACCGTCCCCGTGCCCGTCCGCGTCGTCTGGGCTGAGGACACCGCCGTCATCACCCTCAACGACCTTGCGATTCCGATGATCGGCACCTACACCGCCCGGGTGATGATTCACCACGGTTTCTACAGCGGCGTCTGGTACTGCGGCCAAAAGAACTACGGCGGCGTCATGCAGGGCCGCATCATCAAGGAAGCGGCGGCAAAGGAGAAAACGCCAAGCGACAAATAGGTAGTGCGCACCTTGATGCACCATGAAGTGGCTTTACGCAAGAAATTCGGAGGCTACGGCGGACCGTCGAAGGTGCGTTGATACGCCGCCACGTCACGAAGATCGACATCCCCATCAGTCTCGCTATCGAGGGCCTCGCAGCCGAGGTTGAGCCGTCGGTTCGGACCCGTCACGCAGTCGTCGAGCAGACCGAGGTCCGCCAGATCGACGAAGCCCGAACAGTCGGCGTCTCCGAATAGGCCCGGCGTCAGGCTAAAAACCGACTGCCGCCGCATGAGCACCGGCGGCGACATGCCCGTGATCTGCCACTGCAAGTGCAGCTCGTCGCCCGCGGTGTTCGTTCGATTCTCGTCGCGCAGAAACTCGATGTATTCCTTGGTAGCCGTCTGATAGTACACCGATACCAACGCGCTCGTCGCGTCCGGCGGAACGCGAAAATCCGTGTCATCCCAATACTGACCGTCGGCAAAGGTCGCCGCGACCGGCGCTGCCTGAACGGCCTCGAAGGCCGCATTAGTGAATCCGCGCGGCGGAATCCGATTGTCCTTGTACACCTTGTTGTTGAGTACGAAGTGGAATGACGTCCCCGCAGGCACGCCCGTAGCCGACGACATCGCCGAGTCCAGTCCCAACTGGGCCTCGTAGACCTTCGTGTCCGATGAGGTCAACTCCGCCGTGCCGCCGTCGTACACGCCGCGCTCGGCGACCGGCTGTAGGTCGCCGCCGAGAAACTCGACGTTGATCCACATCCTTCGGCCTTCCGGATAGCCGGTCGGTAGCTTGTGACCTGTTTCGTTGACGATGCGCACATTGATCGCGCAGCCCTTGTTGGTGACTTCGAGCGTCGAAGCGTTTTCGAGCATATACCTCGCCCGCGCCTTGCTGTCGGCAAGGTATTCGTAAGTAAGGGTGAACGGGTACAGATTGTAGAGCATGTCCTGCACCCACGTATTGCCGCCGTTGAAGTCATGCGAGGGAACGTCTGGTCGCTGGATGACTTCTAAAGCGCATCCATAGGTGTCGGCTTTTGGCATATGGCAGTCCTGGCAGGTGTGCATGACGCCCGTGGGATGATTCCCGCCGAATACTCCATTGGCCTGCACGCCCATCGAAGCGTACAGGCTGTTCGCCCATTCGCTGAAGGTGCGCTCGATGGGGAACATGTCGTACTTATCCTGCGTATCGTGAGCGACGCCAAGCGGGTTCAGTGCATACGATCCGTCAGATTGCCGAGTCATCGCCGGATTGCTCACGTCGTGGCACGTCGCACAAATCTCGGCCGTGAGATGAAAGGGCGAATATAGAATCGGCACGGGAAAGTGGAAGTTGTTCGGCACATTCGGCGGCGGGTTCGGCCCGCCGGGCACGAACGGGAACGGCCCCCGTCGAACATCGTTCGGATCCACAACAAAATTCCCGTCGCCGGGCGAAATCGGAAGAAGACCGGCGTTCGAGAGGGCCAGCCGAATCGGATCATCTTCCGGAGGGTTCACCCCCGGACGCGACACCGGATCGACCACGCGATGGCAAAAGTTGCACGTGACGCCCTCAAAATCCTCGGCTCGAAGCGCCGACCCGTCCGTCGGCGCCGAGCGTCCGCCCAACCAACCGCCCGGTGAATGGCAGCGTATGCAAAAGTCGCCGGAAAACGCCGCATCCTGATTCGCAATCGCCAGGGCCGCGTGCCAGAGCGGATCGCGGGCGGCGTTCGCCTTCATGCTTCCTTCCCAGCGACTGTAGATGGGATACTCCTGATTCTCGTACGAGTTATAGATCTCGTGGCAGCCGCGGCAATCCAGCGCGCTGACCATCGGTGCGAAGTCAACCCCACCCGAGTGGTCCGGCTGCGTGCCCTTCAGGAAGAAATTGTCAAGAGTGGTCGGTACTTGCGCATGCCCCGGCCGCGCCTGGAACGCGACAATCGCCGCTCCGACAGTCACCACCGAAACGATCAGATGATGATGGTTCGCCCCCGTCTTCAGATGATCCCCTCCCCACGTATCCGCGTTCGACGGCGGATCAACGCCCTCGTTCGATTATAGATGGAGACCTGATGGATTCAATGCGATGCAGATGGGCGATTTGTCCGGGGTTTCATCATTTCCGGACCGAAACGTGCCCTGTGGGCGCCCCATGAAGCAATGGCTGAAATGCATTCGTGGTGTGCGATAGCGATGAGCCTACAGCCGCGTAGGCCGCCATGATCCCAAGCCAAAGAAGCAACGCGAACCCGCTGCTTGCGATTCCCGCAGCCGCCCAGCTCGTCCCGCCGACCGCCACGCCCGCTCGCCTTGCACGGCGAATCCGCAGGAGACTGATAACCCCCAGCACGAGTCCGACGAGTTGCGAAACGACCGGTACGAACGCCGTGAGTCCGCAAACCGCCGATGCGATCGCAAGTCGATCGGTGCGCGGCGCGGCGGCGAGGTTCGCGCCGCCCTCAACCGGCTGCTTGGCGAGCGCCGGAGACTGTGCATGCGGCCCAGGCGTCACCGGCGTCGGCCGGGTGTAGGGAATCGGCGGCGGTCCGTGCATGGCATGCGACTCCCATCAAAGGTTCGAAACCATAGCCTACCGCCCCGAGTCTACGATCCGCCGCGATATCGGACGGTTGACGATCCGTCGATGAAGTCTCACAATCGCTTTATCGACACCGTCGGCGTTACAAAAGGAGGTCACGCGTGCGTTTCTGCCTTGTTGAACTTACCGGGCATTCCGGACCGAAACTGGCCGTCGAGCGTGACGGCGGCGTCCTGCCGCTGAATGCGCCGCCCAGCCTGCGCGACGCGCTGGAACAGTTCGGCGCGGACGGCCTGATGAAACTCGCCCGCGATGCGAAGGGTGGTTCTAACCCGCCGAGAAGTGTCACGCGATGGCACCCACCGGTGCCCAACCCGCGTACGTTCCGTGATTTCTACGCCTTTGAGCAGCACGTCAAAGCCGCTCGCGCCCGCCGCGGCCTCGAAATGGTCCCGGAATGGTATGAGCTTGCGATCTTCTACTTCTCAAACACCGGCTCGCTCAAGGGACACCTCGAACCCGTCAAAAGGCCCGCCGCTACGAGCGAACTCGATTTCGAACTCGAGGTCGGCGCCGTCATCGGCAAGGACGTTCAGGACGTCCGCGGCGAAGCCGCCGAGGACGCCATCTTCGGCTTTCTAGTCCTCAACGACTGGTCCGCACGCGACCTCCAGCGCCAGGAGATGAAGTGTTCGCTCGGCCCCGCGAAGGGCAAGGACTTCGCCACCTCGATCGGACCGTGGGTGGTGACAAGGGACGAACTCGCCGACCGCCGCGTCGGCCCCGGCCGCTACGATCTCACCATGTTCGCCCGCCGCAACGGCAGGGAAATCTCGCGGGCCAATTTCAAGGACCTCACCCACGACTTCACCAAAATGATCGAGCGCGGCTCGCGCGACGCGATGATGTACCGCGGCGACCTGATCGGGAGCGGAACATGCGGCACCGGCTGCATTCTAGAGATCGGCCCGGAAAACGCCGGCGGCTGGCTCCAGCCCGGCGACACCCTCGAACTCGAAATCGAACGCCTGGGCACTTTGACCACTCCCATCGTTTGAGTCGCCCCGCCTGAGCATCCCTTGACTCCCCGCCGTCCGCCATGTGCAATGCAATCGAAGGCAGGGGTCCGTGACATGGTCCAACATGGGGCAGATCATGAACGATCGTTTCCGCTCACCGACGAGCATCGCATGCTCCTCCAGATTCGCGACACCCTCTACGAGGGCAACTGGAACGACTTTCTTCGCGACCTCCACGCCTGCGCCCAGGGCCGACCCCACGTCTTCGAAATCGTCGCTCCCTCAGCGGAGACGAAATCGACCATCGCCCATCACGTCGCCATGATCGAACAAATGCGCGATTGGGAAGCCGATCACGATTGCGTTCTTCACGCCCATCCGGCCGCCTGATCCCATCCACAGCCGCAGCCGGACGCTTGCCACGCTCGACCGAATCGTTAGATAATCACCCGGGATTCGACCGTGTCCTGTCCTGATGCATGACGCGACGACAAAAAATGCGAATCGGAAAGGAACCGCCCAATGGATGCGTCCTCGCTTCTGGCGAAGGAGTTTCTCGAAATGCGTTGCCGGCTGATTGATCTGGCAGCCTCGTTGGATCGTATCGACCGCGCACCCGGAGGTGAGGCCCTTCGGAACGACACTCGGCTCAATCAACTGCTCCACGCCGCGCGTCTGCTGGCCGACGGCAAGCCCGACCGCGCGGAACGCTTGCAGATGCTTTTCTCCGATTCGTTCAACCCCTCGTGGCGAAACGGATTTGGAATTTGACCGCTTTCCTGACAGGTCGCGCCTCGCTTTCACATGCGCGAATGCACACGACGAGGGATCGGTCCCGGCGCGTCCGACCGTGAGCAACGCGCCCGCACACGAAAAGGAGGTAAGACCGTAGTTCCGATGCGCGGTCCGTTCGGCGCCGGAATGTTTTCGAGGAACCCCAAAACTCTTTGAAGAAAGGCTCAACCCCAATCCCAGTGTGCGTAGCGCGCGAGGCCGCCGAGAGTGAATCTCTCGCGGTGGCCTCGCTTTATTCAAGAGGTGCGGGGAGATCAGCCTACGCGGCTGGCTTCCGCCTGAAACCAAAGTGAATCTTGGCGCCGATCATGAGCAACAACGCCAGAACCGCCAGACCCCACTGCGAAACAGTCGGGATCGGACAGCTACCTAACTTGACCGGAGTCACGCAAGGCGTGGAGACGTTGCCGCACTCATCTGTAGCCGTGCACGTGATCGAGATCGGTGGAAACGCGGGGCTATCGAGTGCTTGACCATCGCTCCGCGTGCACTGAACCGCGCACGAGCCGCACGTGTCCTGGCAGGTTGGCGGCGTGAATTCGAGCGGAATACCCGGGCAAGTCTCTATCACCGCCGGGCAATTCTGCAAGGTAGGCGGACGAGTGTCGACGATGTCGATCGTCTGAACGCACTGCGCGGTGTTCCCGGTGTTGCCCGTGGCGACCGTCGCCGCGCTGTCCGAGGCCGTGAACGTTTTCTCGACCGTTAATTTCGGCGGCGGACTGATGCCGGCAGTCTGACCCGGATGGCAGTCCTGAGGGATTACCACGCATGTAACCGAAACCGAACAAGTCGCACAGTTGTCCACACATGTGGCCTCCCCGCCGCATGCGCAGCTCGCGTCATCGCAGTTCGGAGGAGTGCACAGCGCCGCGCCGCACTCCAGCGAGCAAGCCGGCGGGCAGGTAATCACCGGGGGGGTCGTGTCCACAATGTCGATCCGCTGCATGCACTGAGCCGTGTTCCCGCACTTGTTGGTCACCGTGCAGGTGCGGATGATGGTCTGCTCCTGCGGGAGCTTTCCGGGCGTTGATATCTCAGTGCACACCACGATCGGGTTTACGCTGCACGTGTCCACAATCGTCGGGTCGCCGAAGGGGCCCACGGTGTTACATTCGAACGTCAGATCATTCGGGCAGGTGATCCCCGGAATCTCGCACTCGTAACGGCATGCACGCGTGGGCTCGTCGCAGGTGTCGAGCGTGCATGGATTCGTGTCGGCGCATGGCGGAGTCCCCGATTCGCACACGCCGTTGACGCACGCTTCCGCTCCGTTGCAGAACACAAGATCGTCGCACACATTGGTATCGTCCGGCGTGTTCGCGCATCCGGTCCCCGCGACGCAAATGTCATCGGTGCACGGGTTCTGGTCGTCGCAAAGCGTGTTCTGAGGAGTGCGCACACATTTGTCGGTTGACTCGCTGCACGAATCGGTCGTGCAAGCAATACCGTCTCCGCAATCGCGCGGCGTGCCGCCGCCGCAGGTTCCGTTTTGACAAACCTCGCCCACCGTGCAGAACAACCCATCGTCGCAAGACACTCCGTTGTGGTGCACAATCGTGCATCCGCCGACCGGGTCGCAGACATAACTGAAGCACGGACTGTTCGACACCGGGCAGTTTGCGACGTTCGGAGTGTTTACACACGCGTCCGCTATCTCGTCGCACGAGTCGTCGGTGCAACTGACCCCGTCGCCGCAGTATCGCAGTGAATCGACGCAAACGCCGCCGACGCAGTGATCGCCGACCGTACAGAACAGTCCGTCGTCACACGCATTGGTGTCATCGACAACCGAAACGCACCCCGCGGTGAGATGACAGATTGTATCGGTGCAGGGATTCGTATCGGGCGGGCAGAAGGAATCGACTGGCGTGTGGATGCACTCTCCGTTCCCGTCGCAAGTGTCTGTCGTGCAGGCGACGCCGTCGTCAGTGCAAGGCGTCCCCGCGCCCACCGGCGGGTAGGTACAACTCCCGTTGACGCAAACAACCGTCAAACATTCGTTCGCCGGCGGCGGACATGGAACCGTTGGGCAATTGCAATCGCATGCGTCCGCAAGCTCGTCGCACACACACGGCGATGAACAGGGAGCGAATCCGGGCACGCATCCCGTGATCGGGTCGCCGGTCAACGGGTTGCAAGTCTCGGACCCGTTGCAGAACAATTGATCGTCGCATTTGCTGTGATTGGCGTTATGGACGCAGGCGTCGATCACTTCATCGCAAAAATCATTCGTGCACCCGATTCCATCGCCGCAATCCAATGTCGTGCCCACGCACTGACCGTTTACGCAGACCTCGCCCGTGACGCAGAACAAACCATCGTTGCATGCCTGCCCGTTGTTCTTCGGCTTCTGCATGCACATATCCTGCGCCTCGTCGCAAACGCCTGCGTTACACTGATCATTCAGGTAACTGCAATCCACCGGGGTGCCTGGCTGGCAACCTGTAATCGGGTTGCAGACCTGGATGCCGTTGCAGAACAACTGCCCAGGGTCGCAGAAGGTGTCGTCCGGTGTATAGGTGCATGAATCGGTAGACTCGTTGCACGTGTCGATCGTGCAAGCCACGTTGTCGTTGCACGGAGGCGTACCCGTCTGGCAAATCCCGCTCAAGCAGACATCTGGGCCCGTGCAAAATGCGCCGTCACCGCAGGTGTTGCTGTCGTCCGGCGTAAAAACGCACCCTACACCGACGACGCACGCGTCGTCCGTACACGGGAGGTTATCGTTGCAAGCCGAGTGGTCAGGGGTGTGTTGGCAAGCATTGGTGCAATCCTGTCCGCCCGGCTCGACACAGGTGTCCGTTGTACATGCGATCCCATCGTCGCACGCACCGGGCGTGCAGCATGGTTGAATAACGTCGGCGCCCTTGATCTGGTTGTCTTGCGAACCAAGCGACGCCCCATCGAGCGTTGAGAGCTTGAAGTGGTAGGGGCCGCCGCTGATCGAGGCGGCGCCAAGACCGGCGCCCCAGCCGATTCCCGGTCCGCCGGCGTTGTCGGAACCGACCGCGAGATGGCCGGCCATTTCAATCAGAATCTGCGTCGAAGCCGACGTCCATGTTAGGGTGTATGTCGCTTCGACGTCCGGTGCGAGAAGCAGCGACACCGCGAAGCCGTTAAACGTCAACGTTCCCGCAGTAATTGGAGCGTTGCCGTAGATCGTAATGGTACGATTGCCAAAGGTAGTCTCGTAGGCCGTGATGTGCGGGTCCGTGCTGGCGCCGAGCACGACGCCCATCGTGTCCGGAGCACTAACGACAAAGGAGTTCCCGCCTGTCCGCAATGCGTTGCAGATCGCCGTACTTGCCGACGGGCCGATATTCGGTCCGCATGCATCGATGAAAAGATCGTTCAGAATGCCTTGCCCCGGCGCGACAATGTTCGCCGAATCATAGGCTTGCTGCCACGACGTCAGGAAGTCGTAGGCGTGGGAACTTGCTTTTGATGCTTGATGGCTCAACGTAAGGGTGTGGACGTTTCCGCCCGTGGTGCCGACGCTCGTAAAAATAAGCCGCTGTGGAACGGACACGCCTTCGAAGTACCTAGAGTTATTCTGCTGCAGAATCGAATTGAGCCAAACAATGTCACCAAGTGTCGGGTTTTCGTTCGATACTTGGCGAAAATCGGTACCGCCCGCGATCGCCATCGTTGCCGATGCGCCGATCAGTAAGCCAAGAACCGTGTGGCGACGTTGCCAACCCGTTTGCGTTTGCGTGGACGATTTCCGGCTTTTTCCGACGTTGCGCTTCATATAGCCCTCCTCGGCTTCGAGCCTCTCTTACTTCCACCCTGAGATGATGCTGTCGCGCCGCAAAAAAGCTCTCGCGAGAAGAGCGGCGATCTTCTTTTTCTCTAACCGCCCCAGACTCACGGTACGCTTCTGAAGGGTTAGCGCACTTTTTGCGACCCACACGTCCGGCAGTATACCCAGACTTCCAGTCCATTTGCAACCGAATAATGCAAAACAAATCGTCTTTTCGATAGCACGCGAGAACAGGACATAAACCTAAAGCGAGTTATCGGGCTTAAGTTTGCCGGAAAAGTGAGTCGAACGCCTGCGGGAACGATGCTAACCTAATTAGCAGCCGTGAGTTATGTGCCGTTGAGACATTGGTTCGTCTCGTACCTTGTCGGACGCGACCCCGGTTTTCTTCCGTTTTACCGGAAATATAGTGGCCCTGTTTATCTTTTGCCGATCAGGCGTTCGGCCTCGCGGGCCCGAGCCGAACGAGCGTAGGCGAGCCACAAGATCCAAGCCACGCCGACGCCGATCGCGGCCAACACGATCACATGCTCAACATCGGCCACGTTCGCTTTCAATTTTTCGTAGCTGTGGCCAAAGACGTAACCAAGCGACACAAACACCGGAACCGAAATCAGGGCCGCAAGTCCGTTGATCGACAGGAACTTCCAGTACCTCATTCCCATGGCGCCGGCGGTAAGAAACGCCATCACCCTCGCGCCGGGAAGGAATCGAGCGATGAAAACCGTCTTGAGTTGATGGCGGTCGAACTGCGCTTTCAAGGCCGCCATGCGATCCGGAGTCGCCAGCCACCGAACCAACCGATGCTCCAAGAGGCTCGAAGCCCAATGGTGGCCTAAACAGAATATGAACGAGTCTCCGGAGAGCACGGCGAACATGGCTACCGGAATCATGAAGTGCAGGTGGGCGTCGCCCCAATAGCACGCCACTCCACCGCCGATCAGGGCAATGTCCTCCGGGATGGGAATGCCGGCGGAGGCGATCCAGATCGCAATCAACACGCCAAGATACGGTCCGAATCCGTCAAGCATGAATGAGAATCTCCTGCCATGCCGATCAGGCCCAATCGACAGCGCAAGGCGGATTCTAGCGGCGAGAGTCCGTTTCGTCTTGCGGATCGGGCTCCTGACTTCAGAGCGGCAAGTGACCTATGTACGTTTGTCGGCCTTGTGAGGGACTCGCGGCCTGGCCGAGTCTTGCGATCGTTGTTATCGGTCACCGTCCGTTCCTGACCGGCGAGTCCCCGTCGAACGCGAATCCGAGCAACCCCCATTGATTTTCGAAGCAAGCTATCCCGCGATTGAGAGGCCGTTTGATTGGACATCGCAATAAGCCGGCCTCCCGGACGTTTGGATAGTGGAGGCCTGCCGCGGACGGCGGGTCAGGAACCGGGGAATCACGAAGGAGTAAGAAAAATGGTGCGGGTCTTAGGGACGATAGTGCTGGGGGCGTTTTTGGCCGCTATGACGCCGGCTGCTGCTTTCGCGGAGAAACCCGGTGGCGGTCCGCCTCCGCCGTGCGAACGCAAGTGCCGGATGGAGGCGAAGAAGGCCCTGAAAGCCTGCATCGCCCAGGGCGGAGAACGGGAGGAATGCCGAAACGAAGCGAAAGCGTTCCGCAACCAGTGCCACAACGAGTGCGTACAGAATCAGGCCTGCCGCGAAGAATGCCGGGCGACCGGCGACGACACGTTCCAGACGTGCCTGGCTGCGGGCGGTACGGAAGAAGAATGCGCCATGCAGGCGCGTGACGCCGTTGCCCAGTGCGTGGCGGACGTTTGTGGGCTGCCGCCGGACTGTCCGGCGCTATGTCATCAGGTCGGCGAGCGAGTCGTTCGCGCTTGTCTGGAGAACGGAGGAAGCGAAGATCAATGCGGGGAGCGGGGACGGATGGCCGCGATGACCTGTTTGCAGAACAATTGCCCGCCGCCGCCGGACGGTGCAGCGAGGTGCCGTGAGATCGGCCGCCGCGTCTATCAAGAGTGCATCGACCAGGATGGGAGTGACGAGGAATGCAGGGATCGCGCTCTGGGTGCGGCCATTCGGTGCATGCAGGAACAATGCCCGCCGCCACCGCCTCCGGATTGCGAGACGGCGTGCCGCAACGCGGCACACCACGCGGCAGAGGACTGTGTCGCCCAAGGCGGCGACAAGACCGAATGTCAGCGGCGCGCCGAGGCGGAGTTCCAGCGGTGCGTCAACGAACGCTGCCCATAGCGTCGCCGTGTGACGGCTGTGAAATGGCGACGGATGCCGACAATTGATCGATCGGCGGTGCGGGGTCAGACCGATGATTTGAACGTAGTTGTTACGGAAGTGTTCTTATTCGACCGAACCCCGTCCGCCGACCGGCATGCGGCGCTGGATCGCGCGATGAATCATGGGATCGCCACGACAACGACCGGGGACTGGACCGCGATCATTCAGCGCGCGCAGCAGCTCGATCCGGCCGCATTCGACGTGATTGTCGATGCCTATGCGGGACGGTTGTGCGGGTTTTTTCGACGCTTGTTGGGAAGATGCGACGACGCCGAAGACCTTGTACAGGAAGTATTTATCCGGGTGGTTCGAATGATTCCGCAGTATCAGGACGACGGGCGATTCGAAGCGTGGTTGTTTCGGATTGCGACGAACCTGGCGCGGGATCGGATTCGCGAGCGGGATCGCAGGCCGCGTGTCGTCGGGCTTGACGATGTTTCGCAGGGAGGTGCATCTGAGGTTTCAGATCTCAAATCTGAGATTTCAAACATAACGGTGGGCGGTGGCTTCGACGGAATCGAAGCGACCGAATCCCTGGGGCGGGCGATGGATCGCCTGGCGGATGCCGAGCGTGAGGTCATTCTGCTCCGCCATTACGGACACCTGACGTTTGGGGAAATCGCGGAAATGATGGGCACGCCGCTGGGAACGGCTTTGGCGCGGGCCCATCGGGGACTCGGCAAGCTGCGAGAGTGGATGGGTGCATCGCCATGAATGAATACGACCCAATGCCGCAAGAGATCGCGCGCGACGAGCGATGGCTTGCCGAAATGCTCGCGGCGTCGGAGCGCGTCGAGGCCGAGCGGATCAAGCTGCGAATCCGGGTGGAGATCGGCGAGCGATGGTTGTCTGACAAGTTGCACGATCCATCGGCCTCAAGGCTTGTGGACGCGACGCGCGAACGTGTCCGCACCGCGTTGCAGGAAGCGCGGGCCGATGGACAGGTTGCGGTCCGGCTGCGTGGCTGGTCGGGGCGGCAATGGGTCGCCGCAGCCGGCGCGGTCGTGGGGGTGGCAGCGGCTCTGGCGATCGTCTTGACCGGCATTGGTGGGATCGAGAATGCGGAGAAGACGACGCCGATAACGACGGCCACATCGAACGAGGAGACCGAGCTTATCGCGCTGAGCGCGTTCGAGCAGTCCGGGCAGGTTGGGGAAGATGTCGATCGGTCGCTGGAGGAGCTGGAAAAAGAGATCGCCGATATGGGTCAACGCGTCGTCGGCCGAGGCGGCGAGAGCGGCGCGGACACGCTATTCGACGATTTCTGGGAGTCAATGGACTCGTCCGACATGGACGGGGAGGGTGCCGACCGGCCTGTGGGGGCTGCGTGGCGGGTTCGGGAGTCGGGAGTATGAACGATGATACTTTCTCACCTCTGCAATTATTTGACCGTGGCGATGCTTGGCGCGGCGGCGTTTAATGCCGATCCGCCGCGTCGGGCGAGGGGGCCTGACGTTGATCGACAGCCGATGAGGGATGGACCGCCGGGGCGATTCGATCGCCGCGGAACGGACGCGCCGCCCGATGAGCGGGACGATGGTCCGCCGTTCCAGTGGCGGCGGTTGCCGGAGGCGGAACGCGCCAAGCTCAAGCACTTCGTCGAGGAGCACTTTCCGCGACTCGCCCTGGAGCTGGACAAGCTTCGCGAGCGAGCGCCGCAGCGATTCGAGCGGCGGATGATGCGCATCGGTCCTGAAATGCGGCGACTGATGGAGATGATGGAGCGTGATCCGCAGCGCGGTCTCATGATGATCCGCGAACGGCAGGTGGCGTTCCAGCTTCAGCAGTTGGTGATGGAATACCACAACTCGTCCGATGGTTCCCGGCGCGCTGAACTCCGCGATAAGATCGAGGAAGCGGTGTCGCAGGAATTCCAGGTCCGCATGGAACGCCGGAGGGCGGAAGTCCGGCAAATGGAAACGAAACTGGCCGAACTCAGGGGCAGACTTGCCGAGACAGATTCGCTCCGGGATGACATCATTTCGCGGCGCGTTCGGGAGTTGCTTGAGAAACCGCCGCCGTTTCCGCCGCCGGATCGTCCGGACGGACCCGAAGGTCCCGACGGTCCGGACGATCCGCCCGGACCCCAATCAGAGCCGCGACCGTGAGGGAGCGGAAAAGACTGAAGATAGAAGTGAGAAGATAGAAAGAACCTGCACCATATCCGTGGCGTCCTTCTCACTTTTCACTTCTCACTTCCTCGTAGGTTGCCGTGAACGGGGTCTCACCGCGCTTGCGGCGCACGCCGTGATCGGGGTTGGCCGACAAGTGTTCGAGAAGGTGATACACATCTTCGATTGGGTCGGGCCCGCCCACGGCCGCGGCGATCTGTTCGACAGTTGACTCCTGGCCGGGCGTTTCACGGAGCTTGCCGAGGATGCGCCGCTGGAGTTGCAGGACCCCGACCGCCGCCTTTTTTCCCGCCTCGACGCCGGGCTGGTGGTAAGCGTTGATGTCGATCAATTCCGCGTATAGGCCGACCGCCCGCTCGAACAACGCAAACAGCACGCCGACGCCGCGGGCGTCGAGCTTGTCGAGCGTGATCGTGATCGACTCGCGCCCGCTCTCATGCAAAGCGGACCGCGTGCCGTGCAGAAGCCCGTGCAAATAATCACCGGAGGTGACGTCTGATTCCACCATCGGCGATGAGCCGTCGCGGTCCTTCAGCACTTCGATGAACGTGGCGAAGAAGTCGTTACGCCCGTCGCGAAGCTGCTGAACAAGGGCATGCTGATCGGTGCTGCCTTTGTTGCCGAGGACTGTAATGCCCTGGTGCACGATTTGTCCGTGCCGATCGCGCTCCTTGCCCAGCGATTCCATGACGAGTTGCTGCAAATACCGGCTGAAAAGCAGCAATCGGTCGCGGTAGGGGAGGACCACCATGTTTCTGTCGCCGCGACCCTTGCCGGCGTAATACCACATCAACGCGAGCAGGACGGCGGGGTTCTCGCGGAATGCCGTGCGGCGTGTGGCTACATCGCACTCGTGTGCGCCGGCCAGCATGGATTGAAAATCCAACCCCTGAAGCGCCGCCGGCAGCAGTCCGACGGCGGACAGCTCCGAGGTTCGTCCGCCGACCCAATCCCACATCGGGAATGTCGCCAGCCAGTGTTCTTCAACGGCCTGGCGGTGAAGAGCGCTGCCTTCCTGCGTGACAGCGACGGCATGTCGGGCGAAGGTCAGGCCCATTCGCCTGTATGCGGCGGCGACTTCGAGCATTCCGTTTCGCGTTTCGGGCGTCGTGCCGGATTTCGAAACGACGACGGTCAACGTCCGGGCCAGCGAGTCGTCGAGTTCGGCGAGCGTCCGATCGATGCCGTCCGGGTCGGTGTTGTCGATGAATCGGACGAGCATGGCGTCGTCGGCGCCGCCGAGGGCGTCGGAGACGAACTGCGGCCCCAAAGCCGACCCGCCGATGCCGATTACGAGCACGATGTCAAACGCGTCGCCGCGTTGCGGGCGCGTCGTCTCGGCGTGGACACCTTCGGCGAAGTTTCGGATCGCGACGATCGTGTGCTCGATCTCGGCGCGGATGTCCGGGTCCGGGGCGAGTTCCGGGGCGCGAAGCCAGTAGTGACCGACCATGCGGTCCTCGTCGATATTGGCCTTCGCGCCGCGTTCGATCCGCTCCATGGCGGCCAGTGCCCGCGAGATCGGCTCGGTCATTGAATCGAGGTAGCTGTCGTCGAAACTCATGCGACTGACGTCGAGACTGAGTCCGATGCCCGGTACACGGCACAGACAGCGCTGGTATCGCCGCCAAAGTTCTTGTGCGTTCATTTCGTCGTCTCCGAATCGGCGCCGGCGCCCAAGCTTGAATTCTCCGAGAATCCGCTTGCGGTCTTCGGCGTCTGCGGTTCCGGCACCAAGGCAAGCACCGCCTCGTAGATTCTTCGCGTGGCGGCGCGCACAGTTTCGCGTGAGGGATCGGGCACACGAAACTCCGTGAGGTCCACAGGCGGGCCGAACCGTACCCGCGCGTGCTGGCGCGCGAATAGGCCGCGAAGGACCCTCTCATGATACGCGATTCCGCTGATGTAGGCCGGGACCACCACCGCACCGGTTTTGAGCGCGAGCAAAGCGACTCCGTCCTTGAGACGAATCGGATCACCGGGGGCGCGGATTCCGCCCTCGATGAAAATGCCGACGGCCTTGCCGCGTTCCAGTTGTTGAATGGCCTGCTTGGTGGCCGCGATCTCTCGCGTCCCGCGGTGAACAGGGATGCACTCGAGCGTGCGGACGAAGAACCGGACGATCGGCCATTTCGCGTATTCGGCCGCGACCAGAAACGATATCGCTCGGTACGGCGCCCCGGCGCTCAACAGCATCGGGTCCGCCGGCCCGACATGATTGGACGTCACAATCACCGGACCGGTTTGCGGAACAGTCGACCGTCCGATGCGTTGGGAACGGTACCAGAACTTGACGATAAACTCGTTGAGATTCTCGCAAAAGTTCAGGGCCAGGCCGTGCGGCCCGCGTTGCAGTCGCCGCGACAACGTCACGATCGCCGCGACAAACGTTATGGCGGCGGCGGCGGCGAGTATCAATCCCACCCATCGATCCACACGCGTCCCCGACGGCAGGCCGAGCATCCCCGTCGCTACAAGCAGCGCGCCCGTGCAGCACACGTCATTGACGCCGAATACCCGCCCACGGAAGCGATCAGCCACGGTTCGCTGCAGCAACGCCTGAAAACCCGCCATCGCACCCAAGCCGAAGACACCCGCGAGAATGAGGCCCGTCGCCCCCATACCGAGAGCGTGTGTGTCGCGAAGAGGCAGAAAATCAGACAGTGCAAGAACGGCGATACCGACCGATATGCCGAATAGGCCCCAGGTGATGGCGATCTCGCTCCGCAAGGAATCGCCCAACACGGTCACGATCACCGCACCGACGATAAACCCCAATCCGAGGTACGCGCGGCACGCGCTGATGGTCATGTAATCGCCGTGGTAGACATCTCGCGCGACAGCCGGGATGGCACTGAGGACCAGTGGTCCGCAGAACCAAATGATGGCGGCGACGACAAGCAATTCCCGAACGTGGCGGTGTGATCGCGCGTAACGAAACCCCTTGCCGAGTTCGGCGCCCCACCCCCCCTTGCAAAGGGGAGGCTCGGGGGGGTTATTCCGCCGGCGATCGGCCCCCCCCCTTTGCAAGGGGGGATGCGGTCGCATCAGGAGCAACAGGATCGCACTCGCCAGAAACGTCGCCGCGTCCACGCGGAACGCAAGTTGCGGGTGATAATACTTGGCGAGGTATCCGCCGATCAGCGTCGCCCCCATGGTGGCGATGATGCCCAGCCCCGCCAGCAAACCATTGGCCCGCACGAGCTGATCGGGGCGGATCAGCGTCGGCAGCAGCGCCGATCGGGCGGGCGAAAACAGGGCGGCAAAGACTCCGACAGGCAGCAGCGGAAGGTACGCACCCCAGCGTCCCGACTGCGAAGTCCACGCGATAAGACCGGCGAAATTGAACAGAATCGCGCAACGCACGATATCCGCCGTGACCATCAACCCGCGGCGCGAAACGCGATCCGCCAGCGCCCCGGCGATGGGCGCGAGCAGAAAAAACGGCACGAAAAACATGAACGTCATCCGGGCTGTGAGCGGCGTCACATCCACGGTCGTGTTTAGCGCATCCTGCGTCTTGAGGATGGCCAACTCGGAGAGGTGGTCGCCCAGCGCGCTGACGCCGTAGGCGCACCACAACAGGACGAAATTGGGATTGCGAAGCAGTCCTCGGCGGTCGGCGGGAGTGGTGAAATCGGCGGAGTTCATCGAGTCCGTTCGGTTCCGTGAGGTCCTGCCGGCGGTCGCGTTTGCCTACGCATCTGACGGTGACGCCGGCGCCGCGGGTACGCATGTGACCGGGGGAATGATAATGTTCGCGGAGCGGAGTGGCCAGGAGCCGGTTGCGTTGTTGAAGGTTTCGACATGCGGTTAGCAGTAAACCCCAGTGAACTTGCCATCGGCGAGTCCAAGCCCCCGGTATGCGTAGGTACACGCCCAGGCAGGTCGCGGCTGGGGGTCGAGTCCGGCAGACTGGCATCCGGCACGGCAACCAGGAATTTCTTGAAATCCGCTTGCACCTCCTTCTGTAGTGGAGTACAATACCAGACGTCCTATCTGAATCGAACCGGTGCGGGTGGAGATGGGGGAGTGATTGTGGAGGCTGCATAAGCCCGCGAAGGGAGGCGAGAGCATGGTTCGGCGCGGCGTTCTCGGGCTGTTGCTTTTGTGCGTACCGCAGGTTCTCGGCGGCGACGCAAAGGATGGGGTGCCGCGTCCGCGAGGCAGTTCCACTCGCGACTCCACTGTCAAACCTGCTGATGAGCATCATTCCCGGCCAATCAGAACCGCGAGCGTCAGCGACCGGTCAAGCGAAGCGGAAGAGCTCACCCGCTTCCGGATCGTAACCTCGGACGGCGTTCTGGTCATCTACGATGCGGCGATTCCGCCCGATTCCGATCCAAACCGCGATCGGGAGCGACCGGCCGTCCCGGACAATCCCGGCTTCGTCGCGTACTGGAACGACTTTGAGACCGAGTCCCTTTACGTCTTCGATCGCCTGCTCTTCGCGCCGGACGATGTAGCAGTAGCCATGGGGATCCTGCAACGCGACTTCGTACTCGACCCGGTTCTGTTTACTTCGGACGATCTCAGTGTGAGCCGCATTTCCTCGATTCCACCGGTGACGATCCTTGTCCTCGAGCGTAGCGAAGGAGACGACGGTTCATGGCAACCGGCCTCGCGCGAACTGGTCCTGAGCATCATGGGCTTCGAGGCTGAAGAGGATGGTTCGGGTGGCGTCGCGGGGACGTGCTGGCCCATTCCTGGCCCGGAGAGCCTACAGATCGGTCCAATTTCTGCACCGCCACGAGGTGCTTCGCCGGATGTGATGCTTATGCTCGCGGTAGCCGCTGCCGGGTGCGGCGATGTGTGTACAAATGCCCCCCGCATCAGCGGGAATCCTTGCATCAGTGGCACACGCGGATGCCAGCTTTGTTATTGGACCGCGCTGACGGGGACGCCGTGCCCTGACGAAGGGGATCCGTGCACGGACAATGTTTGCGAGAACGGATCTTGCACCCATCCGCCCATCAGCGGTCCGCAATGCGCGGACGATGGGAACCCCTGTACGGACAACGTCTGCGTGTCGGGCGAATGCACGCACCCGCCGTGGCCCGACGGGACGGCATGCGATGCCGATGGAGACACATGCACGATTGATATGTGCTCTGGAGGCGGATGTACGAACGTATCTAACATTCCATGCCCGGACGAGGGGAATCCATGCACGACAGAGGATTGCAGCAGCGGGATTTGCGCCCATGTCCCCAAGGACAACGGAACAGCCTGCGACGACGGAAGCTTTTGCACGATCAGCGACGCCTGCACCGAAGGTGCTTGCGGGGGAACGCCGCTTGACTGCAACGACAACAACCTATGCACGACGGAGGGTCCCTGTTTACCCGACGTCGGCTGCCAGCGCCAGTGGCGAGACTGTGGCGACGGCAATATGTGTACGTTGGATACGTGCAACCCGCAGACCGGTGCCTGTTCAAGTGCGCCGATCGACTGCGACAGCGTCGCTCTTGAATGTGACGGCCTCGGAACTCCCAATACAGGGGAAACCGAGATTTTCGGCCAAGTACAATCGTCCATCTGTCTTTCCCTTCCGTCGGCAGGCAGCGGAGTGCTCAATGACGTCAGCATTCCCGTAACGCACCGTATCGTCACCCACGACACTGAAAGAGCTCGTGATCTGTATGGGGTGCTGAGGCTCTCACTTGTGAGCGGCGATCCCACAGTCGTTGATATTCGCTTCCTCGACGCGCCGTACGCGCTGAACTCGCCGATCTCGGTTGTCGAACTCGGGCACGCGGGGTGCGGGCTGCACGACTGGCACGAAGGGGTGACTTCGTTTACCTTCATACCACGGAACGCGGGGGAGGTTATCTTGAAGGCGCAAGTGGATCCGGATCCGGAGTGCTGTGAAGGCGACGGCGTGCCCACGGTCGAGGCCCAAGTCACGGTGACGATCGGCCCGCCGGTCGAGCTTAGTGCCGATCCCTCATCGATTCCGGCGTGGTCAAACTGGGTCGCCACTCCATACGCCGGATCGCAGATTGACGTGACGTGGTTGCCTCCTGACTGCGAAGGGATTCTGGCGATAGTGACGCCTGTTGTTGGAGATGGAGGGTTTGTGCCGCCTTCGGAGGGTACACTCCGTCGTGAGAGCGCAACAAGGTGGATTTACGGGGCCTTCCTTGAAAGGAAAGAAGAGCTCTGCCCCCAAGGGGTGAACGTACGGATCGCCGCCAAGGCCGGGGAGACGGAATTGAATCGTGTAAGCGTTCGCGTACTGCCCATCCATACCTGGTGGACCCACCAGCACAAACACTTCCCCGGAGAGACTCCCCATCAGCCGGACACGTGGGATTTCGGCAACGATTACGATTACTTGTTCTGGAAGTATGCCGGCGCGATGTTGACGACAGGGGGCGAGTTTTCAAGCGTCGCCATTGACACAAATACGTGCGTACCCTGCGGCTCCGACTCGTGTACGTACGCATGTACAAGCGCAGTATTCCATTCCACGGTTTTCGGCACGAATACGTTCAGGGGCTCCGAAAACCAAGCGGCGAGTATCATCGGGCACGAGTTGATGCACACGACGATTGCCGGGTTCACCGAATGCGCAGCATACAGATGGGAAGTAGATCATGCGGGGGATACCGGGATTGCTTCGTGCGATACAGCGTATCTTGATGAGGTTCGAGACCAATTGCGGGATCGCCAGTGCTCATAGCAGATGCCAACACAAGAAGGGACAAACCCATGAAATCGTCATTTACCTATTTCGGGCAAACGGTCGCGCCAATATTTCTTTGCGCGCTTCCGGGAACTCTTTACGCCAGTACGCAACCCAAAGGAGGTGGTGCCACCCAGTTGCCTTTGACCGTGGAGTCGCTTAATGGGGATGAAGCTCGCCAGCTACCCACATCCGTGCAGTGGCGCGATCGCGAATATGATATTACCGGTGGTATCGACGTCGTGATGACGGTAATCCGGGATTCCGTTCAGAGTTACTCAGATCGTCACCAAGCTTTGGTTGAACTTGAGAGGCTCGGACGGCATCTGAAGGGTCGGTCGTGCATGGACGAGCTTGCAGCGATCTACGATAGCGCCGGCGAATTGAAGCGTGCGATCCTAATCTGCTTCAAAGCTTCGGAGGATCCTCGTGCAATTCGGGCCTTTCTACGCGTGCTCGACAACGAATCAGACATCAAGCTGCGACTGTCTGCCGCAGGCGGACTTGCGCAGTGGAACGTGCGGCGAGGGGTCGCCGAACTCGTGGGACTTCTAGACTCTGATGCGGAGGTTCCTCAGCCGAGTCGCATGCCCTATGTTCGCGACAATGCCCTTGACCTGCTTCGCACCAAGAACAGACTCAAAGGCTGGGGATTCCGCGATGAAGAAATCTGGAAGCCCATCGAATCCAGAACGGACTTGAACGCTCAGGAGAAGGCCGACCTTTACGTTGCTCAGGCGAAGGCCGAAATCAAGAAATGGTGGCAGGAGAATGAGCATCGTTTCCCTGATTGGAAGCTCGGCGATCCGTTGCCGTTGATCGAACCCGGTAAGGAGTCGAATCGCTGATCGCAAAACAAATGATGCAAGCACCTTTGCCTGCCGCTACCCTACGTGGGAAAAGCATGGCCAATCAAAGTTGCCGCCGAAGATGCACAGTTTCATCTTCATCATGGGTTGTGTCTGGACAATAGTCGTGTGGACAATGTGGCTGAGCACAGGCCACAAAGGCCCCATAGTCTCTTTGGAATGCGCTGTCTTGTTGGCACCGGCGTATTTGCTCGTATCCATCCGACGGCGTCGTGGATATGCCATGCGGGCCTTCGTCATCGTGTCCGTTGTAATCCTGAGTTTACCTAGTACTCGGATTGTGTCGGCGTGCACCGACCTAACTTTGGGGCACCTTTGCTTGCCGCCTGTTGCAGTCGCCTGCGTTCTTGTCAGTCGTGATTTCCTCAGACGACGTAACCAGGCAGCGCACGAGCCTCCCCGATGTAGTGTTTGCGAGTATGACCTTCGCGGCAACATTAGTGGAGTGTGTCCGGAATGTGGTACTGCGATCCATGACTCCGAATCGTGCATGTAGGATCGTGTCGGACGTAGTCGGCGGGTGGCCCAGGCCGCCGGACGTGGGGGAATGATTCCCTTCGAGCGCCCGCAGGGGTGATCGCTCTCCCCACCGAAAACAGCGCGCGCCCCTCATGTTATTATGGTGGCGTAACGAGAGGACTTCTCCAATGAATCCTTCGCAACAGTGGTTACAAACAACGCATCCCGCTCGGTGGCCGGCCGTGCGGCTTGCTCGTTGGACCCCGCTGCTGTATATTGCCGAACTTTCCCTGCGTTGCCGCCTCCGCCCGGCGGGGGTGGTTGCGAGTCTGGAAAATGGTGATGCGAAGAGGCCTACTTGGAAAGGAACTTGATATGAGTCATCGGTCGGGAATCGTGGCGGGGTTAGCAGCGGCAGCAGCCGTCGCAGTCGTGGCGGGGTCGGTTAGAGCGGAGGATCCGAAGGTTGGTGGTGATGCGCTGCATCCGCGGATCAAGATGGAGACGACGCTGGGCGACATCGTCCTCGAATTGGACGCCGAAAAGTCGCCGGTCACCGTCAACAACTTCATCAAGTACGCGGACGATAAGTTCTACGACGGAACGGTCTTTCACCGTGTCATCAAGACTTTCATGATCCAGGGCGGCGGATATACGGCCGAAATGGACGAGAAGATGACGGGGCTTCGTCCGCCGATCAAGAACGAATGGCAAAACGGACTGAAGAACAAGCGCGGCACGATCGCCATGGCCCGCAAGGGCGGCGATGCCGATTCCGCGACGGCTCAGTTCTTCATCAACGTGGTTGACAACGATCGCCTGGACCAGGTCCAACCGGACGGCGCGGCGTACTGCGTCTTCGGAAAGGTCGTTGAGGGCTTGGAGACGGTGGATAAGATTCGCGACACCGCGGTCACGACCAACCCGAAGTATCCGGGCGGTCCGGTCGTCCCCGCCGAATCCGTGGCGACCAAATCGGTTGCCATTGTCGGGAACGTCGATCGGAGCAAGATCGAGGCGGCAGCCAAGGCCGCTGAGGAATCCGCCAAGGCCGCGACAGCCAAGGCTGGTGAGGCCAAGCAGGCGGAGCTTGGGGAGTTCATCAAGAAAATCGAAACCGAAACCGGTAAGAAAGCGACCAAGACCGATTCCGGATTGATGTATGTGGACCTGAAAGAGGGGGACGGTGCGACGCCGAAGGCCGCCGACAACGTGGAAGTCCATTACACGGGCTGGCTGGTTGACGGCACCAAGTTCGACAGTTCGGTAGATCGTGGCAAGCCGTTTACGTTCAGTCTGGGCGGCGGCGTCATCAAGGGATGGCTTGAGGGCGTGGCGTCGATGAAGGTCGGCGGAAAGCGAAAGCTCATCATCCCCAGCGATCTCGGCTACGGCAAGCGCGGTTCGCCGCCGGTCATTCCGCCGGACGCGACGTTGGTTTTCGAGGTGGAGCTACTGGCTATCAAATAGCGTGCCGAGTGCCGCAATGCGGAGCTGGCGAAGACGCGTGAAGCGGTTGACTGGATTTCAACGGTTTTCGTGCAGGTCGAATACGACCGTGCCCGGACCGCAACGTTGGCCGAATACGTGGAAACGATCCGAGCCGCGTTTCCGTGTCCGATGCAGTGATATCCTTTCGCTCCTGTTCGCACGTCCGGGCGTTTTAAGGCGCGTGGGCGGACTGGAGGAATGAAAATAATTGAGTGGCGGATGCATATGATCGAACAAAAAGAAAACAAACCGCGCCGCGACCGGACGCAAATAAATGTCGAGGCCGGACGCGACCAGAAAGCCGTCTGGCGCGCCGCTGCCCGGAAGCAACGCATGATGCTCAGCGTCTGGGTGCGGCTGGTCCTAGACAACGCGGCGGCGAAGTCGCTGAAAAGTGGAAAGGGACGATGAGGTTGATTCGAGCGTTTGCGATCGGTGCAATCGGAGTCGTTGGTCTTGCGTTGGGTTGGCAGGGCGTCGCGGCACGCGCCGGCGAACCCGCGCAAGCCGCCCCGTCTGCGTCCTTGCAGCCCAAGGTGAAGATCGAAACCACCCTCGGCGAGTTCGTCGTCGAGTTGGACGCCGAAAGAGCGCCCGTCTCGGCAATGAACTTCATCGACTATGCGAAAGACGGCTATTACAGCGGCACCGTGTTCCATCGCGTGGTCAAGGGCCGGATGATCCACGGCGGCGGCTACACCGCGGACCTCCAGGTCAAGACGAAAGGATTGCGCGATCCTATCCGCTACGAGGGCGGCAACGGCCTGGTGAACAGGCGAGGGACGATCGCGATTTACCGACGCTTTGACGACTTGAAGTCGGCCCAGTCGCAGTTCTACGTCAACACCACCGACAACGACCAACTCGACCAGCTTCGCGACGGTTCGTCGTATGTCGTTTTTGGCCGCGTCGTCGAGGGAATGGATGTCGTCGATCGGATCAACGACGTTTCGGTCGGTCCCCGCCCTGGATTTGCGGCGGGGTTGAGTCCGTTCGTGCCCGTCGAGCCGGTGGTCATCAAGTCGATGCTGATTGTAGCACCGCTTGATCGTCCGACGGCGGAAGCGAAGGCCAAGGCAAATCTCCGCGCGGCCGAGATGACCCTTGAAACCCGGATCGAAGAACTCGAAAACGAAACGAAGAGTCCCGTCGTTGAGTCGAAGTCCGGTCTGCGGTACATCGACCGCAAGGTCGGTAACGGCGCGTTTCCGAATGCGGATGACACCGTCGGAATCAATTACCGAGGCACCCTCCTCAACGGAGCGGAGTTCGACAGCTCCAAGAGCCGCGGCGAAGGCGTTTTTGTCGTCAAGGTAAGCGATACGATTCGCGGCCTGCGTGAGGGATTGGTTACGATGCGCGAGTCCGGTCAACGGGTGTTTATCGTTCCACCGGAGCTGGGCTTCGGGATGGACGGCGTGCCGGGAAAGGTCCCGCCGGGTGCGACGCTATTTTACGAAGTCGAACTCATCAGTGTGCGACCGGCTGAACGTCCTTGAAGCGGACGGTTGCCCGGCCACCGATGGAAAACTCGGCACGGCACAAGCATGGGAATCCGACAACCGTGCGACTTCGTCGAAGATTCTGTGTATGATACGAAATGCCCGCGAAACTGAGGTGCTGAAATCGCAGGCGGCGGGCGGAAGCGTGCCGTCGGGACAACTCGTTCGTCTGGCACGGGAGTTTACGTTCGAGGCGGCTCACCGGCTTCCCAACGTCCCGGAAGGACACAAGTGCGCAAGGTTGCACGGTCACAGCTTTCGCGTGGAGCTGATCTGCGAAGGAAAAGTCGATCCGCACACCGGGTGGTTGTTGGACTTCGCCGACTTGAAGCGTGCGTTTGAACCGGTTTTTGAGCAGTTGGATCACCACTATTTGAATGAGATTGACGGATTGGAAAACCCGACGGCCGAAAACATCGCGAAATGGATTTGGACGCGGGTCAGGCCGGTGCTGCCGCAACTATCACAGGTGAACGTCGCGGAAACCTGTGCGTCGCGTTGCGAGTATCGCGGGTAACGTGCAGGGTCATGGACAAGAGGGGAACAATTCCCAGAAACTTTTCAAAAGGAGCCGTTTGATGAAGAAGTTCTTTTTTGGTCTCGCCGGGTTTGCCGTGCTCGGCCTGAGTGTTTCGCATGTTTCCGTCCTTTGCGCGGGGGACGAAGGCTGCGCCGGGAAGAAAGCCGAGGTCGCTTCGTCCGGGCCGGGTGGGTGCGGCAAGCCGTGTCACGCGAGTGCGGGCGGCGCTGCGACTGAAAACGCCACCGTCAAAGCCGTCCTCGCGTCGCTGCCGTCCGTGAAATACCGCGTCGGCGATCAGACCGTTTGCTGCGCGAACGGCGCGTCGGCGATGGCCAAGACGGAGAACAAGCCGATTCAGTACGTCGTCGGCGACGAGGTGGCGGCGACCGAAGCCGAGGCCGCCTTGAAGCTCGCCGCGCTGTTCGAAAAGGAAATCGAGAACATGACGGCGCTGCAGTTCTCGGTCGGCGGAGAGTCCACGCGATGTCCGGTGACGGCCAAGAGTATGGCCGAGAAGGCCAAGGCCACGATCGCCTACAAGGTCGGCGGCGTCGAATTCGCCGACAAAGAAAAGGCTGAAACGGCTGTGAAGCTCGTCGCCGATGCCGCAGCGACGGTGAAAATGAGCTACAAGGTCGACGGCAAGTCGTTCTGCTGTGATAAAATGGCGGGCACGGCCGCGAAGGACAGCGGCAAGCCGATCGTGTTCGTGGTCGGCGAGGAAGAAGCGCCGGACGAGGCGACCGCCAAGCTGTTGTACGCTCAGGCGAAGATTCGCGCCATCGTCGAGGCGGCGGCTTCGGCGAAGCCGTCATAGTCTGACACGTGATCGCCTGATCGCTCCGGCGAGCGATGCAGCGTTTCCATGGTATCAAGAGCGGCTCGGGGCGGATGTGATCCACCACCGGGCCGCTCTGCTTTAATCAATCCCGGCAGCGGCGTTCGGGAAACTCAGCGTCCAAGCACCTTCGCTCGTTCCTCGAACATGCGACGGCGCGGGTCGGCAGGGGGAAGTGCTTCGATCGCGCGTTGATAGAGTTGAACAGCGCCCGAAACATCGCCGCGAAGCGCCTGGACCTCGGCGCGGCAGGCCAGCACGACGGGATCGTCGGGCGCAAGATGCTCGGCCTGCGCCGCGAGTTGCCTTGCGTCGTCGAGATCGCCCTCCGCCCGGCGCTCGAGCAACAGCATCGCCAGTTCGACCAGAAGCTGCGGGGATTGCGGCGCCGGTTGCAGGGCCTGGCGGTAATGCGCAATGGCCTCATCGCGACGATCGAGATACACGAGCGTTACGGCGTACTCCGCCTGCCACGCCGTCTTGTCGCCGAATCGACTTTCGCCGCCGCGCAGCCGACCAAGCGCTTCCTCGGTGCGGCCCAACTCCCGAAGCGCGCGAATGAGCGTGAGCTGCGCCTCAATGTCATCCGCTTCGGCATCCGCCGCGTGTTGGAGGCGATCCAAATCGGCGGCGGCTCCGCCGGTCATGCGCTTGGCGGCGGCCTGTTCCAGTGCCACACGGGTCGGAGGGTGTCCCGGAACCTGCATCTCCGCGATTTGCAGATGTCGGATCGCATCTGCGTATCGTCCGTGGGCAAGGTAGGCCGCACCAAGCGTTCGGTGGGCGTCGGTGAATCCCACGTCGATGTCGAGCGCACGCCGGACCAGCTCGACGCCTTGCTCGAAGTCGCCGTGTTGCACGAGCCACTGGCCGTAGAGGTGCAACGCTAAAACGGAATTCGGATGATCGCGATATGCGGCGGCGTACAGTGTTTCATTGTCGCGCCATTCGGCGTTGCGAACCCAGCAGCGGGCGCTCATGGCGAGCACGATGACAAGACCGGCGACTTGCCAAACCGGTCGCCCCGGCAGGCGTCCGGCCGCAAAGCCGATGAGCAGCACGGCAAAGACGGACGGCAGGTACCAGATGCGCTCAGCGAAGAAAACCTGGATGAGCACAACCGCATTGGACGTGGGAACGTAGCCGACCACCAACGCGGCGACGAGAAACGCAATGACGCGATTGCCCCGTCGCCATGCGATGACCGCGCCGGCGAGCAGGGCGATCGTTACCGCGACGCCGAGCAGGACATCGACATCGATCGGGCTTGTCGCAAGGCGCACGGAGTTGATCGCGTACTCGATGCAGAGCGTCTTGGGATACAGGGTCCTGGCCCAGTACATGCCCCACAATTGCAGCGCGCCCAACGCGTGCTGCCAAATCGGCGCATCGACGAGCACGTTGACGGTTTTCGTTGGGGCGGGTGACGGATGTAATGTCCCGCCAAGGGCGTAAAAGCGCAGGGCGACATAGGCCGCGAGCGGCAGCAACAGGTACGAGAGCCGCGCTGCCGTGCGAAGACTCCACCAACGATTCCGCTCCGTCGTTGAGCGATTTCTGTTGTCGGCAAGTGCATCCCATAGTACGACGAGCGGTACGGATGCAATGCCGCTCTCCTTCGCGCCCATCGCGACAAAGGCGGCGATCGCCGCGGCACTCGCGAAGCCCATCGCGGACCATTGTGGAGCGGTCCCCCTCGCTCGGTTGTGAAAGAGAATGGCCAAAATGGTTCCGCCGGTCGCCAGCAGATCGGCCCCACCGACAGCACCGGCTACGACCTCCCCATGGATCGGCAGTACGGCGAACATCAACCCCGCCGCCAGCGCACCCGTCGCGTTGAGTCCGGCAAGCCGCGCGAGGCGGACGACCAGCACCGAGACGAGCGCGTGTAGGGCGACGCTCAAAAGGTGATAGGCCCATGCCTTGTCGCCGGCGATCGCGTGCGTCAGACGAAAGACGGTGAGTGTGATGGGGCGGTAGAGCAGGTCGCGATGCGGCGATTCCGCAGCGGTCTGCGACCAGTAGTCCGTCGTCCAGATTGCGGACCACTGGCCGGGCGCGTTGATCTTGTCGTTGTAGCGGATGACCGGATTGTCATCGTAGCAGGAGTCATTCGGAAGAATGTTGACGAAGCACGCGACCGCGGTGAACCCGACGATCCACTCGGCGCGTCCCAGGGTCCGTCGAAGACCTTTGGTTTGACTGACCCGATCGGCGGCGTTGTCCAGGTTCATGGCCGTCGAAGCTCACATGCCGCGTGTCGGCGTTATTCGCCAAGCAGGCCGGCAGCCTCGCCGATCGTCTCCGACAGGGTGGGGTGGGGGTGGATCATCTTCGCGAGATCGTACGCCACGGCGCCCATCTCCAATGCCAGCACGCCCTCCGCGATCATTTCACCCACGTGAACGCCGGTCATTCCGACGCCGAGCAGGCGTTGCGTCGCTTTGTCGAGGATCAGCTTGGTCACGCCGTCAGTGCGCCCCAGCGAGACCGCCCGGCCCGACGCCGACCAGGGAATCTTGCGAACAATGACGTCGAGCTTGCG
>ERZ1292633.1212-Hain-H41-02um-R1-1212-length-28242-cov-6_pt1 | contig 28242 bp, 24 predicted proteins | sample MGYA00564406_ERZ1292633 | MGnify/ENA primary metagenome ERZ1292633 (study PRJEB36523, sample SAMEA6512639) | groundwater metagenome | collected 2019-01-08 | study: AquaDiva: Metagenomics assemblies of 32 groundwater samples | reverse complement strand
ACAGCTCAGGATCGTCACTCCTGGAGTGTTCCTAATTTGCGTAAGTCCTGCCCAAATCAGGCTCCCAGGGCATCTGCCCTGGGAGCCTGATAATGTTTTAGGCGTAAAATCAAAGGTTAGGGCAGAACACCACCAGCATCGGGACTTAAGACCCCTGGTGCTTGGCCACCGGCCGGGTTAATGTTGAGACCGAGTTGGTTTAGGACAAAGTTGGCGATGGCCCAGGCAGCCAAAACGATAACTAGGCCGACGATGGCGTCAACGAGCAAGCGCTTGGCTTTGCCGGTTTGCTCTTCGTTACCAGCAGCGGTCAAGTATTGAATACCACCCACCAGGAAGAGGATGACAAAGATAATCCCAGCGAAAATAATAACCACATTAAAGATGGTTCGAATCGTCTGATTGATATCACCAAACCGAACAAGGTTGCCGGGAGTACCACCAATATTCAAAGCGGCAAATGCCGGCAACGCCCAGCCTAAGACCGCTCCGGATATCAACCCAGCTCGGCTAAGAACTTTTTGAACCATTCTTCCTCCTTTTAATCACCGCCGTTGGCGGGATCCCGCTAAGGCGGGACTTATACAATAATCGTACTTGTTCTAGAAACGGTGTCAACCCCTCACATGAAAACGACTGAGCTCTGCGCAATAAACGAAGTTTGTCGTTTTCATGTGAGGGGTCAAGCCCGATCAGCTTTATTAGCTTATTAGGGGAATGATCTTACCAGATTGTCCCGCCGCTGGACGTATTTTCCTTCACTCCACGAGTGTCCTTCCTCCAAAGGCGGACAGGTCGCACAGCTCAGGATCGTCACTCCTGGAGTGTTCCCAATTTGTGTGGATCCTACATGAACAAAATATTTATGGGCTGCTGGTTGATAAAAGTTGGGTGAAGGCGGCGGCGGCTTCCGTGAGACTATCTCGGGCATTCTGGCCCTGGCCAATTACTCGGTCAAGACTTTGGCTTAAGAGAAGATCGGCCTGGGCCGCCGCGGGGCCTTTAAACCAACTTCTGGCGGTCGCGACTGCTAAGAGCGGAACATCGGTTCGATAGGCACGTTCGGCAACGGTTGTCGTCGGCGTAAATTGTTTAATAGCCGAAGTCTGGCCCGTTGTTTCCAGATAGAGAGGTAGGCCAATATCAACCATTTTATCTAAAAAATCCCAGGCCACTTGGGGATATTTACTGGCTTTATTAACGGCTTCAATGCGATAATCGCCGGCGAAATCAACAATTGTGCGGGCATTAGAGATCTGGGGGAGCGGTGCCAGATTAACACTCAAACCCGGATTACGCTGAACTAGATAGGGTACAACCGAAGGATAGTTAATCATCATCGCCAGTTTACCATCAATAAAATTTTGGATAGCGTCTGGCCGCTGCGCATCCCAAGAATAATGGTCGGAGGCGGGGTCAGAAAAACCACGGAGAAAATCGAGAACAGCAGCGCCAGGATAGTAGGTCGAATCATTAGGATCAGGCAAATGATAGGCAGTATTATTGCCATCGGCCGTCACCATTTTCACCCCTTGTTGGAGCATCAAGGCGGCAATAATATCACTAACATGAGGAATATTATTTGTCGTGCCTAAAGCAATACCCGATTGGTCAAAACGGTCACCGCTCCTTTTTGTGAGGGCTTTAGACAGTTCGATGATTTCCGTCCAATCAATCGGGGCGCGGAAGAAAATTTCACCAACTGGTAGGTTGTCTTGAATACGGCGATTAAATTCTTTTTGGACTAAACTATTGTTCCAAATTAAAACGAGGGCATTGATAGAAAATGGGATGCCAAAAACTTTTCCGTCGTAAAAAGTATCCGTCACCACAGCCTGGGGGTAGCGGGCCGTGAGAACCCCGACCGGGTCACTGCCACCAAAAAAATTACTGGGCATAGGCGCAAGTTTGTCTTCAAACTCATGGATCTTATCGTTAGGCAGAGTCACGATATCTGGCCCTTTACCAGCCGCCAGAGCCTCGACCAGTTCTTTCTCGTAAGTAGCCGGGTTAATAACCTTAAAATTAAACGAAACATTATTATGAATTTGGATGTACTCGTTGATGGCATCGGCAAAGCCAGCCGAATCGTTGGCCACGCGCCATAAGGTGAGGGTAATTTTTTCTTTCGGAAAATTATCAACGATGATCGTGCCATCACCAGCGCCCGGGCCGCAGCCGGCACCCAGGAGGGCAACGGCGAGCAGGAGCGTTGCCAGACGGCGCCAGGGCGAATTGTTGGGTTGCTGCTGTTTCATTTCTCTCTATTTTCTCTTTCCGAACACGACTTACGCAAATTTTCCTTCACTCCAGGAGTGTCCTTCCTCCAAAGGCGGACAGGTCGCACGGCTCAGGATCGTCACTCCTGGAGTGTTCCCAATTTGCGTAAGTCGTGTTCGGAACATTTTTCTGTCATTCCCGAGCCGGACGAAATCCGACATCGGGAATCTAGACCAATTATATCCTGGATCCCCGATCTCGAATTGCGATCGAGTCGGGGATGACAACAGTAAGATGAAAATACATACATTAGAAAATTCCTAATTCCACACCAATGAATTTGGCGATAGCGTAGGCAGCTAAAACAAGGACAAGTCCGATAATGGCGTCGACCATCAGTTTTTTGGCCTTGCCGGTTGATTCCTCGTTACCCGCGGTGGTGAGGTACTGAAGGCCACCAATTAAGAACATGATCACAAAGACCACACCGGCGATAGAAATACCAAAGCTATAGAGTTTGGAGACAAAGGTGTTGATGTCCGGAATTGAGATAGCCGGCTGACTAGGTGTAATGGCTGGGACCGCACCTGAACCCCCGCCACCACCTCCGCCTCCCGCCGGTGGCGTTGTGCCGCCACCGGCGGGAGGAGTCGTACCACCACCTCCGGGCGGGGTAGTGGGTTGGGATGAATTAAAACCCGAAACCGTAAAGCCCTCAGGACTGCTTGTTATAGAGGATTCATTAATTTTCTTCGTAACAATAACTTCCCCCAGGTTTACTTCGGGTGATCCGTTAGGATTTGCACGAAGTTTACCGCTAATCTTAGCAGAGAAATAAACATTAGTTACGCCGACTGAATAATCATATGAACTAGTAACGGTCGCAATACCATTTACGACTGGAAATGACTGTCCTTGAAGGCGAGTACAAAATTCGTTCGGGCTGCCAGAGCCAGGTCCTTGGTCACAAAAGCTTGCCACAAATGTAGCGTTTTGAACTGGCAGGCCGGACGTACTCTCAGTAAATCGAAGAGTGAAACTGACTGGTTGTGTGGCGGCTAAAACGATTGGCGCTGACCCAAATAGGGCTATTATACCTATTAGCGGAATGATCAGCCGTCTCATTAGTGTTTGTTTATGCATTGTAGTCTAGCTCCCTTATAATTCAATTACTGGATCGGTATATCGGTGCCAAAAGTATTCGAAAAGTATTTAACAATGGCGTATGCCCCAATAATCAGGATAAGACCAATTATTGCCCAAGTAATAGTCGTTTTTCCTTTTTTAGTTTGTTCCTCGTTGCCGCCGGCCGTTACATATTGAACACCGCCCCAAATAATATAGATGAGGGCGACGGCACCGGATAGGGCAATTGCCCAGTCGATGACGGTAAGCAGGGCCTTGCCAGCATCAGCCAGAGTGAGCTTAGAAAAATCGTAATTGGGGTCGCCTAAAAGCTTTTTGAGGCTCAAGCGATCGCCGCTGCCGGTGGGGGGCGGGGTTGTTGTTGGCGTTGGGGCTACTACCATCGGCGAAGCTGGAATATTTAGTGCAGGTGACTCGGCTGCCCCGCCTCCGCCTGGATCGGCGAGGGTGATGGCTGGCAATATTAATACACTGGCCAAAGAGAGGATGATGGTAAGTATGAGCGATGACTTACGTAATTTTTCACTCCAGGAGAGTCCCGCCACGGGCGGGATCGTCACTCCTGGAGTGGTTCCGATTTGCGCAGATTTTAGTTGCAATTTAGCCATAGCTTTATAATAACTCACTAAACAAGAATTTGATGGCGGCATAGGCGCCGATAATAATTACCATGCCAATCACGGCGTAGAGAATGCTATTTTTGGCGGCCTGGGTCTCGGTGTCGTTGCCAGAGGCGGTAAGATATTTCAGGCCAGCGTAGAGAAACATAAAGAAGAAGAGGGTGAACGAGATGGCAATCAGCCAATCGGTAATACCAGCGAGAATCTTACTTATATCAGAGCAGGTGGGGTCAAAAGCGAGCCGGCATTTGATTTCGTCGGCTAGTGGCGGAAGGGTGCCTAAAGGAGTTTGGGCGGCCTGCGGAATCATGACCCGGCCTTGCTTTGGAGAAGCTTGGTAACTTGAGCCGCGGCATTGTCGATCGAGACTTGAGTGGGTTGTTTAAAGGTTGTCACGTCCTCAATCATTTGCCCAAAAATCTGTTCAACCTTGCCCGGATTGGTACCTCGATACCAATCCGTCGCCGTTGTGGCCTGAAAGACCCAGGGGCTCCCCTTATCTTGATTCAAAACTCGTTCGTCGGGCTTAGGCACGGCGGCCAGTTTTTTGGCGGGCGGTTTGCCGGCCGCGGCTTGGTAAAGGCTGTCGCCCTCTTCAGAGAGGAATTGCATAAATTGCCAGGCCGCGGCGCTATTGCGAGTATTCCTGGAGACAACCTCCAGCCAATAGGTGGGATAGTCAACCGGGTTAGTCGTCCCATCAACTTGGGGCATAGCGGAAACGCCATAGTTTAAGGAAGGATTTTTTTGCAAGAGAGTCCGTTCGAGATAGGCGTACGAAAAAATCATCGAAACTTTACCGCTGTAGAAGGCGTCAATCGAATTTGGTTGGTCGTTATTCCAGGTATAAGCTTCTTTTCTTGGGTCAGCAAAACCAGTATAGAACTCAAGGGCGTTATTACCCGTAAAAACGAGGCCACCGCCAGTTTTGCCAAGAGCGCCATTAAAGAGGGCGCTTGCATGATTATCAGCCACCATCTGGGTACCGTTTTGGAGCATCAGAAGCATCAGCACGTCGGTCGCCCGATTAACATTCCTGGCACTACCGATCGCCGCCCCGGCCCGAACAATCTTAGTGGGGTCAGCGGCGTCACGCTTGGTTAATTTTTTAACGGTTGTCACAAACTCGTTCCAGGTGGCGGGCGCCTCAACGAGGCCGGCTTCACGAAAGTGATCTTTATTATAGTAGAGAGCCAAGGTATCGATGGAGAGAGGGATGCCATAGACTTTGTCATCTTGAAGGGCGTCTTGGGTCACCACGGCCGGATAACGATCTTGTAAGACATCGAGATTACTGGGGGCGGTTTTCTTTTTATCAACAACGCCGGCCAATAAACCGTCTGGCATCGGTTGGAGCTTGGCCGCGTGCTTGGGCAACCAGTCGTTGCGAATCATCCAAATATCGGGGCCCGTGCCGGTGGCAATGGCGTTGGCGACCTCCAGCTCGTAGTCGGCAAAGTTTTTTTCGAGAACATTGATCGTGACGTTGGGATGCAGTTTTTTGTACTCCGAGACCACGGCGTTCATGACTTCGGGTTTTTCAAAAACGCGCCAAACCGTCAGGGTTACGGCCGGCCCATCGGTGGCCGTTGGTTCCGTGCCTGGGTTACGGTTAAAACAGCCCGAACCCAAAAGACTAACTGCTAAGACGATAATAAGTAAACGGCGCGACATACCCCTCCAAGTGAAAATCCGAAACATCAAATCCGAAATCCGAAACAAATTCAAAATCTTAAAAATTTAAGCATAAACCGCGAGTTTTGTAGTGGACTTATGCAAATTTTCCTTCACTCTAGGAGTGTCCTTCGCACAGCTCATGATCGTCACTTCTGGAGTGTTCCCAATTTGCATAAGTCCTATTGTATTTTGCGTTTTCATAATTTTATCACTGTCTCGGATTTGGCCCGTCTCGCTGAGGCTGAGCCGAGGCGGATGCTTCGAATTTCGGATTTTGTAAAATCTTTTCCAAATACTTACGTAAATCTGGGCCTAAATCGGGGCGCGCCAGGGCAAAGTCGATGTTGGCTTTTAAGTATTCAAGCTTGTTACCCGTGTCGTAGTATTTACCGCCCATAATTTCGGCCGCCAGAATCCGCTTGCCGTCGGCCAGCATCAGCTTAAGAGCATCGTTATAGTAAAGCTCTTCGCCCTCCTTGAGATTGGCAAGAGCTTGGTCGAGATAATTAAAGATCTCTGGCGTAAAAATATAGCCACTCACATTCGCTAGATTCGACGGCGCCTTGGCTTTACCTGGTTTTTCTATTATGGCGTCGACATCAATAAGACCGTTGCGTAGCTGTTTACCTCCAGCGATGCCATAACGGTCGTAGTCCTCATCCTTGGTAACGCGGATAGAGGCCAGAACCGAACAACCAAATTCATTGTAAACATTAAGAATTTGGGCAAAACGAGATTCGGGTTCGGCCACAATAAAATCGTCGCTCCAGGTATAGATAAATGGTTCGTTACCGACAACATCGCGAACATTTAAAAGCGGGGTACCATTGCCATAGGGACCTTTTTGGCGCACATAAATAAAGTTAGCCATGTCGGCAATGCGTTCGACCTCTTCGAGCAAGTGTCGTTTTTTCTCGCCGCCGACTTGGAGATTGTCGACAAGGTCAAGGCTCGGCCTGTCAAAATGATCTTCAATCGCGCGCTTTTGAGAGCCAGTCACCACGATAATGTCCGTAATCCCGGCCTCAACCAATTCTTCAACAATATATTGGATGATCGGTTTATCGACGACGGGCAACATCTCTTTAGGCATCGCTTTGGTTTGCGGCAAAAAACGGGTGCCAAACCCAGCGGCGGGGATAACGGCTTTGCGAATTTTTTGGGGGGTGTTGGTCATAAAGTTTGCTTCGAGTTAAGCAACCGACTGAATTTGGATGGTGCGGGACTTCGATTTCTCGAGTTTAGGAATGGTAATCGTGAGAAGGCCAGCATGCAAAATGGCTTGGGCGCGATCGGCGTCGACGGCGACAGGCAAGATATACGAACGCGAGAAGCTACCCCAGTAACACTCTTGAACAAAGTAGGCGTCTCGGGCGACGGCGTGAACATCAGAGCGAGTGCCTTTAATAGTGACGACTTCATCGGTGACGGTTAGCTCAAGATCACTGTCTTTCACGCCAGCAATCGGCGCTTTGATAATCACATGATCCTCGGTTTGATAGACATCGAGGGCAACTTGGCCGTCGGCTTCATCAAACCAATCGGGATCAGGCGAGACGTCGTTGGCCCCACGCGATTTTGCTTGCATACCCCTCCTTTTAGAAGGACCGCCCGTACTCGTGGCAGTACCTATTCGTTACGATTCTAGCATGGGTCTGTGGTAAAATACATGGGGAAAGCGAGGCGACTCCGTGCGAAAAATTATGTTCGAGGCGACTCCTTCAATAATACCTCCAAGGCTGCGATTTGGGGTCTATTTTCTTGTGGCTATTCTGGTGGTAAACGGCTTACCCCTGCCAAAATTAGCTCAAGCGAGTGGCGTGCCCGAAACGTTTGAGGCGAATCGTCTCATTGAAAATGACAGTTTTATTTCGCCCGATTCGATGGGGGTGGCCGATATCCAATCTTTTTTAAACACTTATGGTAGCGGCTTGGCCAACTATTCTGACGGCGGACGGACGGCGGCGGAAATTATTTGGGGAGCGGCGCATGGCCAAGGCAACGCCAGTGGAACCGTAACAGGAACCTCGATAATGGTTGTTTCCCAAATCAATCCTAAAGTTATATTAACGACCCTTCAAAAGGAGCAGAGTCTCGTAACTAACCTCTCGCCTAGCCAGAGCGACCTTGATTACGCCATGGGCTATGGCTGCCCGGATAGTGGTGGCTGTAGTGACTCTTACCGCGGATTTACCAAACAGGTAGAGACGGCAGCCTGGCAACTGCAATGGAACTACCAGCGGGCGACCTTAGCCTACGCCGACTACCAGGTTGGCCAAACCATGACGTTTTCCAATAGCACCAGCCCCTATAATCCGCCAGCTACCCAGCAGGTAACAATTGGTAATTCAGCCACGGCGGCCCTCTATCGTTATACCCCTCACGCCTATAATGGTAACTACAACTTTTGGAAACTCTACCGGCAGTGGTTTAATCGTTTGGCGGCCCAAATTGTCAGCCGCAACCGCAACCCTGTGATCACTCAAGGCCAGGCCGGCCAGTTTGAAGTTAGGCTGAAAAATACCGGTGAAGAAACTTGGACGCCAGCCACAATTCGACTCGGTACAGCCCGCGGTTTTGACCGCATCCCCGCCTTTATTCGCGAAGACCGAGTGGGTGGGTCAGCGTCCGGTTGGTTGTCCGCAAATCGGGTGAGTTTAGTGGAGAGTAGCGTGGCGCCGGGCCAAACGGGCACGTTCCGTTTTTACTACTCGGCCCCAGAAACTATGCCGCCGGGAATTTATCGAGAGTACTTCGTCCCGGTCGCCGATGGTGTTGGCTGGTTTGATGACCCTGATTTGTCCTGGGATATCATGGTCGCCACCCCGGAAGAAAGTTTCCAGGCCGTACTCGCCAGCCGGTCGGCTAACCTTACCCTCGCGCCAGGGTCGAGTGGCATTCTTGAAGTGAGCCTGCGCAATACTGGTTACTCTACTTGGCAACGGGGCGTAGTGAACCTTGGTACCGACCGGGTGCGGGATCGAATTCCGGCCTTTATTCGCGAAGACCGGGTTAGTGGGTCACCCTCCGGTTGGCTCTCGGCAAATCGAGTAAGCCTGGTAGAAAGTAGCGTAGCCCCCGGGCAAACGGGGACGTTCCGCTTTGCCTATACCGTGCCGCCCGATATGGCCGTCGGAGTGTATCGGGAATACTTCCGGCCGGTTATCGAAAGTCGTACTTGGCTACCTGACCCAATCTTTGATCTTTCGTGGGATATCACGGTGACGCCGCCGACTGAACCGCGCTTTGACATCCAGTGGCAGGGACAAAATATCTATCCTACCCTCCATCACGGTGAGAGCTATCTTTTTGAAGTTCAATTACAAAATACCGGAACCACCACCTGGCAACGGGGCATCGTGAACCTTGGCACCGACCGGGCCCGCGACCGGATTCCGGCCTTTATTCGCGAAGATCGGGTGGGCGGGTTATCGTCTGGTTGGTTGTCCGCCAATCGGGTGAGTCTAGTGGAGACCAGCGTCGCCCCCGGGCAAACTGGCACGTTCCGGTTTGCCTATACGGTGCCGACTGATCTGGCGGCTGGAGTGTATCGGGAATACTTCCGGCCGGTGGCCGACGGCATCGATTGGCTGGCCGACTATGGAATTTTTTGGGATATCCAAGTTATTAATTAGAGCATCGGGGGTCGTATTTTTAGAAACATCTTAAAGACACCACGACTGACGCGTTTCCCCCGAACCTCCTCCGAGGTGAACGCTCCCGCACGCCTAGGCGCATCTCCGACCTGTGGCGGGACTCCTCGGAGGTGGTTTCCTGAAACGCGTCAGTCGTGGACACGTTGGATTGGCCTCCTCGCTAGCATAGTGGTTATTGGGTTAGGTGGGATAAACCCGGTTCGGGCTGAAGAATCCGCTGTTCTCCTTGTAAAATTTCGTACCCCCGGCGTCTTAACAACATTGGGTGAGGAGGCGGATCCGCTGACGCGCGCCGGAATTATTCGGCTCGAAGCGCCACCCACCATGGCGACTGATCGATTTCTTCATCTGACGCGGGCTAGCTCGGCGGTGGCTTGGGCTGAACCAGAAGGTACCTTGCGTCTTACCGCCACCCCCAACGATCCTCGTCTGGCGGAGCAAACGAGCCTCTCTCAAATTGCCCTACCGATGGCTTGGGACGAGACTCAAGGTTCGGCCAGCACGTCGATCGCCATTATTGATAGCGGGGTTGATGGCCGCCACGAAGATCTTTTGGGCCGGGTTGGCGAAGGCTACAACTTTTTTACTAATTCAACCATTCCAGCCGATAGCAACTCGGATGATAACGGCCACGGGACGGCAGTGGCCGGCGTAATTGGAGCGACGACGAATAATAGTAAGGGGATGGCGGGCATTAACTGGCAAGCCCGGCTCGTCCCCTTAAAAGTAACGAACGCCCTAGGTGAAGCGACCACTACTCGTGTGGCCAATGCCATCATGTATGCCGCCGATCTTGGGACAAAAACAATTAACCTTAGCCTGGGAACCAATACCGATTTCGAGGTGTTTCACGATGCCATCAGCTACGCAGCCAACAAGGGTGTGGTCATGGTCGGAGCGGCGGGCAACGACAGTGGTGGCCAGGTGCTTTTTCCCGCCGCGAATCCATCAGTAATTGCGGTGGGGTCGGTTGCAGCCAACGACGTCGTCTCGAATTTTTCCAATACCGGACCCGAACTTGACCTGGTGGCCCCGGGAGAAAATATCCTCTCCACTGTTCTCTCCGGCGACCAGGCCAGTTATGCAACCGGAAGTGGCACTTCGTTTGCCGCGCCCTATGTCACCGGAATCGCCAGTTTAGTGGCGATTCGTTTCCCATCGCTCACGCCCACACAAATTCAAAATCTTCTCCAAGACCAAGCTGATAAGCCGATCGGCATGGCGGGCCAAAACTTTCACAACAGTTATGGTTATGGCCGTGTCAATGCCGCCCGCGCTATTTCGATTCATGCCGGTTGGGTTAGTCAAAATAGTTATCCAACCCTGCGAGCTGGCCAGAGTTATCAATTTGAAGTTCGACTACTAAATAGCGGGGCGAGTGTTTGGACGCAGCAGACGATTCGCCTGGGTGCAGATCAGGCAGCCGATCGGATACCGGCTTTTATTCGCGAAGATCGGGTGGGTAATCAGGGCTCGGGTTGGCTGTCTGGTAATCGAGTGGCGCTAGTTGAAAGCCAAGTTTCACCGGGACAAACGGGTACGTTTCGGTTTTACTACACCGTGCCCGCCGACCGCGCCCCGGGAGTCTACCGCGAATACTTCCGCCCGGTCGCCGAACAGATTAGTTGGCTGGAAAATATTGGCATCTTTTGGGATGTTACGGTGCAAACATTAGCCGACACATACCGTACCTCGTGGGTTAGCCAAAATAGTTACCCAACGCTTCTGGCGGGCCAGAGTAACCAATTTGAAGTTCAGGTTAGAAATGACGGCACGAGTACTTGGCAAAAAGGCACAGTTTCTCTGGGCACTGACCGCGTGCAAAACCGTATTCCTCCTTTTATTCGTGAGGACCGGGTGGATAATCAAGGCTCGGGCTGGTCAGCGGCCAATCGGGTTGAACTGGTCGAAAATAGTGTCGGACCAGGGCAAACGGGGACGTTTCGGTTTTTCTACACCGTGCCCGCCGACCGCGCCCCGGGAACTTACCGCGAATACTTCCGCGTCGTCGCTGAACATATCACCTGGCTGGATGATCTAGGTATTTATTGGGACATCCAGGTTAATGGGTCACTATAAGCGAGCGCGCCAAATAATCCGATCGGATTATTTGGCTCGCTCATCAAGGAACTGTAGTTATGAGCAATCAAGAAATTGGCATTGATACAAATTGGTTTTTGTTTGGACGAACTGGCGTCAGTCGGTATGCTCGAGAGTTAACGCGCGCGCTCCTGCGCACCCACCCCGAGCAACACTATCGGCTCTATGGCAATTTTCTCAATCACTACACGGCCCGCAAGCAACGCCTCCATGAACTTATTTCAGAGAGCGGCAATAAAAAAACAACCATTGATATCTCGCCCATACCGGCCGCCTGGCGTGATTGGTTGATTCATCACCGCGTGCCACTGCGGTGGTTTTATCGCCAGACAAGCAGCATCTACTTCACGTCCTTTTTTAGTGGAGTTGCCGATCGCGGCTTTGCCCCCCAAGTGGTTGTTCTCTACGATCTCGTCTTTCTGAAATACCCCGAGCATGCGGGAGCCCGTCGCTCGGCCTACTATCTCCTGCGCACTAAACAGGCGATTGGGAAGGCGGCCAAAATTATTACCATTTCGGAGGCGACCAAACAAGATCTGGTGTCAGACCTCCAAGTCGATCCTCAAAAAATCACGGTTATTTATCCTGGGCTCGATCATAATCTTTTCCAGCCGCGTCCAGACCAGCAAGCGGTGGCCAAAAAATATGGCCTGCGTCCACCCTATCTTTTGTCGGTCGCCACGCTCGAACCACGCAAAGACCTTAGCTCTCTGCTTGAAGCTTACCTGGGTTTGCCGACCCAATTACGCAAACGCTATCAACTCGTTTTAGTCGGTGACAAAGGCTGGAATACCAGTCATCTCCAGGCCCAAATTAGACAACTCTCCGAAGAAGGTTCGGTTATTTGGACGGGCTTTGTACCCGATCAAGATTTACCTTTCCTCTACAGCGGCGCCGAGGCTTTTATTTATCCATCGCTTTATGAGGGTTTTGGCTTACCTGTGATTGAGGCCATGGCTTGTGGTGCCCCAGTCATCGCTCGTGATGTTTCGTCTCTGCCGGAGGCAGTCGGCCGGGCCGGCCTCCTTATTGCAAGCAGTGGTACTGAACCACTCCGCCAAGGTATCCGGCTGCTGCTCATGGACAAAGCCTTGCGCGAGCAGTATCGGGCGGCTGGTTTTAGCCAAGCGCAAAAATTTACTTGGGATCGGGCGGGCCAGGCAGTTTTCGACCTTCTAAATCCTCTTTAACCTCGGAGGTTTACCCAGATTTGTGTAACCTAGTTGGTTCTCGGTCAATAATCCTTCATGTCATTGCGAGTCGCAACGAAGCAATCTGGTGAGATCGCCACGGCTGCGGCCTCCCTCCAGAGGCGGGCAGGCGCGCTGACGGGTTATTTAGTGGGAGGTATGTATTTACGGTACTGTGACCCGGCGATAAATGACGCTTCCACTCGGGAGCGTTTTAACCAATTCAAAATCGGGCCAAGTTTTGAGAGCAACCGAGACCTCCTCAAGATTACGATAGAGACTGGGGCCAGAAACGGGGTCAACCAGGGGCGGTAGGGCGGTAATAAATAGAGTGGTAATAGCCGAATTATCGCTGATTACGGGAATAGTGGCTGGATCGCGATAGATAATCACCGGATGGTGGACGAGATATGGTAAGTAACCGTTGCCATGATTGGCGGCAATCACGCCTCCTACTGGCGTAATCTTGTCGAGGTAGACAAAAGCTGCTTTTTCATCAACACCAACGCGGGTGATGTACTCAAAGGGGGCGGGGAAACCAAAAATTGCCTGGCTTTTACCAAGCCAGAAAACGATGGCAAGAACGATCAGGGCAAGACCATAACCAAGACGAGCAAACCGCCAGCGAGTTAAATAGTCCCAGGTCGTGGCCAGACCAAAACCGCCGGTGAGAGCCAGGGGAATCACGAGTTCGCGTAGAAAGCGTTGGTTAAAGATCAGGGCTGGCACTAACCCGATGGCGAGTAATGAGAAAATCCATAAAGAAAGCCACCACTTAGCCGGCTGGTTTTCTTTATGGCAGGACTTACGCAAATTTTCCTTCACTCCAGGAGTGTCCTTCGCACGGCTCAGGATCGTCACTCCTGGAGTGTTCCCAATTTGCGTAAGTTCTTTATGGAAGGCAAGGACCAACCAACCGTGAAGGGCTATGATGAGAAAAATTGCGCCATGCCAAAAGATCATCACGGCTGGTGGCGGGAGGGGCGCGACAATCGCTTGACCAAAAAAGCCAGCCAAATTACCACTGTCGCGGAGAGAAATAAAAGCGCCCGAAATAAACGGTTGATACCCAAACCACAACCCCAAGCTTACGAGGCTGACCATCATCACCAGCCCGAGGGAGAAGAAGATTGCGAGGCGGCCGCGCTGACGAAATAACTGCTGGACCGGCCCGGCTAACAGAGGAATAAGAGCTAGTAAAAAGAAGATTGTACTTAAATGGTGGACGAGGGGTATAGCAAGACTGACACCAATCGCCAAGCCGATGACGACTGGTTTTAGTATCCGCAAGGCTAGAATAATCAAGCCCAGGGCGAGCGGGAGAAGAACATGCCCGGCGAGTAGATTAGGGTAGCCGCCATCACCAAAGAGAAACAGGGGCGCCTGGGCAAAAACAGCGTAGAGAAAGGCAGCGAAGGCGCCAACTTGGGGCCGGCGAAAAAGGACGGTCCCTAAAAAAAAGATGGCGACGACGGGCAAAACAAGTAACAGGGGTGGAATTAGCCGGATAGTGGTGATAGCATCCCAACCGAATAAACGACCAAAACCAGTGGCAAAATAGTGGAAACCAAGAGGGTAGCCACTCGCAAAAAAATGGTAGTTGCCAGTCAAAATAGATTGAATCTGCCCGGTATGGAAAATCGGATCGTCGCCTGGCGGAACCGGAAATTGGTTCACGAGCGGGGTCCAATAAGCATAGATGATCCGCCAGATAACTATGGCCAGACCGAGCAGATACCAAAGTGAAAAATAGTGACGCATAGGCTCATCCTACCAAGCGATTGACGAATCAACTACACAGTGACTTACACAAATCTGGGAAAACCTCCGAGATTAAGGAGGATTTGCGTAAGTCCTGCTACACTAAACGCAGAATGCCCAGCAGATTTTTTCAACCACTAGTTGATCTTGTTTTTCCCCTCTTTTGTTACATTTGTGGCGCCGAGGGACACACTTGGTGTCGACCCGATCAACAAAAACTGCCTTGGCCACTTTGTTTTGCCTGCCGACGAGGTTATCACCCCCATGATTCCCAACCCGGCTGCCCGGTAAGTCAGCCCTTGATTTGGCTCGGCCCTTATCATGATCTACGGTTGCGAACAGCCCTTTATCAGTGGAAATACAGCGGCTACTGGCAAATAAGCCAAGATTGGGCAGCGAGCCTGGCTAAACAGCTACAAACACATTTTTCAGAAAAAGGTTTGCTTGTGCCGATTCCTCTCCATTGGCGACGGCGTCTGGCGCGGGGCTATAATCAAACCGCCATATTAACTAACCAGATCAGCAGGTTATCAACTTGGCCGCGCGCTGATCTCTTGATTCGAACCAGAACCACTGCGGTTCAAGCCAAACTCAAGACGGATGAGCGCGTGGCCAATGTCGCAGGGGCGTTTGCGATAGCATCCAAGGTCGACGCCATATTTCCAGATAAGAAACCGGTATGGCTCATTGACGACGTGGCCACGACAGGAGCCACCCTCGCCGCGGCGCAAGGAGTTCTCCAGAGAGTTGACTGGACTGTAGCTGGCATAATTGTCGTAGCAGCCACGGGCATGGCAACTAGCCAAATCTTCTCGACAAATCCCAATCATCAGGAGTAGGATAGAAAAAGTTATGCTCTACTGTTTGATTTTTGGGACCCGGCCAGAAATTATCAAAATGAGTCCGCTCATGCGGGCTCTAGCCACCCAACAGAAGGATTGGGTCACTATTCATACGGGCCAGCACTACTCGCACGAAATGGATCAGATCTTTTTCCAAGAATTAAAGCTACCTAAGCCAACCTATCAACTCAAAATTGGTTCAGGTACGCAGGGTAAACAAACCGGGAAAATGCTCATCGAGATAGAGAAGATTTTAATTAAACTCTCTCCTGATCGTGTTTTAGTTCAGGGCGATACAAATAGCACCTTAGCTGGAGGACTCGCCGCCGCCAAACTCGGAATTCCACTCGGGCACATTGAGGCGGGGCTGCGCAGTTACGACCGAACAATGCCCGAAGAAATAAATCGCATTATAGTTGACCATCTTGCCGACTGGCTCTTTGCGCCGACAGCTGGCGCACAGGATATTCTCCTCCATGAGGGTATTGATTCAGACAAGATTTTCATGACTGGCAACACAGCCGTTGACGCCGTAAAGGCCAATATTGAACTTGCCAAAAAAAAGTCCCAGATTCTGACTCGACTAGGTTTAGCACCTCAACAATTTCTTCTGGCAACCCTCCATCGGTCGGCGAATGTTGATGAACCGACTAAGTTGCAAGAAATTATTCATGGCCTAGAAGAGGCGGCGGAAACCACGCAGCTGCCAGTCATCTTCCCCGTTCATCCTCGAACCCGCCAGCAAATCAAACAGTTAGCACTCACCCTCTCGCCAGCAATTCGGCTCGTGGAACCAGTCGGTTACTTTGACTGTCTCATTTTAGAAAAAAACGCCCGGCTGATTTTTACCGATTCGGGCGGCATCCAAGAGGAAGCTTGTATTCTGGGAACGCCCTGCGTGACCCTGCGAGAAAACACTGAACGGCCCGAAACAGTCGAAGTCGGCGCTAACTTTCTGGTAGGTAAGGAGCTAAACCGAAACGGTATACTCACTGCTCTCCACCAAATACTGAACTATGCACCGAGAGCTTGGAAGAATCCGTTTGGTGATGGTACAACCAGCACCCAGATTCTCAAAATTATTACCAAACGAATTTCCGCGACCAACGGATGATGGCTGGAGCAAGCAAATACTGATTGATTTGGGACATTTCGATTTTCTGGCCAATCCATCTCTTCCATGCATCGGGAAACCACCGCGGCCCTATCGCCTCGAACGTAAGACAACTAAAAAGATCAATAATCACCGGATTATCCAGCGGATCAATCAGAATATTAAAGCCAGTCACATCGGTATGAATAATTCCTTGGTGGTGGAGAGCTTCAACGGAAGATTTAATTTTTCGGAGAACGCCTTCAAAATCATCGGCTGTATGACTATCTACCCAAGCTTGATTCTTGTGTTGGGGCGGCGTGTAGGGCGAGCTGTTATCTAAAAGAAAATAACCATCTAAAAACTCGAGAGCCGTCGAGCAGATACAAATCTGTTCTATTTCTAGAACACCGGGGATTGGGTTTTGGCTCAATCGCGCGACGACTTCTTGGTAAATGGCGAACGAACGACGAACTGGCCAACCCTGGCGATGAGAGGTAGTAAAAACATTCGAAACCAGCAGGGTAGGGCCGATCCGGACACCTGGTATCTCTTTACGGGTTCCACCCAGAGCAATCAACTCAACTTTTCGTTGATGATAAGCTGGCCAAAGGCAGGTGGCGGAACAGGGATTGACACTTTGAATTTGACCGTCGGCCACCGTGGCAATCAAGCGGCCAAACGGATCAGTAATTGCACAGTCTCTTTTAGCGAACGCATTCATAGAGGCTACGGTAACGGACAAAAGCATCCGTCGAGAGGCCAATAATATTAACTTGCTTGAAGTCACCTTTTTCTTTCAAAATCTTCGGTAGATCGGCTTCTAACCAACCGTTCTTATCGCTGGTGCGGTGATCAATTTCAAAATACATCAATTGCTTGGCGCGGCTGGCGATTAGCTTTAGCAGAGCGTCGACATCAGCTTTTTCCCGCACGCCGTAGCCACTACCATCATAAAAAAAGTGGTGAAACAGGCTCAAACAGAGAACCACATCAGACTGCTTGAAGTCGGCTAAAAAGGGCTGGATCTCGCTCTCAATAAAGTGCGCATTTTTTGAAACGCCGTAGAGTCTGGCGAGACGATTTGCTGTGTCGATAACTGATGTCGCGGCATCAACCGTGGTGCCTTTGACGCTGTTGTGGCTATTGGAATCAATGCCTGTTGCCTCCATACCAACCCGGGCAAAATAATGGGAGAAAAAGCCGGTATTGCAGCCAAGATCAAGAATTGTTTTATCCTTTGGGTCAAAATGGAGCCGCATGGCATTCCTAATCATCGTGGCGCGATCCATACAAATCCGATCGAGCTGGCGATTAACATGCATCTTCACAAACGGATTAAAATCACCAGCGTCAATCAACGCCCACTGTTCAGGAGTTAAATCTTCCGGCTGGTAGTATTGATAAGGGCGAGTTAATTTTTCTTTGACGAAAATTTGAACTTTCTCGAAGAGCGTCATACATATCCTCCTCGCTGATTTCTGGTCATAAGCGTAGCAGTCGGACAGAGAAGGATCAATCCATCCATAATAAAATACTATACTCTCGGCCTGAATAAGCTACCCTCCAGGTTAGAACTGGGTTAGAATTGAATCAGTTATGAATAGAGCTAATACTGCCCACCAAACGATTTCAACAATCGGGACCCAGATTGGGCTTTTTGTCGTTTCGACAATTATTGGAATTATCGTTACGAGAATTTTAGGTCCCGAAGGAAAGGGTCTCTATTTTCTGGCGATATCTCTTTCCACACTCTGTTTGATTGTCGTCAAATCTTCTATCGAGGTATCTGGCACATATTTTGTAGGAAAAAAAGGACGAAAAATCCAAGAGCTCCCCGGCCATTATTTATTTTCGACAATCCTCGTAACCGCCATCACCTATCTTGTTCTGGGAATACTGTGGCCATCAATTCACACCACATTATTTCCTGGCCTGCCAGCTATCTATGCCATCATTGCTCTAACCGCTCTCCCTTCAAGTCTAATCATCCTCTACTTTGCCAGTATCTTAATGATCCCAAACCTTGTCGGCAAATATAATCGATTATTTTTAGTCCAAGGCGCTATTACGACCTTGTTGTTATTTTTATTAACAATAGTTGTGCGGGGTGGTGTCCTCGGGGCCCTTATTGCTTGGAGCGTCGGGTTGGCCTTAACCGCTATCTATGTAATTATTGTCGTCCATTACCAAATACAACCATCCTATAAAGTCTCAAAACACTTTCTTGTCCAACTTTTTACCTTTGGGCTTAAAGGTCATATGGGTGAGATTGCCGATTATTTTATTGATCGAACCGATGCTCTTTTAATAAACTATTTTCTGGGAGCGGTAAATGTCGGTTACTACGCCGCGGCCCTAACCGCCGAATTACTCTGGTATATTCCTAATTCGATTATTGCAATTCTCTATCCTAAATTTAGTCATGATACTGGCGATACCCTGGCTTTAGCCAAGCAAGCATGTCGAATAACCCTTTTTGTCACCGTCATACCTGGTATCGGGCTGATGATTCTGGCAAAACCATTGATTTTATTAGCCTTTGGCAGCGTCTTTCTCCCGGCCGTCTGGCCAATGATTATCGCCGTCCCGGGTGTGGTCAGTCTTAGTGTCTCTAAATGCTTAAAAATATTCTTATCGAGCCAAGGGTTGCCCTTACCGGCCAGTTATGCTTCGTTTATCGCCTTCGCATTTAATCTGATACTGAATATAATCTTTATTCCACGCTATGGGTTGGTGGCAGCCGCGATCATTGGGTCCTTGTCCTATATCATTTATGCGGCCGCAATCTTTATACAATTTTCTTGGCGGTTTAAAGCCTCTCTTAGAGAGACGATACTTATCAAAAGTGAAGATTTTCGACTAATGAAAAGATTATTATTGAGTAAATCTGCCAGTTAGGTGGGAAATCATGATGCATCAATTATCGAATAATAAAATTGAGGCCTATGTTGCGAATCAGTTTGATAAACTTGTCCATGATGACGCTATGTTTCCTCCGAGCGCTGACAAAAACGATTGGGAGTGGCAAGCAATTATTAAGGAACTTAGTGAGTTAAAGGGTAAGAAAATTCTTGACATTGGCTGTGGTAAGGGTAAGTTTTGCCAGCTTTTTGCCCAGTCCGGAGCCAAACCGACTGGTATAGATATTAGTGAAGAATTATTACGAGCAGCCAAAAAATTAGCCCCGACGATTACCTATCTGGTCGGTTCCGCCACCAACATTCCTGCCAAAGACGGGGAATTTGATGTCGCTATTTGTGTTGAAGTTCTGGAACACGTACCCAATTTAGAAAAAGCAATCGCCGAAATGGCTCGTGTTCTGAAAAAAGATGGTACGCTTATCATTATTGATAAAAATTTGTATGGTCTTCACCCGGTTTGGCCATACCCAGCCGTCATTGAAAAAATCTGGAAAGAGTCCCACAATCAATGGATGTATCCCAAAGATGCTCCCTACCGGGAAAAATGGTTTAGCCCCCGAAAACTTAAACGAGATTTAAGCAAAGAATTTTCAGCTGTTTCAGTCTCGTATCCGGTTCGCAGTAAATTTATTGGTAACACGCTTAAATATGCAGTTGCCCCTTGGCTTTCGTATGATGCTCTCTGGAAGGCAACGAAATGACCAAGCCAGCCGGATGTGTCATCTGTGGGAAAACTGGTCAAAAACGGGATGAATTTAGTTTGAGCGACCAAACGCTCGGTTTAATGCATTGCCCAAACTGTGATCTTTATTATCTCGAACCACGGATTACTATGTCGGCGCAAATACTCGAAAACTATTACGATAAGGCACCTGAACCTCGGGTCTTGGAAATGGCTGATCACTTCGCTGACAACTCTCGATTTCGATCTTCTAAAAAAGGATATGCCGCCCAGCTGGCGTTTATCGAACGTTTTGTCACTCCTGGCAGATTACTTGATGTCGGTTCTGGTTTTGGTGGATTTTTATACATCGCTCGCGGGCGCGGTTGGGATTGTTTTGGCGTGGAAATTTCTCATTTTTGGGGCCAGAAAGCGCAAACGCTTTTAGGTGATAAGTGGCGGGTAATAATTGGTCGACTCGAAAATAGCAACCTCGCACCAAATTCTTTTCGGGTTGTCCATCTCCGTCATGTAATTGAACATCTCGAGAACCCACACGCTATCTTAGATATAATTTGGAACATTCTTGAGCCTGGTGGGATTATGGTTGTGGAGACCCCAAATAGTCGAGCCATGGTTAACACGACCTACGCTTTTTTTGCACGATTGCGTAAGCTACCACGCCGCATTGCCACCCCAGTCGATCCGCCCTTTCATCTCCTTGGATTTTCGAAGTATTCATTGAATAAAATCTGCGAGCAGCATCATTTTGTTAAGCGACTATGCACAACCACGGCCCACGGAGATCCAACGTGGCGGTTTCAGAGCGAAGGTGTCAGTAATCTTGAATTCTACGGTGCGCATACTACGCTTATGCCTTTCGTCCATCGTTTCTCTGCTCGGATTGGACAGGGAGATAATCTCCTTGCCATCTATCAAAAACCAAAGGAGGAACTTGTCTAGCCAATTGCCAGATATAGATAAAATTACCCAGTTTTTGACAGCTTGTCAGATAGTCGATGGTCCTCTGTCTGGCGGAATTCAAGATGGCTACCACCTTAATAAACAAAGCTATGACTTTATTTATTCAGAAACAACTGGGTATGCAATTATATATTTCCTTAATCACTACCGCTGGACAGGCAATGATCAGTTTCTTCACTATGCGGTTCTGGCCGCCGATTTTTTGATTAACCATCTGACAAAAAATGGCCTGCCTTATAATTTTGCGATTGCTGGTAGTGAGCCCGACAGACGCTATTTTGTTTTTGATAATGCTATCTGTGCGCAAGGATTGGCTGATCTATTTTTAGTGCTTGGCGATCCCAAATATCGCCAAGCGGCCGAGGAAATCGGACGGTGGCTTCTAACTATGTATCAAGATGGTGATAATTTTTTGTCTTACTTAAACGAGTTTGACCAAATTGTTGACCACCCTGGTACTACCTTTGCCGACGACCGTGGATGTTTGCACATTAAAAACGCCATCGCCTTCCTTAAAATTCAAAAAATTTCTTCAGATCAATCGTGGCGGAAGACAGCCGAAGCGATTCTCGTGGCCGGACTTGACCGTCAAAATACTTTCGGCGGTTTTCCTTTGCAACGCTCGTCTCATGAAATTTTTTCTCATGCCCACTGTTACGTGACCGAAGGCTATTTGTTTGGCTATTTGGCCCTCGGTACCAAAGAATATCTCCGGGCAGCCGAACGATCAGCTACGTATCTTACGACAATCCAAAGCCCCGATGGAGGAATCTATCAATTTAACCAACGTGGCCAGCGTGCCTCCGATGCGACCGCCCAGGCAATCAGGATATGGCAAACTTTAGACTATATCAATAAAAAAAAGCACTTTGCAGAACCAATTAACCGCGGCTGGCACTATCTGAAAAAAATGCAATATACGAGCGACGATCTGGGCAACGGTGCCATTCTATACACTCGCGGAAGATTTGGCTTGCGCACACCAATTGGTTTTACATGGGTTGCGATGTTTACTGGTTCAGCCGCTTCAATTTGCTCGGCTGGCAGAATTCTGATAGAGGAAATTTACTAATGCATAGAATTCTTTTCATACCGCACGGCTCTGATCCTAATCTCAACGTACGGGGAAGAGAGCTGGCGGAGGCTCTGGCCACTCGCCAAGATTGTGAAGTTTTTTGTATTGAGTATGCCCGTAATTTTTCAAATCGGTTTATCGACAAGCTCTGGTTTTTAATCGCTAATCTACTTCGAACAATCGAGGTCAGTCCATTGACTAAACGGTTTAGCCTCATTCGTTTTCCTTATCTGAACCTTGCCCTTACGCCCCGCACGCTGCCATTAATTCGGCGTTTTGCCGATAGCCAGATAGAGCAGATTATCAAAAAAATTCGGCCAACTATTATCGTTAACGAATCTCATTTCGCCATTACCGTCGCTCGATCATCGAACTATCAGCTTATCTACGATCTGGTTGACGACCATCTCCCGGGTTCGATTGACGGTTGGTTCGGTCAAATGGTTGCCAAGTTTACCACCAAACAATTGGCCTTGGCAGATAGAATATGGACTATCTCCCATACCTTAATTGATAAATTAGGTTTCCTTGGGCATCACGATGTCCAGTACGTACCAAATGGTACGCAGCTTGAGACTTTTCGCAGCCAAAGGAGCTTACGAGGTGATGAACTGAAAGAACTAAGATTAAAATTAAACCTAGAGAATAAATATACGATTGGTTATATTGGTAACCACGCCAGTTGGTCGGGTATTGATTTTGTCATCAAACTCGCTAAAGCCGCACCGCCAGACTGGCATTTTTTGGTTATTGGTGGAGGAACAGAAGTTGACGCTCACCAGCCGAACAACTTTTCGAATCTTCAGTTCTTAGGAGCAATACCACGGGAAAAAATCGCCCAATATTTTTTGACGGTTGATGTTGGAATTCTTCCATTTATCAAAAATTCCTTAACGGATAGCGCCCTTCCATTAAAGATTATTGAGTATGGAGCGGCTCACAAAGTCGTCGTCGCAGAACCTCTGACCGAACTCGAATACCTTCAACTTCCCTATGTCCGTTTTCCCAAAGAACGGACACCCGAAGCCTGGCTAGAAACCCTCCAACAGGTCCAAAATAGTAACTGGCAGCAGATTTGGAATACGAGCGTAGCAGCGTATGATTGGCAAACAATTGCCCAACATATCAAGTTTGATTAATTATCGGATTGCTCTCGATGCCCGAACGATTGCGCACCGTGACGCGATCACTGGCATCGGCACCGTGACATTTCTCCTAGCCAACTACCTTGATCGACATGGTATTGGTTGTGATCTCTTCTATGACCAGAAGCCAACCCTGTCTTTCAATAATCACCGGCCAGTCGTTCTGGCTTCACGCTCCCGACCAGTCTGGGAACAAATACTTTTGCCAGTCGCTCTTAGGCAGAGAAAAGTCGATCTTTATCATGCGCTCTGGAATCACGGCCTCCCGGTCCTCCGTTGGCCACTCAAGACGGTTGTCACGATCCATGATCTGATACCGTACGACTATCCGCCCGAGATAACATCCTTAAAAAATCGACTTTGGTGGCACTACTATTATTCCGCTGTCCAGTTTGCCGCCGAGAACAGCGATGCTATTATTAGTGATTCAAACCACACCAGCGAGCGAATACAACATTACTTCCCCCAAACGACAAGTAAAATCGTGCGGATTTTTCCCGGCGTGGATTCGATATTTTTTGAAAGGTTCAAATTAGTCGATACATCTCTCATAAAAAAATATGGCCTTTCCCAACCTTACTTCTTATATTATGGCGGATTAGATCCAAGAAAAAACATCTCTTCTTTGCTATACGCTTTCTCAAAAATGCCCGAGGCCTTTCAACTGGCTATCGTCGGCAAACAAAACACCTATTATCAAGAATTAGTCTCGCTTGTCAGCTCACTTTCTCTTAAGAAGAGAGTCCACTTTACCGGATATGCCAAGCTCGAGGACCTCCCCCAACTTATCTACTCCGCGACTGGCATAGTTTATCCATCAACGGCCGAAGGTTTTGGTTATCCTGTCGCCGAATCGATGGCCGTCGGAACTCCAATCATCACGACACCACTGCCTTCAATACAGGAAATTACTGGCCAGGAAGCGTATTACTTTAAACCTAGAGATATCGATGGATTAACGAAGCACATGCTCTCCGTCGCGAATCTCTCTACTGGTGAGCGGGCTAACAAAAGCCAGCGACTGCGACGATTAGCTCAAAAATTTACAGCCGAGGCTATGGTTGAAGAAATATTGAGACTTTACCTAAATCTTTTAGTTAAGGCGACGAAGTCATGAAAAAAAATCAGTACCACAAACCAAATACTTTGCGCGTTGCCATCATCGCCACCGTCTTTAATGAGGCTGAAACAATCGTACCATTCATGAAATCACTTCTTGCTCAAATATATCGTCCAGACGAGATTATTATTACCGATGGTGGATCGACCGATAAAACAGTAGAAATCTTGGATCAGTTCATTAAAGATAATCATAAGGTCCCTATCAACTTTTTCAGCGTAAAAGGTAATCGGTCAAAAGGTCGAAATGCAGCGATTGAGTCAACAACTTGCGATCTGATAGCAGTCACAGATGCTGGGTGCATCAACGAAACCAGCTGGCTGGAATACTTAATCAAACCGCTTGTAGAAAATCCCACTATCGATGTCGTTGGTGGGTGGTATCAGCCGATTATTACCTCCAACTTTGAGGCGGCCCAAGCCATGACGACCGTGCCCGATCTGCGGCTCATTAACCCCAAGACGTTTTTACCCTCAACGAGATCGATTGCCTTTCGAAAAAAGGCTTGGGAAAAGGTGGGGGGATTTAACGAATGTTATTCCCATAACGAAGACACGCCGTTTGCCCTGGCGTTGCGCAAAGAAGGTTACACGTTTTTTTTCGAACCCAAAGCGGTTGTTGGTTGGTACCAACAGACGTCACTTAAGGGTGTTTGGCGTCAGTTTTTTCGCTACGGGATCGGTGATGCCCAGGCTTGGTCGTTGACGACTCAATACCCCATCCTTTTGGGGTTGGTGTTAGCCAGCCTTGGTCTCATTTTTCTGGGCATCAAGTTGTCACCTTGGTGGTTTATTGTTTGGTTAGCCATGACCCTTATTTATCTTGAGCTACCCCTTATCCTCCAGCCAAACCGAACTAAACATCTCAGCTTTATTTATCTAATTCCTGTAACTCGCCTAATGATCATCGTGGCGACCCTGATAGGTTTTAGCTATGGCCTACTTTTTACCAGGAGGGTTCGGTGAGGGTCTTATTCCATTGTCGACCAAGTTTCACCCGTTTTGCGGGCGGCGATGCTGTGCAAATTCTGGGAACCAAACAAGCCCTTGAGAATCTCGGCGTCCAGGTTGATATTTCTACCGAGACATCACCAAATCCACGGGGCTACGACATCGTCCATATTTTTAATCCGGTTTTGGTTTCGATGGCTGGTGCCAGCAAGGCGCAGGATCTTGGCATACCCGTGGCCATCTCCACTATCTATTGGCCGATGTACCAATACTTCCGCTCGTACCTAGGACTTATTCAAGAATATACCGAGCACAAACCGTCGGGTTGGTTGGGTTTTGCGGTTGAAGCTTTCGGACGCTATGTTACGTATACTTATCTCTGGAATACCTATCTGGGTTGGCGACTAAAAAAGTTCGTCGCCCTCGCCGACTTACTGCTGCCCAATTCCCAGGCGGAGGCCAAAGAGCTAGCGGCGCAGTTTCAGCCGCGGGCTAAAATTATTCCCGTCAGTAACGGAGTCGACTTGAAGGTTAATACTCTTGCTCCAAGAATAACAACCGGATTACCTAAGGAATTGGCCTCGCTCGAGGACTATATTCTTTGTGTTGGTCGACTCGAACTGCGAAAAAACCAACACCTCTTAATTCAAGCTCTTCATAACTCGCCCCAACCATTAGTTTTTGTTGGGAATATGGCAGTCAGCACAGGCTACACGGTGCTCTGTCAAAAACTTGGACGAAAGCGACTGGGGCCGACGTACTTCATTGCGCATCTACCGCATGAACTTCTACCGGGAGTTTACGAGCGAGCGGCTCTCCACGTGATGCCTTCGTGGTATGAAACTCCCGGCCTATCTAGCCTCGAAGCGGCAGCGGCTGGGGTACCGATTGTGACAATCGACCAAGGGGGAACACGCGAATACTTTGGGCCAGACGCGACCTACTGTCCCCCTGGCGACGTTCAGCTTTTAGTAGAAGCAATCAGTGAAGCTCTTCAGAAACGCCCTAACCCAAAACTAGCTGAACGCATCCGCCGCGACTTCAGCTGGGAGAAAGCCGGCGCCCAAACTCTGGCCGCCTACCAACACATCCTAAAAACTAAATCCCGCTAAGGCTTAACTTCAATCGTCCAACTGACCGGTTCGGAACTGGGCGTTCGCACGCCGTCGGCTTTCAAAACATAGGCCTCGTCGTAGCGCCCCAGAGGCTGGTCAAGCCCCGCGCTCAAGTAGAAGATAAATGTCGCCGTCTCGCCCGGTCTGACCTTTTTTTCACTCATCTGCACGCGACTGGCGCTTACCCACCCCGAGCGGCGGTGGCTGGTTGTATCCTCGCGGATGAAGGGCGGAATACGGCCGAGGGGGTTGGCGGTCACGAGATGAACCGAGCCCTGCCGCCAGGTCTCCCATCCGGTATTTTTGTATTTGGCGGCCAGTTCAACTGCTTGTACCCGTGGCAACTGGGCAACGCTGTTCTGGTCGGTCAGTTCGGCCCGATAAGCGTCGGGGTCGCTGACTTTCACCATCGTTTGAGGCAAACACTCGGCAATAAGCTTATTGCCAGAAACAAATATTTCTTGGTTTGTGAGATGAAAGAGTTGGACAGTTTCATTGGTGTAGCTCGTCTCTACACCCGGCGCCGCAGCAATTAATTCGGCCATACAATCCAGATCGGCTTCTGAACCTATCCAGTCGGGTTTGGTCAGCATAATGTAATCAATCGGACCAGATGTCGGATTAACTAACAACGTTTCACCGACACTGATATTTCGCTCGACGGTGCGGCGTTCGATCAGACCCAGGCGGTACGGGGCCGAAAGCGAATAGTTGGCCAAAATCACCTGGTTTTCACCAACGATTTTTTTGACTGCGGTAAAACCAATAAGGTCGGACGAGCTGACGGTATTTGAGCTCTGGGCCAGCTCGCGACCGGTCGTCAGGGCCGCGGGGGCGACCGTGGCCAGGAGAATAATCGCCAGGAGAATGGCAATAGATCTAGTTGTGAGGGTTTGTTGCCAAAGCCGGCCAAGACCAACCGCCGCAAAAATTACGACAAAAACCACCGCCTCGTAGATAAAGCGTCCGGCGTAAAAATAAACTCCGGCGTAAGGCAATAAGGAAAGGGCGACGGAAACGAGGACCCAGGTTGACATAAAAAGGGTGACGCGACTAAACGGTTTGTTATCTAACAGCATCTTTAAGCCATATATTGCCAGCATGACCGTCACAACACCGCCAAAACTACTCAAAAAATCACCTAACTGCGGGGCCGTGCGGAAGGGTCCAGGACTCCAAAAAACATCTTGGTTTAAGTTGTATTTAATGAGAGCCACTGGCCATTTGGCCAGCAACGTTCCAGCAGAAATGGCTGCCATAAGTATGGCGAAGGCCGCGGACGGGAATTTCCTTATCCAGGTAGTCAAAAAGTTACGCTCATGGTAAATAACGATCGGCAGTATAATGAGGATGGTGGCCCCGAAAACCAAAAAGCTAAACGACTTATGGGTGACAAAAAGTAGTCCTCCAGTTATGGCTGTCGCCAGAACAAACCGTCCAAAATTTGGTTGTCTGGTTAAATATATGGCGTAAAGAACGACAATTACCAGGGCGATAAAATTGGAGAGCGTCGCGCTATTAACCAAGAACAAAAGCCCATAAGAGAGCGCCAAACCAAAAGGCACAAAGCCTGGGACACCATTGAGCTTCCCCGCGAGATAACCGCCGAGACCGACAAGGAGCAATAAGACGAGACCAAGGTAAATAGAAAAGAGTGGGTAGGCTAAGGTTAAGCCGGTCAGAGACGCCAGAATGGTCAAACCGGCGATAGGGAGCGTGCTCTCATACGGTGCGCGACCGTAGATGTTGAGCGCTTCAGTAGTCGGGGTAAGACGGTGGGCTCGCAGCGCCTCGGCGCTATCAATAATGTAGACGCTCGCATCACCCCCCGGTGGCGTTGGGCGCGAAAAGGCCGGCCAGACCACCGCTACAAAAAAGAGGGTGGCAACGAGAAATAGCCAAAGATTCAAGCGCTTTATAAATTGATGATGGAAGGAGGACTTACGCAAATTGGGAACACTCC
>ERZ1292633.1210-Hain-H41-02um-R1-1210-length-28252-cov-6_pt1 | contig 28252 bp, 20 predicted proteins | sample MGYA00564406_ERZ1292633 | MGnify/ENA primary metagenome ERZ1292633 (study PRJEB36523, sample SAMEA6512639) | groundwater metagenome | collected 2019-01-08 | study: AquaDiva: Metagenomics assemblies of 32 groundwater samples | reverse complement strand
TTCCGTTGATTTCTCAGTCTTGGGGAGAGTTTCCGAGACCTGGGTCATGCGCCCACGCGATCCTTGGCTGCCCGCTCCGGCCGTTTGGAGTTCCGCGGCGAATTCGCCAGGGGAACGATGACGCTTTTCGGGTTCCTTTTGAAAAGCCCGCCGAAATACGAGGTCAAGAGAAGACGGCAGCCCCACGATCGCGCGAGACGGCGGCACGAAACTCATGTTGATCTTGTTCATCAGCATGCCCGCTCCGATGCCGACGAACGGCAGCTTGCCGGTCAGCATCTCATAGGCGCAGATCGCCAGCGAATAGGTGTCCGATTCCCGGCGCACGACGCCCTGCTCCTGCTCGGGCGCCATGTATGGAGGAGTTCCCGCGATAGTGGTCGTCACTGAATAGCGCGATAGCACGTCCTTGGCCATGCGCGCGATGCCGAAGTCCATGACCTTGACCTGGCCCGTGCCGTCAAGCATCACGTTGGAGGGCTTCATGTCCCGGTGAATCACCCCGCGCGAATGGGCGAAATCCAAGGCCGAAGCCATGCCCCGAACGATGCGGATCGACTCCGCGGGAGCCAAGCGCCCTGTCTCCTGCAAGAGATCGTGCACGGTCTTGCCGTCGACGAATTCGAAAATCAAGTACAGGTCGTCCCCCTCATCGGCGATCGCGTACACGTCCACGATGTTGGGATGGTGCAGCGAGGCCACGGTCTTGGCCTCGATCACGAAACGCTCCCGGGCGTTGAGTTGAAGTTCGTCGCGCATTTTCTTGATGGCGACCCTCCGACCGAGAGAGCGGTCGGTCCCCTCGAAGACGGTGCCCATGCCGCCGACGCCGATTTGACGCAAAATCTCATACTGGCCCCTGATCGTGCCCGCGACATGACCTCCCGCGGAGGACGGCCTCCGCGTCGCTGGGGAAAACATCCGCGTCATCGTGTTCTTGATCGGCGCCAAGAAAATCGAGAACAAGCCCAGGGCCAGCAGGGCCCCTCCGACGATCCCTCCGCCCAAGACCAGGGACATCGACGTTCCCCGCCCAACCTCCCGCGGCCGCGGACGCGCCGAATCGGCTTCGCCCGGAAACAGGAACAACGCGTCCGCGTCCAAGGGCAGTTGCAGGGCGGCGGCTTCCTGGGCGGTCTTGCGAAAACGCTCGTCGAGGGCGGCGGCGCGGTTGATATCGGCCAGCATCGAAGAGCGGTCGCCCAATCCCGCGTAGGCGTGCGCGCGACTGGCGTAGGCGTAGGGATTTCTGGGACTCACCTCGATGGCCCGATTGGCGCTGGCCAGCGCGTCTCGGAACAGTTTGGAACGATTCTCGGCGAAGGATTGGACGACGAGAAGCGAGGCGCTGCCGGGAGAGACCGCCAGTCCCGCCCTCGCCGCGGCGATGGCTTTCTGGTAATCCCTCATCCTCGCGAAGATCTGCGCCTGCAGGTGATAGGCCGCGGCGTTGTTGGGATTTATTTCCAGCGCCCGCCGCGTCAACGCGAGCGCCTCCTGCAGATCTCCCATCGAGAGGGCTCGCTCGGCCTCGCGCAGTTTCTGCGCCGAAGCCTGCACAAGGGCGTCTTGGGTCGCGACAAGTCCGCTTTGCGCCGCCGCCTCGCGCTCGCCAGTGGCGAGCGCGCGTTGAGCCGAAGCCGCGGGCGGCGCGCGCAGGCCCGGAACGCGCCCTTCCAGCGACTTGAGCAAACCCATGATGTCCTTGTCGTCGGGATTGAGTTGATGGGCCTTCTGCGCGTCGGCGTAAGCCTTCGCGTAATCGCCTTGGTCCATGTAGACCCCTCCGCGCAGCGCGTAGGCGTCGACTCCTCCTCCAAGGGATATCGCGCGGTCCAGGTCATTCAAACCGCCGGACCGGTCGCCTCTAAACAGGCGCTCGCGCGCCGAGGACTCCCAGATCGAGGGGTCCGCTCCGAATTGATCGCGCATCTGCGATCCATGCGGGCCGGGAGGCGAGGGCAAGATGACGACACCCGGGTCCCCGCCTTGACCGGGACGGCCGGGTCGCCGATGATGCCGGGCGAAGACCTCGTTGATCGCGTTGTGCAGTTCGGCCATGACGTCGCTGCCGTTGGGATCGTGGTTTTTCATCATCTGATCGCTGATGTCCTCGATGGCCGAAACAAGCTCCTTGCGCACGGCCGCCGGCAGTTTCGAATCGTTGAGAACACGGTCCGGGTCCGCGTTGACGCGCAACTCATGGAGCATGCGGATCTTGTCGTTCTTGGGAATGGACGCCTTCTCCAAAATGCTTCGCAGAGCCGAGCCGTAATCCAGCTGGGCATCGAACATTTCGGCGATGTGCTCGACCTCGAACTTGGATAACTGCTGGACCTTGCTGCGCTCAAGCCTCTTTAGGAAAACCGACTCGGTGGCCGTGATGCGCTGCAGAACGCCCTCTCTGCCCTCGTGCTGCGCGCGCAGCGCGTCGAACTCCTTGCGCGAGAGCCGGATGGCTTCCTTCAAAGAAATTTGGTCGGAGGCGGCGAGACGTTCGTGTTGATGAGCATGCTCGGAGGCCCCCGTCGCGCGCAACGGGAGCAAACTCAAGGCCAAGACAAAGAAAAGAGGGGCCATCGTCACAGTGTAGGAGCGAGCCGGTGTCCTGTCAAGGCAGGGGGCCCGCTTTTACCAAGCTTTAACGAGCGCCGAGCACCGCATCCACCGCGGCGACGAACTCGGTCGGCGTGCGGTAGCGCCTGGCGGGATCGGGGGCGAGGGCCTTGGCCATGACCGGATTGATCTCTTGAGGCAAGGACGCCTTGCGCTCGGTGATGGGGACATGCCTTCCGTTGATCTTGTGAAGAGCCATCGTCGCGCCGGTCCCCGCGAAGGGCAGGCAACCGGTCAGCATCTCGTAAAGGCATACGGCCAGGGCATAGACGTCCGATTCAGGACCCACCGAGCCTTGCTCCTGCTCCGGAGCCATGTAAGGGGGGGTGCCGGCGACGGTGGCGGTCACGGACATCTTCGTGAGCGCGTCCTTGGCCTGGCGGGCGACGCCGAAATCCATGACCTTGACCCGGCCGTCGGGGGTGATCATGATGTTCGAGGGCTTGAGATCGCGATGCACGATGTGATGCGCGTGGGCATGCTCGACGGCCTCCGCCGCGGCGCGCAGGACGCCGCGTGCGGCGGCCGGATCCAGGGGACCCTCGGACTTGATTTGATCCTGAAGCGTGCGGCCTTCCACGTATTCGAAAACAAGATAGACGTCGTCGGCCTCCTCCGAGATCGCGTAGATGTCGACGATATTGGGATGGTGAAGACGGGCGACCATTCGAGCCTCATTGATGAAACGCCGGCGCTCCTGAGGATCGATGCGAATTTCATCGCGCATCTTTTTGACGGCCACGCGCCTCTCCAGCGCCCGGTCTCGAGCCTCATAAACGACGCCCATGCCCCCCAAGGCGATCTCCTTGACGAGAAGATATTGGGTCCAAAACGGCGAATCGGAGGTCGCGGAGGGGTTCTTGAACGGATCCGCCATGGGAACGAAGCGCAATACTCGCCGCACGGTCACGCGAACTTTCTCCCTCAAGCCCGCCGAGAAGATGTGAAGAAGGCCGAGGGCGATCAGCATGCCCCCCGAAGCCGTGAGCGTCGCCAAGCGAAAAAAACGCCGCCGCCGGGGCGTCGGCGGCGACGTCTCGACCCAGACGTTCTCCTCGCCGAACAATAAGGTCAAATCCGTGTCCTGGGGCAGCTGCAAGGCGCGCTCGTAGCGGTCTTTAAAACGCTCGTCGCGCGCCGCCGATTGGCGCAAGGCTTCCAGCGCGCCGGCCCGATCCCTGAGTCCGGCCAAGGCCAAGGCTTTGTTTTGATAGGCGAAGGCGTTGGCCGAATCGCGCACGAGCGTCTCCTCGGCGTCTCGCAAAGCCTCCCGATAGAGGCCTTGCTTGGCGAAAGCCCACGAGCGAGTCTGCAGCGCCGCTGAATTTCCCGGCGCCAAAGCCAAGGCCGCCCCGGCGTCGGAGGCCGCCTCGGCAAAGCGGGACATGCGGTTCAAGGCGATCGCGCGGAAATTGAGCGCCTGAGCGTTGCGCGAGTTGAGTCCCAGCGCCCGGCTGGCCAATTCATGGGCCGCCGGAAAATCCTTCAGGCGCAAGGCCGCCCTTGCGTCGCGCGTCAGCTGGGCCGATCGTTCATTGACGCCCGCTTCCGAACCGGCGCCGCCCGCCGCCGGGGCCGCCGGCCCCGGCGGCGGGGAGACCGGAAGGTGCGCTCCCGAAACCGGCGCGGCGCCGCGATCCGCCGTAAAGACGGCGCTTGGCAATCGCATGACGGGGGCCCGGTCATTGGCGAAATGGTAGAGGCCGAGGGCGTCCTTGCTGCCCGGGTCATTCTTCAACATCTCTCGAGCGGCCCTCACCGCCAAGGCGTGGTCGCCCAGTTCATTGGCCGAATGGCCGTAGCCAAGAAGAGCCTCGGAGTTGGCCGCGTCGATCATCAACGCTTTCTCGTAGTCACGAAAGGCCTGCAAATAGTCCTTACGCTCGAACGCTCGCCTTCCGACCTCCACAAACACCCAAACCTGATCGGAAACGCGGTTGGACAAGAGCCGGAAATATTCTTCCTGGGCCGCCGTTGCGGCCTCCGCGTCGGGGCGCGCCGCGCCGCCGCCCTGAGGCCGGCCGCGCCGAATGCCGGCGAGAATCGCGATGGCGCTTTGAAATCCTTTATTCGGCTCGAGCTGGCTCAGTTCCGGATCGTTTCTGATGAACGCCTGCAGCTTGGCGGAGTCGCCGTACAGCTCGCGCGGTATCTTGGCGATCTCGCTCGAGTACTCGCCGATGATCTGAGCCTGCTCGGGTGAAAACTTGCCTTTCGCCGCGGCCGGAGGCCCGGTCAGGCACAAGACCGCCGCGACGCAAGCGCCCACGACGAGGACACGGCCGGGATACGAGGGGGCCATAGGCGCAGTGTAGCCGCAGGCCCTTGCTTTGTCAAGACAGGTCCATTATACTGACGGTCGAGGTGACCCCTATGAAAATACCCCTCCTAGCCCTGTCTTTGCTTCTCGGCGTGTTATCCTCGGCTTCGGCCATGTCGCCGAAAGTCGAGGCGTTCCTTCAACGTGTCGGAATAGACCCAAGGTCCGAAGAAGCCCGCATCGCCGATTCGGACGGGGTCATCGAAACGACCTACCGGGGCGACAGCGTCAAGCACAGCCTGGAATCGCTCGTGGCTGAAAACAAACCCAACGGCGTTCGCTGCTTCGTGACCACCCGCGCGTTTATCAAGAACCTCAGGGCGGACTTCAAGGGCACTGAGATCCCGGCAGAGTACTACGACGCGCTTTACTTGACCAAGGACGAGCGTCAGTTGGTCGGCAGAAAAATCGCCGACGGCGTGGCCGGCGACTAAATCAGCCGAGCCGCCAAGCGGGCCGCTTCTATGGTCGCCGCCGGATCGATGCGGCCCGAAAGCGCGGCGTCATAGGCGGTCCCATGGGCGGGCGACGTCCGGATAAAGGGAATGCCCACGGTCCAATTGACGCCCGACAAATTTCCCAAGACCTTGAGCGGGATCAGCGCCTGATCGTGGTAGAGACACACAAGGCCGTCGTAGACGCCCCGAGCGTGCAGACGCCAGGCCGAATCCGCGGGCAAAGGCCCGTCCAGGCGCAGACCCTGCCGGCGCAGCCGCGCCAGCGCCGGCTTTAATACGCGGGTCTCCTCAACGCCCATCAGCCCCCCCTCGCCGGCATGAGGATTGAGGGCGCACAACGCCAACCGCGGCGCGCGCGCCCTCAGCCGGCGCAGCGCCGCGTCCAACGCCAGCGCGCAAGACGCCACGCCCCGGGGAGTTAACGCGCGCGCGACGTCTTTGAGCGGAACATGACGCGTGGCGATGACGCACCAAAGCGCGCGCCCGGGAACTCCGAGAATCATCTCCGCGCCCCGGGCCGGGTCGACGGCGTCCAACCGCTCGGTATGATCGCGCCACGGATAGCCCGCGAGGGCCCAGGACCCCTTGGAGATCGGAGCCGTGACCAGGCCGTGGGCGCGGCCTCGGGCGATCAGCCGCACAGCGGCCTCCAAGGACTGCGCCGACAGCCGCCCACCGGCGGCGCTCGGACGTCCGAGGCGGGGAAGGGCCAAGCCCAGGCCCGTGTCGAACACGGAGCCGTCGCTTGCACGCCAGCCCGCGCGCCGCCAAACGGAGGCCTCGCCGACTAAAACCGGGGACACTCCTCGAGGCAAGGCTCCTGAGCGCAGGCACTCCAAGACCGCCCGCGGACCGACTCCAGCAGGATCGCCGCAGGTGAAAGCGAGAACCTTAGAGGGTCGAGGGAAGATTGCGCTCAATGGTCGCTTTGTCGCGCAGCCCTTTGACGAACGCCTCCACTTTCTTCTGAAACTCGGCTCCGGCCAAGAAGTTCGTCAGCTCGTCCTTAAAACGTTCGAAATTCGGCTTCTCGGCCGCCCGTTTCTCGGTCACCTTCACGATGTTGTAGCCCATGTCGGTGAGAATCGGTTCGCTGGTCTCGCCCACGGGGAGCGAGAAGACGACCTTTTCCAGCTCCGGGGGAGCCACGCCGCGCACGACATAGCCCAGATCTCCCTCGCGAGCGGCGCTCTCCGGATCTTCCGACTCTTCCTTGGCCACGGTGCCGAAATCCGCTCCCCCGTCCAGACGCTTCTTGATGTCCCGGGCGGTTTTAAGAGCCCGTTTTTTCTCGCTTTCCGTCGGGACCGAGGATAACCGAACCAGGATGCGGTAGACATGGACGCGCTCCGAACTCAGCGCAACGACTTGGCCGGCGACCTCCCGCAACGCCATGGCGTCCTCCTCCTCCATGCCCTTGGGAGGTTCGGTGCTCTTGCTCGCGATGTAGGCCTCGACCTTGGCGAAATACGCGCGCGCCTCGTCTTCCGTCGGCGGAACCATTTTCGCCTTCACGACCTCGTCGATCGTCTTGCGCGAGAGAATCTGACGGGACAGCCTCTCGCGAAACTTGCCCCAATCCAGGCCCTCGTTTTTCAGCTGCTTCTGAAAAGACGCCTCGGCTTCGGCATCGGAAACGGCCGCGCCGCGCTCGTCTTTTTTGAAGCGGGTCTTGATCTCATCGGCGGCGTTGTCGATTTCGCGCTCGCGAACCTTGATTTTCAGCTTGCCGCCCTCTTGAGTCAGAAGCTCGCGATCGATGAGTTGCTCCAGCGTGCTTTCGCGCAGTTTTCTCACATTGGCCGGATCGGCCATCGCGGCGGGGTTGGTTTTGCCCCAATAATCCATCGCCGTCCCGACTTCCTTTTGGTACTCGGAAAGAAGAATCGGCGTCCCGTTGACGACGGCGACGGTGTCTTCCATCAGCTTGGCCGCCAGCGGGGACGCGCTCAACAGAACGGCGAGGCAAAGCGCTCTGAGATTGGGGTGTTTACTCAAGGAGAACCTCCACGGGGAACTTGTCTTGAATCGACTGCAGGTAGGCGTCAAGCTGTTGCTTCTCGAGCAGGCGCAAAACACGGGGCAGGCCCTCCTCATGGGTCACCTTCTTTTCGCCGTCCTTGCGCAACACATGGTAGCCGAACTTGCTCTTCAGGGGACCGGCGATCTCGCCGACACGCATGCGAAAGACGACTTCCTCCAACTCCGGAATCACCTCGCCGTACAACGAGGACGGCAGTTTCCCCCCGTCGGCCGAAGTCGCGCCGTCGAGCGACTCGTCTTTGGCGACCTTGGCGAAGTTCGCTCCCGAGCGCAGCCGCTTGGCGATATCGGCGGCGGCCTCGGGAGAACCCATCAGAACATGACGCATCTCGACTTCGTAGGGATGCTTGGCCAGGTACTCCGTGACCATGCTTTCGTCGACCTTCAACGTTCCTCGCCGGCGCAGTTCCTCGACCCACATCGTGGTCAAAAGATACTCGCCGCCCTCGCGCAAGCGCTCATCCTCTTCCCGGCGCATCTTGTCGAGCGCGGCGCGGTACTCCGATGAACGAGGCAGGTCGGACTGCTGGGCCGCAGCCAAGATCAGCTTCTCGCGGATCAAAACGTCGAGAAATTGGCGCCGGCCGCTGGGCGAAAGCACGTAATCCTGATAGCCCTGCGAGACCTCGGACAACTTCCTCTGGAACTCGGCTTGGCTGATCTTGAGCTTGCCCACGCGCGCGATGATGGGATCCTTTTCGCCGCGGCAAGCCGCGACCAGCGCGCACGCAAGAACGAGAGAAACCTCCCTATTCATACCGGAGGGATATTACCATTTCTTCTTAAATCAACGCCTTCGACCCCTGCCCGCCACCGCCCCGGACCTCGGGGCCCGGGCCTACACGCGCAAAAACGCCCGAACCGCGGCGAGGGCCGTTTGATCGGCCAGGCGCAGGCGCACGGCGTCTCCCTCGTTGGAGGAGACGAACGACACCCGCTCTCCGTACGCCTTGAGCCAGCGCTCCGGAGCTTCCCTGTCGGGCGGCGCGTCGGCGCGGTAGCGGATTTCGACCGATCCCTCGCTCTCGCTGATCGCCGCGACGCGCGCGCGGCGCGCCTCGGCGCGCAAGGTCAGCATCTCGAATAAATTCCTCACCGGGGCCGGCGCGGGCCCCGACAAACGCTCCAACTCCCCCAAAATGGCCGGAAACTCCTCGGGAGCGGCGCGCAGGGCGCGCTTATAAATCTTGAGCCGCTCGATCTCCCCCGGCACGTATTCTTGGGGCAGGTAGGCGGGCAGCCTTAAGTCCACCGCGACGGCGCGCTCGTCATCCTCGGGCCGCCGGCCGCGCAGGCGGGCGACCTCGCTTTCCAGGAGTTGGGCGTAGTAGTCGGCGCCGACGGCGTTCATGAAGCCGTGCTGTTTGGCGCCGAGCAAATCGCCCGCGCCTCTGATCTCCAGGTCGCGAAGAGCGAGCTTGATTCCCGCGCCCAAAGCGCCGAACTCCTTGAGCGCGTCGAGGCGCTTGACGGCGTCCTCGGCAAGATCCTTGAGCTCCGCGTCGGGCGGGTGGAAGAGATAGCAGTAAGCCCGACTTTTTTCGCGGCCGATGCGCCCGCGAAGCTGGTAGAGCTGGGCCAAGCCGAAATCCTGGGCGTCTTCAACGAGAAGCGTGTTGACGCTGGGAATGTCGAGTCCGGATTCGATGATCGTAGAGGCCACCAGCACGTCGGATTTGCGCTGGGCCAGGTCCCACATCGCCCTTTCGATCTCCGAGCCTTTCATTCTGCCGTGCACCATCGACACGCGAGCGCCCCCCGAGAGCCGCTTGACCGTCTCCAGGGTCTCGGCCATCGTGCGCACGCGATTATGGACATAGTACACCTGTCCGCCGCGGGCGAGTTCATCGCCGATCGCGGTCGACACCACGCGTTCGTCCCAAGGACCGACGCGGGTCACGATCGGCTGACGGCCCGCGGGAGCGCTCTGAATGAGCGAAATCTGCCGCAGGCCGGTCATGGATTGATGCAGGGAGCGGGGAATGGGCGTGGCCGACAGGGCCAGGACATCCACGTTCGCGCGTATTTTTTTCAGCTTCTCCTTATCCGAGACTCCGAAACGATGCTCCTCATCGATGACGACCAAGCCCATGTCGAAAAAACGAACGTCTTTCTGCAAAAGACGCGACGTCCCGATGATGACATCGATCTTCCCCGCGGCGAGCTCGCGGAGAATCTCCTTCTGCTCCGCCTTGGTCTGAAACCGCGTCAGCATGGCCAGACGAACGGGAAAACCCGCCATGCGGCGGGAAAAAGTGCGGACGTGCTGGTCGGCCAGCACCGTGGTGGGAGCTAGAACCGCGCATTGCTTAAGTCCCATGGCGCATTTAAAGGCCGCCCGCATGGCCACCTCGGTCTTGCCAAAACCGACGTCGCCCACGATCAGCCGGTCCATAGGACGCGGCGCCATCATATCCTCCAAAGTGTCCGCGATGGCTCGACCCTGATCCTCGGTGGGCTCATAAGGAAATCCGTCGGCGAATTCCCGTTCCATGGCGTCTTGCGCGGGAAACGGGTAACCCGGCTTGGCCGCGCGCTTGGCCTGCATCTTGAGCAGCTCGGCCGCCAGTTCACGGACCCCTTCGGCGACTTGGCGCTTCACTTCCTCCCAAGTCCGAGTGTCCAAACTCGACAGGCGCGGGCGCTTGCCTTCGGCGCCCGCGAACTTCTGCACCCGATCGAACTCCGTCAGGGGCACGAACAGACGGTCCGAGCCGCGGTACTCCAGCTTCAGGCAGTCCTGGTCGCCGTGTCCGGGAACGGCGATGGGCTCCAAACCCCGATACCGCGCCACGCCATAATCTTGATGCACGATGAAATCCCCGTTTTTCAGCTCGCGCCAACGCGCGGTCCCCGCGCCCTTGGCCGCGAAGCGCTTCCAACGCCCGACGCCGCGCCAATCGCGGGAAAAGATCTGGGAGCTGGAATAGATCGACACGCACAAGGCCGGCAAGCGGAACCCCTCCCGCAAGGGGCCGATCAGGAATTGAATGGGCACTCCCGGCGCCTCATCGGCCAGGAGCTCCTGCAGACGCGCGTCTTCGCCGTGATTGGAACTGAACAAGACGACTTTCATCCCGCGTTCGCAGTCCCGGCGCATCTCCTCCCACGCATTCTTGATCGCGCCCCCGAACGGACCCACCGGTCTGGCGCCGAAATCGCGTTCGTGCGCGGCGGTGGCTAGGACTCTGCCTAAGCTGCCGACGACGGCCTCTTGAGGCGCGGCGATCTCGACTCCATCCTCGATCAACCACGTGTTCCCCCGGCCGAGCCAATCGGCGACGCGCGCGCCCAGACCGGGCTCCTCGGCCGGGGTGGCCGCGGCCGAGGCGACAACATCTCCGGGCTCCTGGGAGACGGGATCGAATGGACGGATCGAAGCGACGCGATCCTCGTCGTAAAGCACGCGATAGGCGATCGCCGGCTCGAGCGAGTGGAAATCCAAGACCGCGCCGCGCACGGCGAATTCGCCCGGACTTTCGACGAAATCGACGCGTTGGTATCCCGCGGCGATCAAAGCGTCGAGGGCGCTGTCGCGGGGGCTGTAATCGCCTCCGCGAAAACGAACGGTCCGGGCGGAAAAGTCATCGCGCCCCGGCGCCGGCGCTCCCAAGCCTTCCGGAGTGCCCAGAACCAGGCGCGCTCCCAAGCGCAATATCTCCAGGGAAGCCAGGCGCTCTCGGGCGTCATCGGCGAACATCGCCACCGGCTCGACGCGATTGTCGAAAAGGGGCGCGAACGCCTTGATCGCGTCGGCCACGTCCTCCACCGCGTCGGCATCGGCCAAGACCAGCACCAAGGCCCCGCCGGGGACCGACACGCCCGCCGGCGCAGAGCCGGCGAGAATATGGCGGGCCAGAAACGCCCTCGCCCCCGAGCCGGGGACGCCCACGACTCGAATCATCGCGCCTTGACTTGCCTGGCCAGGTCCGAGACAAAGGCGTCGCGGCGCGAAGGCTCGGAGCACTCCCCGGCGGCGCGCTTGCCGGAAGATTCGCCCTCGTGAGCGAAGAATACCTCGAGCGAGACTCCGCCCGACACCGCGCGCGCGTGCGCCCCGACCGGCGCGCCGCACCCCCCTCCGACCTCCGCGAGAAACGCGCGTTCGAACTCGACGCAGCGGCGCGTCGGCGCGTGGTCGAGCGAGGAGACGATCTTGCCGATTTCGGCGCGATCGGAGCGGATTTCAAGAGCCAGGCAGCCTTGCGCCGGGGCGGGAAGCATGATCTCCGGCTCTAGGGGCTCGTAGGGCACATCGGCGCGGCCCAAACGCTTGAGACCGGCGACGGCGATCACCATCGCGTCGAACTCGCCGTCCCTGAGCTTGCGCAAACGAGTGTCGACGTTGCCGCGCAGGGGCAGCACCGTCACCCCGGGTTTTTGCGCGGCGATCATCATCTGCCGCCGCAAGGAGGAGGTCGCCACCTTGGCGCCGGCGCTCAACGACGCCCAGTTGAGGCCGGGCTTGGCCACCAAGGCGTCGCGGGGATCCTCTCGCTCAGGGTAGGCCGCGATCGACAAGCCCTCGGCAAGGCGAGCGGGCAAGTCCTTGGCGCTGTGCGTGGCGAAATCCACGCGCCGATCGAGCAAGGCCTCTTCCAGCTCCTTGATCCAAAGTCCCTTGGCGCCTTGAGGAAGGTTCTTGGCGGCTTCGGGCGAGGGCGCCCCGAAAAGATCCCCGCTGGTCTTGATGATCACCGTCTCGACCGTCAACCCCGGGTGGAGACGCTCCAGAAGGCGCGCCGCCTGTCCCGACTGCGCCAGCGCGAGCGCGGAGCCGCGCGTTCCCATCTTCAAAATCATCGTTCTATTCTACTTCTTTCCCGCGCCGATAGCATTCATGCGGCGGCTTTAATAAGATACCTCTCGTGAGCGCCTGCAGCCCTCCGTTGAAGTGGATCGACATCGATCTGTCAGCTCTCGAATTCAATGCCCGCTGGGTCGCCTCGCGCTTGCAGCCCCGCGTCGCCTTCACGGCCGTCGTCAAGGCCGACGGCTACGGCCATGGCGCCACGCACGTCGCGCGAACGGTCTTGAAGGCCGGCGCGACCCGGCTGGGCGTTCGCGACCTCTCGGAAGCCGCCGCTCTGCGCAAGGCCGGCCTCGAGGCGCCGATCTTGATGTTGGCGCCGATCCTGCCGGAACAAGCCCGCGAGGCGATCCGACTCGGCGTCACGCCGACGGTCGATTCCATCGAGCAGGCAAAAGCTCTTTCGAGCGCGGCCCGTCGTCCCGTGCGCCTGCACTTGGATGTCGATTTCGGCTTGGGACGCTGGGGAGCGTCGCCCCGGGAACTGCCGGCGCTCGTGTCGGCGATTGGCCGCCTTAAACGCGTTGCGGTCGCGGGCGTCTCCACCCATATCGACTATGTCCCCGGAAAAAACTCGGTGGAAGCCGAGGAAAAGCTCGGGGCGTTCGCGCGCCTGCTCGCCCCCTACAAGAGAAAAGATCCCGGCCTCATGGCGCACGCCGCCAACAGCGCCGTCTTGATGGACTTCCCGCACCGGCAATTCGACATGGTGTGCGTGGGCAACCTGCTTTACGGCATCAACCCGTCGAAATCACGCCCCGCCCCGCTTAAAAACCCCTGGCGATTTTACGCGCGCGTGCTCAAGATCCGCGAGGTCCGCAAGGGCGCCTCGATCGGCTACGCGAGCGAGTACGTCGCCCCTCGTAAAATGAGGATCGCCACGCTTCCCGTCGGCTACGCCGACGGCTTGACCATGGAGCCCGCCGAACGCCTCATCGGCTTCGGATCGCAATTCCAATATTGGGGCATGCGGCAAGGCGTCAAGCTTCCCTTCGTCGGACGCTGCGGCATCTCGCATGTTCTCATCGACGCCAGCAACGCCGCGGACCTCGCGGTCGGAGACGCGGTCGCCCTGCCCGTGCGCCGCACCGCCGCGGCGCGCGTGCCCCGCGTCTATCCGTAGCTATTCCAGGACGGCCGGGCCTTCGGGCGCGACGGGACGCCCGTCCGACTCATCCTCGACGGGAGGCGGCGCGTCGCTGCTCGAAACCGCCCTGGGCGGCACGGCCTGATGGCCGTAGCCCCCGTCGGGCATGGCCGTGGGCACCAGGGCGGACGTCGAGAGTTCTATGGGCACGGACGGCCGGTGATCCGGATCGCAGTATTCTTTGGGTTCCGTGCCTTGGATGAACGCCTCCAGAAATTTATTGGCCTTCAAGCACGCAGGCTGATACAACAGCCCTTGGTCTTTTTCCACCGCCGCGAAGACGATCCCGGGAGGAGCCGGGAAGTCGCGCTTCGGGTAATCCTTCAAAATCTCCTGCATGATCTCCGTCCACCACGGCACGACGGTGGAGCCCCCGGTCCAATCCTTGCGCCCCAGCGAAGAGAAGTCGTCATAACCCATCCAGGCGCCGGCCACGAGATCCGGCGTAAAACCGATGAACCAGAGATCGCGGTTGTCGTTGGAGGTTCCGGTCTTGCCGCCGAGAGGACGATTGAGTCTCTTGGCGTATTGAGCCGTGCCGCTTTGAACGACCCCCTTCATCAGATTGGTCACGAGGTACGCGAGTTGAGGAGCCATCGCTTCCTTATCGCTTGCTTGATGAGCCTCGAGCGGCTTGCCGGTGGCGTCTTCGGCGCGATCCACCGTATAGGGAGTCACCGCGATTCCGCCGTTGGCGAACGTGCCGAACGCGGAGACCATCTCCAGAGGAGTGACCACGGAGGCTCCCAACCCCAGAGCCGGAGCGGGTTCCAGATCCGAGTAGATGCCGGCTCGGCGCGCCAGCTCGACGACGAGGGGAGGGCCGATTTGAGTGATGAGGTTGATCGATGCGATATTGCGTGAATTGGCCAGGGCCCGCCGCAAGGTGACCCGGCCCAGGAATTTTCCGTCGTAATTGTTGGGGACCCAAATCTTGAAATCCGGGGACTGGGCGAAAGGCTGGGTGGCGAGGTTGATCGAGTATTGATCGGTCGCCCCTTCGAGCAAGCGCCAATCGCGGCCGTCGAAATAAAACGCCAGCGGGGTGTCGTCGACCATCGAAGTCGCCGCCATCCCCGAGCCGAGGGCCGCCGCCCAAACGAAGGGCTTGAAGGTCGATCCCGGCTGACGCTTGGCCTGGGTGACCCGGTTGAAATGGGAATTACGGCCGCCGATCATGGCGCGCACGGCTCCGGTCTTGATGTCCAGGAGGACGAAAGCGCCTTGAATGTTCGACAGCGGCGCCGTGGAGATCTCCGGCGGCAGCGGCTCGCCCGTCGCCATCAACTCCTTGATTTTCTTCTCATGTTCGGCCTGCGCTTTCAAGTCGAACTCGCTCAAGGCCTTCTCCATGATTTCCTCGGCCTTTTTCTGCATCTCCAAGTCGAGGGTCGTCTGGATCTTGAGGCCGCCGCGCCAGACGCCGGCCGTGCCGTACTTGCGCTCCAGGCGGCGTCGCACGTGCTCGACGAAGTAGGGCGCTTGGGTGTCGAACATCAACGGCTTGCTCAGCGGAATGGGCTGAGCGTTGGCTGCGTTGCCCTCGGCCAAAGTGATCAGCTTCTCGTCGACCATGCGCTGCAGAACCAGCGAGCGGCGCTTGCGCGCGTTTTCCGGCTTGAAAAAAGGCGAGTTGGCGCGCGGCGCTCGAATGAGCCCGGCCAGCAATGCGCATTCGGCCAGCGTCATCTCCGAGACTTCCTTTCCGAAGTAGTTGCGCGCGGCGGCCTGAGCGCCGTAGGCTCCCTCGCCGAAATACACCTGGTTGAGATACAGCTGCAGAATCTCGGGCTTGGAGAAATTGCGTTCGATTTCCAGCGCGAGAAGGACCTCGCGCAGCTTGCGCGTGAACTTGCGCTCGGGCTTGAGAAAGATCTGCTTGGCGAGCTGCTGGGTGATGGTGGAGGCGCCCTGGACGACCCGCCGCGCGATCAGATTTCGCACCGCCGAACGAATCACGCCCTTGGGCGAGATTCCCCAGTGTTTGAAGAAGGAGTCGTCTTCGATCGCGATCACGGCGTTTTGGAGATCGACGGGAATCTTGGACAACGGCAGCAGCGCACGCTTCTCGATGGACAGTTCCGCGATCACCGTGCCCTTGACGTCGTACATGCGCGTCGTCAAAGACGGCGTGTAATCTTCCAGGGAGTGGATCGGCGGCATCCCTTCCGATAACACGCGCAGCGCCGCCGAAGCGCCGCCGATCGCAAGCACGGCGAGGAGCGCATAGAAACGGAAGCGTCGTCTCGTCATTGGCGCGGATTCTAGCATTTCAATCCGCATCCCGGCCCCGATCGAACAATCAGCTTGACGCCGCGTCTCAGGGGCCGTACACTGTGACTCATGAAGGCCGGATTCGTCTCTGCCCCGCCATGAACGACGCGTTTGATCTTATTGTCATCGGCGCAGGCGTGACCGGCGCGGGAGTGGCGCGTGACGCCGCCCTGCGCGGCCTTCGCGTCGCGTTGGTCGAGCGGGGTCGCCCCGGCGGCGGGACCACGGCCGCCTCGACTCATCTCATCCACGGCGGCGTGCGCTACCTGCTCTACGACCGCCTCACCACGCACGCCACGTGCTGGGACTCAGGGAACATCGTGCGCACGGCCGGGGAATTGCTCACGCGGCTTCCGATTATTTGGCCGGTGTATCGAGGACACTCTCGGGGCTTGGAGACGGTCGAGACCCTCCTCGAGCAGTATGATCGTTTTCAGCCGATGAAGTACGGACGTTCCCATCTGCGACTCAGCGCCCAAACCGCCCTGCGCGTCGTGCCGGGACTGAGCGCGCAGGGACTGCTCGGGGCGCTTTCCTTCGACGAGTGGTGGGTGGACGCCCAGGCCCTTGCCTCCCGCACCCTCGACTCGGCCCAGGCCGCCGGAACCGAGGTCTTTCTCGACACCCCCGTGCGCGAGATCGTGAAAGAAGGCTCGCGGGTCTGCGGCGTGCGGGCCGGCCAACACGAACTGCGCGCAGCCGTCACGATCAACGCGGCGGGACCGTGGGTCGACTCGGTCGCCTCCCTTGCCGGCGCGAGGCTGCCGCTGCGCCTGATGAAAGGGACGCACCTCATCTACCGAGACAAGTCCCTTTCGCAAGTTGGACTCTTGCTCGAAGCCGAGGACCGCTCCCGTTACATCTTCGTCGTCCCCTCTCCGCTGGGCACATGGGTCGGCCCCACAGATCTCCCGGGCCCCGACGACCCGGATCAGGCGCGTGCCAGAGAAGATGAAATCGCCTATTTGACCCGCTCGGTCAGACGCTATTTCCCCGATTGGCCGTCCGCGCATGACCGGACCATCGTGGGTTCCCGGCCGATCCTGGGGCAACCCGGGGCGGAAAAACTCCTGTCCCGCGACTTCGAGGTCTTCGACCATGGGGCGCGGGACGGCCTGGAAGGCTTTCTCACGATCGGAGGAGGGAAAATGTCGGACTACCGGGTTATGGCCGAGGCCGCGGTCGACGCGGCCTGCAAGAAACTCGGCGCCGGCGGACCGTGCGGCACCCATCTCCTGACGCTGACCGGACAGCCTGTGCCAGCGGCCGAGCGCTGGCCGCAGCCCAACGGACGCCTCAAGCGGTTATTACGCGCGCATCCGCGGCTGCGTCAACTTCACGCCCTGGCCTACCTCGGCTCGGGTTATTTCGCCCACCTCGCGCGCCGAACGGCGGGACTGACGTCCTACGCCGATGCCGTCGAGTTCCAACGGCACTACGCCTAATACACGCCGCGGACTTGATACCATGGCACGCCCTTGGGCGAGGGCTTGAGGCAATCGATGAAGACAATCACGCGATCGCCGGTAAAGACGTAGCCCCAGTGCCCCGTCCCATGAATGCGAGTCCCGTCGATTTGTCCGTCGCGCAGGATTTCGGGGGAATAGACCTCAACGCGGTCGGATTCCCGCCCGCAGGCAGGAAGGTCGAGCGGCGGAATTTGGGGAATGTATTTCGGCACGAGTTTATGGAGGGTTGGAGGAATCTTGTTTTCAGTCTTCACATAGTCGGCCAAGACGGATTCCAGACTGGCCAGGCTGGAGACGGCGCGATCTTCCTGCATCCGGGATTCGTGAGCATTGGTTTCCTTCTCGAAGTCCGCATCCGCATCCTCGCGCGGCGACAAGACGGCGCATCCCGCCGTGAAAAGGAATGCGGCCGCCATAACACTGCGAAGTTTCATAGGTTTTCTCCCCTCAAGATCGTGCCGCCGCCTAGAACGACTTCCCACGAATAGAAGACCGCCGCCTGCCCCGGCGCGGGCGCTCTCTGGGGCTCATCGAAGACAACTGTAACAGTTTCATCGTGCAGTTTCTCAAGCGCCGCCGCCGCGGGCTCATGACGGTGCCGGATGCGCACCTCGGCCCGAGCGGCTCCGGCAGGGCCGGTCCATGTCAGAGCCCCGACGATGATGGAACTCGACCACACATCTTCGGACCCTCCAACGATCACGGCATTTTCGTCCGGGTCCAAGCTCACGACGAAACGCGGCTCGCCTCCCGACAGACCGAGACCGGATCTCTGGCCCACGGTGTACGAGGCAAGGCCCGTATGCCGCCCCAATTCTATTCCCGTCCGGTCGCGAATGGGACCAGGCGCCAGGCCCCGAGCGCCGGCGCCCGCCGATTTTTCGATGAACCTTCGCACATCCCGTCCCGGAACGAAACAGGTTTCCATGCTTTCGACTTTATCGGCCGTCCGAAGGCCGAGGCGGCGCGCCTTATCCCTGACGGCTTCCTTGCTTAAGGCTCCGACGGGAAACTCCGCCTTGGACAGAGCCCGCGCATTGAGGGAATACAAAAAGTAGCTTTGATCCTTGGCCGGATCAAGCGCCTTCAAAAGGCGTCCCTTCTCCACGCGGGCATAGTGGCCAGTCGCCACGGTCTCGCAACCCCAAGCCTCGGCCAAAGCCAACAGGTGGCCGAACTTGAGGGAACGGTTGCACTCCACGCAGGGATTGGGAGTGGTGCCCCCTAAATAGGACTCCACGTAGGGTCGAATCACCTTGGACTCGAAGACATCGGCCATATCCGAAACATAATGGGAAATGCCCAGACGCTCGCAGACGCGCTTGGCGTCGTCGATGTCCGCCGCGGACCCGCAGCAGCCGAAGCCCGTCTCACCGCGCGCGAGAAGCTTCATCGTCACGCCCACGACCTCATCGCCTTTTTCGGCCAGAAGCGCGGCGGCCACGGAGCTGTCGACCCCGCCGCTCATGGCGGCAAGCACCCTCCGCTTCATGAGCCGACCGCCGCGACGCGCAGCTTTTCCACCGCACCGGCAAGCACGCCCAACAGCCTGTCAACATCGGCGTCGGTATTGCCCCAACCCACCGACACCCGCAGCGAGCCCGAGGCGAGCGCCGGCGCCACTCCCATAGCCGTCAACACGTGCGACGGCGAGGACGCCCCCGACGAACACGCGGGACCGCTCGAGACGCAAAGCCCCTCCAGGTCGAGAGCCACCACCAAGTTGTGGCCGTCAAGCCCGTCGAAACTGAAATGAGCGGTATTCGGAAGGCGGCGTTCAGGGTGCCCGTTCAGGCGCGAGCCCGGTATGAGGAGCACGCCGCCCTCGATCCTGCGGCGCAAGGCGAGCGCGTGAGCCGCGGCGGTCTCAAGCTCCTTGCGAGCCAACTCGCAGGCCAGGCCAAAGCCGACGATCGCGGCCACGTTCTCGGTGCCCCCGCGGCGGTTCTTCTCCTGATGGCCGGTGATCAGGGGAGCCAGCCGCACCCCACGGCGGATCCACAGAGCGCCGACGCCCTTGGGGGCATTGACCTTATGGCCGGAGAGGGAAATTAAATCCACGCCCAGCGCCTTCGCGTCGATGGGAATTTTTCCCAGCGATTGAACCGCGTCGGTATGGACGAGGGCGCCCGCTCCGCGAGCCGCGGCGGCGATCTCAGCGACAGGCTGTAAAACCCCGGTTTCATTGTTGGCGTGCATGACGCTGACCAAGGCCACCTCGTCGTTCAACAACGCGGAGCATGCGTCGACTCTCGTGGCGCCCTCCGGGTCGCAAGGCGCTTCCACGACCGCCAAGCCCCTGCGCCGGAGTTGACCGCACAGCAGACGGACCGCCTCGTGTTCGATGGCGGACGTTACGATCGCGCGCCGACGGCCGTTGCTCTCGTCATGGCTTTGCCAGGCCGCGCCGGAGACGGCCAACACGTCGGATTCGGAACCGCACGAGGTGAAGACGATTTCGGAGGCATCCCCGGCGCCGAGAAGCGCGGCGACCTGCTCGCGCGCGCGCTCGACGGCCGCGCGCGCGCGTTGGCCCGAGGCGTATACGGAGTTGGGATTGCCGAAGCCTTCGCGCAGCCACGGCAGCACGGCGTCGAACACTTCCGGCCGGACGGGGGTCGTCGCGTTATGGTCGAGATAAACGGTCACTGCCCGAAACCGAATCCCTTGAATAGATCGTCGCTGGCCGCGGCCTTCTCCTCGGCTTTAGGCTTCTCTACGGGTTTGGGAGACTCGGCGCCGGGCAATGCCGAGGCTTTCGGGCCTCCTTTGGATGAAACCGGCGCGACCACGGTTTTCCGGACGCCCTCCGAGAAAATGATTCTGCCGTTCTTGCGGTCATAAAAAAGCCTGTATTGGCTTTGCTTGGTTTGGGGCTCGTACGCCTTGCCCAGATTGTCGCGCTCCTGCTCCCAGCCCGGGTTATAGAGCATGCGCCCCCGAATATCGACCTTTTTATCGATTATGGGCAAGCTGAAGCGGATGCGATAGAAGCCGTTCGTATCGGACACCCCGGGATCGAATGAACTCGTGGCGAAGCCCGATGGACGCGCCTCTCCTTCCTCAAGTGAATTCTCGCCGCTGGCCACCGCGCGCACGACCACTCCTTGGACGGGATTATCACGATAGTCGGTGATCACGCCCTGAATGTAGCCGTCGAGAAACTGGGTCTTTTTAGTCACCGAAAAGAAGAGCAGTTCCGAGGTTCCTGTCAGCTTCTCCGTAATCGACAAATCCACGAGGCGTCCTTCGGCGAAATCCTCGACCACGACGTTTTTGTTCGAGGGACCGCACGAGACGGCCAACGCCGCCAAGCATAAAAAGGCCAATGACTCTCGACAGACCATGCCGTATTTTATCATTCGTGGCCCCGTTTCTCAGCCGCCGGCGGGGGCTTGGCGATCTTCGTGCCCTTGATAAAAAAGACAACGCGACGGTTGAGCGCGCGATGCTCCGGCGTGTCGTTGGGAACGACCGGGCGCGTGTCGCCGTAGCCGACGGCTCCAATATGGGCCTCGGGCACGGAATATTTCTCGATGAGCAGACGCGCCACGCTGGTCGCGCGCGCCGTAGACAGCTCCCAGTTGGAATCGAAGTATTGGTTATGGATTTTCTGATTGTCCGTATGCCCCTCGACGAGAAGCTCATGACTTTGCGTGAGTTTGAGCAGCGACGGAATGAGTTTGGCGAGTTTGGCGTCCATCTCCTTGGTCGGCTCAGCCGCTCCGACCTCGAAAAAACCGGCATTGCCCTGCTCCTCGATGGTCACTTTCAGGCCGTCCTTGTCCACCTTGACCTCGCCCTTGAGTTCCCCTTTTTTCATCATGTCTTCCACGTCTTTTTTGGCGCCTTGCACATCCTTATTGAGGGCCGCGGAGAGGGCGTACAAAATGACGAAAAAACAAACCAATTCGGTCATCAAGTCCGCGTAGTTGACGAGCCAGGCCGGCGCCGGGTGGCCGATTTGACACACCTTCGGATCGTTCTCGTCGATAAACCCCTTGGGCGCGCGTATGGGCATATATCAAGCCGCGGGGGCGGTCGGCGCTCCCGGGGCGCCGGGCGTGGCCGGCATCTTGACGATCAGACGTTGAGCCGGCGCGAGATAGGCCTTGAGATTGGCCTCCACGACCGAGGGCGTGGCCCCGCTCTGCAGCAGGAGAACGCCCCGGACGATGATCTCCTTGACCAACAATTCCTCCTCGGAGCGTCGACGCAGCTTTCCGCCCATGGGCAGAAAAAGCAGATATCCCGAGCCCAAGCCGTAAAAGGCGGCGGCCAGCGCCAGCGCCATGCGGCGCGGCACCGCGGCGACGTCTTCGATGGAAGACAGCATCATGATCATGCCGAGCACGGTGCCGATGATTCCAAAGGCGGGAGAATACGTCCCCATCGCGTTGAGGATCTCCTGGCCCCCCTTGTGGCGCTCGCGAATGAAGCCGATTTCGGTTTCCAGCATGTTCCGGATGAACTCGTGATCGGCCCCGTCGACGACAAGTTGAACGCCCCGGCGAAGGAAGTCGTTCTTGATGTTTTTCAGATCCGCCTGGAGCGAGAGGAATCCTTCTTTTTTCGCCTTTTGAGACAGATGCACGAAAGTCACCACGATATCGGAGGTGTCGTCATCGGCCTGGGACATGATCGTCTTGCGGATGATTTTGCCCACGCCGATGACCTGCGACAAAGGATAATTGACGAGGGTGGCGCACAGAGTTCCGCCCATGACCATCAGCAGCGCCTCCAGATTGATGAAGGGCTTAAATCCGGCGATGCCCTCCCCGATATAAATCGAAGCGACGGTCAGACCCAGGAATACGACGATTCCGGCTATGGTTGCAATATCCATCGCGGCTCCTTAGGCCCTCTCCCGCTCGTAACCCCTAATCGGGTCAACGGGCTTTCCCGAGGAATTGACGGCCCGCCTGTATTCCATCACTTTCAGGACCACCTCGTCAGTATTCTCGCGCACCGGGATCTTATTTCCGGTCGCCAGATGCACCACGGTCTGAGGACCCGGCTCCAGGGTCTCGATGAGCTCCGCGTTGACCACGAGTTCCTGGCCGTTGAGTTTGTGAAGGGTGATCAATTGGATTCTCCTTGCCCGTCTCCTTTGCCCGCAGCCTCGTCGCGCTCGCACCGCATGGCCTCGAGTTCACTGATGACCTTGACGAGCTCCGCTTTCTGGGCCACCAAGGCTTTCTCCAAATGCTCCCGAGCCTCTTGGGCGGTGTGCACGGATTGGCCTTCGCGGGCCAGCTGAGCGCGCGCCGATGCCAAAGCCTCCTGGTGGCTTTGCATTTGGGCGGCCTGGGCTGCCATCAAGCGCTCCATCTCCGTCCTCTCTTTCTCCAAGCGCCCCTTCTCCTTTTGCGCCAGGACATAGCGCTCTTGAAGCCCCCGCAAGGAGGCCTGCTGGGCTCCCAAATGCTCGCGCAAACTGCCGACGCGCTTCTCCATCTCCGTCTGCTCGCGCATCACCGCGGCCCGAGCCTCCTCCTCGCGCGTCACGCGAGCCGCCAACTCATCGGCGCGGGAGCGCTGGGCAAGAACATCGGATTCCTTGGCGAGCAGTCGCTCTCCCCATGACGCGTCCTTTTGCTGCAGCTCGCGGCGCAAGCGGGCGATCTCCTGCTCGGCGAGCACGCGCCCCGCGTCGCATTCCGCCTGTATCGCGGTGCGGCGCTGCGCCAGCTCCTGTTCGAGCTCCGCGCGAATCTTGGATTCCAGCCGGCGCAGCTCGGACTCGTTCTCCTGGCGCAGCTGATCGGCGATCTTGGCCGCGCGAGTGTTCAGTTCGTCTTGAGCCTGAATGCGCAGCCGGGTCTTTTCCGATTCGAGCATCTGCAGCGTTTGCTGCGAGGCTTCGGCGCGGACCTCTTTTTCCCTCTCGACCCACTTGCGCTGCAACACGACGAATTCGGCTTTATAACGCTCCTGCGTTTTCTCCCATTCCGCCGCTCCCTGCCGCAACCCGTTGACTTGAGCGCTGAGCGCCGCGTTTTGCCTCTCCAAGGCGCCCGCGACCGCCTGAAGTCGCTGCAGCTCGGTTTGCCCTTTTCCTATCGCGTCCTTCTGTTGCTGAAGTTCGGCCGCAAGCTCGGCCTTCGCCCGCCGCAGGTCGGCCTCATGTTCGGATTCAAGACGGTCCTTGAGGGTGGCCAGGTCGCGGTGCAAGTGTTCCTGATCGGACATCAAGCGTTCTTCCCGCTCCCGCGAGCTTTGCCGCAAACTGGCCAAGTCCCTCTCCAGCCGCTCCTGAATCATTGCGCTTTGCTGACGAGTCAGCTGCATTTCGGCGCGCAGTTGGATAGCCTCTTTCTCTCGATCGCCCGCGGTCTGGAGGCGAGCGACGGCCTCGGCGCGCTCCTGCGTGACGTGCGTCAGGCGATCCTCGAGCAATTTACGTTCGCCGACGCTCCGAGCGAGCTCCATGTCGGCGCCCTTGAGCTTTTCCGCCAAGGAACGCAGCGTGCGGATTTCCTCGTCCTTGGCGAGCGCGGTCTTCTGCCATTGAGCCTTTTCTTCCAGCCAGCGCCTCTCCAATTCCTGCAGGCGCAAGGAGAAATGCGTCTCCACCTCCTTGTCCTGGCTTTCCCGGGAGGTCAATTGGTTTTTCAGGGTCGTGACCCAGGTTTCACGCTCCTGCGCGAGCCGCGCTTCCAACTCCTGCGCCCGCCGCTCCAACTTCATTTTTGCTTCTTCGTTGTCCTGATCGCGGCGGTCTCGGCGCAGCTTATCCTGCAATTCCCTCAAGGAGGCCTCGACCTTGGACGCGGTCGCAGACTCCTCTTGACTGCGCAGTTGGACCACCAGCGATTTCTCGCGCTCCTCGGCCAGCTTCTTCTCCAGCTGCTCAAGCTTGGCTTGGAACTCTTCCTTGAGACGCTCGACCTTTTCCTCCCGCTCGCGCCCTCGATCGCGGTCCGTCGCCGCTCCCGAGGCAAACGGCGGGGCGGGTGGCGGCGCCGGAACGCCCGGCAGAGGGGGCGCCATCCCGAAGAGAGGCGGAGCTGCCGACGGAGGAACGGGCGCCGTGCGGCCCATCCCGGGAGGCAAGGGCGGAGGCATGGGGGGGCCGCCTTTTCCCGGCGGCAAAGGCGGCGGAGGCGGAAACTTATCGTCGGGCGCCATAATCTTTTCTCCTTAAGTAACCCATCGGCTTAGGCTTGCGCTTTCAATCCATCCAGCCACTGCTTCAACCCGGGATCGGGATTGACGCTCAGCACCTGCTCGAACAGCGGAATGGCCTCGCGCGCCCGCCCCAATTGAACGTAACAGTTTCCAAGATATTGTCGTGCCCTCCACAGCGTCCCGTCCTGGCTGAGCGCGTACTCAAGATATTGCGCGGCTTCCTGGTAGCGGCCCGCATCGTGAAACTGGATGCCCGCCTTCACATAGGGCTCGGCGGCGCTTTCCGTTGGAGCGGCGGGCGCCGCCGCCCCGCCGGCCGCCGGCCCGGGGGCCGTGGCCGCCCCGCCCGCTCCCAGGAGATTGGCCACAGCCTGTTCGGCCGCGCGCGTGCGCGGCGCGTACTTCTCTTCGCGCTCGCTGGCCACCTCCTCGTGAAAACCGGAGAACGCTTCCCCCCGATTTTGGCGCACGTTGACCTTTCCCTCCTTCTCAAGAACCTTGACCACATCCATGATCTTCGCGCGCTCGTCTTCGACCTGTGTCGTGGTCAAGCCCGTGGCGTATTCGATGGACTCCTTGAGCAACGACGCGGCGCCCACGGACATATTGCTGAGAAACTTGTTGACGACGTCGGGCGAAGCGCCCTGCAGGGCCTTGGCCATGGCCTCGGTTTTGAGTTCGCGCACGATCGTCTGCATATCCCGATCCGGAAACGAAATCACGTCCTCGAAGGTGAGGATGAACTTTCGCACGCGCTGGTAAACGTCCGGCTTCTCGTTCTTCAAGTAAGCCAGAATGTTGGCGCGCGTCAGCGTGTCGGCTTCATCAAGCATCTGCGTCAAGCGCTCCATCCCTCCGACGACGAAGTCAACGGACTCCTTGATGTCGGCGTCGATGGCCATCAACTGCTCGCGCGTCACCTGGCGGATTTTAAGGGCTTCGATGGCGATCTTTGCCTGGAGCTCGATGGGCAGCAGCGTCAACGTCGCCCGCGCGATATCTGGCTTCAGGTAGCTCAGCACGACGGCTACCAGCCACGGTTCATCCTGGCGAACAAGAAAGAGATTCGCCAGTCGCTTAAAGTTTTCATCCGTAATATAGGTGAACGGTTCGAACTTCTTCATCTCTTCCTCCTCCTCGGACGGCGGCGGGGGCGGTTCAGGCTGTTTGCGGCCGAGCATGATGTCGAGCTCTCCTTTCGAGAGTTCGTCTTCGGGCCCGCCCTTGTCGTCGGGCGTCTCGATTTTCGACTCCACATTCACCTCGGCCGCCGGCTTCTCTTTAAGGGCGGCGACATACTGCCGGAAGAAGCGCGCCAACGGTCCGAATAGGAACGACAGAAACAGCATCAGCAGAAAGGCATACAAGAGCGGCAGATACACGGACGGCTTTTTTATATCCTCGCGCCAATCCACCAAAGGCGGCTTGTCGAACTTCGTGGGACGAAACGCGACCTGGTCGGACGCCAGCCGGTACTGCCCCATGGCATCTACGATCCGGCTGCGGACCAGATCCACGGAAGCCTTGTCTTTGAGCACCGTGTCGTCGTGGATCACGGTCACCTGAAGCCGCTTAAAAACGGGCTTGACCGCGAAGCGCTCCTCCTGAACGCCCTTCATCTGCTGGGCCTGCTGCGCCTGGGATTGTTCCGGCCGCTCAGGCGTGGAGGGGCCCTGGGTGATCGTCTTGGGCTTGGGAATGCCGGGCAAAACGTAGGTCGTCTGCATCCCGCCGCGGGCGGCGGGGGACTTCTCCTTGTACTTTTCCGCCACACCCATGCCCGAGCGGGTCGATTCCTCGCTTTCCAATTTGACTTCCATCTCGACGTCGACGAACGAAGCCGCCTTGCCCTTGCCGAGGATGGGATCGAGCACGTCTCGCTGAATCTTGGTTTCCGATTCGGTTTTGATGCGGCTTTGTTCCTGGAGCAAGCCCAGGTCGGGCGCCAAGACTCCCGCCGCCGCGGACCCGCAGGCCGCGAGGCAGAACATCAGTACGGCAAATAAAGGCGCACCCATTTCCGCTTTAGTGTAGAGCGATCCTGTTACAAATTCAAGACAAGATTTCCTGACAAATTTTGTTTTACTGGCGCATCGATTGCAGGAACTCCCGCACCGAGGCATTATTCGGATCGATCTCCAGCACGCGCCTCCAAATCGCGATGGCCTTGTCCTTTTGCTCCATGAGGAAGAAGGCCGAGCCCATGATCTCCAACGCGGTCACGTTGTTGGGCTCGAGGTCCAAAACGTCCTGCGCCCGACGCACCGCAGCGTCATACTTGCCGTCGTAGATCGATTGGCGCGCGTCGAATATTTTTTGATCGATGAAGGTGAACTGCTCGGGCCCATCGAGCCGCCGTGTGGGGTCGGCCACATTGGCTTCCTTTTCCACCATATTCAGCAGGCCGAGGAGCTTCTCGTCGCGGGAATTCTTATTGAACGCATAGCGCAGCGCATTCACCGAGACTTTGAGATCCCGGCCGTCGACGTAGGCGATCGCGCCGCGCCGAATGAAGGTGACGTACTCCTCTCCGCCGGTGGCCTGGGGCACGAAATTCGTCACGTTGTTGATGCGCGCGATCATGGTGGCGACCTGCTTGTTGCCCGGGGCGGCGTCCTGGGCCTGGGTGAACTTCTGCGCGGCGAGGGCGAAATTGCCCTCTTGGAACGCCTCCATGCCCTGCTTGACGAAATTCTTGACCTGACCCGTGGAACGATCGGTGCGCGACTGGCCGAAGCGGAAGGTCAGCGAAAATCGGGTCGACGAACCCAGATCATGGATGCCTTGAGCCAGGTCCAGGCTGAGGCTCTTGAAATTGAGCCCGAAGCCGAAATCCGTTTCCTGGATCTTGGGCAGGCCCAACAAGCCGAAGCGAAACGCGAACCACCGCGCGATCCAGTACTCGCCGCCAAAGCGCATGTCCATGTCGCCGTTGAGGACCTTATTGGCATCGGCCGCCAGGGTCAAGCGCTCCTTAAACAAACGCAACGAGTTGCCGAGCTTGATGACCACGGGGAGCTTATCATCCGTGTCTCCGGTGCGCTGGGCAAAGACGTTCTGCAGGCCGAACCCGACGCGGTAAGCCGCCCCCATCGTCTTCATCGCTCCGATGTCGAGCGTCTTGAAGTTGTCCGATGAACCGCCCAACTGACGCGTGACCTGCTTGACGCTCATTCCGAAAAGCACGGTCTCGGTCACCCCTTTTCCCCATGACAGGGCGATCGCCCGCTGCTGGTCGTTGAAGGAGCCGCCGGAGGTGACTTTCGAAGGCTCGTTGGTCGCTGGATTGATCACCACATCGACCTGCTCGAAGCCGGTGTTGGCCAACTGGGTCATGCTCATGGCGAAGGTCGATCCGCCCTTGGTCGGATGGGCGTAGCTGAAATACGTGAGTTTCGTCTGCTGGAACAGCGTCGCCTGCATCGTGGTGAGCTCTTTGCGCTGAAGCTGCGCCAAACCGGCGGGATTCCAGTAGGCGGCGCTCGCGTCATCGGAAATGCCGTAATAAGCGCCGCCCATGGCCAAGGCTCGGCCGCCGACCCCGTAGCTCAGAAATGCTCCGGGTTGACCGCCGCTTTGAGCTCGGGCGCCCGCCGGAACCGAGCACAAGAGGCCCCATAAAACGCACGCGCGCGCCACGGTCTGTCCAAGCACCGACGCGCGCGCATCGCGCACAGGGGACAAGCCCCTTGCAATTTTAGCGGGCATCACTATTCGGTAGCCTGACACTCCCCCAAAAAACGGGGAGTCATGGCTTTGCGCCCCCACCTTGCGATGGGTTTGCCGTTATCGCCCGCTGGCGCTTGAGACCCCCGGACCGGCCCTTGGATCTCCAACCCCCTGATCCCAAAACGGCCCGGCAGCGCCAGCAGGATGCTACCTCACGAGTGTAACAGAATTATTGCCATTGTCAAGACCTACCGCCCCCCTCCAGAAAAATCGAAAGTAGATTTTGAGCGCGCCTGGGACCGAGGTTGAAATCCT